>Ga0210394_10003118_pt1 | contig 21416 bp, 18 predicted proteins | sample IncBWC12MmetaG_FD_160121 | JGI IMG/M metagenome (GOLD analysis project Ga0210394, IMG submission 160121) | Forest soil microbial communities from Barre Woods Harvard Forest LTER site, Petersham, Massachusetts, United States - Inc-BW-C-12-M | ecosystem: Environmental > Terrestrial > Soil >...
CTCCCCCTCCCCTCTCCCGCTGCGCGGGCGAGGGGCGATCGGGTGTCTCTAACCGGTGCGTCAACGTCGAAATCGGGCGGTGGATCGCCCCTCGCCCGCGCAGCGGGAGAGGGGAGGGGGAGAGGGTCTGTCAACCCAGCCGCGATCGCAGCTGGCGGAAAAATCCGCTCAGCGGCGCGGCCTTTAGATAGGCATCGTGCTTGAAGGTGCTCTGCACGGCGGCCGGTTGCAGCACGCATTCGACCCCGTCGCCGCCCGTTTCGACGACCGACCACAGCGTGGCGCCCGAAACGCCATCGAGCGCCGGCGCATGGATCTCCACGCCGTCGGCGCGGCGCGCGATCCGGCGGTAGCTGAGCTGCAATTGCCCGTCGGCCATCTGGCCGCGCGCGAACACGACGACCGGACGGGCGTGCAAGACGGCGCCGACGCGCCGCATCTGCGCGTAGGGAAATCCGGCCAGCACGTACGTCTGCGTCTGCGCCCGCGCCTGCGAACCCAGCGAGTCGAACGGCGCGACCCTCCAGTGCCGGCGCAGCAGCCCGGCGCAGTGGCGACATCCGATCCGGATCGCAGCCAGATCGGCGCCCGGATCGACCAGCACCCGCGGTCGGGCCGCGCGCAGCCACAGGATTCGCCCGCTGTCGCCCAGCGGCAGCCCCAGATCGCCCACGCTCGCACCGTCGTCGAACACGTGGCGGCAGGTCAGCAGCAGCAGCGAGGTGCCGAAACCGTACAGCGCGCCGCTGGCCAGTGGCTCGGCGCGACCGTTGTGCAGGGTCAGGATCGGCACCGCCACCCGCTCCAGGGCCCTGCCGATCGCCCGGGCGCGCTCGGCGCCAACGTTGCTGTCGACGTCCAGCGGCTCGGTGTCGACGCGGGCCCAACTCATCGGAGCAGCTTAATGACCTTTGAGCCGGCGCGGCGAGCCGATGAAAGAAATCGGGCCGGCGAGGTTGCCCACGCCGGCCCGCGCCGGGTGCAGTCCGACCCGATTACTTCAGGTGCTTGCTGACGTACTTGGTCAGCTCGAACATCGTGGCCTGCGCCTTGCCGAACAGCGGACGCAGCTTGTCGTCGGCATTGATGTTGCGACGATTGACCGGATCCTGCAGCTTGTTCTTCTTGATGTACTGCCAGATCTTGCTGGTGACTTCGGTGCGCGGCATCGGGGTGGAGCCGATGATCGCGGCCAGCGGGCCAGTCGGCATCAGCGGCTTCATGAACGCCGCGTTCGGCTTGCGCGCGCTTTTTTTCTTGGCTGCTTTTCTCGGCGCCGCCTTCTTTGCAACCTTCTTGGCGACTTTCTTGGCGGGCGACTTCTTGGCTGCCTTCTTGGCCGACTTCTTCGCTTTCTTCGCAGTTGCCATCAACGATCTCCTGAGTGCTGTATGGAAGGGCACAGCGACAGCGTTCTTTCGCAGATTCGAAAACGTGAAGAGCGCTCTCGTTGCGTGACCCGAATACTAGGCCAACCGCGACGGGAATCAAGTGTTTTCAGAGGGAAATTTGCGTCAGACTCACACGGCCGGCGCGCTTCTCAGAGGGAACGGGCCATGGATAGCGAACGCGGCGAGCGCACCCCATGCGCGGCGGAGTACAAGATATTGGGAAATAGCGCCAAGCGTTACAACATCTTGTAGGTGCCGCGCCGTTGCCGACCGCCCGCCTTCCTGTTCGGCGATCGTGGTCTAGCACTTCGCGATCGGCCCGCGCAAGCCGGCGATTGCCGGCGACGAGACGGCGCACCACCTCACCGGGCACCGCGCAGCCGACCCGCGGCCGGCCTGGCCGGCCCGCAACCGGGGATCGACGCCCGGCCGGCCGGTCGCGCGGCCTTCCGAATCCGCCCCGGATAGAATCCGGTCATGTTTCGCGCGGCCCCGGCCCGCCTGCTGATCGCTACCGCGGTCGGGTGCCTGCTTCTGGCGCTCGCGCTGCGCGCAAGCGATTTCGACCGGACCCTGTTCCTGGCGATCAACGATGCCGCGTGGCGATGGGCGCCACCGGCGCTGGCCAGTTGCATCACGATCCTGGGCCATGGCCTGATCGCCGCGATGCTGCTGGCGCCGACACTGCTGCGTGCACCGGATCTGCTGATGTCGGGCCTGTTCGCGACCCCGGTTGCGTTGGTGCTTTCGTGGCTGCCCAAGGGGCTGATCGATTCTCCCCGCCCTGCTGCAATCCTGGACCCGGCCTCGATCCATGTCATCGGGTTGCGGCTGGCTGCACACAACTCGTTTCCCTCCGGACACGTGATCACGGCATTCCTGGTGGTCAGCGTGCTGCTGGCAGCCGACCGCACCACGCGGCTGCGCTGGCCTGCGGCGGCCGCGATCACGCTGGTCGGGATGGCCGTGGCCGTGTCGCGCATCGCGGTCGGGGCGCACTGGCCGTCGGACACGCTCGCCGGGGCGGGCCTGGGCCTGCTGGCCGGCGTGGCCGGCGCCCGGGCGGAGCGGCGCTGGCGGGTCGCGGCCAGACCCGCGGCGCGGCCGCTGCTGGCGCTGGTCGTGCTCGCGTGCGCAGGCACGCTCGTCTGTATCGACACGGGCTATCCGCTGGCTAGGCCGCTGCAGCTGGCGGCGGCAGCCGGCGGCGCCGCCGTGGCGGCGCTGGCGCTATGGCGGGCCTGGGCGGCCCGCCGTCGCGCGGCGCGCATCCCCGGATGAGCGAGCGCGCCGTGGCCGATCACTCCGCCGTCGCGGCAATCGCGCTATGGCGGGCCTGGGCACGCAGTCACGCGGCGCGCATTTCCGGATGAGCGGGCGCGCCGCGGCCCATCACCGCTGGCAAGCGGCGGTTCTGATCGCGGCCGCGCTGCTGCTGGTGCCGGCACTGGGACTGCCGCCGCTGTTCGACGTCGACGAAGGAGCGTTCGGCGAGGCCACGCGCGAAATGCTGGCGAGCGGCGACTGGCTGTCGACCACCCTGAATGGCGCGCCTCGCTTCGACAAACCGATCCTGATCTACTGGCTGCAGGCGGCCAGTGTCGGGGCTTTTGGCCTGAACGAGTTCGCGCTGCGGCTGCCCTCGGCGCTGGCGGCGCTCGCGTGGATCGCCGCGATCTGGCGCTTCGCCTCGAGCCGGCTCGATGTGGAAACCGGGGCGCTGGCGGCGTGGATCGCGGCGACCTGCGTCGGCGTCACCGTGATCGCGCATGCAGCCACCGCCGATGCGCTGCTCAATGCGCTGCTGGCGGCTGCGATGCTGGACGCCTGGCGCCACCTCGAAGACGGCAACCGGGCGGCGCTGCGCCGGATGTACGTCTGGATCGGGCTGGGCGTGCTGACCAAGGGGCCGATCGCGGCGCTGATCCCGGTGGCGGTCACGCTGCTGTACGCGCTGCTGTCTGGGCGCCTGCGCGACTGGCGCAAAGCCGCGTTCGATCCGGTCAGCTGGCTGCTGGTGGCCGCGATCGTCGCGCCCTGGTACGGCTACGCGCTGTACCGACATGGTTATGCCTTCGTCGAGGGCTTTTTCGTGAAGCACAACCTGCAGCGCTTCAGCGGCACGCTGGAGGGCCATTCCGGAAGCCTCGCGTACTACGTGGTCGCGGTGCCACTGCTGCTGCTGCCATGGACCGGACTGCTCGCGCCCGCGCTGCGCGCTGCACGCGAGGACTGGCGCACGGGCCTGCCGCGCTACCTGTGGCTGTGGTTCGGGTTCGTGTTCGTGTTCTTTTCGGCCTCGGGCACCAAGCTGCCGCACTACGTGCTGTACGGGCTGACACCGCTTTTCGTTTTGCTAGCGCTGCACCGCGCCGAAGCGGGCGCGGCCAGGCTGACGCGACTGACCACGGCGGGGCTGCTGGCGCTGCTGCCGTCGTTGCCTTGGCTGGTACAGCGCTGGGCGCTCGGCGCCACGGGTGCTCGCACCGCCTACTACGCGGCCCTGGGGCAGCGCGCGCTGCAAGCCGCGCCGTGGTCGTTTTACGCGATCACCGGCACCTGCTGCGCCATCGGCATCGTCGCGCTTTGCGCACCCCGTTGGCCGACGTGGCGCCGGCTCGCGATCGCCGCCGGGCTACTGACGCTCGCTCTCGAAACGGCCGTCGCGCCCTGGCTGGGCGACGTCGTGAGCGGTCCGGTCAAGCGCGCCGCGCAGTTCGTCGCGTCCCGGCCGGAAAGCGTCGTGCAATGGGACTTGAACGTGCCCAGCTTCAGCGTGTACCGCGGGCAGATCACCGAGTCGCGCGCGCCGCGGCCCGCAGAGCTGGCGATCACGCGCGCCGACCGGCTGCCGGCAGATGCGAAGGTCGATGTGCTGTTTGAGGAGGCGGGGGTGATGGTCGTGCGATCAGCGAGCGATTAGCGTCGACGACGTAATTCTCGGGCGCTGACTAAGCTCGGCAGCGACTCTGACCGACCTCAAACGTCGATGTCCGGTGTCGGCGGCGGTGTCAACGCGGCACGGACCGCCACTTCATCCAATCCCGAGGAGCACAGCTCGATGAACTTGTACGCATAGCCGCGCAGGGTGCGCCCGCGCCGTACCGCGATCTGCGTCACGTTCTGCGCGAACAGGTGCGGCACCTCGATCAGCTGCAGGTGACCGTCGCGCTCCGGGTCGTAGGCCATCGACGCGACGATGCCCACGCCCAGTCCGAGCGCGACATAGGTCTTGATCACATCGGCATCCAGCGCCGACATCACGACGTCGGGTGACAGCCCGGCCGCGGCGAATGCCTGGTCGATCCGCTCGCGCCCCGTGAAACCCTCGTGATAGGTGATCAACGGATACTCGGCGACCGCTTCCAGCGTCGGCGCCGGGTGCCCGGCCAGCGGATGGCCTTTCGGCACGACCAGGGCGTGGCGCCACGCATAGAAGGGAAATGACGCCAGCTCCGGCACACCGCCCAGCATTTCGGTGGCCACGCCGATATCGGCCTGGCCCAGCTGCAGCATCGAGGCGATCTCGAGCGGGCTGCCCTGGTGCAGGGCCAGGTGCACTTTCGGGAAGAGGCGCTTGAACGCGACCACCACCTTAGGCAGCGCGTAGCGGGCCTGGGTATGGGTCGTCGCGATCGTCAGCTGGCCTTCGTCACGCTGGCGGAACTGGTCGGCCAGGCCCTTGATGTTGCGCGCATCCAGCAGCATCCGCTCGACGATCGGCACCAGTTCCTGGCCCGGCTCGGTCAGCCCGAGCAGCCGTTTGCCTTTGCGCACGAATAGCTCGACGCCGAGCTCGTCTTCCAGATCCTTGATGTGCTTGCTCACGCCCGACTGGGACGTGAACAGCGCGCCCGCCGCCTCGGTCAGATTGAAGTTGCGCCGCACCGTTTCGCGCACGATACGCAGCTGCTGAAAATTCATCGGCCCTCCACGCCGGTCCCGAGTCTAGGGTGCACGGCGCGCGGCGCTAAATACGAAATTGTCTTTTGCTTATTCGAAAAGCGCCGGGTGCTTGCCCGAATTCCCGATGAACTTATGCAAATCGCTTGGTTGGGCCGGCGCGCCACGGCCGCCAAGATGCGCTTCGAGCGTCGATGCGCAACTCGAATCGACTCGCCTTGAGGGGATTGGGCTTGAGAAGGAATTGGGGGATTGCCACGGCAGCGATTCTGGCCGCTTCCGTTGGCCCGGCGCTGGCCGACAGCGCGAGCACTCTGGGCGGCATCGTCGTGCGGTCCGACGACGGCAACTTCGTCGCCTCGCTCGGCGGGCGCGTTCATTTCGACACCACCGCCATCATGCCGGACAAGAAGAGCGGCTTCGACAGCGGCGCCGCCGAAAACGTCAGCGGCTTCTACTTCCGCCGCGTCATCATCAGCCTGGTCGGGAAAATCTACGGCTGGCGCTATCGCATCGACGAAGACATCGCCAATACCTCCAATCCGGCCAACGGACTGCAGGACGTGTTCGCATCGCACGACATCGGCGACTACGGCACCGTGCGCATCGGGCAGACCAAGCCTTACCGCAGCATGGAAGAGTTGATCAGCAACAACGACAAGATCTTCACCGAGCGCAACGTCAATTCGGCCACCGGGCTGCTGGGCGGCCGCGATTACCAGGAGGGCCTGTTTTACCGCTATTCGCATCCGGCCGCGTTCAAATCGAACGACAACTTCTGGGGCGGCGTGTCGATCTATTCGCTGGCCAAGGCCGGTGCCCCGACGGACCAGGGGACCGGAACCCCGACCCAGGGGTTCGGATACAACGGCCGCCTGGCGTATGCGCCGATACTCACCGAGCGCCGCTGGGTCCATGCGGGCGCCAGCTACTCGAGCGACCACGCCGACAACGGCGCCAGACTGACCAGCGGCGACAGCGTCTGGTATTCCTACAAGGGCGTGACGCAGAACCTGGTCAGCTTCGCCGGAGTCCAGCCCACCACGACACCCAGCGCCGTGAATATCGGGGCAGGCAACAATCCCGATGTCACGACGGTCGCGGGCGAGCTGGCCGGCGCCTTCGGTCCGGTCTATCTGCAGAGCGAGATCGGCACCGCCAGGTTCCGCCAGGGCGTAGCCCCCAAGGCGGGAGTCCCCAACGAACAGACCGTCACCGCCTATTCTGCCGAGGTGAGCTTCTATCCGACCGGGGAGAGCAAGCGCTACGACACGACCATCGCCTCCTACGCCTCGCCCCGACCGTTGCACGACCACGGCGCGGTCGAGCTGGCGCTGGGCTACAACTTCATCAAGAACCGGGATATACCGGCCGGCGACACCGGGGCCGTCTGCGCACCGGCCCTGGGCGGCATCCCGGCCGGGAGCCACATCACGCGGTGCGAGCTCTCGTATGTCACCGCCGGCGTCAACTACGCTCCCAACACCAACGTGCGTTTCATGGTCGATTACTACGTCGCCACGTTCGATCTGGGCAACGCCGGCAAGGACCGGCCCAAGGCGGTCAATGGGCGGTTTCAAATCTGGTTCTGAGTCTGGCCGGCTATCGGTTCCGGGGCTCGGACTCAGTAATGGCGATCCCGCGCGATGATCGCGATGGCCGCGCGCGTGATTCCGAAAGCGATCCAGTCGAAGATACGCGCAGGCCAGGACCGGCGCAGCAGGTCCTCGGGGCCGAACTCGATCGACTCGGCGGCGATTGCCTGCTCCAGGCGCGCGCGCAGCGCGCTGGCGAAGGAGGCGTCGCGCACCACCACGTTGGCCTCGCGCGCCATCAGCAGGCTGTACGGATCCAGGTTGCTGGAGCCGACCGTGGCCCATTCATCGTCGATCACCGCGGCCTTCGCGTGCAGGAAGCTGCGCGTGTACAGGTGGATCTTGATGCCGCCGGCCACCAGCTGGCCGTAGAGCGCGTGCTGCGCGTAGTACTGCACGATATGCTCGATCTTTCCCTGCAGCAGCAGCCGCACGCGCACGCCCCGCCGCGCCGCACCCAGCAGGGCGGCCCGGAAGCGCCGGCCCGGAATGAAATACGCGTTGGCGATCAGCACGTCGTGCTGCGCCGTGGCCAGCGCGTCGGTATAGGCCCGCTCGATGGTGCGGCGATGCAGCAGGTTATCGCGCAGCAGCAGCGCGGCCCGCACTCCACCCCGCACCGGCTGCTGCGTCGGCAGCCCGAGGCGGCGCGGAAACGGCACGGCGGGCTCGCTCAGGCGGGGCAGCGACAAGGTCCACCAGAGGCGCTCGCAGCTCAGCATGATCGGCGAGACGATGGGGCCCTCGCACGCAACTGCGAAATCCAGCCGCGGCCCCGGCTCGTCGGCGGGCTCGGCGATGATGTTGATGCCGCCGACAAATGCCAGCGTCTCGTCGATCACCGCGATCTTGCGGTGCAGGCGCCGGAACAGCCGCCGTTGCATCCGCCACCAGCGCTCCGACCGGTAGATCCGGATCTGCACGCCGTACGGCTGCAGCTCCCGGGCCAGACGGCGCGCGTGGTCGCCGCCTCCGAAACCGTCGATGATCAGGCGCACCCCGACCCCGCGGCGGGCCGCCTGCACCAGTGCCTCGGTGACGCTGCGGCCGATCGGATCGTCCTCGTACAGGTAGGTCTCGAGGTGAATCGAGCGGCGAGCCGATCCGATGGCCCGCAGAAGCTGCGGGAAATATTCCTGCCCGGTTGCCAGCAACCGGATCCGGTTGCCGTCCATGAACTGTCCCCGCCGGGGCAGCTCGAAGCGTGCCCGCGTGAGCCGGGCGATGCGCTCCGGCAGCCGCGCGTCGGGGTCCCGGTTCAAAGAAGCTCCAGGTCCGCGATCAGTGGAACATGATCGGATCTGCGAGCCCAGGATCGTCCACGCGGAACACGGGCCTGATGCACGTTCACTCCCCGCACGTAGATCCGATCCAGCCGCAGCCACGGCGCCACGCTCGGGTAGGTGCGGGCCAGCCGGGGGCGATGACGCCACGGCATCAGGCGATCGAGCAAGCCCGGCTCGGCCGTGTCGCTGACCTCGGCGACGTCCAGGCGCCGGCGCAGCTCCTGGTCGACGCGCTGCTGCCAGTCGTTGAAATCGCCCGCGAGGATCAGCGGGGCACCGTGCGGAATTTCCTGCTCGACGAAATCGCTGACGAAGCGCGCCTGTCGCAGGCGGCTGACCTTGACCAGCCCGAGATGCACGCAGATCAGGTGGATCGGCGGCACTCCGTCCGGCTCGACCACGGCATGCAGCATGCCGCGGCGCTCGAGCGCGTGGTCCGAAATGTCATGGTTGGTGTAGCTGGTGATCGGGTAGCGTGACAGGATCGCGTTGCCGTGGTGACCGTGCGCATAGATCGCGTTGATCCCGTAGGCGCAGTGGGCGTAGCCGCTGGTAGCCAGATAGTCGAGCTGCGCCGCCGCGGGCCGCTGCCTGCGGCCGGGCTGGCGCCGATCGTTGCGGTCCTGGACTTCCTGCAGGAACACGAGGTCGGCGTCGATCAGGTGCAGCGCGATGCGCACGTCGTGCACGCGCGAGCGACCCGCGATGCCGGTGGCGCCCTTGGCGATGTTGTAGGTCGCCGTTCTGAACTTCATCGGTTCGCCGACCGAGGAAGAGAACGAGTGGGCTGGGCTGGCTCCCTCGTGCTCCCCCAGCCAATGTGCGTACGAAGGTTCGTCATCTGTGACGATCCGGGAGCATCCGGATGGCCTGCGCGTTGGTCCAGGAAAAGCAGGCGTCCGCGGCCTCGCGCCAGCTCAGCCAGCGCGATTGCGTGTGCTCCCGCGGCGCCAGCCGCGCCTCGAAAGGCTGCGCAACGCACAGCCCGAAGACGTGCTCACGATTGCGGGTGATGCCCGGCGCGTAGCGGCTGCGCCACTTCGGGAAGATCGGATATTCGTGCTCGATTTGCCAGTCGACGAAGTCGGTCGTTGCCGCAAGCCAACCGGTTTCCTCCCGGACCTCGCGGGCGCAGGCGGCCGGCAACGGCTCCTGCGGGTCGTCCAGGCTTCCGGTGACCGATTGCCAGAACCCCGGATGATCGGCGCGCTCCAGCAGCAGCGTCTGCAACGCGGGCGTGTGGATCACCACCAGCACCGATTCGGGTATCTTGAACACCGGTCGGCGCGCGGCAGCTTCTTCGTCAATGACCGGGCGCAGCGGCCTTGGCTTCGCTGGCGCGGATCCGGATGTGCAGTTCCCGCAGCTGGCGTTCGTCCACGGGCGACGGCGCCTGCGTCAGCAGGCATTGGGCGCGCTGCGTCTTCGGGAAAGCGATCACGTCGCGGATCGACTCCGCGCCCGCCATCATCGTGACAATCCGATCCAGGCCGAACGCGATGCCGCCATGCGGTGGGGCGCCGTACTGCAGCGCATCCAGCAGGAAGCCGAACTTGGAACGGGCCTCCTCGGGTCCGATCTTCAGCGCCCCGAACACCTTGCTCTGGATGTCGGCCCGATGGATCCGCACCGACCCGCCGCCGATCTCCCAGCCATTGAGCGCCAGGTCGTACGCCTTGGCCAGGCACCGCCCCGGGTCGGATTCGAGGTAATCCTCGTGCCCGTCCTTCGGTGACGTGAACGGATGATGGGCGGCAACCCAGCGCTGTTCGGCTTCATCGAACTCGAACATCGGAAAATCGATCACCCACACCGGCCGCCAGCCGGCTTCGAACAGTCCGTTGCTGCGGCCGAATTCGGAGTGTCCGATCCGGCTGCGCAGCGCCCCGAGGCTGTCGGCCACGATCTTGGCCCGGTCGGCGCCGAAGAAGATCAGGTCGCCGTCCCGTGCGCCGGTGCGTTCGATGACCTCGCGCAGCGCCCGGTCGTGCAGGTTCTTGATGATCGGCGACTGCAGGCCCTCGCGGCCGCGCGCACGCTCGTTGACCTTGATATAGGCCAGACCCTTGGCGCCGTAGATGGCGACGAACTGCGTATACGAGTCGATCTCCGAGCGCGGCATCTGCCCGCCGCCCGGCACGCACAGCGCCACGATGCGCCCATCGGCCAGCTCGGCTGCGGAGCGGAACACCTTGAAATCGACGTCGCGCATCACATCGGTCAGATCGGTCAGCTGCAGCAGCACCCGCAGATCCGGCTTGTCGGAGCCATACCGGCTCATCGCCTCCTGGTATGTGATCACCGGAAACGGGTCGGGCAGCTGAACCTCGAGCGTCTGCGCAAACACCGTTCGGATCAGGTCCTCCATCAGCGCCCGGATCTCGCCTTCTGCCAGAAAGGACGTCTCGACGTCGATCTGGGTGAATTCAGGCTGACGGTCGGCCCGCAGGTCCTCGTCGCGGAAGCACTTGGTGATCTGGTAGTAGCGATCGAAGCCCGCCACCATCAGCATCTGCTTGAACAGCTGCGGCGATTGGGGCAGCGCGAAAAACATCCCCTCGTGTACGCGCGAGGGAACCAGGTAGTCGCGCGCGCCCTCCGGCGTGCTCTTCGTCAGCATCGGAGTCTCGATGTCGATGAATCCGTGCGCGTCCAGGTAGCGGCGCGCCGCACTGGCAACCCGGAACCGCAGCCGCAGATTGCGCTGCATCGCCGGGCGCCGCAGGTCCAGCACGCGGTGGGTCAGTCGCGTTGCCTCCGACAGATCCTCCTCGTCCAGCTGGAACGGCGGCGGCACCGAGGGGTTCAACACCGTCAGGCGCTCGCACAGCACCTCGACCTGCCCGCTGATCAGCGCCGCATTGGCGGTGCCGTCGGGGCGGCGCCGCACGGCGCCTTCGACCCGCACGCAGTACTCGTTGCGGATACCCTCGGCCGTCGCGAACACCTGCGAGCGGTCCGGATCGCAGACGACCTGGATCAACCCCTCGCGATCGCGCAGATCGATGAAAATCACCCCGCCGTGATCGCGCCGGCGATGCACCCAGCCGTACAGCTCGACCGGCTGACCGATGAACCGTTCGTCGACCAGTCCGCAGTATTCGGTTCTCATGACTGACCTTTCGAGATTTGCGCCATCTTGGCCGTGACATCGGGGCCGACCACTCCGAGCGAGATCACGAACGTCAGCGCCTCATCCACGCTCATGTCGAGCTCGCGCACTTCTTCGGCACGAACGATCAGCGTGTAGCCGGAAGTCGGATTGGGCGCCGTCGGCACGTAGACCACCATGAAGTCGCCGCCGAGGTGGCCGGTCACACGCTCGCTGGGCGCGCCAACCACGAACGCGATGGTCCATTGGCCCCGCTGCGGAAACTCCACCAGCACCGCGCGGCGGAACGAATGGCCGTCGGGCGCCAGCAGCGTATCGGATACCTGTTTCACGCTCGAGTAGATCGAACGCACGATCGGAATGCGCGACAGCAGCCCCTCCCACCACTTCACCATCCGCTGGCCCATGATGTTGGCTGCGGCCATCCCGGTCAGCAGCAGCACCACCGCCGACAGCAGCAGCCCGGCGCCCGGCAGCGGGAATCCAAGCCAGCTTTCGGGACGCCAGGGCGGCGGCAACAGCAGCAGCGTACGGTCCATGCTGGAGACGATCAGATCCAGCACCCAGATCGTGAATGCCAGCGGGACCCAGACCAGCAGGCCGGTGATTAGGTACTTCTTCAGCATCGTTGTTGGTTCGGCCTGCTCGCGGCGTTGCAGGGCAGCGCGCGCAATCCCCCCGGCCGCACGGCCCTATCCGGGCGTCGCAATCTAATCTAACAGGCCCGCGCGTCCGATTGACGCTGGCCTCGAGCCCAATCCGGCTCGCACCCCTTCAACGCGTCAGCTGCAGGAGGAGCAACCGCCGTGCCCGCCACCGCCGGAAGCGGCGCTGGCGGCGGCGGTGGTTTCGGTCTTGGCCGCGCTGCCGGAGTCGGACGCCTTGGCCGAATCCGACCCCTTGGCGGAGTCGGACCCCTTGGCGGAGTCGGACCCCTTGGCGGAATCGGACCCCTTGGCGGAGTCGGACTCCTTCGGCTCGGCGGCGCTGTCGCGCTTGCCCGATCCGTTCTTGAAGTCGGTTGCATACCATCCACTGCCGCGCAGCTGGAACCCGGCGGTTGTCAGCTGCTTCGAGAGCGTCGCCGCATGACATTTTGGACAGTCCGTCAAAGGCGCATCGGATACCTTCTGGAGCGCATCCTGGGTATGCCCGCAAGAGGAGCATTTGTAGGCGTAGATCGGCATGTCTGTCGCCTCGATTCGTCGATAACTGACTGAATTATAAGGGCGGAAACCGCACTTCCGTCCCTCCAGGATGGGGGCGGATTGCACTACTTCAAGAGCGTTGGGAAGCGGCGTGGCGCCTGCCCCCCGTAGCGCCGCCAGGCGCGAAGGAGGGCGCCGGCCGCGGAAAGCGTCAGTCTTCTTCTTCCTTCCGATGCGCTTTGTGCTCTGCGGCAAGCTGCTGCTGAACGTTCGGCGGCACCGGCTCGTAGCGGGACAGCTCCATCGAGTAGCTGCCGTTGCCCTGCGTGATCGCTTTCAGGCGGCCGGCGTACCCATCCAGCTCGGACAGCGGCACGGTTCCCGAAACGACCATCAATCCGCCGGCCAGGTTGCCGGTGCCGGTGACCTGGCCGCGCCGCGACGACAGGTCGCCCGTGATGTCGCCCACGTTGGAATCCGGGCTCACGATCTGCACGTTCACGATCGGCTCCAGCACGATCGGACGCGCCTTGGCCAGTGCATCCATGAACGCCTTGCGCCCGGCCGCGACGAAGGCGACTTCCTTGGAATCCACCGGGTGGTGCTTGCCGTCGTAGACGATCACCCGCACGTCCTGCATCGGATAGCCGGCCACGCTACCGTGCCCCAGCACTTCGCGCACCCCTTTTTCGACGGCGGGAATGAACTGGTACGGAATCACGCCGCCCTTGACCTGGTCGACGAACTCGAAACCCGAGCCGCGCGCCAGCGGCTCGACCCGCAGGTACACCTCGCCGAACTGCCCGGCGCCCCCCGTCTGCTTCTTGTGGCGGGCGTGTCCTTCGGCGTTGGCCGTGATCGTCTCGCGGTACGGGATCCGGGGCGGCCGGGTCGAAACCTCCAGCTTGTACTGCACCGTCATCCGCTCCAGCACGGCTCGCAAATGCAGTTCGGACAGCCCGCGCAGCACGGTCTCGTTCTGCCCCACGTCGTGCTCGATCAGCAAGGTCGGGTCTTCGGACGCCAGCTTGTTCAGCACCTCCGAGATGCGGCCCTCGTCGCCGCGCCGGGTCGGCTCGATCGCCAGTCCGAACATCGGCTGGGGAAACTCCAGCGGCTTCATCCGGATCAGATCTTCGTCGTGCGAATCGTGCAGGACCGAGTCGAACACGACCTCCTCGACCTTGGCGATGGCACCGATATCGCCCGGTACCAGCTGGCCGACTTCGACCGTGTCCTTGCCGATCAGCAAAAGGGGGTGCGCAACCTTGAAGGCCTTCTTGCCCTCGCCGACGTACAGCTGGGTGTCGCGCGTGATCGTGCCCTGGTACACACGGAAAGTACCGATGCGGCCGACGTACGGGTCATTGACGATCTTGAATACGTGAGCCAGCACGTGCCGCGCGGGATCCGGCTCGGACCGGAAGGAGCGGGCGTCCGGGCCGGCCCCGGCGAAAAACAGCGGCGGATTGCCCTCGCCCGGATGCGGCAAGTGACGGACGAACACCTCCAGCAGGTCCTGTATGCCGGCCCCGGTGCGCGCCGACGTGAAGCACACCGGCACCAGGTGGCCCTCGCGCAGCGCCTTCTCCAGCGGCGCGTGCAGCGTGGCCGGATCGACGCTGCCCTGCTCCAGGTAGCGCGTCATCGCCTCTTCGTCGACCTCGACCACCTGCTCCATCACGCGGCGGTGCACGTCGGCCACCGACATGAAATCGGCCTGACCGTGGTCGTCGGCGAAGCAATCGATGACGCGCGCGCCCCGCTCGGACGGCAAATTGATCGGCAGGCATTCGGGCCCGAACACGTCCCGCACCTGCTCCAGCAGTGCCGGAAGATTCAGGTTTTCGGCGTCGATCTTGTTGATCACGATCATCCGGCACAGGTTGCGCTCGCGCGCCCACTCCATCATCCGGCGCGTGGTCAGCTCGATGCCGGCCGACGCGTTGATCACCACCGCGACTGTCTCGACCGCATCGAGGGCGCCGATCGCGTGCCCGACGAAATCCGGATAGCCCGGCGTGTCGATCAGGTGGACGCGCGCCTCGCGCCAATCCAGATGAACGACCGCGGAGCGCAACGAGTGTTGCGAGGTCTTCTCCAGCGGGTCGAAGTCGCACACGGTCGTGCCTTTCTCGACCGCACCCGCCGCCACGATCATCTTCGACTTCAGCAGCAGTTGTTCGACCAGCGTGGTCTTGCCTGCCGCCCCGTGGCCCACCAGGGCCACGGTCCGCAGCCTGTCGGTCGTGTACTCCGCCATCGCGCTTGTCCCCCTCCGATTGTTCTGATCGTGCGGTCCGTGCCGGAATGGAAGTCTGTCAACGCCCTGTCACGCTAGTTTAAAGCGCGCGCGGACCGCCCGCCGGGCCTCAAGCGGCGGGGTCGAGCGCGCGGGCGGCTGCGCCCAGCAGGCCCGGCTGAGCGTGGGCGATCGCGAAGGTCGGGATCGTCTGCATCAGCGAGCTGAAGCGCCCCTTGCTTACGAAACGTTGCCGGAATTCGCCGCGGCAGATCCAGGGCAGCAGGGCCCCGGTCATGCCGCCGCCCAGGTACACGCCGTCCCAGGCCCCGACCATCAGCGCGACGTCGCCCGCGAAGGAGCCGAGGATCGCGCAGAACAGCTCCACGGCGCGCCGGCAGGCGGCATCGGAGCCGAGCCTGGCACCCGCCGTGATCGCTTCCGGCGTGTCCACGTTGCCAGGGGTCCCTTCGACGGCGCAAATCGCGGCATACAGGTTCTGCAGGCCCGGGCCCGAGACCAGGCGTTCGACCGACACGCGAGCGTGCCGCTTCATCAGGGCTTGAAGGATCGCGATTTCGTATTCATTGCCCGGCGCGAAGGCGACGTGACCGCCCTCGGACTCCATCACGAGGGCGCGCCCCTGCCGCATCAGCAGCCTGCAAACCCCCAGCCCGGTTCCCGGCCCCATGACGGCATAGTGCTGTTCGGGCCTTCGGCGCGCCGGCGCGGACGCGGCGCCGATCGGCTCCAGCTCCAGCGCCACCAGGTGCGGGACGGCCAGGGCGATCGCTGCGAAGTCGTTGATCACCTCGATGTGCTCGAGGCCCAGTTCCCGCTGCACACCCGCAATCGAGAACGACCAGGGGTTGTTCGTGATCTTGATCTCGTCGCCGGTGATCGCGGAGGCCACGGCAATGACCGAACGGCGCGGCGTCGGCGCCTCGATCTGCGCCAGGTAGTGGGAAGCCGCCTGCCCCAGCGAGCCGAACCGCAGCGCGGCGAATTCGCGCACCGAGCCCAGGACCGGACGCCGCTCGCTGTCCGGCCACGCCAGTGCGAAGCGCACGTTGGTGCCGCCGATGTCGGCGACCAGCGCCGGCGCAGCGGATGGGTCGTCTGGGCTCAAGGTTCGTCAGGCGCGCAGCCGGCGCGCCTGCAGCGCGAGCCGCGTGATCGAGGCCCAGTCCGCCGCCCGGATCGACGCGGGCGGAGCGATCCAGGAGCCGCCCACGCAACAGACGTTCGGCAACGCCAGGTACTCGGGCGCACTGGCCAGACTGATGCCGCCGGTGGGACAGAACTTCACGTGAGGGAACGGACCGGCCAGCGCCTTCAGCATGTCGACGCCGCCGGCCTGCGCGGCGGGGAACAGCTTCAACGTGTCGTAGCCGGCCGCAACGGCCGCGATCACTTCGGACGGCGTCATCGCGCCCGGCAGCAGGGGCAGTCCGCACTGGCGTCCCGCCGCCAGCAGCTCGGGCGTGGCCCCGGGGCTGACGGCGAAGCGGGCACCGGCGTCGCGTGCCGCATCCAGATCGGCGCGGCCCAGCACGGTGCCGGCGCCGACGATGGCCTGTGGCACTTCGCGCGCGATCGCACGGATCGCCTCGAGTGCGGCGTCGGTGCGCAGCGTCACCTCGATCACCGGCAGACCGCCCGCCAGCAGGGCGCGCGCCAGCGGCACCGCATCGGCCGCGCGCTCCAGAACGATCACCGGAATCACCGGCGCGGCAGAAACGACGTCACCGATCAGCATCGGATCCAGGTCCTTCAAGCGCAATCACGCCACCGAGAGCGCCGCTTCGACCGGCGCCGCCACCTCGGGCGCGCCGAAGGTCATCGCGCCCTGCTCGGCTCCGACCGCCAGCGCGCGCGCGCCGGCGAACAACTCGCGACCGAGGCCGTGATGGTGGCGGTCCAGGTTCGGAGTCGACACCGTCCGCCGCGCCCACTCGCCCGCCTCGACGCAGACCTCGAGTATCCCGCGCGGCGCGTCGATCCGGATCCGGTCGCCATCGCGCACCCTGGCCAGCGGCCCGCCGCTCAGGCACTCGGGCGTGACGTGGATCGCCGCCAGCACCTTGCCCGAGGCGCCGGACATCCGGCCATCGGTCACCAGGGCCACCTTGAACCCCTGATCCTGCAGCACGCCCAGCGTTGGGGTCAGCTGGTGCAACTCCGGCATGCCGTTGGCGCGCGGGCCCTGGTAGCGCACCACCGCGACAAAATCGCGCTGCAGCCGGCCTTGCTTGAAAGCGTCCAGCAGATCGGTCTGCTCGTCGAACACCAGGGCCGGAGCCTCCACCACCCAATGTTCGGGTTTCACCGCGGAAACCTTGATCACGGCCCGACCCAGATTGCCAGTCAGCAGTTTCAGCCCGCCATCGGCGCTGAACGGCCGATCCGGGTCGGCCAGGATCGCGGCATCCAGGCTGCGGTCCGGCGCCGGACGCCACTTCAGCACGCCGTCGTCGAGCCAGGGCTCCTGCGCGTAGCGCGACAGGCCCGACCCCGCGACCGTCTTGACATCGGCGTGCAGCAGTCCGAGGGATAGCAGGTGGCGGATCAGCAGACCCATGCCACCCGCGGCATGGAACTGGTTCACATCGGCGCTGCCGTTCGGATAGATCCGCGCCAGCAGCGGCACGGCGTGCGACAGGCGGTCGAAGTCATCCCAATCGATCAGGATGCCGGCGGCGCGCGCGATGGCGACCAGGTGAATCGTATGGTTGGTCGAGCCGCCGGTGGCCAGCAGACCGACGATCGCGTTGGCGATCGCGCGTTCATCGACCACCTCGGCAATCGGCGTGTACTCGGCGCCGCCCTGCGTGATGACCGCGGCGCGCTGCGTTGCCGCGCGTGTCAACGCATCGCGCAGCGGCGTATTGGGGTTGACGAAAGCGGCGCCCGGCAGGTGCAACCCCATCACCTCCATCAGCATCTGGTTGCTGTTGGCCGTCCCGTAGAACGTGCAAGTGCCGGGGCCGTGATAGGACTGCATCTCGGCTTCCAGCAATTGGTCGCGGCCCACCTTGCCTTGCGCGTACAACTCGCGGACTTTCGCCTTTTCGGGGTTGGGCAGTCCGGAGGTCATTGGACCGGCCGGCACGAACACGGCGGGCAGATGTCCGAACTGGAGCGCACCGATCATCAGGCCCGGCACGATCTTGTCGCACACCCCCAGGCACAGCACGCCGTCGAAGACGTTGTGCGACAGCGCGATCGCGGTGGCCATCGCGATCACATCTCTCGAGAACAGCGACAACTCCATGCCCGGCTGACCCTGGGTCACGCCGTCGCACATCGCAGGCACGCCGCCGGCGAACTGCGCGACCGCGCCGGCCTCGCGCGCGGCCTGCTTGATGATGTCGGGAAAGCGAGCCAGCGGCTGGTGCGCCGACAGCATGTCGTTGTAGGACGAGACGATCGCCAGATTGGGTTGCTGCTGGCTGCGCAACGTGAGCTTGTCCTGCGCAGCAAACGCGGCTACGGCGTGGGCCAGGTTGGTGCAGGATACGCGGCCGCGCGCCGTGCCGGACTTGCGCGACGCCTCGGTGCGCCGCAAATAGGCCGAGCGGCTGGCGGCGCTGCGCTCGCGGATGCGCGCCGTCGTGGCCGAAAGCACTGGATCCAGACCCATGTCACACCTCTGTCTCACACGGTTGCGGCCCGGTTCACCTCGACTCCGTGACACCGCCGCAGCGCAACAGGATTGTGTAGGATCGATACAAGCCCGGCAAGCCGGCATCCACCGGCCGGCCCGCTTCCCCTCCCACGCCCTCGACATCGACGCGCACATGGCGGCCCTGGAACCCTTCGACTTCATCCTGTTCGGCGGCAGCGGCGATCTGGCGATGCGCAAGATCCTGCCGGCGCTGTATTACCAGCATCGCGACAGCGGCGACACCAAGGGCTGGCGCATCATGGGTCTGGGCCGGCATCCGCTGTCGCGCGAAGAGTATTTGAATCTCGCGCTGGAGCATTGCCGCGTGCACATCCCCGCGAAGGACTTCAGCGAATCGGCATGGAGCGCTTTTGCCGAGCGACTCGACTATCTGGCACTGGACGCCAGCCACCCGCAGGAATATCGGCTGCTGGGCGACTGGCTCAAAGGTGCCGAGTCGCGCGTGCGCGTCTTCTATCTGGCGACCGAGCCGGGCCTGTTTGCGAGCATCTGCGCCGGCCTCAGCGCCGCCGGCCTGGTGACGCCGGCCAGCCGCGTCGTGCTGGAAAAGCCGCTCGGCCGCGATCTGGCCTCGGCCCGCCGCATCAACGAGGAAGTCGGGGCGATCTTCAGCGAGGCGCAGATTTTCCGGATCGATCACTACCTGGGCAAGGAGACGGTCCAGAACCTGATCGCGCTACGCTTCGGCAACGTGCTGCTGGAACCGCTCTGGAATCGCTCCTGGGTGCGCGACGTGCAGATCACGATCTCGGAGATCGTCGGTGTCGAGGGGCGCGGCGAGTTCTACGACCGGATCGGCGCGCTGCGCGACATGGTGCAGAGCCACCTGCTGCAGCTGCTGTGCATTGTCGCGATGGAACCGCCGGCGAACATCGAGGCCGATACGATGCGCGACGAGAAGCTCAAGGTGCTGCGGGCGCTGCGGCCGATCGCCGGCGAGGACGTGGCGGCGCGCACCGTGCGCGGCCAGTACCAGGCCGGCGCCATCGAAAACAAGCCGGTGCCCGGATACCAGGAAGAACCCGGCATCGCACCCGGCAGCCGCACCGAAACGTTCGTCGCGATCAAGGCCGAGCTCGGCAACTGGCGCTGGGCCGGCGTGCCGTTCTATCTGCGCACCGGCAAGCGAATGCAGCAACGGCTGGCCGAAATCGTGATCAATTTCCGCGCCGTGCCGCACCCGATGCTGCGGGCGGCTGTCGGCGAGGCGGCCAACCGCCTGGTGATCACGCTGCAGCCGGACGAGAGCCTGCGTCTGGATCTGATGGCCAAGGTGCCGGGTGAGGGCATGAAGGTGCAGCCGATCTCGCTCGATGTGGCGTTGTCCGAGGCGTACCAGACGCGCCAGTGGGACGCGTACGAGCGGCTCATCATGGACGTCGTTCACGCCAAACTGACGCTGTTCATGCGGCGCGACGAACTGGACGCCGCCTGGCGGTGGCTCGAGCCGATCCAGAAGGAATGGGAGCAAGGCGGCCAGTCGCCGCGGCCTTACGCGGCCGGCACCTGGGGACCGACGGCGTCCAGCACGCTGATCGCGCGCGACGGCAACGCCTGGCGCGAGGAGACCTGAGATTGGCGTCGTTGCGTCTGCCCGAGTCCGTACGACAGCACCTGTTCGCCACCGGCACGCAAACCGCCGCGGCGCTGGCGGCCGCGGTCGCGCAATCCCTGAAAGAGGGCCTGCGGCAGCGTGGCCGGGCATCGCTGGTGGTCTCGGGGGGGCGCACGCCGGTGCCGTTCCTGGACCAGCTCAGCTCGCATCAGCTGGACTGGTCCGGCGTCACCGTGAGCCTGGCCGATGACCGCTGGGTTCCGGCCAACCACGCCGACAGCAATGAAGGCCTGGTGCGGCGGCACCTGCTCCAGGGCGCTGCCGCGACGGCACGCCTGCTGCCGCTGGTCGACCTGGGCGCCGCCCCCGAGACGGAGCTGGCCACCGCCGAGCACGCGCTGGCCACGGCGCCGCGGCCATTCGATGTGGTCGTGCTGGGCATGGGCGAGGACGGCCACACCGCTTCGCTGTTCCCCGGCGCGCCGGGCACTGAGGCCGCGCTCGACCTTCGGCGGCCCGAGCAAGTGGCGCTGGTGGCGCCGGCTACGGTCCCCCACCGCCGCGTCAGCCTGACGCTGCGCGCGCTGCTCGATACGCGGGCCGTGGTGATCCTGATCCAGGGGGAAGACAAGCGCGCCGCTATCGAGCGAGCCGGGCGGAGCGATCCGGCGCACCATCCGATTGCCGCATTCCTGCGCCAGCGGACGGTGCCGGTGCACGTGTATTACAACCTATGAGGCAGGACTCCTGGCCTCGCTTCAGCGGCGCTCTATCCGGCGACGAGCAGCGCGAATTCGTCCCGTTCATGCATCGGCTGATCGCGAGCGCGTTCGCGACGATCCGGCCATATTTCCTGCAGCCGCTGGCGGTCGCATCCAAGGCGGACGCTTCGCCGGTAACCGAGGCCGACCGCCAGACCGAGCTGGCGCTGCGGCGCCTGATCGAACAACGCTATCGGCACCATGCCGTGCGCGGCGAGGAATTCGGCGAGCGCGGCGGCGGCCCCTATCGCTGGGTGCTCGATCCGATCGACGGCACCCGTGCCTTCATCAGCAACTGCTTCCTGTTCGGATCGTTGATCGCGCTGGAGCGCGACGACGGGGCCGGGTTCGTTCCGGTGCTCGGATGCATCGCTCATTGCGCCGCAGGCACTGCGCTGATCGGGCACCGCGGCGGCACGACCCTTTTTTCCTCCGACGCCAGCCAGCGGCCGGTGCGGGTGCGCGCGTGCAACCGCTTGCGCGACGCCACCGTGCTCTCGAGCTCGAGCTGGGTCGGGCGCGAGCAGAACGATGCGGCCGGCATCGAGGCCGTGGCGCGGGCGGCCGGCATGTACCGGACCTGGGGCGACTGCTTCGGCTATTTCTCGCTCGCGACCGGCGGCGCCGACGTGATGCTCGATCCGCAGCTGGAGTACTGGGACGTCGCCGCGATCGTTCCCGTCATCGAAGGCGCCGGCGGGCGGGTCACCAGCTGGCGTGGCGGCGATCCGCTGG
>Ga0210394_10003120_pt1 | contig 21407 bp, 20 predicted proteins | sample IncBWC12MmetaG_FD_160121 | JGI IMG/M metagenome (GOLD analysis project Ga0210394, IMG submission 160121) | Forest soil microbial communities from Barre Woods Harvard Forest LTER site, Petersham, Massachusetts, United States - Inc-BW-C-12-M | ecosystem: Environmental > Terrestrial > Soil >...
GCGGCATCCGGCCTATCGACGAGGTCGTGCACCTGATGCAAACCGGACGGCGCTACCCGCCGGCCTTCGACGCCGCTGCATTGCTGCGCCGCCGCCCCCAAACCAGGACGCGGCGAGAAACATCCCGCCGAAAGTAGCTGCCGAATGATTCCCCTGCGTGCTGAAAACCCACGACGCTCCTTCGCCGCCGTCAACCTCCTGCTGATCCTCATCAACGTGGTTGTTTTTCTCTATCAAGTTTCGCTGCCACCGCGAGCAGCAGAGGCGCTGGTGCTCCGCTTCGGCGTCGTTCCCGCGCGCGCCGAGCGCTTGCTGGCTCGCCCAGCAGAGCGCGCCCCGGCCGCTTTTACGTCGCTCTTTACCAGCATGTTCCTGCACGGCGGTTGGCTGCACCTGCTGGGCAACATGCTATTCCTGTGGGTTTTTGGCGGGGGCGTGGAAGATCGGCTTGGCCACGCGCGCTACCTTCTTTTCTATCTGCTTTGCGGACTGGGGGCCGGCATCACCCACGTCGTCGCCAATTGGGGCTCGGCGCTTCCCTCGATTGGAGCCAGCGGAGCGATCTCCGGAGTGATGGGGGCCTATATCGTCTTGTTTCCCCGTTCCCGAATCCTCACACTTGTACCTCTCATCATCTTCTTCTTTACGGTTCGGCTGCCTGCGGTTTTGTTACTGGGCTATTGGTTCGCGATCCAGTTCTTGAGTGGACTTTCTGCCCTGGGCGCGACCGACCAGGGAGGCGTGGCCTGGTGGGCACACATCGGTGGGTTCTTGCTCGGCGCATTCCTGGTCTGGGGCATGGCGAGCGAGAGTTCATGGCAAACCAGAAGTGGGTAATAACAGAGCAGCCACCGAACGGCGCGTCCCAAACAATACTTAAACTAAAAGGTGAAGTGTCTCTTGCTCGCTGACTAGCCGCCAGCAAGCCTCGAACTAGCTGAGCACCTCGCGACGTACGGCAAGTTGCTCGATCCGGGGGAGCCGCGGCTCGTATCCGATGCCGGGACCGGACGGAACGTGAATCGTGCCCGCCGAAGTAACGGTCACTTCGGGCTCGATGACGTCTTCGGCCCAGTAGCGCCGGCTCGCAGTGACGTCGCCTGGCAGGGAGAAATTCGCCAAGGTGGAGAGCGCGATATTGTGGGCGCGCCCGATGCCGGATTCAAGCATACCGCCGCACCAAACGGGTACCTGCTTCGACTGACACAGATCATGCACGCGCCGCGCGATGGTATAGCCGCCAACCCGGCCGAGCTTCACGTTGATGATGCGACAAGCGCCCAGAGCGATGGCCGCGCGAGCATGCTCTTCACCGTGTATGCACTCGTCCAAACAAATCGAAGTCTGGAGCTTGCGCTGCAGCTCGGCGTGACTCCAAATGTCGTCCCAGCCGAGCGGCTGTTCAATCATCATCAGGAAGTAGGCATCCAGCTGTTGCAGGAGCGGGGCATCTTCCTGCCGGTAAGCGGAGTTCGCGTCCACCATCAAGTGAATGGTGGGGAAGCGCTTGCGCAGCCGCGCGACCGGCTCAACGTCGCGCCCGGGCTTGACCTTAATCTTGATACGCTGATAGCCCGCAGCTAACTCTCGCTCCACGGTGCGCTCGAGCTCGTCGTCCGTCTCCTTGATGCCAATCGAGACGCCGCACCCAATTTCCTCACGAACGCCGCCAATCAACTGCCACAGAGGCACACCCCTCTGTCGCGCCTCCGCATCCCAAATGGCGGCCTCCAAACTGGCCTTGGCCATATTGTGCCCGCGAACCCGCGCCAGCAAATCCCATACCTCCGCCGCCGTGCTAAATTCTTTGCCGCTCAGGGACGGCCAGAGAAAATCCCGCAGAATAAGCCAAGCGGTCTCTACCGTCTCCGGGGCGTAGAACGGCCCTTCTCCGGCAACGCACTCGCCCCAGCCAATCACGCCGTCCACATCCGCCTCAACCAGCAGGATCCGGCGCAGGGTCGTGCGGCCGAAGCTCGTTTCGAACGGTATGACGAGCGGCATCTGAATCTCTCGCAAGGTCATCCGTCGCAAGCGCATTTCAAATAGCCTCGTCGCTAAGTCGATAAATGGTCGTGCCTTCCCGCGCCGGGGCACTGCGAAGTTCGGCAAGCCAGCTCATGGCTTCCGCCAAGGCTCCAGTAGATAGCTGCCACCCGCGCTGTCCACCTCGATGAACGTCGCCGCATAACCGCGACCCAGCCAATGCTCGAATTCGAGTCGAATGTCCCCTTGCAGGCGGGCCGCTTCATCCGGCCGCTTGCGCAGTAGCGTTCCGATTAGGGCGGGGACGCGTATGCGGACCCATTCCCTTCCCCGCGGCCGCGGCGGCATCCGCTGAGCCGGCGTCGCCGCAGCGATAGCTCTCTTCACTCGCGCCGAGCGCAGCCACCATTCGGCAACCAGCCGATCGGTGGGCAAACCGGCATGCAACGGGCTCGTCGTGATGCCATAAAGGTTCGGCAGAAAGCGCCGTGCGATGGCGCCAAGGCGAACCAGGTTGAAGTAGGCATTCTTCAATTGCAGCGGATCAAACGTCCATTCGATGAGGTCGATGCCGCGCGAAAGCGCGTCCTCGCGCTGAAAAAGCTTCAGGCTCCGGCCGACACCACGGTTGCGATAAGCGTCGAGCACGCCGGTCATATGGGAGTGGAGGAAGGGCCTGCGGCCGCGCCGTCCGGCAATGGCCATGGTGAAGCCCACCATGCGGTCGCCGTCAAAAGCACCCAACACCTGGCCGCCCGCCTCCGCCGCAACGGCGAGCAGGGGTAGCGGCACCAGCTCGATGTCGGCACCGCCCCAGACGGCGCGCTCGATTTCAATGCAGGCGCCTAGGTCGGCGAGCCCGTGGCAGTGGCGCACAACGATTTCAGCGGGAGCCTTGGGCGGTGCGGGCGATTTGCCACGATGGGTCTTGGTCGTCATCGTTCGTCCAGTGTCGCGTGCGTCAGGAGGCTGGTTTCGCATCCCACTCACGGCTTCGCCTCGCGATCTTTGGCCTCACTCCATAGAGATTCGAGTTCTTCCGACGAGAGCGCGCCGACGCGCTGCCCGCGAGACGCAGCTACCCGCTCCATCTCCCGAAAGCGTCCGCTGAATTTGCGATTTGCTCGCTTGAGCGCAATCTCCGCGTCGAGCCCGAGGAAGCGCGCGAGATTCACACCAACAAAAAACAGGTCGCCGACTTCTTCCTCCAGCCGGGCGCGATCCTTTGAGTCCAGAACCTCGCGCAATTCGCCAGCCTCTTCGCTCAGTTTCTCGAACAAACCGTCTACGTTCTTCCAATCGAAGCCGACGTTAGCGGCGCGGCGCGTGAGCTGATGCGCTTCGAGCAAAGCGGGCAGGGTGCGCGGCACGCCATCGAGTACCGAGGCTCCGCCGGCACCGGATGTCCCAGACGCCTTGTCGGGGGCTTTTTCCGCGGCCCGCCGCTCTTCGGCTTTGAGCTGCTCCCAGTTCTTCAGAACCTGGGCCGAAGTGCGCACCTTAACTTTGCCGAAAACGTGCGGATGGCGGCTCACCATTTTCGCGTGCACGCGTTCGATGACGTCGCCGATGTCGAAACGGCCGGCCTCGGCGGCAAGCTCGGCGTGAAAAATCACCTGGAGCAAGAGGTCGCCCAATTCACCGGCCAACTCCGCCGGATCGGCGGAATCCAGGGCATCGAGCACTTCGTACGTTTCCTCCACCAAATAAGTGCGCAGAGAGTCGTGCGTCTGCTCGCGGTCCCATGGACATCCGTTCGGTGCGCGTAGGCGCGCCTGGAGTGCGACCAAGGCTTCGAACAATTTCCCCACGCTCTTCGTGCCTCCCGGTTTGCCTTGGCGTACAGCAAGGCTCTTGGACCGGACGCGCTGCTCCCGGGATGGAGAGCGCGCGGGGCGCTTCGTCGAGCGCCTAGCTGGCTTGGATTGTGAGGATTTTCGCGGCGACACTGTGGCCCGTTTCGGCTTAAAGTTAAGGCGTCACTTTACGGTAGCCGCACCGAATTGACAAGTACGCCGGGTGCACCGCTGTCCGGGCGCGCCGGAGGAGTTCTTGTCGCGGCGCAGCAGCCGATGTTACACTGGGCTTTCTCTTAAGCTGCTCGCTCAAGCTGGAAGGTTACGGAGAGTCCCTTGGCGGACCAAAAGCAGGAAGAATCCTTTCGAGTGGTAGACCGCCGGCTGTTTAATGCCGAAGGCGAGATTCGCGATGAGGCGGTGCGCGAGGAGAGGCGCCAGGAGGAAGCTCATCCGGCGCCCGCCGCGGCGGCAGCTTCGCCGACACCGACCCAAGCACGCACCCCTGCATCTCCAGATGGAGGGAGCATCCTGACCGCTCCACAAAGTGCGGCGACTGAACCTGCCGCCAACGAGATAAAGCCTTCGCGCGGGCTGGAGATGTTGATCAATTTCGTCGCGCAGAACGCTGCTATGCTTCTGGGCGCCTATCCCGACCCGCGAACCGGACAAGCGATGCTCGATCTCGAGGGGGCCCGGGAGTTGATCGACATGCTCGATGCCTTGCAGGAGTCCACGCGCGGCAACCTTGCCGCCGACGACCAGCGCCTGCTGCTCGATGTGCTCGGCAGCCTGAAGCTTTCCTTCATGGATATGACCAAGGCGGCCGCTAAAGCGACGCAGGAAAAGGCCAAGGCGCGTCCCTGAGCGACGGTGTCTCTTTCCCAACCGACGCTGCATTCTTCCCTGCGACTCACCATCATGGGCTCGGGCACATCGATGGGCGTACCCACCCTGGCGTGTCCCTGCCGCGTCTGTCATTCGGGCGATCCACGCGACAATCGCACCCGCCCTTCCGTGCTGCTCTCCCGCGACGGCAGGCACGTGGTGATCGATACGACGCCCGATTTCCGCTTCCAGGCGCTGCGTGAAAAGCTGGACCGGCTCGACGCCATCGTCTTCACGCACGCGCACGCGGACCATATCCTCGGCTTCGACGATATCCGGCCCTTTAACCTCCGGCAAAAAACATCCTTGCCCGTGTACGCGTCGCCAGATACGCTGGCGATTTTGCGGCGGACGTTCGCCTACGCTTTCGACAGCGCACCGGCCGTGAGCACCATCCCGCAGGTCGACCTTCACCCGATTGAGGGACCATTCGAGTTACTCGGGACGCCGTGGACGCCCGTGCCGGCAGAACACGGCGACATGCAGGTCCTGGGATTTCGCGTCGGTGGGATGGCCTATCTGACCGACTTCAGCCGTGTGCCGGAAGAATCGAAACCACTACTCGTCGGCGCCGACGACTTGGTGCTCGACGCGCTCCGCGACACGCCCCACCCGATGCACCAGACCGTTGCGCAGGCGCTGGCATTGGTGGCAGAACTACGGCCGCGCCGCGCCTGGTTCACGCACATCTCACACGACCTGCCGCACCAGGAAACGAACGACCGGCTGGTGGGCGAAGGCTTTCCGCACGTGCAGATGGCCTATGACGGATTGCGCTTTGAGGTGCGGCTGTGAGCGCGCTCGTAGTGCTGCATTCCGCCGCGGAGTGGGTCGCTCAATTCGGAGCGTCGCAGCGCGGCGCCGTCGTCTCCATCGGCAATTTCGACGGCCTGCATCTCGGGCACCAGAAAATTCTCCGCGCCGTCGTGGACCGGGCTCGCGCGAAGGGCGGCGTCGCCACCGTCATTACCTTCGACCCGCACCCTCTCAAAGTGTTGCGCCCGGCGCAGGCGCCGCCCCTGGTCGGCACGCTCGCGCAGAGACTGGCCGGGTTCGCCTCGCTTGGGATCGAGGCTGCGCTCGTCTTGCGCTTCGACGCCGCTCTGGCTTCTCTCATGCCGGAAGAGTTCGCCAGCAGCTTCCTGACCGGCGACTTGCGGGCGACGGCGGTTCTCGTCGGCGGAAATTTCCGCTTTGGGCACAAGCAGACAGGCAACGCCGCGAAACTCAAAGAACTGGGCTCGCGGTTGGGTTTCGCGGTCGAGATCATCGAGCCCGTGATTTCCGCGGGCGAAGTGGTCTCCAGCACGGCGGTACGCAGCGCGGTCAGCAAAGGGCGCGTCGCAGACGCCACGCGCCTGCTCGCAAAGCCGTTTGCGCTTACGGGTGAAATTCGCCGCGGCGAGGGCCGAGGAAGCACTGTCGTGTTTCCGACGCTGAATCTCGCGCCGGAGCAAGAGCTATTGCCCAAGACTGGAGTCTACGCAACCGAGACTCTGGCCGCCGGGCAGTGGTATCGCTCCGCGACCAACGTGGGCTTCCGCCCGACGTTCGACGGCGCGCATCTCAGCGTCGAAAGCCACCTGTTCGAGTTCAACCAACGGCTTACCGAGGGCCGGCTCGAGGTGCGCTTCTGGGAACGGCTGCGCGATGAACGAAAGTTCAGCGGCCCCGAGGAGTTGCGCCGGCAGATTGCGGCGGACGTCGCTCAGGCGCGCGAATTTTTCCGGCGGCTCGATCTATCGCACACCACTCCTCAGCCCGCTTGACCTGCGAAGCGCGGGATGCCGCGTGGATGGCGCCGGAAATGCAGCCGGAGTTTTCTACTTGAGAGCCGCTAGCGGCGGCAGGTGTCGCAATATCCGCCGATCTCGGCGCGGGTGACGGTGATCTTCATCCCGGTGTCGCGCTCGATCTGGCGCTTCAACTGCTCGAACAGATCGCTTTCGACCTCGCGCACCTTTCCACATCGCAAGCACGCAACATGAATATGGTCGCGCGGCCCGTGACTTTCGTAGAAGTGTCGATGACCGTGAATGTGCAGCAGGTCCAGCTCGTCGAGCAGGCCGTGGCGCTTGAGCATTTCGAGCGTGCGATAGACGGTGACGCGGTGGACGCGAGGATCAATCTTCTGGGCGCGCTCGAAAATTGAGTCGGCGGTCAGATGCTGCTCGGCTTGATCCATGACCTCGAGCAGCACGCGACGCTGGCGCGTCAGGCGTACGCCGCGCCTCTCGAGCGCCGAACGCAGCCGGCCGGGCTCGGTGTGCGCGTTGAGCCGCTCACCGGAAGAGACCCGCGGCCGATTGCCAGGTGAAGCCATCTTCGGAAACACTAGCGGGTGGTTAACAACCTCAAGGTGTCATTGTACATGACCAGCACAAACACCAACAGCAGGAAGACCATGCCCGCCGTCACGACGCGCTCCTTGATCTTGAGGCTCAGGTCGCGCCGCAAGAGCCCCTCGATGGCCAACATCAGGACGTGGCCGCCGTCCAAAATTGGAATGGGCAACAAGTTCAGGATCCCCAAGCTCAGGCTCACCAGCGCCATCAGTCCGATCAGGTCGCCGAAGCCGCGCCGTGCCGCTTGGCTCGACTGTTGCACGATGCCCACCGGGCCCGTCATCTGCTTGAGCGAGACCCTGCCCGTAAAGAGGTCTCCGACCGTATAAATCATCTTGCCCGCCAGGATGAACTCGGTTTCGCAAGCCTTGAGCGTGGCGGCAGGCAAGGAATATCGGCGCTCCGCCGCAGCGAACTGGAAGACGATGCCGATCTCCCATCGCGGATTCGCATCGCCGGGGTCGCCAAACGTCGGGCGAAGCTCCACGTTTTGGCTCCGGCCGTTTCGGAGGATAGCGAGCTCCAGCGGGTTCCCTTTGTTCTCCTGTATCAACTCCGACAAGTGGCGCGGACTCTTCACCTGTTGGCCATTCACGGCGGTGATTTCATCGCCGGCCATGAGGCCGGCTGCTTCGGCCGGCAGGCCATGAGACACCGAGCCGACAATCGTGGGTTCAGCCGGATAGCCGGTGGAGGCAAAAGGCTGCGGATCGCTCGGAACGCTCAACGAAACCAATTGGCCGCCACGCTCGACCACAACCGGAGCGGCGTGGCCGGGAGCCGTAAGCGCAAGCTCGAGCTCGACGCGATCCCAAGTAGGATTCTTAATCCCGGCAAAGGAAACGATACGATCGTCGGGCTGGATGCCGGCCTTCGCCGCCGGTGAATCCTTCAGCACTCCCGCGACAACTACGGGCTTATCCGCATATGTCGGTTGCTGTCCTCCGTGCATGAAGATCGCGGCCGTGAGTAGCAGTGCCAGAAGGAGGTTGGTCGTGGGGCCGGCCAGAGCTATCAGCACGCGCTGCCAGCGCGGTTTGGAGAGAAACTCGTCGGGATCGCCGCTACGCTCTTCGGAAGGATTGTCGCCAGCCATGCGCACGTACCCGCCAAGCGGCAGCGCACTCAAACGATAATCGGTAGGCCCGCGGCGTACACCCCAGATCCGGGGCCCGAATCCGATGGAAAATACGTCTACGCGCACGCCAAAGAAGCGGGCCACGACAAAATGACCCCATTCGTGAATCAAGACCATGAAACCCAAGCCGATTGCCGCAGCCACAACGCCTGTCATCACGTCTGTTCCCCCACTGGAGACCTTTCAAATTGCCGGGCTCGGCCGAAACAGCCGCTCCCGAATCTATCCTGCCGTCTCAACCCGGTCGCTGGCGCGCGTCACCTCTTCCTGCGCCAATCGCCGCGCTTCTCCGTCGGCCGAGGCCACGTCCTCGATGACGTTGAGCTCAACTCGCGGCATGCGCTCCAGGACCCGCTCGATGACCCGGGCAATCCCCGAAAACGGTAACCGCCTTTCGAGGAACGCCGCAACAGCAACTTCATCGGCGGCATTGAGAGCGCAGGTCTGAGCACCGCCTTGGGCCAACGCTTCACGGGCCAGACCCAGGCACGGAAACTTGCGCGCGGGTACCTCCTCAAAATCCAAGCGATGCAAGGCGCTCCAATCCAGCCTTACCTGATTCGATGCGGCTCGCTCGGGATAGGTTAGCGCATATTGGATCGGCATGCGCATGTCCGTTGGCCCGAGCTGTGCCAGAATCGAACCGTCCACATATTCCACCATCGAGTGAACCGTGGATTGCGGGTGAATGACGACATCAATCTGGTCGGGCCGCATTCCGAAAAGCCAGCGCGCTTCGATCACTTCGAAGCCCTTGTTCATCAGCGTGGCGGAATCGATCGTGATGCGCGGGCCCATCCGCCAATTAGGATGCGCGAGGGCCTGCTCGGGCGTCGCTCGGACCATCTGCGCGAGTAGCGTCTTGCGGAAGGGGCCGCCTGAGGCCGTCAGCACCAAGCGACGCACCTCATTGCCCCGTCCGGCGCGCAAGCACTGATGAATGGCGTTGTGCTCGCTATCCACGGGCAGGAGCTCGACGCCGCTCGCTCTCGCGGCAGCCATCACCAACTGCCCGGCGGCAACCAGAACCTCCTTGTTCGAAATGGCCACGTGCTTGCCCGCACGCACGGCCGCGTAGGTAGCCTCCAGGCCCACGACACCCACCGCGGCCGAAACCACAATGGCCGCATCGACGTGCGTCGCCACGCTCAGCAGACCCTCACCTCCCCAGTGGATTTCCGGTAGCGGCTCGCGGGACTCTGTGCTCAAGCGCTCGCGCAGTTCGGAAGCTCGCTTGGCGTCGGCCACCGAGACCAGCTCCGGGCGGTGGCGCGCGATCTGGCTCGAAAGCTCTTCGATGTTGCCGCCGGCCGCAAGCGCCACGACGCGGAATCGCCCCGGCAGGGACTCCACGACGTCGAGCGTTTGACGCCCGATAGAGCCAGTGCAGCCGAGAATGGAAATTCCCTTCATGGTGGTGAATATTAGCCGCTCGACGCTCAGCTTCGCGACGCCAACACCAGTTCGAAATAGTACCAGACCACCGGCGCCGCTAAAATCAGGGCATCGACGCGATCGAGCATCCCGCCGTGGCCCGGCAATAACGCTCCAGAATCTTTTACGCCCGCGCTACGCTTGTAAGCGGACTCGATCAGATCTCCGGCCTGCCCAGCGACGTTCGCCAAACCCGCCATCACCACCATGTGCAAGGCATCAAACTGCAGCCAGCGGGCGAATGCGACGCCCACAAGTAGCGAGCCCAGCAAATTGGCCGCCGCACCTTCCCAAGTTTTCTTGGGACTGAGCTCGGGCGCCATACGCGCGCGCCCGCACCACCGTCCGACGAAATAGGCCAGGGTGTCGCCGGCCCAAACCAGCGTCAAGACAAAGAGCAGCAATCGCGGCCCAACGGTGACGACGCCGTCCAGCCGCACGACGGCACTGAACGGCAATGCCAGGAAGAGCAATCCGGCTGCGCTGATACCCATATCGCCAAGTGCGTCCGCAAACGGGCGGCGCGACACAAAAATAATGGCCGCTGCGCCCAGAACAAAAACAAAAAGGACCAACTCGAGAGGCAGCTCCGAAGCCGTGGAAGCTCGCGTCAGCCGCAGATTACGGCTGAGCGTCCAAGACTGCGCGTCGGTCGCCGCCCACTGCTGGAACAGCACGGCCAACGCGCAAACCCCGGTCCATAGCCGATAGCCGTGCAGGCCGACGCGTTCGCCAAGGGAGAAAAACTCCAGAAGCGCCAGCAACGTGACCAACCCTGCGAGCGCAGCGACTAATCCCGTCGATCCCCACCACACAGCGGCGATCACCGCGGGAATCAGCGCAGCGGCGGTGGCGATGCGCGACCAGGTCATCAGACTCCTCGCGCGGTCATGGGGCATCGCGGACCGGAAACTGTCATTCGGCCAAGGCCGCCGCCTGGCCACGCCGGGCCGCCGCGGTCAAACCGCCGTAGCGTCGCTCGCGCTTCTGATAATCCAGCAACGCTACGTACAGCTCCGCGCGGGAGAAGTCCGGCCAGAGGGTTTCGGTAACGTAGATCTCGGCGTAGGCGATCTGCCAAAGAAGGAAATTGCTGACGCGCATCTCGCCGCTGGTGCGGATCAGTAGGTCCGGATCCGGCAACCCCGCCGTGTAGAGATTGTCGGCGATCATCTGCTCGTCGACGCGGAGCGCGGCGAGACCATTTCCGTTCGAGCCATTCTTTCTTACGTGGTCGATGATGGCATTGAAAGCATCGACCAGCTCCGCGCGCCCCCCGTAGTTGAGAGCGACGGTGAGACACATGCCGGTATTCGACGCCGTCAGCGCCATGCCCTTCTCCACATCCGCGCGCACGCCGTCGGGAAGCTGGTCGGCGCGGCCGATTACTTGCAGGCGGATGTTGTTGCGGTGGATGACGGGCAGCTCTTTTCGCAAATATTGACGCAGCAGGCGCATCAGAAAATCGATCTCCGCCTTCGGCCGGCGCCAATTTTCAAGCGAGAAGGCATAGAGCGTGAGCGCGGGGATGTGCAACCGGGAGCAGGTTTCAATCACCGTGCGCGCCGAATCGACGCCCGCCCGGTGCCCCGCGATGCGCGGCAAACGGCGCTTTCCGGCCCAGCGGCCGTTGCCGTCCATGATGACGGCGATGTGCTCCGGCAATCGCCCGGCGTCGAGATGCTCGAGCAAACGCGCCTCTTCGTCGTTGGCGGGTTTAAGCAGCTGCGGCGGTTTCACGTTGGGATTCCGGGAAATTTTCCGGCACGACGCACGGCTAGTGTTCTTTACACCGCAAAGCTAACACAGCCCCTCGACCCGCGCAACCGCGCTGCGCCTCTTTTGCAACGCAATGGTCACAAGGCGTCAAGCCCGCCGCGTTTTCAAGCAACCAGTTTTCTCTTTGCAAATGGGATTTTTCTGTCTACTCTAATGTGTTTGGGGGTGACGTCCTTATGGCTGCGGGCTCCGTACCTACTGGAGAAACGCACTTTGGCGAGACGCGTCGGCAGGACGCTTGGTGGGTTGAAATATTTCCGGTTGTGGTTTTGCTCGGCAGCTTCGGCGTCTATGCCACGCTCCGGGCCTTCGAAGGTAAGTACTACGAGTGGGGACCGTACCTTTCGCCGTTTTATTCTCCGCTGATCGATCCCAGCCATCATTGGTGGCCGCTTTCTCCGGCGCTGCTCATTCTCGCGTTTCCGCTGGGATTCCGCACCACCTGCTACTACTACCGTAAAGCCTACTACCGGGCTTTCTTTTTGGATCCGCCGGCCTGCGCCGTCAGCGAGAGCAGTAAGCGAAACTACTGCGGCGAGACGGTGTTTCCGTTCGTCCTGCAGAACCTGCACCGCTACTTCCTGTATGCCGCGATCGTCGTTCTCGGTTTTCTTTGGTATGACGTATACCAGGCCTTCTTTTTCGACGGGCACCTGGGAGTGGGAGTCGGGACGGCGCTCATGCTCGTGAACGTCCTTCTCCTCTCGACGTACACCCTCTCCTGCCACTCGGTTCGGCATCTCACGGGCGGGAAGCTCGATTGCTTCTCCTGCGCCGCGTTCGGCGGGCCACGTCACGGCGCCTGGCGCTGGATCAGCGGCCTGAACGAGAGGCACATGCTCTACGCCTGGTGCAGCCTCATTTCCGTCGGCCTTACCGATCTCTATATCCGTCTTCTGGCTACGGGCGCCATTAGGGACTTGAGACTCCTGTGACGCCAAAATACGAAACCCACGAACACGATGTCCTGATCATCGGCGCCGGGGGTGCGGGCTTGCGCGCCGCCATCGAAGCGCTGGCCCACGGCGCGAAGGTTGGCGTGGTCTGCAAATCGCTGCTCGGCAAGGCTCACACGGTCATGGCAGAGGGGGGAGTCGCGGCCGCCATGGCCAATGTGGACACCGCTGACGATTGGCGAACCCATTTCCGTGACACGATGCGGGGCGGAAAGTTTTTGAACCACTGGCGCATGGCCGAATTGCACGCGCAAGAGGCGCCCGACAGAGTTCGCGAACTCGAACAGTGGGGCGCCCTCTTCGATCGCACGCAGAACGGCCAGATTCTGCAGCGGGCCTTCGGCGGACATACCTACAAGCGGCTGTGCCACGTCGGCGACCGTACCGGCTTGGAGATGATTCGCACGCTGCAAGACCGCGGCGTGAACCTCGGAATCGACGTTTTCATGGAGTGCACCGTCTCGCGTTTGCTCAAGGACGGCGACCGCATCGCCGGCGCTTTCGGCTACTGGCGCGAGCAAGGGCGGTTCGTGATCTTCCGGGCCAAGTCGGTGGTCATGGCCACGGGCGGTATCGGCAAAGCGTATAAGATCACCTCGAACTCCTGGGAATACACCGGCGACGGAATGGCGCTCGCCTATCGTGCCGGCGCCGAACTTAAGGACATGGAATTTGTGCAGTTTCACCCGACGGGCATGGTTTGGCCACCGGGAGTGCAGGGGCTTCTCGTCACCGAAGCGGTGCGTGGCGAAGGCGGAATCCTCCGCAATAAAGGCGGCGAACGCTTCATGGAGCGCTACGACCCGAAACGCATGGAGCTCTCCACGCGTGACGTCGTCGCGCGTGCCATCTACACGGAGGTTCGCGAAGGAAGGGGCACCGAACACGGCGGCGCCTTTCTCGACATCTCGCAGAAGCCCGCCGACTACGTGAAGAAGAAGTTGCCCAGCATGTACCATCAATTCCTCGAGCTCGCCGACGTGGACATCACCAAGCAGCCGATGGAAGTCGGGCCGACCTGTCATTACATGATGGGCGGAATCAACGTCCATCCGGAAACGGCGGAGTCCACCGTGCCGGGGCTGTTCGCGGCGGGCGAGGCGGCAGCCGGAATGCACGGCGCCAATCGACTGGGCGGCAATTCCCTCTCGGACTTGCTCGTCTTTGGCCGCCGGGCCGGGGGGGCCGCTGCGGATCATGCCAAAGGCGTCGCGGTTCCGGCGATCGACGATCGCCAAATCGCGGAGGCCGAGCGCGAATTGCTCGTTCCCTTCGAACGCGCCGGCGGAGAAGGCCCCTACGCGGTACACCGCGACCTGCAAGACACGATGCAAAACCTGGTCGGCATCTTTCGCACGGAAGAGGACCTCCGCCGAGCGCTGGACGAACTCGAGAAATTGAAAGCGCGCGCCCGGAACGTGTGCGTCGAGGGCTCGCGCATGTTCAACCCCGGCTGGCACCTGGCCCACGATCTGACGTCGATGCTGACCGTCTCCGAGGCCGTCACGCTGAGCGCCCTGGCGCGCCAGGAAAGCCGCGGAGCACACAGCCGCATCGACTATCCCTCCCTCAGCGATGTCTGGGGCAAGAAAAACAATGTGATCCTTCGCGAGGGAGATTCCATGGCGCTTCGCCAGGTGCCGGTCCCGGAAATGCCGGAAGAACTCGGAGAGATTCTGGCGGAAGAGAAATAGCGGAGGAGATCGATGGCCGAGGCCATACTGGAAGTATTTCGGGGAGATCGCGACGGCGGCAAAACGGCGCAGTACCGCGTGCCTATCGCCCCGGGAATGGTGGTCCTGGACGCGCTCCACTACATCCAGGGACACCTCTCTCCTGATCTGGCCGTGCGATGGAATTGCAAGGCGGGCAAGTGCGGTTCCTGCTCGGCCGAAGTGAACGGCCGGCCGCGGTTGACCTGCAAAACGCGCATGGACACGCTTCCGCTGGACAAACCCATTACGGTCTTTCCGATGAAATCGTTCCCCGTGATCAAGGACCTGGTCACCGACGTTTCCTGGAATTATGAGGTGAACAAGAAGATTCCGCCTTTCACGCCGCGGCCCGGGGTTGAATGGAAGTTTTACCAGGACGACGTGGATCGCGTGCAGGAGTTTCGCAAGTGCATCGAGTGCTTCCTCTGCCAAAACGTCTGTCACGTCCTGCGCGAACACCACAAGATGGAGCAGTTCGGCGGACCTCGGTTCTTCGTGCGCGTGGCGGGGCTGGAGATGCATCCGCTCGACGGGCTGTCCCGCCTGGGGCTCCTCAAGGATCAGCTCGGCCTAGGCTTGTGCAACATCACCAAGTGCTGCACCGAAGTCTGCCCCGAGGAGATTCACATCACCGACAACGCCATCATTCCGCTCAAAGAACGCGTGGTCGATGAGTTTTACGATCCCCTGCTGATGCTGGTCCGCAAGATTCGGGGCTGAACGTCTTTCCGGCCGGCGTTATCCGCTGCCGCTATGGCCTTCACCACGCCGTCCTGAAGCCGCGCTGGTCCCCCTGGCGAGCACGAACATTCCATGTGGCTACAACAAGGCGCCCGGCGCCGCGTCCGGATGAAAAACGCTAAAATAGATGAGAACGAGCGTGAGGACGATCATGGCCACGCTTGTGATCCACGCGATCGCGTTGAACGTACGGCTGTTCACCTGATTGCCCATGAGGTCCCGCCGGTTGATGAGCAAGATCATGAAGATCAGCACGATGGGTAGCCAGACCCCGTTGGCTACCTGGGAAAGCACCAGGATACGCCACAGCGGCGCCTTGGGAATCAGGATCAGTCCCCCGCCGGCGACGATCAATATCGTGTACAGCCAGTAAAAGATCGGAGCCTCGCTGAACTTGCGATCGATGCCCGCCTCAAAGCCCAGCCCCTCGCAGATCACGTGCGCGGTTGAAAGCGGCAAGATAGAGGCCGCAAACAACGACGCGTTCAACAAACCAAAGGCAAACAGCATCGCCGCCCAGCGCCCCGCAAGCGGGACTAGCGCACGAGCGGCGTCGGCGGCATCGGAAATATTGCGGTGGCCGGAGACGTAGAGCGTCGCCGCGGTGCTCACGATGATGAAAAATACGATCACCATGCAAGTGATGCTACCCGCAATTACGTCGGCCCGGGCTTGCGGATATTGCCTGGGCCCGACACGCTTCTCGACAAAACTCGCCTGCAGGTAGAAAAATTGCCAGGGCGCGATCGTCGTGCCGACCAGAGCCGTCAGCATTAGCAGGTACCCGGTATTGAACTGTATCGTGGGGATCACCGTGTGCCGCGCCGCATCGAGCCAGTCCGGCTTCGCCAGGATGGCCGAAAATAGATAGGCAAGATAGAACGTGCACAACGCCAGAAATACCTTTTCCACTTGGCGGTACGTGCCCCGAAGGACCAATACCCACACCACGAACCCCGCGATCGGCACGGCGATGTACCGGCTGACGCCAAAAATCTCCATGGCCGAAGCCACGCCGGCAAACTCGGCAACCACGTTGCCCAGATCCACCAGGAATCCGGTCACCATGACGAAAAACGTCGGACGGAACCCGAACTCCTCGCGAATCAAATCCGAAAGTCCTTTTCCGGTAACCACCGCCATGCGCGCGCACATCTCCTCGGTGACGTAGAGCGCAATCGTCATGGGAATCAGTGACCACAGAAGCAGGTAGCCAAACTGCGCTCCCGCCAGCGAGTAAGTCGAAATTCCTCCGGCGTCGTTGTCCACGTTGGAGGTGATCAGCCCGGGACCGAGCACGGCCAGCAGCAGCGCCAAACGCCGCCAGGTGTGCCGGCTGCGCCGCTGCACACGCACGGCGCCCTGCCGCCAGCGCTCGACCCGCTCGTTAATGGTGGTGAGGTTCATCGCGGTCGTTACCGAAGATCCTTCGATCAATGCGCTCGGAGGCGCGTGACCACGTCGTCCACCGTGATCGCCCCGATCGGGCGGCCGCCGTTGTCCACAACGCCCAAGCTGCGCAGGTTGTACTTATCGAAAAGCTCGAACACTTCTTTTACCTCCTCTTCGGGCGGCACCGACAGCAGCGGAACCGACTTGAGTTCCGCAACAACTTGCTCGTCCGGGCCGAGTAGCAACCGCGCCACCGCCACCGTGCCGGAAAGTTTCGCTTCCGAATCGATTAGAAAAATGGTGTCGAGTTGTTCCATCTTCACATCCTTGCTGCGTATCCAAGCGACGACCTCCGCGCGCGTGGACGTCTCGGCGACGTGAATGAAGTCGGTCGTCATCATCCCGCCGGCCGACGCCTCGTCAAACTTCAGAAGCGCCGTCATTTGCCGCGCGTCTTCCCGGGAGAACTCCTCGAGCACGTCGTGCGAGACTTCCGGCGACAGCCCGGCGAGCACGTCGGCCGCCTTGTCCGGTTCCATCTCCTCGATGATGTCGGCGGCGCGCCCCGGGGGAAGCTTTTCGACGATTTGCGAAGTAAGTCGCGCGTCGAGCTCGGCGAGCGCCTCGGCCGCCGTTTGTTCGTCGAGCGAAGCGATAATGGCCTGCCGCTCGGCTGGCGAGAGCTCTTCCATGATGTCGGCCAGATCGGCCGGGTGCATTTTTTCGAGCTTTTGGTGGGTGATGCGCAGTTTCACGCGCCTCAGCGGGTCGGGCTCGATCAGATTCACGAGTTCCCAACGAATCAGCCGTGTCGGAAGTTGCTTCTGGAGGCGCCGGATCATCGAGGGCGACACCAAGCCCTGCAGGAGCCGCCGCGTCGCACCGGTCAAGCCCACATCCACGTCCGCCACGCGCAACTCCACGGTGCCGTCGGTGCGATGTTCGGTAAGGTCGATGTCGTTGACGCGAACAACCTTGCGGCCGCCGGTATCGATGATCTGCTGATCGAGCAGGTCCTTGCGGACCGCAAGCCACCCTTCATTTGGATGGAAGTGCTCCAGGTCCTTTTCTTCGACGTTGAGTTTGATCACCCCGGGGGCCACGAAGGACACCTGATCGTAACGCGCCAGCAACGGGAGGTACTTGTCCCGGCCGAGAAGGTAGCGGGCGATGCGGTTCGCCTGGTCAGCCGGTTCGATGAACAGCTCGGTCACTCGGCCTACAAAGTGTCCCTGGACGTCATAGGCCTCGCCGCCAAGCACTTCTGTGGCATGTACCAGGGACATTTTTCACCTCCGCGACGCTTGGGTGTGACCCGCACGAGCCCACAAACGACAAAAAACCCGTGGCCAGGGAGAGCATTGGGCCACGGGTCATCGGAAAACCGATGTGTCTCCGCTAGGCCGTATCTTCTCTCTCCGCAAAAAGCCAACCAGGCACCCCACCCGGGGTCCGCGCGGCCGCGCAATCCGCCCAGGTAACTTCAGTCCCAAGGCCCGAGCAACTACTTGGTGCGGGATCCTGATCCGCCGAATGACTCATCGCCAACAGTCACCCTCAAATCAATTAGTTAAAGGGAGTTGCGAACTTTGTCAAGAAAAGACTGACGAAAAACTGTGAAAAGTTCGTGAACGAAGCTTTTGGCCCTATGAAATCGCCGCGTTAGCTCACTTCCCTTTGTCAAACAACATGCCGCCGAGGCCGGAAGCAGGCATCGGTTCATTCTGGGAGTCGCCAAAGTGCCTAGCGCCGCGCGTTCGCTCGAGGAAAAGCGCGCCGTAACTCTTGGCGATATAGTCGGCACGACGGTAACCCAGCAATCGCGCGACGTGATCTATTTTGGCGCAAGCTCCTTCGACCTCCAGGAAGTCGCCGATGGGGGTTTCGTCGAGGTCCAGCGTGACGCCTGCCACATGCGGCAGTCGGAAGATCGACCGATACTTCTCGTAGCGGAAGCACGGTCGCAATCCCAACCCCTCCAGGATGCGCGCCAGCGCCTCCGCATCGGCAACACGAACTTCCCGCTCCTCGCGTACCTTATACCGGCGGCGGTCGGTCGCATTCTCCGAGTGAGGAGGCCCCTTAAAGGTCAGCAATGCCGCCGGCTGCGCGGAGTTTCTCCGCACCGGCTTTGGCCAGCTCGCCGTCACCCGCGCCGGACGTTCAACCCTTATGCGCAGCATCTTCCCTTCCCGCGCCAAAGCGCGGTCGGGCGTGTCGTACAGCGTGTTCATTTCGTGGACCCGGCCGCCGCGCTCCGCTCGGAGCCGCAGGAGTTGACGCCGCACGGCGCGGATATCTGCCACGGGAAGCTTGATTTCCGTTTCTGTCCCGCGCGGCCGGCCCGCGGACGCTCGGCGGGATCTCCCCTCCGGCATTTTGTCTGATATGCGCATCGTCGCCTAGTATAATGCCGGCTCACGAGCCGCGCATGATCGAAGCCTCCACGCCCCTGATGCGACAGTACCAGGCAATCAAGAGAAGCTACCCGCACGCGCTCGTGTTGTTCCGCCTGGGCGATTTCTACGAGCTCTTCTACGAAGACGCCGTTGTAGCGGCGCGCGAGTTGCAAATCACGCTGACCTCGCGCAACCGCGAGCGAGGCGAACCAGTGCCGATGTGCGGCGTGCCCTACCATGCAGCCGAGACTTATATCGCGCGGCTGCTCCGCGCGGGCTTCAAGGTCGCGGTTTGCGACCAGATGGAGCAGCCCGGGCCCGGGAAACGATTGGTGCGGCGCGAGGTGGTTCGCGTGATCACGCCGGGTACGGCCACCGATCTGCACGTTCTCGAGCCCAAGGAAAACAACTACCTGGCCGCGGTCGCCCGCTCGTCCACGGAAGCGCTGATTGGTTTCGCGTACGTGGACGTGTCCACCGGCGAATTCCGCGCCACTGAATTTGCGGGCACCGCCGCTGAAGATAGGCTTCGCGACGAACTGCAAATCATCCGCCCGCGCGAAATCTTGCTTCCACGCCAGGCGGGCCTGTTTTCGCAGGCAAGCCCGAGCGCGGCAACCGGCCTGCGCGAGGGCATCGAGACGCGCCTCGAGCAGTGGGTCTTCGAGTCCGGCTATGGCGAGCGAGTTCTCACCGAGCAATTTGGCATCAAGGGCCTCGAAGGGCTGGGGCTCGCCGGGCATGCGCACGCCATCTGCGCGGCCGGGGCCTTGGTGCACTATCTCCGCGAGACATCGGCAAAGAGCGAAGGCAGGAGCGCCGCCACGCCCCTTCCCCTCGAACCCGTGCGTTACTACGAACAGCAGGATGCGCTCGTCCTGGACCCCGTGACCGTGCGTAATCTGGAGCTGGTCGCGCCGCTCTTTGCCGACGAAGCTCCTCGTGGCTCCCACGGCGGGGCCACTTCGTTGCTCGCGGCGCTCGACGAAACCGTGACCAGCATGGGTGCACGGCTCCTCCGCGCCTGGATACTGCGCCCGGAAGTGGACCCGGAAGAAATTGCCGCGCGCCTGGATGCAGTCGCCGAGCTGAAAGCCCACACGATGCTCCGCGAAGAGATTCGCCAGAACCTGCGCGGCGTGCTCGACCTCGAGCGGCTGGCCAGCCGCGTGAGCTTGGGCGTGGCCACGCCTCGCGACTTGGGGGCCCTCCGCCAATCGCTGGCGCAAATCCCCCTTGTGCGCCGATTCCTCGAAAACTGCGCGTCCGCCCGGGTGGCTGCCCTGCATGGCGAAATGGACGAGCTCGCGGACGTTCGCGAGCGCCTCGAAAAAAACCTCGCCGAGGATCCCCCGGCCCTCGCCTCCGACCCGGGCGTCATTCGCCGGGGCGTGGACGCCGATCTCGATCAACTGCGCGACTTGAGCCAGCACAGCCGCCAAATCATCGCCGCGATGGAAGACCGTGAGCGCAAGCGCACCGGCATCGGCTCCCTCAAAATCCGTTACAACCAGGTCTTTGGCTTCTACCTCGAGATATCCAAGCCCAACCTCCATTTGGTGCCCGCCGATTTCGAGCGCAAACAAACCCTGGTCAACGCCGAGCGCTTTACAACGCCCGAACTCAAGGAACACGAGCGCAAGGTCCTCGCTGCCGACGAGCTTATCGCCGAGATCGAGCGGCGCCTGTTCGCCGAATTGCGGGACTGGGTGGCCCAACAGTCGCAGCGCCTGCGCCGCACCGCGGCAGGCGTCGCCCAGCTCGACGTCCTGACGAATCTCGCGCGCCTGGCGGCCGCGCGTAACTACTCCCGGCCCGAACTGAGCGAGACGGGCGAACTGTTCATTCTCGACGGGCGCCATCCCGTGATCGAGCAATTGCTCGAACAACAGGGCGAGCGATTCGTGCCCAACGCGCTCTATCTGAACGGTACCACGCACCAGATTCTGCTCATCACTGGACCGAATATGGGAGGCAAGTCCACATAGCTGCGTCAAGCGGCTCTGATCGTGCTCCTCGCGCAAATGGGTTCGTTCGTGCCCGCCGAACAGGCGCGCCTGCCACTCACCGACCGCATCTTCACGCGTATCGGCGCCTCCGACAATTTGGCGCGCGGGCGCTCAACTTTCCTTGTCGAAATGAGCGAAGTCGCCGCCATTCTCAACCTAGCCACGCCGCAAAGCCTGGTCTTGCTTGACGAAGTCGGGCGCGGCACGGCGACCTTCGACGGGCTCTCGATCGCCTGGGCGGTGGTCGAGCATCTCCAGGCCAATAGCCGCGCCCGAACGCTTTTCGCAACTCACTATCACGAGCTCACCGAGCTCGCCGAACTGCTGCCAGGAGTCAAGAACATCCACGTCTCCGTGCAGGAAACGCCGAACGAAATTGTGTTTCTGCGCCGCGTCGAAGAAGGCAGTGCGGACAAAAGCTACGGCATCGAAGTCGCGCGCCTGGCCGGTCTGCCGCCGAGCGTCATTGCGCGCGCGCGGGAGATTCTCCGGCGGCACGAACAGAAGGAACACCAGCTGGGCGAAGCGCTCGCGCCCTCCGTGGCGCCGACGAACGGCAAAGGCGAGCAGCAAGCGCTCTTCACGCCGATTGACCGCGAAGTTCTGGACACGCTTCGTTCGGCCGATCTCGACACTCTCCGGCCGATCGAGGCGCTCAACCTGCTGGCCGCGCTGAAAAAACAGATCTCATGAAGCCGCCACGCGAACGGGCCGCTCTCGTTTTGGGACTGATGTCCGGCACATCGGCGGACGGCATAGACGTCGCCCTGGTCCGTATCCCGGGCGCTAACGCCCGCGGCGCCGCCGGGCGCGCGCGTCTGGAAAATTT
>Ga0210394_10003123_pt1 | contig 21393 bp, 13 predicted proteins | sample IncBWC12MmetaG_FD_160121 | JGI IMG/M metagenome (GOLD analysis project Ga0210394, IMG submission 160121) | Forest soil microbial communities from Barre Woods Harvard Forest LTER site, Petersham, Massachusetts, United States - Inc-BW-C-12-M | ecosystem: Environmental > Terrestrial > Soil >...
TGATTGTGGCCGGCTCGCGCGGAAAATCTGGAGCGGCCGTGCTCGCGGGATACGCGTGTTTGCGTGCAGGCGCGGGACTAACGACGGTTGCCACGCCGGATGAGATCCAGCCGGTGGTGGCGGGGGCTTTCGCGGAGTACATGACAGAGCCGCTGCTGGCGACCAAGACAGGAGGGATCGCGGCCGCGAACGCTTCGTCGGGACGAATGACGAAGCTGCTTGAGGACAAGGCGGCCGTGGCGATTGGGCCCGGGATCGGGACGCACGTGGAAACGCGCATGGTGGTTCAACAGTTGGTGCGCGAGGCGACGATTCCGATCATTTTGGACGCGGATGGGCTGAATTGTTTTGATGGTGAGGCATTTAAGCTGGGGCAGCGAAAAACACAATTTCTAGCAGTGACGCCGCATCCCGGAGAAATGTCTCGGCTTCTTGGAGTGAAAATCTCTGACGTCCAAAACGATCGCCAGAAATTCGCGACGGATGCGGCCAAAAAATGGAAGGCCCACGTTATTTTGAAGGGCTATCACACGATACTCGCTGCCCCAGATGGACGTGTTTTGGTCAATACGACCGGTGGGCCGTGCCTGGCGAAGGGCGGCACGGGAGACGTACTAACGGGAGTGCTTGCGGCGCTGACGGCGCAATTCGGCACGGAAGACTGGCTGCGCGTTCTGGCATTGGGCGTGCATTTGCACGGACTTGCGGCTGATACGCTGGCCACGGAAGCGGATCCTTCCGGGGTTCTGGCGCACGAGGTCGCACAATGTGTTCCGGCTGCTCGTGAGCGCCTCCTACGGGAGATTCAATTCGGTGGCTGAGGAGATTGTTACGCGGTCATCCGAGGAAACGACGGCGTGGGGGCGGGAATTCGCGAAACGGCTTGCGGCGCCGGTTCTCATTTTGCTTACCGGCGATCTTGGCAGTGGGAAGACCACCTTGACGAAGGGCATCGTCGCGGGTTTGGGAGCTGCCAGCGAAGACGAAGTCACGAGTCCCACCTTTACGCTCGTTCACGTCTACGGAAAAGCTGCCAAGGTTTACCACGCTGATCTTTACCGCATCGAAAGCTTCCACGATTTCGAGACGCTCGGTCTAGAAGATGTGTTTGCAAAGCCAGCCGTTGTCATTCTGGAGTGGTCGGAGCGATTCCCCCTGCAGTCGCCATGGCCGCAGGTGCGTATCCGGCTGGAACACCAGGGCGGAGACTCGCGACGCATTTCGATTCTGTAACCGCATTCCGAAACCTTGGTTTGTATTGTCACAGTCCTGTAACTGCGTCCTATCCCTATGCTTCTAACCCCTGTGTTTCTCCTGGATTGCAGCGCGGTCCTTACTATCTCGTTACCGAAGCGGGCAGTTTTGTTGCGGCGGCTGGCGCGCGCTGCTAGCTTGATAGAAGCCCCTTCGGGCGGGGTGTGCATGGCGGACGAGACTCTCACACTAGGCGTTGCAGAAGCAGCTCGGATCGAGCTCAAGAGCTATAACGTCACGATCCCCATGGGATCGTTGTCGATCGGGGTGGACAACATTCACCACGATGTGTTTCTTAGCCCTAAGTTCGTCCAGGCAGCCCGCGACTATTTGTTTGACCTGATTCGCCAGAGCACCAGCGCCACGTATTTTTCCGGCATCGAGCTGCGCAACACCAAGAGCCTGGACAACACGGCGTTCCGTAAACTGCTGACCGATCTGCTGCAAAGTGCGCTGACTCAAGCCAAATACTATAAAAATATCGAGATCGACCTGGTTTTCCGCCTTGGCCTGTTGAAATTCATCACCCAGGAATTGACCAATCAATTCGCCAACCTGATCCTCGAAGGGAAGGAATGGGTCCGCCAGCGCGGCGAATATTTCGAGCGGAGCCAGCAGGCGCACGTAATCAAAGCGCGGCTCTCGGAACTGCAATCAGCACGGCGAAAAGTTATCCGCGGTGTAGGGCAGCAAGTCGCCCAGATGCTCGCGGACATCGAGGACGGCGTCATCGCCAAAACGCGCAAGGCTCTCTTTGGCGAAGATTTTGCACCGCTCTATGAGCTGCTGAAAAACCGGCTTATTTTTCTCGACGGCGGAAAAGATGACGTTTTCTTTTTGGAGCACTACGTCTTGCTTGGGAATTATGCTCGCGACCCTGACCGCTTCGAGGCCATGGACGCGCTCTTCCAGGAGTTTATTTGCGAGGCGGGGCTCACGATTGGCCAGGATCCGGCGTTCACCGAAGCGAATCAGGCGCACAACGCATTGCTCGAGCAAGCGGCTGCGATGCGGGCCGAAATCGCAAGTCTGGAAGAACAACGAGAGAATATTCGCAAAAAGCTGGATCGCGGCGAGAGCTTCTTCAACAAATTCTTGAATTCCGCCGATCCCTCCGATTTGAAAGCTTCGCTGAGCGACATCGAGATGCGGTTGAAGCACCAGGAAGTGAAACTCGAGGAGATGGGCCCGCAGATCGACGCCGCGAAGCAAAAGCTCGACTTTTTTAACAAGGACTACAAAGGGCGTCTCGGGGATTACCTGAACGACCCCGAAAACGCAAAGCGGCTTTTTGATGCTTCCGCCGGAGATACCGAAACCACGGAGAAGGCGCGGCTGCTAGCGCAACTCGTTGACCGCTTGGAGCAGCACGACGTGCTCTATCACGTGCTGGCCAGCTACGAAATTCGCCCAATCGCCAAGGACTATTGTCCTCCGGTGCACTTACAGCAACTCCGCAAAGCGCTCGTCTCAAAAGATGAGATGAAACAGGTCGAGCAGGTGCTGAAGCATGTTCCCGCCAAGCAGCTCTCGCTGAAACCCATCGAAGAGCTTTCAAGGAAGATTCGCAAGTACTCGCGAGAGGAAATGCAGGGCTTCGTGCTGCGTTTCGCCACGGATTTTCTGCGGCTACGCAGGGATTTGCGCGACGCGGAGCATTTGACGACATGCATGGAACGCGTCCACCTGGTGACCACGGAGCAGGCCAGAGAACTCTCCCGGCTCAATAACAAGCTCTACGAATGCGTCCTGCAGGAAGAAGCAAAGACGCAAGAGGACCAAGTAGTCTCGCACGTGATTATTAAGGCCGACGTGCGCGGCTCGACGAAGATGACGCAAGACCTGTTATCTCGAGGGCTGAGCCCCGCTTCGCATTTCAGCTTGAACCTGCACGAACCCGTCAAGAAACTGTTGGATCGCTTCGGCGCCAAAAAAGTGTTCATCGAAGGCGATGCGGTGATTCTTGCGATCTTTGAAACGGAGTCCACCCGCACGTATGCCCGGTCCGTCGCCAAGGCCTGCATTCTTTCGCGCCAGATTCTTGCGGTGTGCAACTCCTACAATGACCGCGCAGCCGCGAGCGATCTTCCCGCGCTGGAACTTGGCCTGGGTGTTGCTTTCCAAGGTTCAGCACCGACTTACTGGACCGACGGCGACTCGAAGATCATGATTTCCAAAGCGCTGAATCTTTCGGACCGCCTTTCCGGCTGTGCAAAGCTCGCGAAGCGCATGCTTACCGGGCAGAAATCACACTTCTGCGTATACCAATTCCTGACGGCGATGGAAGGAGCGTCGGCGGAGGAGTTGGACGAATTCCTCGTGCGCTATAACTTAAATGGCATCGAGCTGAACGAAGAAGGCTTTCAGAAATTATCCGAGGAAATTTCGCTCGATTCCGTGGAAACGAAATTGGAAATGCCCTGGGGCAAAGAAAACGTCACGTTGCATTATGGCGAAGTGCCGATGGGAGAGTCCGTGGAATTGCTCGTTCTGCGCAAAAGCCTCGCGCGCGAGCTTCTTCCCGACGGCAAAATCGGCGCAGCCTCCTCGCACCCCTACTACGAAGTGTGCACCAGCTCTAAGCTCTACGACTTGGTTGCGGCGTTGATCCGCACGAAGGCCCACGCCGGAACAATTGAAACCGTCCGCGCCTAACCTCTATACTCTGAACGGAAGCGAAAGGGGTCCGGTGATCTTCCCGGCCTTCAAAGCCGGCGATTCGGTCCTTCGCGGGTCGAATGGTGGGTTCGACTCCCACACGCTTCCGCCATATCTGATAGAAATGAAGGGACTTACAAAACTTCGAGGCCGCAAAAGGCGGCATTAACTGCACAGGGACCGGTTTTCTGATTTGGTTTTGACCGGCACGGGTGACGACCGGATCCCTGAAGCGAGATGCGAATGTTGAACCGAGGTATCCTTTTCCTACGCCACGAGTAACTTGTCTTCTGCTGTCCCAGAACCCTGTTCCCCGCAATGAGCCGCACATGTCTGGTAAGCACGGCTAACAGGACAATGTGATCTTGGTCGATTTCACATGTACGATAACCGCGTTAATCGTCCAAGTGCCCCGACGGTTCGCTTCGATTGCTTCTCGAACGCGGTTGCAGGATAACTTCCGTGTAGCCCACAGGACGGACAGAATCGTCGGATCCTCTTCCCACGTGAGCGTGTTTCCTTTGCCGCGGCACTTGTCGGTCTGATCACGGATTGCCAGCGATTCGCCCCCAACCTCGCTGTAGTTAGGTTCATAGATACAATTGTCTCGCGCGACCGTAGATCAGGTGGATTGAGCATCAAGCTTCGAAACCAGAGAGGCGGCTCGAGTCTCCGGGCGTGCCAGTCTCATTCCCTTTTCAAATTGTAGTTTTCCTTGGTACCCAATGCCCGATAAACGCTCAACGGACGAGTGACTTTCACCTGCCGAGCTGGCCACCGGCTGTCACGTTATGTGTTCAGAAGGCACCGAGTACTTCAGCCCTGGCTCACGTGCCCTAGGTCTGCCAGAACGCCTAGCATATAAGCAAAGCTCTCAATAACGCCGGGCATTGGATCGTCGGGATGAACCTCGTACTCCAGATCGACGAAGCCCTTGTACTTTATCGTGCCGAGAGCGTCAAAAATCTTCCTTACTGGCATGATGCCTTCTCCCACTGGCACCTGACTCTCCTTGCTATGGAAGTTCGTGAGGTCTTTCATGTGCACGTTAAAGAGCCGCGCGCCCACTTCGTGGATCGCTTGAACTACGTCCGTGCCCGCACGAACCGTGTGACCGACGTCAATGCAGCACCCGATGCGGGGATCCAAACTCTTCACTACCTTCAAGACATCTAGCGGCGAATGCCACAACTTATCTTCCGGGCCGTGATTGTGGATAGCGATACGGATGTCGTATTCCTTTACGAACTTCTCAATCCGAGGCAGAGTTTCCGGCGCGGGGTCGCCGGCGACAATCACGCTAATCCCAGCGCGCTTGCAGTATTCGAATTTGCCGCGGATGTCCGCATCTTCATCTTTCGCGAAATAAATGGTTCCGGCAGCATGAAGTTTGATGCCCGCCGCGGCATAGTCTGCCAGCGCAGCCGCCTCTTCCTGGGCATCCATCGGGAGATGATCTTTGACGTCCTTGGCATTCAACGCCAACACATTGAGCTGCTTCAGGAAGCCGATCATCTGGGCGCGGCTGAAATTACGGAAGGTGTAGCTGGCCAAGCCCAGTCGAATTGGCGATGTTTCGTCAGCCGGTGGGCGAGCTGCCGCAGCTGCGAATAGGTCTTTCGAAGCAGCGAGCGCGGCCGCAACCAGTGCACCAGAGCAAACGAAATTGCGGCGCGACAAAAAGTTTTTCATTGGCATCACATCGTCCGGCGGGCCCTGCCGCAGCTTAGACATGCGGCGCCCAGTCCTTTTCATACTCCCGACCCCACATTTTCATCGCTTCAGGGTCGCCCTGGATTCGTCCGTCTTTCGTGTCGAGATGCAACTCCCGGTTGACTTCCCAAGCGATGTTGGAAAGCTGCAGCATGGTGACGGCGACGTTGCCAACAGAGATCGGCGCGTTGAGCTTTTCGCCTTTGCGGATTCCCGCGATGAAGTTCGCAAAGTGGAGATCGGTCATGGAATCGGCGCCGAGAAGGTCAGAAGAGGACGTTTTGCTGCCGGCCTTGAACTCGTTTGTCTTATTTCCTTTGAGGTCGTAGATCTCGTAGCCATCGCGATCGACAACCACCGTGCCAGTGGTTCCCATGATGGCCGAGCCGCGGTCGCGGCCGTAGTACTTCATTCCTTGGCAGCTCTTGCCTTCCCAGGTGAGCATCTTGTCTTCGTATTCGAAGCTTGTGACCAGCGTGTCGTAAAACTGCCAGTCATCTTTGAATTGGTATCTGCCGCCTGACGAGGTAACCCGTTTCGGAAAGTCGACGCCCAGGGCCCAGCGGCAGACATCCACCTCATGCGTTCCATTATTAAGCGTTTCGCCAGTGCCGTAGTTTCTAAACCAGTGCCAGTTGTACGGTTGCACGTTGTCTGTGTAGGGACGTCGCGGCGCAGGGCCCTGCCACAAGTCCCAATCCAGTTGCGCCGGAACGGGCGCCTCTTTGCCGGTGCCAATCGACTTCCGCACATTGCTGTACCATGCTTTCGCGAGGTACGGCCTGCCTATAATGCCGTCGTGAATCTTTTCGACGATCTCAATGCTGTGAGGCGAAGAGCGCTGCTGCGTGCCCATCTGCACGAGCTTTCCATACTTCTGCAGCGCCTCGACCAGCATCTGGCCCTCGGCAGGATTGTGGCTGCATGGCTTTTCCACGTAGACGTGCTTGCCCGCCTGCAATCCCGCGATGGCTATCGGTGTATGCCAATGGTCGGGAGTGGCAATCGTGATGGCGTCCACATCCTTCCGCCCGAGAATCGTTCGGAAGTCTTTGTCCGTCGACGGGGCTTCGCCGGTCTCGCGCTGCACAGCGTCGGCGAATTTTTTGAGAATGTTGCTGTCCACATCGCAGACATAGGAGATGCGGGCAGCGCTCTTGTTCGCTTTGAGCGCCGCGAGGTGAGCATACCCGCGCCCGTTCAGCCCGATCACAGCAAAGTTGAGGCGATCGTTGGAGCCGATGATCTGGTCATAGCTCTTGGCCGCCGTTCCCACGGCCAGTCCCGCTGCACCCACTGCAAGTCCATCGAGAAACGCACGTCGTGAAACGCGAGAAGTCATGTAGATTCCTCCTACGTGGTGATGTCCATAGAATCAATTCAAATCTACAAACAAGTTTATATGGCCAGATCGATATTCTATTGACGAACTGACGAGCTCAGCGGTTACATGATCCGCTTAGCCTGCACGATTGTCTCGCGGTGGCCAGTCGGATCAGAAGTTGAGCTTTAAGCCGAGTTGAAGTTGGCGGCCGCCGGTGGCACTGGTGATATCGCCGAAGCTGCTGCTGCCGAGCGTTAGGCCCGCCGCTGTACCGTTGCCAGTGGTGAAGAAGAACTGCGGCGTATTGGTGACGCCAAAAGCCTCGAGGCGCAAATCCAGATTGAAGCGTTCCGTAAGTCGAATCGACTTGGAAAGCGCAGCATCCAGGTTGAAGAAGTTGGGACCGCTGAGATAGTTCCGGCCCACATTGCCGAACGCAGTCCCCGTCGCGCCAACAAAAGTGCTCGGAGTGTTGCTGAACCATGGATTGCCGAGGCCAATCCCGTGAAGGATCTGGACAGGAGCAATCAAATTCGGCGTTTGGGTGTTGCCTGGGGCAAGAAGCCCGCCCGAAGGGGCGCTAAAGTAAAGCGGAAGGCCCGACATCCATGTGAGGAAGGTGGAGACGCGCCAGCCGCCCACAACTGCGGCGCCAATTCCAGAAGAGACGAAGCGCTTGCCCTTTCCGAACGGCAGATCGTACACAATACTCTGGACAAATGTTTGGGTACGATCGAAGTCGTTGCGAGCGTAATTGCGGCGCTGATTTATATAGAATGCCAGGCCGCCATCGTCGTCGGTTTGATAGCCCATGCCTTTGCCGAAAGTGTAAGAGGTGGTGGTCGTAAAACCGTTCGAGAAGCGCCGGTCAAGTTTTGCCTGCAAAGCGTTGTAGCTGGACGAGTATCCCGCAAAGAGCAGTTGCGTAGCGGCGGTTCGCCCGAAGGTAGGAAATTCGGGCTGCCCGGCATTGCCCAGGCCAACGACGGTAGCGGCGTTGAGGTTATAGTTGACCACGGTGTCGACACTGTGGCTGCCGACGTAAGCTAAATCGAGAACGAAGCGCCCAGGCAGCGAATGTTGGATCGCCAGGTTCCACGATTCCACGTAGGGATTCTTGAAATTCTGGTTCACGACGAAATATTGCGAGCCCAATGTGGGGTTGGTGATAATACCGTTCGATGGAATCACAGGTTGAATCAGGGCAGGGAAACCCGTCGCAAAGGTCGCAGTTTGCCCGGTGGGAAGCACGGCCGGACCATAGGTCGCCACGGCCGGATTAAAGGAGTTATTGGCGCGCACGGGGAAATTGTAGGCATAGCTATTGTCGGGAAATGGCGTATAGCTGATCCCGAAGCCGGCGCGAATGACGGTCGATTCCTTCAAACGGTAGGCTAGTCCGAGACGAGGTGCGAAGTACTTGTAGTGCGTATTGATCCCCAAGTTATCGGGAATGTTGCCGTAGCCGCTCACGAGCAGGGTGTTGTTGTTGGGGTCGTAATTTGAAAAGCCTCCCTTGGCAACGGGCGTGGCGGGCGGATAAAACTCCCAGCGGAGTCCGAGGTCCGCCGAGAATTTGGGAGTAACCACCCACTTATCTTGCACGAAGGTGAAGAATTGCCACGCACGATAGTTCGGGAAGAAAGTGGCGAGATCGCGCCCTGCCTGGCTTGGCACATCAAGCAGGAAGCTGGCGAAATCGTTCGTAAAACTAGTTTTGGACTCGCCGGTGCCGGTATTGAGCGCCGTCTGGCCATCACTGAAAGTGTAGACGCCGCGTGGACTGAAGGTCTGTTCCTGGAGCAAGGCATCGCGAACCCGGCGCAGGTCGGCGCCAAACTTAACGGTATGATTGCCTAGAACCTTGGTCCAGGTGTTTGCAAAGTCAATATTCGTTTCCGAGCGGATCCAAGGCAGGCTCGCCGAGTAGCCAATCAATGGATTGGAAAATCCACCGTTGATAGTAATACCGACAATTCCGCTGGTTATGGGGTTGAGGTTGATTCCGGGAATGCCGAGCGTGGTTGATGTATTCGTTCCGTAATCACTGTTGTGAGCTTCGTTGTGGTACCAGCCTGCACCAAAGCGGAACTCGGCAACCAATGTATTCGAGAAAAAGCGATTATAGTTGAGGCCGGCGCTATAAGTGTTCTGAACGCCCGTTCCCTCAAAATTGCCTTGTGCTGGTCCGCCGGCGATCTCGCCGAATATGGGCGCCTGGAAAGTTGACGGACGCTGGTAGCTGAATCGGCCACTCAGGCGATCCTTGTCGGTAAGGTTGGCGTCGACTTTACCATCAAAGAAATCCGTGTCTTTGTGATAAGGCAACGTAGCAAAGTAGTTGTTCGCATTGCCCGCTGAGGTTGGGTTCGGCAAAAACGCGAGGAGCTTGGCGGAGATGGGATTGATCAAAGCGATGGGGACGACGTTCGGACAACCAGCGGCGTTGGTACAGACAGGATTAAACGCATCCACAGTAGTTCCATTAGGACCGGGTACCGTTGCAACACCGGGAGAGGACGAGGCGACTAGCGGCTGGCGGCCCGTGCCGTTCGGATTGCCAGAATACGGGTTGTAGATTGTCGTCGGCGTTCCGGTCGCCGTAGTCGCGACGTTCAAATTTCCCGAGAGCAACGCCATGCTCGGGACGGTGATCGTATTTGCGTTGGCCTCATGGTCCTTGACCATTAGATAGTCAGCGAAGAAAAAAAGCTTATTCTTCTTGATCGGCCCGCCAATATTGCCGCCGAAGTAGTTGTAAGCTAGGTGCCCCACTGACGAATCGAAGTAGTTGCGAGCATTGAAATAGTTATTTCTGACAAATTCATAAGCTGAGCCGTGGTAATTGTTGGTGCCGGACTTCAAGATGACATTGGTAACGGCGCCGCTCGCCCGGCCCAGTTCGGCGTCGAAATTACTCGTCGAAACATCCACTGTCTGGATGGCTTCCAGCGGCGGGATCAGGATCTGCAGCAGGCCGGTGCGTTCGTTGTCGTCGATGCCCTCGATCTGGTAATTGTTGCCCTCGCGCAGCTGGCCGTTGACTTCCGTTTGCAGGGAACTGCTTGCGTTGAAGAACTGCGAGTGCTGGAAAGTGGCGCGAGTCGTGCCGGGCACGATGTTCAGAAGATTTTGGAAATTGCGATTGGTGCCGAGCGGTATGTTCTCCGTTAGCACGATATCGAGCTTGCGGCCAGTGTCGGCCCGCTCGGTCTGAAGGATGGGAGTTTCCGCCACCACGGTGACGGTTTCCGATATGTTTCCAGCCTGAAGGGCCAAGTCGACACGCTCGCTGCTATTTACGACCAAATCTATGCCTGCTCTTGACTCTCGTTTGAATCCCGTCTGTTCCGCGATGACCCTGTACGTGCCCGGCGGCAGATCTGGAAATACGTAGTTGCCGCTTTCGTTCGTCTGCGAGGTATGGCTGATCCCCGTATTCGTTTCCGTAACAGTTACCTTCGCGTTGGCAACCGCGGCCCCGGACGAGTCCGTGACCGTTCCGAGCAGTGTTGCATTGACCGCCTGTCCCATGACTGGCGCAGAAAGCGCAAAGAGTAGTGTCCCGAGGATTATGGCCATGCTGAAGGGCCACAGTTTCATAAGACCGATAGTGGCAGGAGCCCCAAATTGTTCGGTATTCGTAGCGTTAGTCTTGTCCCGGCTATCTATCCAAGAGAAAGACGAACCATACAGTTTTTTCATGACAGTCACACCCCACGTGATTCGAAAGAACTTCAGGCCAAATCTAACGAGGACCATCGAAATACTTGGAACTGGTTCCACACCCTATCTGAGCGAAAACTCCCTGTCAAGCCAGAATCTCGTAGAGCCAATCTGTTGCATCGGTTTTCCGGCTATTTGTTCCAAGCGCGAGGATCCGCTGACCCTGCTGAGAATACCATCGTCGCTTTGGTATGCTAGACTTGGCCCGGGAAAGAGGTCGAGGGTCTCTCGCCGAACCGCTCAAGACTCCATTGCGCCAAAAGGCCACACTTCCATGGAAGCAGTTCCAAGAAAGACGACGATTCGCGAGGTGGCCCAGGCAGCTGCCGTTGGCATAGGAACGATTTCCCGTGTGCTCAATTCCAGTTCACAAGTCAGCCGCGAGACGCGTGAGCGAGTGCTCGAGGCCATCCGACGTTTGGGATTCCGCCCCAACGCGCAGGCTCGCCGGATGCTCAAGCGACGCTCAGAAATGGTCTGCTTTCTCCTGAGCAACCGCGATTTTCTCCATCCTTTTCACGCGCGTATTCTGCAGGGCGTCGAATCTTATGCCAGCGGCTTGAAACAGCACGTATTGTTCGCCGCGCTGCATTATTCCCCGCGAACGGCTCCCGATAGGATCGACCTGCCTCCCGTTCTTCAGGAGCATGGCTTGATTGACGGACTCATTCTGGCGGGGACGATTTATCCGAATCTTCTCCGCAGGATCGAATCCATCCACATGCCCTTCGTGGCCTTCAGTAACAATGTGGTTGGAATGGGCGACGAGCAGCAATTCGACCAAGTGGGCTTCGATGATTTGAATGGGACACTGCAATCCACGCGCTATTTGATCGGCAAGGGGCACCGCCATATTGTTTTCGCGGGAGACACCTCCTACCCGTGGCTTCGTCGCCGATTCGAAGGCTACCGGCTAGGAATGCGCGAAAGCAAACTAAAACCCGTCTCGATCATGGTCCGAAATCCTCAAAGTTTCGTCGATTTCGGTCAAAAGAGCGCAGAGCGAATCCTGTCGCGACAACCTCGCCCCACTGCTGCCGTAGCCGGCAACGACGAAATCGCCTACGGGCTTTGGCGATCGCTGCAGCGGCACGCTATGAAAGTGCCCGGCAATATCAGCCTGGTGGGATTTGACGACCGTGAAGAGGCTCTGCTGATGGACCCGCCGCTTTCGACCGTCCGCGTGCACAAGGAAGAGATCGGCGAAACCTGTATGAAGATGCTTCTCGAGCGGTTACATCATCCGCGAATGACCTTCAGCCAACGCATCCTGCCTACGGAGTTCGTGATCCGAGGGACCGTCCGCCAACTGTGAGAAATGAAATCACCACCACGAAAGTGTTCCACTTGCCTGGCAAGTCGCGTTACCGGTCATTGGAAACACGTTTTCGATTAGCGAGTCTCGTGCGTAGCGAGAATTTTCGTGTTACTGACTCTCCTTCACGACGCGTCCGTTGAGCGGCTGAGTGGGCCGGACATCGTGCGGATAAAGCTTGGCGAACGCGCTGATCTCCTCTGCCGAGATGTCCACCGGAGTCTTCAGCACAAACCAAGTGACGCCCTCAGTGCAGGGCGGAGCCGTTACCGACCCCATGTAGGTGTAATAGGAGATGTCGCGGGGTAGCAGACCGGCGGGATTGACTTCGATTCCCTCGATCACCTCCTCTTTGCCCGGGGTTTTGGGCATGTGTTCCCAAAGTTGGTCAACGGTGCTATTCGCGCCGCCTGCCTTGAGAAGAACTGCGACAGCGGCAACCTTACCGTCGCCGGACTCATGCATGAAGTGGGCCACCATATCGTAGGGCTTACCGTGAATGTATTCTTCGCTGGGATGATGAAAGTGGAATTGCGTTAGTTCGTAGCGCTTGTCTCCCACAATCAGAAAGTTTCCGTTTCCCGGGGCATAGTTCACTCGGACCGCCGTGTAGCCGTTGTTAATTATCCTGAGCGGGCCGCTTTTGTATTCGAACCGTATGGCGGGGAGTTTTGCTTTCTCTGAATTGCGAATGTCGATGGGAGACTGTTCCATGCCGGCTTTGCAGACCGCGTACTCCGGATCCAGGTCGCCCCAATGTTCGGCCCCGTTTGCCCCTTCGTAACTCCAGCGTGTCTTCCACTGTGCTCGTGGACCCGCAGGCACCAAGACCAAAGCCGCAACGAGCAAGACAAAAGTAATCCAGACTTTTCGCAAATTGCACCTCGCTTTTGCGCTCAACGACTTATCTACTAGTTAAGGACCTTGCCGGGATCCATGGCCGTTAGTATGCCAGTACCGGGAATCAACAGTTCGTTCATCATCAAAGTATAGATGTCAAGACTAGGGACACGGGCGTCGCGTTCAATGCCCCGGCCAACGATGCAAAATATTCCATCCTTCACTAGCAACTTAGACGGCAACTATTGCAGCTTCGCGTACTCGGATTTCGCAGCGACGAGAATAGGAATATCAGGGTCAGCGTCTTTCCAGAGTGTGAGGAAATCCTTGTACGCCGCACGGGCTTTGACAGAGTCTCCCTGCAGGACATAGGCACGAGCAAGCCCGAGACGCGCGAGCGGACCGATGGGTTCGTAGAGAACGACCCCTCGATGGTCGAGGATTTTCTGAAACTCGGCCGCGGCTTCCTTGCCCTGATGCGCAGCCAGATGGGCTTCGCCACGCACAAAGGCGGGATAGAGGGCATTCCAAGCGTAGGTACTGGACGCTGAAGCGCCTAGCTCGTACGGTGCGGCGGCTCTTAGATTTTCGATGGCCTCGGAAGCGTTTCCGCGCTTGACCGCAAGCTTTGCGCGAAGGGTCGGTCGGAAATCGAATTGCACCATTGTGTCTTCTGGGAACCGCTTGTCCAAATCTTGGGTCAGCACTTGTGCCCGCGCAACGTCTCCTGCATACACGAACGCCAGCGCCGCGCCATACTGCACGTCGCGGCCTGGCGAATGATTCATTGCCTGGGTGGCCCTCCTTCGGGCTTCGTTTTCGTTTCCGAACAACGCTTCCCTCAAACCGGCTACAGCAGAATATGTTGCGGCAGCTTCCTTCTCTTGTGCCCTTTCGGCGGCATCCACCGCCTGGCGGGAAAACTCGCGTGCCTCCCTAAGCCTCCCGTAATAGCCTGCGGTATCGGCTTCCAAGGCCAGCAGCCCATCCTCCACCCCTGGCTTGCCGACCGACCACGCCACCTGCTCGGCCATCCCCGCTGAATCGTTCTGCAAAAAAGCAATCTCATATAGCGCGGGACAGTAGAAAGCTTGATTTAGTGTGTGTCTCATCGCATCCGCATACGTACTCTTCGCCTCATCAATGCGATTCAGCGCGATGTAGTTGAACAGGAGAGTGGAATAAGCGATGGGATTGTCAGGACTCAACCGGACTGCTTCCTTGCTTTCTTCCGCCGCTTTCTCATATTGCCCCTCGAACTGGTAAATTATCCCCGCCAAGAAATCATGGGGCATCTCGGCGCGCGGATAGGCCTGGATGCAAAGCTTGCAGGATTGTTCGGCCATTTCCAGGTTCCCTGTGACCGCGATATGGAAGTGAGCTGAGATGAAATACTTCTCACGCTCGCTGGCCCGGTCGCGGAGTTCGTATGCCTTTCGTGTATAGTCCGCAGACTTTCCGAATTCTCCAATATCCCCATTCACCCGGCCCAACCATGCGTAAGCGAGGGCAAAATTCGGGTCGAGATCAATGGCTCGCTTAAAGAAAGGGATAGCCGCTGCGGAGCCTGTTGCGAACTGGACTTTGCGGCCCGAGCTGAAAGCTTTTAGAGCTTCAAGCGACGGTGTAGTGGCCTGTTCAAGAGGTGTATCGAACCTTTGCACGGTGCTCAGCGACTCGCCCAGTTTGTTTCGAATGTCCGCAGCTGTCTTTCCCAGCGCATCGAGCACACGGTTCTTGTCGTTCGCTTGAGCTTCCGTACTCGCCAGTGTTTCGCCGCTCACGCAGTTGATCGCCTTGAGCGTTAGAAGATACTGCGTGCCAATCTGCGCAATCGAACCTTCCAGCACGGCAGTGCCTCTGGTCCGCTGACAAACTTCCCGCGCAATCTCGGGCGTGAGCTTTGCGTCGGCTGGCTGGCTCATCATCTGCACGGTCTGCTGGAGCTGCTGGTCGGAAACGACGCTCAAAAAGGGAGACTGTTCCAATTGTGCCGACAGCCCCTGCCGCAGCGCGCCGTCAAACACCGAGTCGCCGGTCGTGTTCGTGAAGTCAGCGAGCACGATGGTGTCCTTGTCGGTGAGTTTCGGAGTGCGGTGGAAATAGAGGTAGCTGGCGGCGGCAAACACCACGACCGCTACTGAGGCGGCGACACTCACCTTCCAGCGGATTCCTACTTGCCCGCGGGCATAACTCGAAGCGCTCCCCACTTGCTCCAACGGCCCGATGAATCGATATCCCACGCGGGCGAGAGTCTCGATGTAAAGAGGATGATCGGCCGAATCGCCCAACACTGCGCGTAGCTTTTTTACGCTGTTATTAACTCCGTGTTCGAAGTCCACGAAGGTATCGTCCGGCCACAGGTGACGCCGTAGCTCTTCGCGTGTGACAACCTCTCCGGCATGCTCCAAGAGAATGGTTAGGATGTCGAATGGCTGTCCGGGCAATCTGACGCGAATGCCGTGTTTGCGAAGTTCGCGCGCGGGAAAACTCACTTCAAATGCGCCGAAGCGCACGCTGCGGGGTTGGCTGGCAGGTTGAGGCATCTCAAACCCGTTACATGATGCGAAGTCTAGCACCGATGCGAAGCCGAAAGCCAAGCTGTCTCGGATACTTGAAGATCTAAGGTCCGCTCCCTGAGTAGCTTAGCCAGATATACGCTTCCTACTTCGAAACTACTTGGCAAGGATTGACGAATCGAGCCGCTTTGCGCACTGTGCGCGGCATACCTGCAAGAGTTCATTGCCAGTCGTATGCGACATCGGGGCCTAAACAGTCTGAATAGACAGCCTGACTTTGCACGATTCCACAAAGGAGGACCACGAATGAAGTCAAAGCAACTTGTCAAAATTGCGGCGGGAGCTGCTCTTTCAATGGGTGTAATTGCCCTGACAGGGATGTTGAGCAATTCGCCGGGCGCGCAAGCACAGGACTACCGGGACAACGATGAGTCGTCACTCGTCCATATCGGTTTGCAGATAGCGCCCGTCCCGCTCAATCTGGAGGGAAAAGACCGGAATCTGGTGGGATTTGGCAGCTTCCTGGTCAATGCTGCTGGTGACTGCAACGGTTGCCACACTGCTGGCGGGCCGCCAAACTTCAATTACGCGAACGGCGGTAACCCGTATTTCTTAAACCAAGGGCCGACGAAAACCGACCCCACCACTTATCTGGCTGGAGGGACCGACTTCTTTTCCGCTGTCCCCCCAAGTGCCGCCGTGGGTGGGTTTCCGCCGGGTTCTCAGCCACCTTCCTATCCGCCAGCGGAATATGGAGAGTATGTTGGTCCAGACATTATTTCCCGCAACTTGACGCCGGATAAGACTAGGCGGCCGGAAGGGGGCAACACGCTTTTGCAGTTTAAGCAGATCCTGAGGACTGGCATAGATTTCGATCACCTCCATCCAACCTGTACAGCGGCTTTGCCGACTCCGACGCCTGCAAACTGCATTCCACCCCCTGTGAACGGCGATCTTCTCCAAGTCATGCCTTGGCCCGTATTTCACAACATGACCGACCATCAAATCGAGGCTATCTATGAGTACCTGAGTGCCATCCCGTGCATCGAAGGGCCGGCCCAACCAAGCGACCTTCCACCTCCACTCCAATATGCGTTCCCGGTGCTGCACAACGATTGCGGCAGTGACCCAAAAGTCAGTGGCCAGGACAGCCATTCGGCTGCGCGCCGTAGGGCAAAGCCCTGACGCTTTACGAATGAAAAATGAACCTCTCAGCTGCGGCGGCCTGCCGATGCGTGTGAGGCGTGTTGCACGATGTTCCTCCGTAGCCACCCGTCGTCGGAGGATTTGCGAGGGATCTCGACTGCTGGGCATCGTGGGGGAGTCCTGATTAAGGCGGTTACCGTCAATGTGGATTTTTCAAGTTTCCGGCTCGTACCTGGGTCAAACCTAAATCGCGTCGTCTATAAGTTCTGAGAGAAGAGGGCGGAGATGGAGAGAATTTACGACAGATTGGAGCACGTCCTACAATTGTGGAGAAAGCTGGAAATCACAAAGCCGGATACCACCGAGCACAATGCAATCATGAAACAGATTCGCATCCTGTCGGATGAGTACAAGGAGCTTATTTGACGTCACGAGTCTGGCAGACTATCGAGGGAAGCCTATACGCCGAACCAATTCCTCGTATTTCGCGTCGGAACGAAAGGAATCGAAAGCGGGGTCGGTTCTTAGCCAATAGATGAGTGCCTGCGAGTGGGCCCGAAACGCCTTATCCAGCCAAACGAAGGCGTGTTCCCGATCGCCCGCGCGCGCATAGAGCGCGGCAAGATCGTAGGGCTCACCGGGCTTCTTCTTCCATTCCAAGCGTTGCCGCTCGAGATTCACGCGCCAATAGCCCGGAGGGCCGAGAGTCTTGTAGGCGCTCCTAAGACGCTCGGCGCTTTGCGCCGCGGCCTCTTTGGGTGCTCCGTAGAGAACAGCCGTCTCCTCCTGCAACGCAATCGCCTTGGAGAAGTCACCTTTCCGTTCGTACGCCATGTTCATGATCCATCGAGCCAGGCCGTTCTGGCGATCCATGTCCAACAGTTTCTGCGCATCTTCGATCGCCGCGTCGTACTTGCGCCCCGTGACCAGGGGAACGAGCGCGAGTGCGTTGGCAACCGGAGAGAGCGGGTCCATTTGCTGGACCTTTCTCATCTCGGCGATGGATTCCTCGATGCGATTCCCCTGCGCGAGGTACATGCCGTACCAGAGGGGAGGCCACGAAGTGCTGGGGTGCAGCTCCAGAGAGCGATGAAATTCCGTTTCCGCCTCCGGAAAATTCCACTCATAAACATATTTAACCCAGGCCAATGAGCTATGCGCCTGGCTAAGACGCTCGTCTATTTCGAGAGCTTTCATCGCGGCCTGGCGGGCCTTGGGCAGTCCTTCCTGCCCTGGAATTACGTCTGTCGCGGCCGCCCAGCAGTACGTCTCCGCCAAATCCGCGTAAGCCTGGGCGTATCTCGGCTGCAATTCGATGGCACGGCGGAAACTCACCACTGCCTTTTCGAAGCCATCGGCAGTTATTTGCGATGAGTAGTAGCGGCCCCGGACATAAGCGTCGTAGGCTTCCGGCTCGAAGGGGGGAGTGTTTGTCAAACGGGCTTGCTCTTCCGGAGTGAGAGAAACTCGGATCTCCCGTGCGATGGAGCGCGCAACCCGGTCTTGCAACGAGAAAATGTCGGTTAGGTCTCCCTGGTAGCTGTCCGCCCAGAGATGTCGCTCCGGAGAAGCGCTAACCAACTGCGCGGTGACCCGCACGCGATTGCCGGATCGCAGAACCGTTCCTTCGACGATCGCATCCACGTTGAGCTCTTTCGCAATCACGCCGAGCGGCTTGCGTGCCCCTTTGTAGGGCGTTACGGAAGTGTGGGAAATAACGCGAAGTTCGCCGGCTCTGGCCAGCTCGGTGATGAGCTGGTCCGTCATGCCATCCACGAAGTACTCCTGCTCGGGGTCCTTGGACAGGTTCTCAAGCGGGAGAACGGCGATCGCATGAATCTCCACGGAAGGGGACCGGGCAAAGATGCGGGTGCGAAGCTTGCCAGCGTTAAGCCCGAGCAACACGGCCGCGATGCCAGCCAAACCCAGAGCACCGATGACCTTCCATGACTTTCGCGTTTTGGCGCTACGTTCCTCGACGGCCTCGACGGAGCTAACCAGGGGTTGCGCACTGGAAGTTGACGGGGCGGAGGCTGACATCTCCACATTCCCAATGAAGCGATACCCACGCCGGGGAATCGTTTCGATAAAATGCGGGCTCTCGGCGGAATCCCCCAAAACTTCCCTGAGGCGATTCACCGCTTTCTTCAGCGCCAGGTCGTAATCGACAAACGTGTTATCAGGCCAGAGGCGCTGTCGTAGTTCCTCTCGCGTAACGATTTCCTGGGGACGTTCCAGCAAGGCCTGCAAAACCTGGAAGGGTTGGCCGGGGAGCTTTAGCCGCATTCCCGCCTTGCGGATCTCTCCAGCGACCAAATCCATTTCAAAAACGCCGAAACGGACTAGCCGAGGCGGGCTGGAGTTGGTGGAAATGGCTGACTCCGCTTACGGGTGGGGATTCCGTGCGCGAAGTTTATCACAACTTACCTTGCATGAAGCTTTTCCGCAGGAAGAACCCGCGACCATTAGACCTGCAGATTCAATAACTTCCGAAGGAACCAACAAACCACTCAGAGGGTTCTTGATCTCGTTTCGCACTTGAGCGAGTGTGCGCGACCAGCGGCAAAAGAGAACGGCCAAGCGATCCGCGTTAGCCGGCGTTCTCACACTGACAAAGGAGATCGTCATGATTGGAAGAATCACTCGCATCGCGTTATTTGCTTCGGTCGCAGTCTTGGTTTCCGCTCTGTTTGCCAGCAGCGGCGCGCATCCAGCGGCGAAAGCCCAGCCTGCTAAGAATCCTCATATGAATTCGGACCGCCACTGCAAATCCGTTGGCGGCAGTATCATCACCAATTTTGGCGCGGTCGATCAATACACCACTTTGGGCCCGGCTACGGGAGATCTGGGTGGCGCGGTCGCCGCTACATTGACGGTGCCGCCGGCACCCGGTCCGGGGGGCACGGTGGTTTTCCATATCCAGCATCACTGGGTTACCAACTCGGGCGACAACATTCTCTTTGATCCGGCGATTGCCACAACGCAACCTATTTCGCAAACCTTGTTCGCGGTGATCACGTACAAAGCCACAATCAACGGCGGCACGGGAAAGTTTGCTGGAGCTACGGGCGAGCTGAACATCATCGGGGAAGCCGATACGGTGAATGGTACGGCGTTCCGCTACTCCGGCGAGACGTGTTTCGCCGACGCCGACTAGCCCTGGACATCCCGGGAACGGCCCTCGGCGCTCCCGGGATACACTCTTTCCGGCAAACATGTAGAGCTGAACCCTACATTACCTATCGTGCGAGAGCAGCTTGAGATCTTCGAGAAGGCTTCCAGTTCATAGGGCAGGTGATGGGCACTCCCAACGAATCCGCGGCCAGCTCCTCATTAATGCGGTCATCGGAAACTGGAGTCAACCGACGTACTTGTTCGGTGACGAAACTTAGCGGGCTGTGAAATAGGCTGAGGCATCGCAAGTCCCGCAATGGAACTCTGGCGAGGCCAAATCGCCGATAACGACACTGCCGGAGAATTCGGGTACAATCCCGGCAACTCGGGGCGTTATGGACATCAGAACATTCAGGTCTTCCTTTTCCGGGCAGATTTTTGAGCCGGCGGACGCGGGCTACGACGAAGCGCGTCAAATTTGGAATGCAAGTTTCAGCAAGCATCCAAAGGTAATCGCACGGTGCTCGGGCGTTGCAGACGTGATTGCGGCGGTGCATTTCGGGCGCACGAACAATCTGGTAACGGCGATTCGTGGTGGCGGACATAACGTGGGCGGTCGTGCGTTGTGTGACAACGGATTGGTGATTGATCTTTCGCGAATGAAGGCCGTTTTTGTAGACGATAAGGCGCGGAGAGTTCGCGTGCTTGGCGGAGCAACGCTTGGCGACCTCGATCGAGAGACGCATGCGTTCGGGCTCGCGGTGCCGTGCGGGATTGTGCCCAAGACGGGGATTGGTGGGCTGACGCTGGGGGGCGGAGTTGGGTGGCTTATCCGGAAATATGGGATGACGATCGATAATTTGTTGTCTGCGCAGGTTGTGACGGCTGATGGAAAAGTGCTGACGGCCAGTGCTACTGAGAATGCCGATTTGTTCTGGGCGCTACGGGGCGGGGGCGGAAATTTCGGGGTTGTTACTTCTTTTGAGTTCCAAGCGTATCCGGTGGCGTCGGTTTTAGGCGGGCTTCTACTCTATCCTCGCGCAAAGGGCGTTGAGGTAATCCGACACTTCCGCGATTTTATGGCGTCCGCTCCGGACGAGCTCACCGCGTACGCGGCTCTGCTTCACGGGCCGGATGGTTCGGCGCTGGTTGGAGTGATTGCGTGTTATTGCGGCAGCGTTGCCGAGGGTGAACGCGTGCTTGAACCGCTACGAAAGTTTGGCGGACCGATCGTTGACGGTATTCAGGCTATGCCATTTCCCCTGATGCAGTCGTTGCTGGCTCCGTCCTTCCCGGATGGCAATGTCAATTACTGGAAGTCCACACTGCAGAGGGAACTGCCGGACGAGGCGATTTCCGCGATAGTGGAGCATGCAAATCGGTTGAGTTCGCCGCTTTCGTTTGTGGTGCTGGAACATTATGGCGGAGCCGCGGGCCGAGTTTCGAAAGATGCCACCGCATTCCCACACCGCGATCTGCCGTGGGACATATTGTTTCTTGCTCAGTGGACCGATCCGACGCAGACAAATGTGCACCGCGACTGGGCCCGATCTGGCGAGGAGATGCTGCGGCCGTTTTCGCAGAATGCACACCTGCTTTCGGCGCTTGATGTCGAAGCGGACGACGTCGTCAAGTCGGCATTCGGTCCCAACTTGGCGCGCTTAGTCGCCGTCAAACAGAAGTACGACTCCACCAATTTCTTCCGCATAAACCAAAATATCAAGGTTTGAAGCTCAAGCAGGCGTCCCATGAGCAGAGCAAAGTTATTTTGGCCCTGCCAACAG
>Ga0210394_10003124_pt1 | contig 21371 bp, 7 predicted proteins | sample IncBWC12MmetaG_FD_160121 | JGI IMG/M metagenome (GOLD analysis project Ga0210394, IMG submission 160121) | Forest soil microbial communities from Barre Woods Harvard Forest LTER site, Petersham, Massachusetts, United States - Inc-BW-C-12-M | ecosystem: Environmental > Terrestrial > Soil >...
AGGTACGTCCGACTTATCTCAGACTGCTCGCGGCGCAGATTCGGCTACGCCGCGACCCCGCTGTGAAGAGAGTCTTGCGAGCCAACATCGCGAATGCCTTTCGAGCAAAGAACCCATCCCTTTCAGACGAACGAGCAATGCTGGCTGCGAACGTGACTCTCCAGATAGTCAGAGGCTTGATAACGCTCTATGGAGAAGCGGGTGATAAAGCGAAAGACCTGATTGTGGAAGAATTCAAGAAGGCGCTGACCCTGTATTTGGGAAGCGTTTTGGGCTCATGAGGCGGCCCATGACAGACGCCTCTCGGATGACGGCGATTCGGAAACTATCCCCCTTTTTGATCGTCTGCCGGATTGGGAATCTAAATTGCCGATTCGGATGGTTGCGGGGTTCGCTGAAAAAAAGGGATTTGTTGGTTCCAGAGGCTTAATTCGAACCGACGAACTCCGGTGCCAGCCCGTTTTGTCCAAGTGCTTCGGAGTCCAGTCGAACTCCACGTCGCGATCAAGACAAGTAACGAGAAGTCCTAGTGCCGTATCGGAAGCGCGGGCGTCGGATGACGATGCATCTTCCTCTCCATTCGGGCTACTTACTCGGCTACGCTGCAACTGTGAGACAAAGGTTTCTTTGCTAAGGCCAGCTCGCAATTTCCAGAGCATCGATTCTCCACTCGGATTTCCCCAACGCGGGCTTCATTGGGCATTGAACAACAGGAGTCGGCCGCGGCCTGATGAGGCGCCCTCTTCGACGCCGACGTAGTTCGACAAAGGAAAATAATTCGCCTTGCGAAGTGTGATCGGCGCTTCGGGCGTGTGGTCGAAGACGTCGAATTGCGCGAGACCAATGTCCTCAGGGTTTTCGGTCGGCACCGACCACGGAAACAGAATACCGTCCCCCTTTGCGTTGAAATAGGCAATGTGGCCGGCGTTGAAGACGAGTACGCCACCTCCGGCCGTGGCATGGTCGAGAGCGATTTGCCCGGTGGGAGGGTGACGCACCCAATCGGTCAATCCCGTTTGCGTATCAAAGCGAACCAGAAGCACCCCGTTCGTCGCATACAGGATGTTGTTGTCGCCCAAAACCATATTGGAATTGAACAACCCGCTGAGGCCCGGCGTCCAGAAAGTCATCGGAAGCGTGAAATCGCGCTGGTCATCGGAGCCGATGCGGCTGAGGCGCGCCTCGGTGTGCGTTGGCTCAGGCGCTTTGGTGTGCGCGTCCACGAAGGTCCATGCAGCGAGTACGCCGCCGAATCCGTCCGGAATCGTTTCGCCCGCAAAGAGTCGGTCCTGTACGGCGAATCCGCCGTCTCCGTCCGCATGAAGGTGTTGAAACGTTTTCCACTCCGGCTCGCCCTCAGGAGTAACGCGCAGAAGCAGCAGCCGTTCGTCGAAAGAATACTGCTTTGCCTTGCAACCTTCGTACTCTACGGATTCGACGTGGACCTGGACCTGAAGGTAGATGTTGCCATCGGTGTTCGTGAAAGGAGCTCCGGAGACGGATGGCCGCACATTGTTGAGAACATTCTGTTTGGGGTCCGTGCAGCGAATTCCGGTTAACGTGCTAGCCGAAACTGGAAACGGAATTCTGAGCTTCGCCGTTCCTGTCTCGCTGTCCAGCATTAAAAACGCAGAAGAAGGCGGACGGGAGATCGTCTCGACGATTCCGATGTCATCGTTCAGATTAACGGTCCAGGAGTTGGTCAGCCGACCTGGGGATTGATACGCCCAGTTCTGATGACCGTCGGCCGGATCAAGCTTTACAATCATGTCGCGAAAGCGGCCGCGTTCGAGCAAGTAAATTCCGCCAGAATTCGCTCCACAGATGCGCACCAAAATGTATTTCCCGTCAGGCGGCAGGCCATAGTGACTGGGATCGGACGGAGTGTTCCCAGCGAAAAATCTCCCGTTGTCGCCGATGAGGATTTGCGTGTGGTCGCTGATGCGCTGCTGGTTCATGGTCGTTTCAGCAACCGGCGGCAATTGCATTTTTAGGCCAGCAGGACTGGCCGTCGCATTCAGCTCGGTCCGCCAGAGCTGTTCGCCTCCTGGCGTCAAGGCGCGGACGACGGCGTTCGAGGTTTTGCTCCACTCAATCGAGTACAACGCAACGGAGTACTCGGTGGGCATACTTTGCACGGTCAGCAGCGATTCGTAACCCGCCGTCGGATCGAGCGACCACTCGATCGTGGCTGGCGGGAATTTTGTGCCGGCGACGATGGATATGACGGCAGTCGCTGAGCCATGCTCGGTATTCGCAGTGAGGATCGCGCGTCCCTGCCGCTGCGCCTGTACGGTGACCTCCCCACTTGCAACACCCAGACTCGCAATGGCCGGGCTAATGGACCATTCCGCATCCTTGATCGGCGAACCCGATGCATCGACCGCGGAAAGAGTTTTGACATCGTTAACGAGCATCGTCACCGAGCTGGGGGTGACCGTAACCGCAGCGGCCACCGATGCCTGCGCAACTCCGGACGTCGACCATATCGGTGCGCAGAATAGCGTTACCAGTACAGACGCCACCAGGAATGACCGTGTGCGTGAACCTAGAGATTCCCTGAGTCTGAGAGTAGTCCGCATGTGTGATCGTCGAACTGCGCCAGCCAAGATGTTCGACGGGAGGCTGCCTGGGGTCGCAGATAGCTTACTTTGGGGGCGAAGGGTGCGCGGCATGGCCCGACGTACAGGTGTATGCAAAATGTAACATGTACTTGCGAAGGCAACACCAGTCCAGCAAGGCCGGCGTCCTGTGGTCAACCCGTCGGTTGCAACAATTCTGTTTGCTTCGATAAGGTCAAACGGCTATTGAATTTTGCGCGGGACGCTCCGCGCGCGAGCCGCAAACCAAGCCCCTTAATCGCCTGTGGCCGCTCCCCATACCGTTGGGGCCGGTTTACGAGCTTCGATGTTTTCGCAGAAATTCGCAAGATTCCTGGCCCGAGTCCGAGCGCTGTGCTTCCGGTTCAATACGCAATTGGCAACCGGGCAGCATTTTTCGCCTGCGCGCTCACGGATTGGCCTATACCATACGGTTACGTGATGTTGCCGGAGGCGCGAATGCGTTTGGCCCTGTCCTGGATTGCTGTGGCGCTAGTGCTCCTGTGCAGCGGCGCGCGGGTCCTCGCTCGAGCGCAAGACAGCTCGCCTTCGCTCCAGGTGGAAGAAGACAAGATGCGCTTCCACCTGTTGCCGCAATCCGGGCTCGAGCTCGCGATTCGAAATACTTCCGCGCAGCAAGTCACCGGAAAGTTTGCGCTCGAGCTTCTGAATCTCGAGGATGATTCGGTCGCGGCAGCGCTATCCGGCACTTTTACCGAACAACCGGGAGAGACGATCGAAAAGATCGCTTGGCCGGTGGACAAACTTCCCAGCGACACACCATCGGAACTCGGCTGGTACCGGCTGCGCTACACGTTCACACCGGACGCCAGCGTGCCGGTAGCGCCGGTAACGGGAATCGTGCAACTGGGACGAATCATCACGGACGGTTTCGGAATCAGCTTGGCAGCCGCGCGGAGCGTGGCGCCCGGGATCAAGTATCCGGTCCGGGTGCACGTGGAAAATCCCGTAACGCGGCAAGCGTACGCGAATATTCCCGTCGAACTTTCGTTGGTTGTCGGCAACGACGACGACACGGCGATCAAACGCAAAGCGCGTACCGACTCGGCAGGAAATGCCACGGTTCTCTTCCATCTGCCGGATCACCCCGCCGACCAGGAAGGCACGATTACCGCGGACGTGGCGCGAGAACCCTTCAGCGAAGAAGAGAGTCTTGATTTCCAATTTCCGGGTGAGCCCGCACCCGCCGTAACCATCACGACCGACAAGCCACTCTACCAACCGGGGCAGACCGTGCACATCCGGCTGCTCGGCAAAGGCTCGGACCAGCGCGCCATGGCCGGCGCGAAAATGGTTGTGGCGATCGAAGACGAAAACGGGGCAGAACAATTTCGCGAAACGGTGGTTACCTCGCGATTTGGGGTAGCTTCCGCCGATTGGGATATTCCTGGGAAAATTCAACTCGGCACATGCGCGATCACCGTGCGATTCGAATCGGAAGCGAGCACCTATGGGACCGATCGCCGCAGTGAAATCCGCATCAGCCGCTATGAACTGCCGACTTTCACGGTGAGCGTCGATCCCGACCAGGCTTACTATCTGCCGAATCATAATGCGCTGATCGATGTGCACGCCGACTATCTTTTCGGCAAGCCGGTACAGCACGGCAAAGTAAGAATTGTGCGCCAGGACAACCGGCAATGGAATTATGCGGAACAAAAATGGGAGGCCGACGAATCGCAGCCGGTAGAGGGCGACCTGGGAAGCGACGGACATTTCAAGGGCACGATCAACCTGGCGGAAGACTTCAAGGAGTTCCAGCCAAGCGACGGGGAGCGATTCGATGACGTGACGCTGGCGGCCTATCTGACGGATTCCTCAACCGGACGCACCGAGCAGCGACGGTTCAAGCTCCGGCTGACGGCGCAGCCGATTCATTTGTACGTGAGCCCTGCAGCGAGCACTGCAAGCGGAGAGCCTATCCTTATATATGTGATGAGCTCGTACGCGGATGGAGTGCCGGCCTCCGTGGATGGAAGAATTTTCGCCACGCAGCCCAGCAACGCCGAAAAATCAGAAGACGGATTTGACCTGAGCCGGCGCACCCAGATAGGGACTTTCCATACGAACCGCTACGGAGTTGGGCGTGTAGAGATTTCGCCCTTAGCGGAAAGCGATTTGCGCGCGCCGCGGTGGTATGGGGAGTGGGGCTACTTTTACTCCGACTACATCGATTACTTCGCTGAACCCGAAGACCAAGCGGCGGATCGCACCGCGCTATTGCAACTGGAAGCCGCAGACAGCAAAGGCCTGACGGGAACGACGAAAGAGGAAGTTTCGATTGCCGCGACCCGCGACTACCTGCGGGTAAAGACCGATCACACGCTTTATCATCCCGGCGACGCCATCCAGGTGAGCGTCGTATCCACCGCGAAACAGCGGGACTTGCTGCTGCAAATGTGGAACAAGACGGGACTGCTGACATCCCAGGTGGCGCGAATGAGTGGCGGGAAGGCCAGCGCGACCGTGCCGTTTGACCCGCGCTTCCGCGGAGATATTTATGTGACGGCGTACGTCCTGTCGGCTTCGGGAGATGCAGCCGATTCCCTGAGCGGCTGGACGCAGGTGCTCTACCCGGCCAAAGAAGAACTGGACGTGAAGCTAAAGATGCCGCAAACAGTTTTCCGGCCGGGCGAAGAGGTGGCGGCGGATTTGCACGTGCTCACACCGACGGGCGAGCCTACCGAGAGCGCTCTGGGTGTGCTGGTATTCGATCGCGCGGTGGCCGAACGCGTGCGCACCGATGAAGATTTCGGGCGCGAGTACGGATATTCGATCTTCGATTATTTTGGCCCGAGCTACCAGGAAAGCATCGGCGGGGTGAGCTTGCGCGACTTGCAGGATCTGGACGCGAGCAAGCCGTTTCCGGAGGGGCTGGACCTGGTAGCGGAGGGTATGCTTCACAGTAACTACCCGCCGTGGATGGCCAATGAGGAGTTTGCGGGTGGCGGATGGGATCCAGCGGGAGCTTCCGGCACCTTCGCGAAATGGCTGCAGCAGGAACTCAAGCTGCCCAGCAAGGCTCTGGACGACTGGGACACAGCGAAGGGTGAATACCCGAGCAGTGAAGCAGAAGTCCGCGCGGCATTGCAGGCGGAAAAAATTGATTTCGACGCGCTGCGCGATCCCTGGGGCGAGCCGTTCCGCGTGAAATTTTCATTCAGGGGCGCGAATCGGCTGCTGAGGCTTATGAGCAGCGGCCTCGACAAGCAGGCCGGCACGACGGACGACTTTACCGCAGCGACATTTCACTGGCGTTATTTCACCAAGACCGGAATGCGCATCGACCAGGCATCGAACGAATATCTGGCACGCACAGGAAAATACATTCGCGATTACCCTACGCTGAGAGACGAAATGAAATTGCAGGGAGTGGATCTGGATGCGCTGTGCGACCCCTGGGGCCACGCATATTCCTTTACGTTTGATATTGCCGGGGCGTACTACCGAATTCTGGTGGTGAGCGCGGGCCAGGACGGAGTGTTCGACAGCAAGGCGCAGCATTCCGGGGACGACGTGCAGGAATGGACTTCCAACTTTCACTACTTTGCACAGGAGAATGCTGACCTGGGCTCGGCAATCGCCGACCAGTTTGCTGCCACGCGTTCTTTCCCGCAAAACGAAGAGCAATTGAAGCCGGTGCTGGCTCGCGCGAAACTTGGACCGGAACGGCTGATCGATCCCTGGGGGCATCCTTATCGTTTTACATTCAGCGCGCAGAGCCGGTATGGCGACAGCGTCACGGTGCGCGACGTGCGCTCGTATTCCGATCCTGCCGAGCAGAGCCGCAAAGCGACGGAAGTGACGCCGGTGACGCAGCAGGTGGCGTTCCTCTACGTCGTGAGCAACGGGCCCGAGAATGATCCGGAGCACGCATTTCCCGTGGCCCAATACAGCCGCGTGATTGCAGAGCAAACCAGCAAGCAAAAGGAAGCGATCGCGAACAAGACGCAAAATCCCGTCGCGGGCGGTTACGGAGGGCTGCATGGAGTTGTTACCGATCCCTCCGGCGCAGCGGTTCCCAACGCCACCGTGGCCGCGACGTCCGCGGACACATTCCAGGTGTATAGGGCGCTGACAGATTACTCGGGATCGTACTCCTTTGCCAGTTTGCCGGCGGGTTTTTACCAAGTCGAATGCACTTTGCCGGGGTTCGTGCGCAGTTCGGTGCAACGTGTTCCGGTGCAGCCGGGCATTTCCACGCAGGTTGATTTCAGGCTGAATGTGGGTGGGGCGACCGAAACCGTAACGGTGACCGCGGAGGCTGCGACGTTGCAAACGGAGTCGGCATCCTTGAGTTCGTCGACGGTTAGCACCGCCACGACGGCTGTCGAGAAGCCGCTGTTTACGCCGCGCCTGCGAAAGTATTTTCCGGAAACGCTGGTGTGGCGGCCGGAAGTAATTACGGACAAGCACGGCCGCGCGCACATCCATTTCCCGATGGCGGACAATATTACGGCGTGGAAAATGTCGGTGCTCGCCTCGAACGAGGCCGGCGAGGTGGGAATCGCCGAGAAAGAGCTGCGCAGTTTTCAGCCATTTTTCCTGGAGCTGGACCCGCCGAAGATTTTGACTGAAGGAGATCAGATCAGCCTGCCCGTGGTTCTGCGCAACTATACGGATCAGCCGCAAACAGTCACGGCGGAAATGCAGCCGGCGCCTTGGTTCAGTATTTTATCTCCGACGCAGCAAAGCATCTTGATCGCGGCGAACGGCGATGCCAGTCCGGTCTTCACTTTCCGCGCGCTAAAAAGCGCCAAGGCCGCGAAGCAACGAGTAACAGCGCGCAATGCGGCCGCGGGCGATGCCGTAGAGCGGGAACTTACAGTGCATCCAAACGGCCAGGAGATTTCTTTCACCCGCAGCCGCGTACTGGCGGCAGCGCAGGATTCCGTGGAGTTGCAAATTCCGCAGACCGCGATCCGCGGATCGGTGGATGCGGAGCTGCGGATTTATCCCAATTTGACAGCGCACGTGCTGGACGCTATGCGCGGAATCGGTGCGACTCCGGCCGGGTGCGGCGAGCAAATCACTTCGACAGCCTATGTGAGCCTGCTGGCGCTGCAACTGCTGAAAAAAGCCGAGGCAGCGAAACCCGACGCCGCGAATCCGCGCGCCGCGCTCGCGGCGCAGGCCCGCCAGACGGTGCAAGCAGCCTATGACCAACTGGTGGACCTGCAGAATCCCGACGGCGGATTTCGCTACTGGAAGAAAATGCCTTCCAGTGTTGCGCTCACGGCGTACGTGCTGCGCTTTTTGAACGCCGCGCAGAGCTTCGTCGACGTAGATAGCAGCATTGCGAGCCGGGCCCGCGATTATCTGGTGGCGCAGCAGGCGAAGACGGGCGCGTGGACTACGTACCGATGGGATTCGCAGAAGGGGAAGGAGGTCGAGGCAGAAGATCCTAATTTGACGGCATATATCGCGCGCGCGCTGGCCGGTGTGAATGCGAGTCCCAGCGCGCGAGACGCGGAGAAACAGAAAAAATCCGAGGAGGCGCTAAAACTCGCGCTCGATTATCTGGAAGCGCGAATCGATTCCTGGAGCGATGCTTATCTGGCGGGAAATTATGCGATCGCCGCGGTTGCGAGCGGACGCGAGGAACACATCGAAAACGCGCAAGCGCTGCTGACGACGCTGGCTCACCGCGAAGGCGACTCGACCTACTGGAACCTGGAAGCCAACACCACGCCGTTCTATGGCTGGGGCGAGCCGGGGCGCATCGAGACGACCGCGCTGGCCGTCGAAGCGCTTGCAAGCCTGCAGGCGCGCCATCCCGCAGCCGATACGGCGGACAGCGTGAGCCGCGGGCTCGAGTATTTATTGACGCACAAGGATCGCTACGCGACGTGGTATTCGACACAGGCGACACAAAACGTTTTGGAGGCGCTGATTGCCGCCATTCCGATCGCGGGCGAAGGCTCGGGCTCATCCGAAGCTTCAATCGTCGTGAATGGCCACGTCGCGCGCACGATTCATTTGCCAAGCCCGCAAGACGTCGTGGGACCAATCACGGTCGCGCTTGCGGAGGAATTGGCAAAAGGCCCGAGCAAAATTGAGATCGCGCGCGCGGGCGAAGCCGCGGCGATGAACGCTTCGGTCATTGCGAGCTACTATCTGCCTTGGGCGGAATCGGAAGCCACCGCACAGGAAAGTTTCAAGACTGGAGAGAAGCGCGCCCTGCGCCTGAAGGTGCTCTACGATCGCAACGATCCCCATGTGGGCGAGCGCGTGCATTGCACCGTCCAGGCTGAACGCATCGGATTTCACGGCTACGGCATGTTGCTGGCCGAAGTGGGCCTGCCGCCGGGGGCCGAAGTGGACCGCGCTTCGCTGGAACAAGCGGAAATGGCACCGGGAGTATCCGGTTACGAAATTCAGCCGGATCGCGTGGTCTTCTATTTGTGGCCAACGGCCGGAGGAACCAACTTCGGTTTCGATTTTCAGATGCGTTATCGAATCGAGGCGATGAGCGCGCCCTCGCTGGTATACGACTACTACAATCCCGAGGCGAACGCGACCGTCGCGCCCGTACTCTTCAGCGTCCGCTAAGCAAACTCCGCTGCTGGAGTGCCAGCATGTATTTCGTACATCGCGTGGCTTGACGTCTGATGGTTCGCAGAAATTCAGCAATGACCGGCGCAACGAGAGGCCGCATCAGAGAATCGAGTGTCGATAGTGCTGAATGCCAGCGGCATTCCCATGGATAGATTCGAAAAATGGAGAAACCTCTGATTGGAAGCGCCCTTTCAATTTACCTGGATCGTGATTTGGCCCGCGCTGACCGTCAGCGAGGAAGAAGTCGCTTGCACCGTGAACGAAACAGTTACAGGTGGCGGAGGGGGTGGAGGCGGCGGTGATCCTCCGGTCGAAGAGCTCCCGGAGCTCCCCCCGCCACATGAGGAAAAAGTCAGGACAAGCAGAATCGCGACGAGTGGAAAAAGCGCGGCGGTGGCCAGATCCCGGACAGGATTCCCCCGGCGCGCGGCCCGCAGTCTGCGCCCGAGCAATCCCCACATCCCGCCGGCGAGGACGAAAACTAGCATCGGCGACCAGCGGAGATCTCGTCGAGACGGATCGATTTTAGCCACTGCCCCGGGTCTGGATGTCACTGTCACAGTGAGGGCGCTCGCAAGACTGCCATTGCTCGGCAAGCTGCCAGAGCTCGGGCTGAAAGCGCATGACACGCCGGCCGGAAGGCCCGCGCAACTTAGTGTGAACTGATCCGAGTAACCATTCTGAGAGTTTAGCGTCACGTTGAAGTTCGCCGAGCCACCCACGGACAGCGTCGCCGAAGAAGGCGCAACAGAGCCGCTAGCACCCTGTACATGGATCACAGCGGGCGTAGCCGTATGGGTGACGCCGTCGGCGGACCCGGAGATCGTCATGGTGTAGTTTCCGGCCGCCAAACCGTTCGTTGGGATCGGGACAGGAGAACTCCCCGGGTCGTATGTACCCTGCGCCGGACATTCGACGCTCGCAGGCCCTGAAATGACGCAGCTCACCGAGATCAAACCCACCCAGGGACCGATCGCTCCGAGTTGCAGCGAAAAATTCGCAGTCGCGCCGGGCAAAAGTGTCGCGGAAGCCGGCGTGAGGCTCACGCTAAAGTCCGCAACGTTCAGCGCAAGACTCAGCTGACCGGAAATCGCACCGTCATTTGCGAAAACGGTTACGTTGTACGATCCAATTGGCGTCGCAGCACTGGTTTGAATGTTTAGACTGCTCCCGATCGACTGTCCCGCAGCAACAGGCAATGGATTGGTCCCGAACAAACAAGTGGCACCCGCAGGCAGGCCCTGGCAAGAGAGTTGGAGAGTGGTGGAATAGCCGCCGATAGAGACGACTCCGATGCCGTAGTCCTGAGTCGTGCCACTCGGTGGCGTGCCCTCTTTCAACGCGTTCGCGAACAGGGTAATTCCCGCCAGACCTTGAGGACTCTGATAAGAATAAGCGGTGGACGTCTGCCCGCTGAGTTGCGCACTGATCGAAAACACTTTGGAATTATCAAAGCCCGCAGCGATCGTAAACGGCACGGTGGCGCTTAGGCTGCCCGCCGGAATCGTGACGCTACTTGCAATTTGAATGTTGGGGTCGCTGGCGGACAACTGCACGGCTGTCGCGGCCGCAGGTAGTAAGCTCAGGTTAACCGTCACCGATCCCTTGGGTCCGACGATAGGCTGGCCGACAAACGCGAGTTGCACAGTAGGCCCCGGCTGTCCAAGAATCACATGGTAAGAGGACGGCCAGCCGTCCAATTCGAGCAGGTCGGCGCGGCCGTCTCCGTTAACGTCCGCGGCGTTCGTCGGGAATCCGAATTTATCAAACGGAATTATTTCGTATGTAGGCGTAAATGTGCCGTCGCCGTTTCCTGCCAGCACTTGCATGTAGCTGGTGGCACCCGGCGTGGACATCACAACTCCCACATCTATGTTTCCATCCCCATTAAAATCGGCCAGCATCGGCGTAAGGATCTGGTTGGGGCCTACATTCGAAAACCCATAACCCGGGAAAACGGTCCCGGCATATGCCGAGTAAGTGTTCCCTGGCTGGAAAGTGCCGTCCGCCTGCCCGATGTAAACAGTGAAACTCGGAGCATTGAGGACCGGATTCGCGGAACTCGGGAGTTGGTTGAACTCGACGATGTCCGGGTAGCCGTCGTTATTCACGTCCGCCATCCCAAAGAATCCAAAGTTTGGCAGAATCAGCTTGGGCGCGGCGAACGTGCCGTCTCCGTTGCCGAGGAATTCGTAAACGTTGTGGTTTTGCGTTCCTGCAACGTTGTCGTACGTCCAGACCAGCACATCCAGCTTGCCGTCGCGGTTAAAGTCGCCCACAAAAATCATGCGCGGAGCGCCTGTGGAATTCGACCCCAAGGGAGTGAACGACGTAACTTGAAATGTGCCGTCGCCGTTGCCCAGGAACGTAGCGAGGTCAAAGGCGCCGGATGTACCGGCGGGAACGACCACACCGACAAGATCTAGCTTTCCGTCCTTATTGAAATCTCCCGCAGCGACGAGCCCGAGGCCGCCGATTCGCGTGGCATCGAGTATGGTGACGTGCGCCTTGCCGAAGCTGCCATCGCCGTTGTTCGGCACGAAGATCAGGTCCGCGCCGGGATTACCCTGGTAGGCGGACGAAGACACCACCAAGTCCGGGCGTCCCGTGTTGCGAAAATCGCCGAGCACCCATCCGGCCGGCGGCACGCCGAAATCCGACATCGCTGTCTTGGTGGGCGCGCCGAAGTGGCCCGTTCCATCGTTGAGCAACGAGACAAATTCCCACGGCGAGGAAAAGTACTGGTCCACTTCAACAAATGCCAAATCAGGTTTGCCGTCTCCGTTCAGGTCTTGCACGAGGAAATTTGAGTAAGGCGCGTTGACGGCGCCTTGTTGACCCGCGAGGATGTACCCGACATAGCCGCCCGTCGGAGCATTCAATCCGCCCTGGCCATCATTCAACAGCACCTGCGCTGTGTCGGTGTCCTGACTGGCGGCGATGACTTCGGGTTTCCCGTCTCCGTTCAGGTCAGCGACCGCAAGTCCGAACAGCGACGGTTCGGTACGGTACACCTTTGCCAGCGACAGATTTCCTTTCCCGTCGCCAAGAAGCACCGTCACCAGATCGCTCGCTTCTTCTCCTTCGCCAGCCCCCACTCCGAAGAACCCCCCGCCGGTGATAACGTCCAGCTTCCCATCTCCGTTCATGTCAGCCAGCGCAACGCTTACAGGCGCTTCTCCCGCGCCCACCGTCATCACATTGGGGAAGCCTTGCACGGTTCCGTCGCAGTTGCCCTTGAATATTCGGACCTCTCCCAGTGCTTCGACCGTTACTACGTCCGGACACGCGTCTCCATCCATGTCGCCGACGGCGACGGCAGTTGGCAGCACAAAACCTCCGTCATTTCCGTAGACAAAGTCCGCGTGCTTGAAAATTCCGTCGCCATTGTTGAGATAGGTGTGCGCGCCGGGGACCGCCTCACCCCCATCCATCAGGGTTATATCCGGCCGCCCATCTCCGTTTAAGTCTTTCAGGACAATTTGTGTGGTTGCAAAAGTAAGAATTGGGTTGTAGCCCAGGGAAGTGATCGGTGCTCCAAACTTTCCGGTGCCGTCTCCGAGGAATGTCGCGAGCGGCCCTGTCAGCGGATCCCCTACGATTCCTGCAACAATGTCGATCTTGCCGTCTCCATTTACATCGCCCACGGCGAGCGATAGCGGTGGACCCTGCACGAAATACGTCACCTCAGGCTGAAACGTGCCATCGCCGTTTCCCAGCAGCACCCCCACGGATTGCGTGTCAGCTTCGGCGACAACCAGGTCCAGCACGCCGATACCTCGAAGGTCCGCGGTCACTACCTGGACTGGCGCCGCTCCGGTGAGCCGGATGATTTTGGGAAGCTGCGCGGTCCCGTCGCCGTTTCCGAAATATATCCAAATGTCGTTACTGCCTCCATTGCTCACAACCCAGTCCATTTTGCCGTCGCGGTTAAAGTCGCCGGTAGCGACGCTGGTGGGCAGGAAACCGGCAGGCATTGTGGGATGAAATGCGAAGCCAGGCAAACTCGAAGGTTGTGCCAGGCTGATCTCCGAATTGGCGCGAAGAGCAGACGCACCAGGCTCGGCGTCTGGTGCGGGCGAAGCCCGCGGAGAAATCAACGGCGCTCCATATGGCCGCGAGAAATATTTCAAGTATGCCGGGCCTTGCACCCTGCCGTAGTTCCAGCCAAGAAAACGGACGGGCTGATGCAGGCTCATTCCAGGCTTCGTCGAGCCGCTCGAGTCCACGGATTGGTGCTGCGTTCCCTGGAGAGCGGGCGACTGCGGCGGCCCTGCCGCAGCGGTGCCGCTCCCTGTCCCGGCTACGCCAATCGTAAATGGCACTGCGCTGGACGTTCCGCCATTTGGACCGCTGCAAACGGCCGTAACCTGGGCTACGCCGGCCGTCACCAGAAGTGATGACGGTACAGCGGCAAAGACCTCGGTGTTACTGAGCTGCGTAGTAAAAAGCTGCTGGCCATTCCAATAGATGTACGCACACTCAAGGTTGTTCCCATGCACGTCCATGTAATAGCTGAAATCGCCCGCGGTAGCGGAGGACGGCGACAATGAAGTGATAGACGGAACTCCCGGATTTACAATCGAAATTGAGAGAAGGTTTGAGGAGCCTCCTCCTGGCGCTGGGTTTGAGACGAGAATCGATTGCACAGTCCCGACAATATAGCGATTGTAAGGCGCGGAAAATGCGGACGGCAGGATCGCGTTCAACTGTGTCGCGCTCACATACGTCGTCGGAAGATCGATGGGGGCAGGCAGCGGCGCGAGGTTTGAATTCTCCCACTGTACGGTTGAGGTGGGTACAAAATTTGAGCCCGTCACCGTGATGGTAATGTTCGGACTAAATAAGGGCACACTCGACGGCGAGATTGCGGTGAGCGCAGGCACGGGGCTGGTCACTCCTCCCGCCGCAGGTGGCGTCTGCCAAAGCAGTGCTAGGCCATTATTGAGCGTGGGGCCAGAGCCATCGCCCCACATTACTCCTTGCGTCGGAGAGGAGAGTACCCCCGTCGTGGCATACTGTCCGAAATCCAAATAGGAGCACGCGCCACCAAAGACCACATTCGCGTAGTTAAACAGCACATCGCTGCTTCCTTCCTCGAAGACCACTTGGAAAGTAACCGCGGCCGCGTCGTCCGAGAGACACGCATAATTCAACACATTCCGCCACTCCACCACCAACTCGCGGTTGGGCGCGCTACCGGTTACCGCCCAATACACGTTTTGGCTCGTTCCTTTCAGCGGATAAAGGTCCTCCCACATCGGAGCCACCAGCGTGGTGGGAGACGTTTCGGTGTTCGGGAAACCATTCGGTAAAAGAGAAAAATTCTCGTATCCGTCGAACTGGTCGGTAAAACTAATCGTGCCATTGCTGCTCACGTATAGATTCGTGAATGAGCCGCCGCCAAATGGGATTGCAAACGGCGAATTAACCGTCGCTATGGCATCATCGCCAAGGTTCAGGTTCGTTCCGGTAATCGTGCGGTAGCTGTAGGTAGTTTGTGTGACTCCGTACGGTGTTAGCACCTCCACCCCTGCCGTACTCCCGTCAGGAAATGCAAGGGTGTAGCTGCCTGGCGCGCTCGGTGTCCATTGACCAGTATAGATTCCGTCTCCGGCGACTACGTCCGCGCCGCTTCCGTTGTCCGCAAGCGCTACGCTTTGGCCTCCCGGCAGGACATTGACGGTGACGTTTCCAGCAGGTTCGGCGCAGTTGATGTTCAGAAACGCAAGCGTCACTGGCGAGCCCACGCTGCCCGAAATCGCATCTGGGATCGGCAGCAATCGCGAGGCTACAGCTCCATTCGTACAAGTCATTGCACCGTACGCATTCAAACGCTTCTGCGTAATCGTTTCTTGAGCGGCCGCCAGAGTATCGCCGCCCGTGAGTATCAAGTTCTTGATGCCGCGCCAGTCCAGCGAGGGATTTTGGGCTTGCAAAAGAGCGACGGTACCGGTCACGTGCGGTGTTGCCATGGAAGTTCCGCTGTCGTAGCTGTACGTGTTGTTCGGCGTTGTGCTCAAGATGTCGCGTCCCGGCGCGGCGATGTGTACCGTGCGCTTCCCTAGGTTTGAGAACGTGACGACAGTATCGTTCCGGTCCGTTGCCGCGACGGCGATCACGTTCGGAAGATAAATATTCGCCGGATATACCGGAAACTCGTCATTATCGGAAAAATCGTTCCCGGCCGCGGCAACGAACAACACGCCGTCCTGCATCGTTGCTGCAATGGCGTCTTCCAACGCCTGGCTTGCATCGGCGCCACCCCAGCTGTTATTCGTCGCGACGATGTTGACTCCGCTGTCCTTCAATTGCTTGATCAGATTGAGACAAGCGATCGCGGCATCGGTGAATCCGGCGCCACTGGCGTCCAGGAACTTGCAGGGTAAGATGCCGACCTGCCAGTTAATTCCTGTTACTCCGATTCCGTTATTGCCAACCGCGCCGATGGTCCCGGAAACATGGCTGCCGTGGCCGTTGTCATCCATCGGGTCGCAACTGTCAGCGACCATGTTGAAGCCGTGGGTCCCCGGGGGGCATTCCAGCACGGCTCCCGATTGAGTCGTTACGGAAAAAGAAACGGGTGAACTCCATACGTTGGCGGCGAGATCTTCATGGTTGTAATCGATGCCCGTGTCGATGACACTCACAACAACGTTGGGACTCCCTGTCGCCAAGCTCCACGCCTGGACAGCGTGAATATCCGCTCCGGGTGTGCCTCCATTTTGTCCGGTATTTTGCAAATTCCATTGCGAGGGAAACTGAGGATCGTTCGGGGCACCCACAGCATGCACAATGTAGTCAGGCTCGGCGTACATCACGGCGGAGTTGCTACGATAGTAGCCGAGCATCTCAGGGATAGAACTCCCCTCGGCTATGCGAACAACCTGCAGTCCCTTCACCAACGGAAATTCCCGCAGCACCGTGGCGTTCACCTGCTGATGGAGTGCTCGGATCGCATCGGGTGTGGTGCCAGGCCTATAGCGAACGAGCACACGGTTCGGCTGATACTTCGGCCTGGTAACGCGTTCAACTGTTTTTTGGGGAGTCCGAATTCGAATTTGCCGGCTTGTTTGCGGGTGACTGGAGAACAACTGAAATCCTGCCGTACCTAGCAGGGTCGCAGCCAAAAGAGCTGCAATACCAAGCGCGCGAAAACGCGTGGGCAAACTTTTGCCAGTCCACACTAGGCTCATCAGGCTGGGGTCCGCGACTCGGGGCGACCGCGGTACACTACCGCAACTTAGCGCAATAGTAAACGCTCAATTCGTGGCAAGAGTTCATTTCGTCTGGCGTGGTGATGGGATGCGAGAACATCGTAGTGCTGGTGCAAAGTCGAGAGACAAACTACGAGCCCAGCTGAATCATTTGCTCCCAGTCGATGCCAAATCGGTTGAGGTACTTTCGCAGCCGATCCGCGTCATTGCTGCTCGTCTTGCGGGTTCGCGACGCGCTAAACAATTGGCGGCCGGCCTCCGACAGGGAACGCGAATTGCGGCAAACTTGCACCACCTCGGCGAGTTGCCCTCGGTCGAATAGATCCATCTCGGCGAGCGCTTTCTCGCTGAGAAGCCGGGAAAGCACTCCTTCTGATTCTTCGGTGTGCGGCCTCTCCCAAGAAGCACTCAGCCGTTCGATTTCTTCCTGCACGATCTCCAGAGAGATCCGTCCTCCTTGCGCAAGAGTGGCCATGCGGACCACAGCGGCATTCAGATCGCGAAAGTTGCCCGTCCAATTTGAAGACGGCAGGAGCGCGAAATCCAGAAACCGTTGACGCGCCTCCTTGCTGAAGGTCACGTGATGGCTCGTACGCTGTGCAAACTGGTCAAGCTCGAATTGCAGGTTCGGTTCGATGTCTTCGGAACGTGACCGCAATCCCGGCAACGTAAAGGTCCACAAATTGATTCTCGCCAGTAAGTCTTCGCGAAAGCGGCCCTCACCGACCGCAGAAAGTAAGTTGCGATTCGTTCCCACGATCAGCTGGAAATCGCTGTGAGCCTCGCGGTCCGATCCGAGCGGCAGGAAAGTTCTTTCTTCCAGCGCCCGCAGCAGCATCGCCTGTTCATCTCCGCCGAGTTCGCCGATTTCATCCAGAAAAAGCATGCCCTTGTCCGCAGCACGAAGCACGCCCGGCCGGTCGCGCAGAGCCCCTGTAAAGGCGCCCTTCACGTGGCCGAAAAGTGTGGACATCGCGCCATCGCCCCGCAGCGTGGCGCAATTTACGTCCACGAACTCCCCGGTTATCGTGTGCCGCATTCTTTTCAGTTCGAATATGCGCCGCGCCAATTTGGATTTCCCAGCGCCGGTGGGGCCCATCAAGAGCAATGGATCGCGCGTCGCGATGGCGACCTGTTCGATCCGGTCGATCAGCTCGTTGAACGCCCGGTTCCGCGTCTCAATTCCTCCTTTCAAATAGGAAACGGCATCCCGCGCCTCCTGACGAAACCGCGAGGCAATTCGATCGTAGCGTGAGAGATCCAGATCGATCACCTTCACGGCTCCCGGTGCGCTGCGATCCCGCTCGGGAGAAGCCTGCAGCAATCTTCCCGGCAAATATCTTGATTCCGTCAGCAGGAACAGACAGATTTGTGCAACGTGGGTGCCGGTGGTGATGTGCACCAGGTATTCCTCGTTGTCCGTCTCGAAAGGGTAGACCCGGGCGAATTTGAAGAGCGTTTCGTAGACCCGCTCGAAGTCCCAGGGATCACCAAACTCAATCTCGTGCAGTCGCACGACTGTTTCCGGCGATACTGCCGCGATGTCGCTTGCGACTCGCGACGCCAGTGCCTTGTCGCGAAGTCCATGCAGCAGTTCCAAGCGTTTCACCAGGAAGTCCGGCTGCCGGCAAATCGCGACGGTCGGGCGCCAGCTTTGCCAGCGGTCCGGCGCCCGGCCTGCGTCCAGGGTAGTTCCCAGCAATCCGATCACGATCTGCGGCTTGTCCGGCATATCTATTAGTATAGGCTATTATCCTGCAGGATTACATTCTGAGCATCGCAGTGTGGCAGCCAAGCGTATACCCTCTGTTCGCAGTATCTTGCCGGCACGCTCGGATCGGCACGGCACTTGCTTTTATCGGTTATCACAGACGAAGAACAATTGCGGTACGGTTCGTGAGCGAGGTGGGTGTCGCGAACCATCGGAGGCGCGGGAGGAAATGTGGCCCGCGCCTCTGCGAATCGGAATTCCGCTACCGAGGAGAAGAAAAGATGTCTGAGGCGACCTACAACGTGATCGTTCCTGAAAAGGGCGCACCCATCAAGGCCTGGACAAAAGGCGTCGAACTCGAAGACCAGGCGCGGAAACAGCTCCTCAATGTGGCGCAACTTCCTTTCATATTCAAGTGGGTCGCGGCCATGCCCGACGTGCACTGGGGAATTGGTGCGACCGTCGGCAGTGTGATCCCGACCAAGGGTGCGATCATTCCCGCGGCGGTCGGTGTGGACATCGGCTGCGGCATGATGGCCGTGCAAACAGACCTAAACGCGCGCGACTTGCCTGAGAATCTCAAGGGTATTCGCGCAGCGATTGAGAAGGCCGTGCCTCACGGCCGCACGCAGCACGGTGGTCGCGGCGACCGCGGAGCGTGGAATGATATTCCGGCGCGCAATAACGAAATCTGGCAGGAACTGAAACCACGCTACGACGCCATTCTGGCGAAGCACTCGAAACTCGATCGCGGAAATCACTCGAACCATTTGGGCACCCTGGGAACAGGGAATCATTTTATTGAAGTGTGCCTGGATGAAGCGGATGCAGTGTGGTTCATGCTGCACAGCGGGTCGCGCGGGGTCGGCAATCGCATGGGCAGCTACTTCATTGAACTGGCGCGCAAGGACATGGAACGGCATTTCATCACTTTGCCTGATCGCGATCTGGCCTACTTTCCGGAACGCTCGGAGCATTTTGACGACTATGTGGAAGCCGTCGAATGGGCGCAGGATTTTGCTCGCTGGAATCGCCACTTGATGATGGAGCAGATTGTCGCGGCTGTGCGCTCCTCCGGAGAGGTTCCGCCCTTCGTGGCCGAGCGAAAGGCGATCAACTGCCATCACAACTATGTGGCTCGCGAGTCGCACTACGGAGAAAACATTCTCGTCACGCGAAAGGGAGCCGTCCGTGCCCGTGAAGGTGATATGGGAATCATTCCTGGCAGCATGGGCGCGCGTTCCTACATCGTACGCGGCAAGGGCAATGCCGAGAGCTTCGAAAGCTGCAGTCACGGTGCGGGTCGGGCCATGTCGCGCACGGAAGCAAAGCGGCGTTTCTCAATCGCCGATCACGAGCGTATGACGGCGGGCATCGAATGCCGCAAGGATGCGGACGTGATTGACGAAACTCCCGCGGCATATAAATCGATCGAGGCCGTGATGGCGGCGCAGGCTGATTTGGTGGAAATCGTTCATACGCTGCATCAGGTCGTGTGTGTGAAGGGATGATCGGGAGCAAAAGGAGAGGTTCGATGATTCGCATTGACGGCTCCTCGGGAGAAGGCGGCGGGCAAATCTTGCGCTCGTCGCTGAGCCTCTCGCTCGCGACCGGCGAAGCTTTCCGCATCGAAAACGTCCGCGCCAAGCGAGAACGCCCCGGACTGCTGCGGCAGCATCTCACGGCGGTTCTCGCCGCTGCGGAAATCGCAGGAGCCGAAGTCGCAGGAGCGAGTTTGGGTTCGCGGACCCTGTCGTTCGTGCCCGGCACCGTACGGCCGGGAGATTATCGCTTCGTGATCGGAACGGCGGGCAGCGGCACCCTTGTGTTGCAAACGATTTTGCCGGCGCTGATGACCGCGTCCGCCGCGAGCCGCATAACCATCGAAGGCGGTACGCACAATCTGGCGGCGCCTCCGTTCGATTTTCTGCAGCGGTGCTTTTTGCCGGTCATCAGCAGGCTCGGGCCCAAGGTTTCCGTAAACCTCGAGCGACACGGGTTCTACCCGGCCGGTGGCGGCTGTTTCACTGCGCTGATCGAACCTTGCGCGCGGCTGTCGCCGCTGGACTTGACCGAACGCGGCGAAATTACACAACGGAAAGCCACGGCCATCGTCGCGAATCTATCTCGCGCGATTGCGCAGCGCGAGCTGGACACCGTCGCGCGCTTGCTGAATTGGGAAAAAGAATCCATGGAACTCATCGAAGCCAAAAACTCCATCGGCCCCGGAAATGTTGTGCTGATTGACGTGGCCACTAGCACTGGCCTCGCGGAGCAGTTTTGCGGATTCGGCCGGCTAGGAGCAAGCGCCGAAAGTGTCGCAACCGAGGCCGTCAAGGAAGCGCGAGCTTACCTAGTTTCCAATGCCGCGGTGGGAGAGCATCTGGCCGACCAACTTCTGCTGCCGTTTGCCTTGGCTGGCGGCGGGGTCTTCACGGCCGAGAAGCTGAATCGCCATGCCCGCACCAACATGGAGGTCATAACGAACTTCTTGCCCGTGAATTTCACAACGGGCGAGGAAACTGGACGAATCAGGATCGCCGTAACGTCCCGCGCCTGAACCTGGGTCGGGATGTTGACGGTTTCATCGACCCTCACTGGAAAAAAAAGACCGTAGGCGATTATTCTCCCGGGATCAAGCGGCGAGTGGTGCAAGCCAAGGATACCTCTCCGGTCGAGCCTCCCCTTGCACAAGTGAACGGAGGGGGGGTTCGAATCCCCAATTACGCCGTGCCTGCTGTTCCCTGGCGAATCATTTCCGTAAGTCGAAATATCGATCTTCGCCGGTGGCGAAGGCGACGGTTACTTCAACTCGTCTGTACGTAAAACGTCTTGCTCAAGCTGCTTAGTGCGACGACTGGGAGCTGGCGTGCAGTTCGCGCACCAGCGACACATATTCGGGATCGGACCGAAGAGCGTCAAACGCCGGATCGCTTTCGACAAAGACTACCCAACCCTCGCGGGAAGCCAGGGCGTGCTGCAGTTGCTGGAGACTCGCCTTCTGATCGCCGGCGAAGCTCAAACGCCGCGCGTCATCAATCAGCAAATACGGAGGATACTCGTGGGTCGCCTCGGTCGCGGCTTCGAGCGCAGCAGGGTATCCGTGTTTCTCGTAGGCGGTCGCGATTTTGTTGGCATCGTCCGTTTTGAACTGGAGGCGCGCGACGGCCATCAGCTCTTGCATCGCGTGCGGCGTGTCCCGCGTCACCGAATAGGCCCACCATAGTTTGTAATGCGCCGTGAGAAAATCCGGATTCTGCTGGA
>Ga0210394_10003125_pt1 | contig 21359 bp, 20 predicted proteins | sample IncBWC12MmetaG_FD_160121 | JGI IMG/M metagenome (GOLD analysis project Ga0210394, IMG submission 160121) | Forest soil microbial communities from Barre Woods Harvard Forest LTER site, Petersham, Massachusetts, United States - Inc-BW-C-12-M | ecosystem: Environmental > Terrestrial > Soil >...
GTTTCGGATTGAGGGAGGTCGACGCAGATTTGGGTTTGGCCGTCGGGGGACGGGAATTTTCCTGGAGGGGTGATTTGGAGTGGGACGGGCGGAGCGGGGGCGGCGGAGGGGGCAAAGCGGATCCAGTCGAAGGATCGGGTGACGGTGAGGCCGGGGAGGTGGACTCGCCGGCGGAGGTTGCGGACGGCTTCAATATGGTCGAAATCGATCTGGCGGAGGTCGCCTTTGGCGAGTTGGATGGCTCGGCGGATCAGGCGGCGGGCGGCGGCGGGGTGGAGTGCGGTTTCGGACGCCGGCTGAAGCCGACGCTGCAAGCTGAAGCTCGCGCCACCTGCGCTGGTCAGATTGGCGGGGAGTTCGATGGCGTTGCCGGTATGGATTAATTTGATTTCGTCGATTTGGGAATGCCAGTATTGTTCTTCTTCGTGGGCCAGGTCGGCGAGGTGGGCCAGGGCTTCCGTGATTTTTGGGTTCCAGTCGCAGGCTAGCTGCGGGAGGAGGTCGTAGCGGATGCGGTTGCGGGCGAAGGTCAGGTCCTGGTTGGTTGCGTCTTCGCGCCAGGGGATGTTTCTTGCGCTCAGGAATTGCTCGATCTCGGCACGGGTGATTTCGAGGAGGGGGCGGATCAGTCCGTGGGCGTTGGGCGCGATCCCTGCGAGGCCGGCGAGGCCGGAGCCGCGGAGGAAGCGGAACAGGACGGTTTCGGCCTGATCGTCGCGGGTGTGGCCCAAGGCAACGGTCTCGCCCAGGGTGGCGAAGAAAGCCTGGCGGGCGCGGCGGGCGTTCTGTTCCTTATTGCCGGGCATGGGAGTGGCCTCGGCGCGGTGGAACGGCAGCGCGAATTGTCTCGCGAGTTGGGCGACGAAACGCTCGTCTTCGTCAGAGGCTTCCGCACGCCATTTGTGGTTAAAGTGACCGACGCCGGCCAGGCGATCGGGAAATAGCTCCTTGAGGACGTGCAGAAGGCAGACAGAGTCCGCTCCACCGGAGACGGCGACGATGACGCGGACGCCTTCGGGCAGCATGTTATAACGAGAGATGGTTTTGCGCACCCTATCCAGCACGGCTGATCCCTACATTGTAGTGCTCGATGTAGAGGCCGACGCTGTCCGGGCGCTTCTGTTCGATTCCGAAGCGCGGCGCGTGGAAGGATATTCGGCGCAATTGCCTCGGCGGGCGGATGCGGCGGCCGACTGCTTAGACGAAATGCACAGGCTGGTCCGGGCCGCGGGGTTCCGGATCGCTGGCGTGGTGGGGCGCGCGGAGAGAGAAGTGTCGGCGGAGGATCGCAAGCTCTGGCCGGCCTTCGAGGGCTCGGCCTGGTTCCCCGCCCTTCCGGAGGGCGCGGGCGCGGTCCTGGGCAGCGGGTGCGTGGGGCCTTCCCAGTTCGCGTTGGTAGTCGGCGGGACCAGTCCTCTGGGGACGGTCGCCGAGAGTCCGGTTGAGGCGCTGACGTGCGTGCCGATCGATGAAAAGAGATGGCTGCTCTCGGGAAACGTGCCGGAGGCGGGCCGGGCTTATTCGGCGTTGAAGCGCGAGTTGAAGTTGAAGGGCAGCCTGGAGGAGTATCTGGAAACGGCGGCGGCGGACGATCCGCTGTTGAAGGGGCTCTCCTTCGTGGAGGGGCGATTTCGCGAGATTTATTTGGCGCTGTCGGGCGCAGTGGGAGCGGGACAGGTGGTCGCATGCGGGGCGGCGCTGCTGAAATCTCCGGCTTGGACGCAGAGGATCGCCAATGCGCTGGGAGTGCCGCTGACGCTGTGCACCGAACCGGAGCCTGCGGCGAGGGGCGCTGCGCTGTGGGCTTTGGAGCAAGTGGGAGCGATCGGGGATGTGGGGGCGTTGCCGGCGTCGATGGGGGCGGTAGTGGAGGCCGATTACCAATCGGCCGCAGGCTGCCAGCCTGCACCACAAACACACTAAGTGCAGTGACCGCCTGAATACTTTGTTTTCGGCCGGACATCGACGTCCCCCTGGAGCAAACAAATCATCCGGTCACAGCACTACTACATCGTCCAGAAAGTCCCTTAATGAATGCAAGACTTCTGAGCCGCCATGCGCAGCATGCGGATTGCTTCATTCGGCGGAGAATCCGCATGCTGCGCATGGCGGCTCGGAAGTGTACTTTCTGGACGATGTACTAGACTGGTAAAACTACCAAATGAATGCTGATATTTTAGAGCGCGCATCGCGCATACGCATGCTGTTGATGGACGTGGACGGCGTGCTGACTAACGCCAAGCTATATAACGTTCCCGGGCCCGACGGGAAGATGTTTGAGACTAAAGGGTTCGATGCGCAGGACGGCATCGCTCTGCAATGGATGAGCTGGTACGGGATTGAAACCGGCGTCATCAGCGGGCGGGTTTCGCCGGCAGTGGAAGAGCGCGCCAGGCAGGTGAAGATGACGCACGTGTACCAGGGACACATCGAAAAAATTCCGATCCTGGAGCAGATTTGCGCCAAGAGCGGTATTCCGGCCGATGCGATCGCTTATGTGGGCGACGATCTGACCGATGTCGTCGTGATGCGGAGAGTCTCCTTGGGCATCGCGACGGCCAACGCGCGGCCGGAGGTGAAGAAAGCCGCGCACATGGTGACGGAAGCGGCCGGAGGGTCGGGCGCGGTGCGCGAGGTGTGCGAACTCCTGCTCCAGGCGCAGGGGAAATGGGCGGAAATCCTCAAGAAATACGAGATCGGATGAGAGTGGGAATTGAAATCGCGGCGGAGTCGGGGCCTGGGATCCTGCATGAGACCACGGGCGTGATTGCGCGGCATCACGGAAATATTTTGAGCGTCTCGATTATCGAGGAGAAGGCGGACGAGGCGCGGACGAACTTCGAGGTCGACCTGCCGGGCGATGCCGAATCGCTGCTGGCGGATCTGCGCGCGCTGACGGTGGTGCACTGGGCGAAGCAGGTCGACACCATGGAAAAGATTTACGGGAAGCGCATCATCATCATGGGCGGAGGAGCGCAAGTGGGGCAGGTGGCGCTCGGGGCGATTACGGAGGCGGACCGGCACAATATTCGCGGCGAGCATATTTCGGTGGACACGATTCCTCTCGTGGGAGAAAAGGAGCTGGCGGCGGCGGTGAGGGCGGCGGCTCGCCTGCCACGGGTGAAGGCGCTGGTGCTCGCCGGGTCGATTATGGGAGGGGATATCGAAAAGGCGGTGCTGGACGTGCGCGCGCAAGGGTTGCTGGTGGTAAGCCTCAACATGGCGGGCAGCGTTCCGGACGCGGCTGACCTGGTGATCACGGATCCGGTGCAGGCGGGGGTGATGACGGTGATGGCGGTGGCAGATACGGCGAAGTTCACCGTGGAGAGGTTGAAGAGACGGGTGTTTTAGGGTCTTGGGTTCGTTTCGTAATTCCTGAAAGAGCCGCGATGTGATTGTGGGGCGGGCATTTATGCCGGCAGCCTGCCTCCGGGCAGGCTTTCTTGTCGATCGGCATAAGCCGCCCTGAGGGCGGCTGCCGGCTGAATCGCCCGCCCCACAAGAAACAAAGCAGGTCTTGGGTTCGTTTCGTAATTCTTCTAAAAGCCGCGATGTGGTTGTGGGCCAGCAGGCTTTGCGCGCCTAAGACGCGGCGGGTTGGCCGGCGGTCAGTGCGTCTAACGACTGCACGGCCGCGCGCAGGGATGCCAAGTCGCACTGGATTTGCGTGAAATCGCCGCTGGCCGAGGCGCGCTCGATGCGGCGGGCGCCTTCGCGTAGGCTCGAAGAATCGAGCTGGTCGGCGGCGACGCTGATCTTTCTCACTTCGCGATCGAGGGTGGCGAGGTCGCCGCGGGCGGCCGCGGTTTCGATGCGGTCCAGACGCTCCGGCGCGATCTGGATAAACAGACGCAGCATATCGTTCATCATGACGCCGTCGCCCTGCATCATGCGGTCGGTCAGGATGCGGTCGAGGGGCGTGGATGCGGGGGCGGAGACGGGCGCCGGCAGGTGGCCCGCGGATGCCAGCTGCCGCTCTATGGTCGCGATCAGGTGGGCAGGCTGGACCGGCTTCGAAATATAACCGGTCATGCCGGACTGGAGACAGCGTTCACGATCGCCGTTCATGGCGTGGGCGGTCATGGCGATAATGGGCAGGGTATCCCAGCGCGCTTCGCGGCGAATCAGGCGAGTGGCCTCCAGGCCGTCGAGCACGGGCATCTGAACGTCCATGAGCACCAGGTCGTAAGCGGTGGCTTGCAATTTCTCCAGAGCTTCGCGGCCATCGTTGGCGACGTCGATCCGATAGCCCTTCTTGCGGAGAATCGCCAGCACCACTTTCTGATTGACCAGATTATCCTCCACCAGCAGCAGGCGCGCGCTGGCCGGCGGACGGGGTGCTTCCATGCGAGCGCCATCGTCGACGAGGGCAGCGTGGGCGGAGGCGGGGGCGATTTCCAGGGGAAGCGTGACGGAAAACACACTGCCACGGCCCAGCGTGCTGTCGACGCGGATCTCGCCATCCTGCATTTCGACCAGCCTCCGGGTGATGGCGAGGCCGAGGCCGGTGCCGACGTAGTTGCTGGTGATGCTGCCGTCGGCCTGGGTGAATTTTTCGAAGATGGAAGCGAGCTTGTCACTGGGAATTCCGGGGCCCGTGTCGGTGACCTGGACGACCAGGTTTACGCGGTCACCCACCGGAGGCGAGGCGTCGAGCTGGACGTAGACGCTACCCTGATCGGTGAACTTGATGGCATTCGAAAGAAGGTTGGCGACGATCTGGCGGACGCGCAAGGGGTCGCCCAACAGAGCCGGCAGCGAACCGGGACCGGCTTCGAAGCGCAGTTCGATTTTCTTCTGCGCGGCCTTGGCGGCCTGGGACTTGACGCAGTCCTCGACCACGGCGCGAGGCTCGAAGGGGATTTTTTCGAGCAGCATTTTGCCGGCTTCGATTTTGGAGAGGTCGAGAATATCGTTCAACAGCGCCAGCAGGGAGTAGGCGCAGCGCTGGGCGGTTTCGAGCTGATCCTTCTGCTCGCCGCCGGCGCCGTCGAGCGCCAGATCGAGCATGCCCAGCAGGCCGTTCATGGGCGTGCGCAGCTCATGCGACATGTTAGCCAGAAATTCGCTCTTGGCCTGGCTCGCGTTGAGGGCGCCGTGCATGGCGCGCTCCAGCTCCTCGGTGCGCTGGTGGATGCGCTCCTCGAGATGTTCCTGGTGAAGCCGGATTTCCTCCTGCGAGGCGGCCAGCGCTTCGATCATGCGATTGAAGCTCTCGCCCAGAAATTCAATTTCGTCGCCGGTACGGCTAACCTGAATCGGTACGAGATTGCCCTTTCGCACCGACGTAATGCCCGCTTCGAGCAGAGTGAGGGGGCGCGCCAGGAGACGTATGGTGAAACGCGAGATCATGGACGCGGTCATCGCGATGATGACGCAGAGCACCATGGCCTTCGTCCAGTTGAAGGTGTGCTGAAGCAAATCCCACCACACCGTGACACCCACCACCCACAACAGAAGAACTGTCGTGAATAAGGAGAACCTCGACGACAGCGAGCGGAATTTTCGAGGCCGTGATTCCTCCATTACTTAATGTTCCAATGTATTTCCCTGCCGGGACTATCAGACAGACACCTTAGGACCTCGTTAATTCGCGTGTAGGGCCCGGGGGACTATAGTTTCCATCCATGGAGATTTTCTCCGTCTGTCCGCATGCTTACGCATGGCGGTTCTGTGTGGGAAATGACGTTAAGAGTAATCATGCCAGGGTTATAACCCGTCCCGTGAGGGCGGGGACGCTGGGAACTCACTGGTCGCGCAACTGGTAAACTGTTGAGGAAAATGTCCACCCGGCTGGCCACTACGCTGTGCGGCATTCCCCTTAAAACTCCGGTGTTGGCCGCATCCGGCACCTACGGGTACGGAGTGGAGTTTCAAAAACTGGCGGATTTATCGGCGGTAGGCGGCATCGTGGTGAAGGGATTGTCGCGGGAGCCGATGAATGGCAACGCTCCTCCCCGCCTCTACGAGACCGAGGGAGGAATGATGAACTCCATCGGGCTCCAGAACATCGGGGTCCGGGCGTTTGTGGCCCAGAAGCTGCCGGCGCTCCGAACCATCGATACGGCGATTTTCGCCAATGTTTTCGGCTACGCGGTGGAGGATTACCTAGAAGTGGTGCGGGTGCTGGAGGACGCCGAGGGCGTCGCGGCGTACGAGTTGAACGTCTCCTGCCCGAACACGAAACACGGCGGGATATTCTTTTCCAGCGATCCGGCGCTGGTGGCCGAAGTAGTGGGCGCGGTGCGCAAACAGAGCAAGCGGCCCCTGATCGTGAAGTTGTCGCCGAACGTGGCGCGGATCGACGTGGTGGCAAGGGCCGCGGCCGATGCCGGCGCGGACGCGCTGTCGCTGGTGAATACGTTCGTCGCGCTGGCCATCGATGCGCGCACCAGGCAACCCCGGCTGGGCGCGGGATTCGGAGGGCTTTCGGGCCCGGCCATCAAACCGGTGGCGCTGCGGATGGTCTATGAAGCGGCGCAGGCGGTGAAGATTCCGGTGATCGGACTAGGAGGAATCGCCTCAGGTGTCGATGCGGCGGAGTTTCTGATCGCCGGGGCGGCGGCGGTTGAGGTGGGGACGGTGAATTTTTGGGATCCGGAGGCGCCGGTGAGGATCGCCCGCGAGCTGGATCGGTTTTTGGAGGAAGAAAAGATTGCGAATGTGGCGTCGCTGGTCGGCACGCTTAAACTAGGAACATCATGAAAAAAATTATTTCGACAGACCGCGCGCCCAAGGCGATCGGGCCTTATTCGCAGGCGGTGGTGGTGAACGGACTGGCGTTTCTGAGCGGGCAGATCCCCATTGATCCGGAGACCAACCAGTTGATCCAGGGCGACGTCGTGGCGCAGACGGTGCGGGTGCTGGAGAATCTGAAAATAGTATTGGAAGCGTGCGGATCGTCGCTGGGGCAAGTGGTGAAGACTACGGTTTTCGTGAAAGATCTGAGCGAATTTGCCACGATCAACGAGACGTATGCGCGTTATTTTCCGGAGAATCCGCCGGCCCGTGCGACGGTGGAAGCGGCGCGGCTGCCTCGCGATGTGCGGGTCGAGATCGAGTGCGTGGCGGTGGTTGGGTAGCTACTTATCTTTGTCTTTATCGTGGGCCGAGTATTGAGCTTGCGGAGGCTTCAGCTTGATCTCCACCAGCTTTTCGTCTTCCTGGACGTCGAATTTGTCGCCGAAGGTCTGGTAGTTATCAGCACGGACCTGGATGAGGATCGTACCCTTGGGAATCGGGGGAATTTTGACCACGCCTTCCTGGCTGGACTTGAGATCCCATTCCTTGCGGATTTTGGCGCCAAATTTTACTTTGGAGCGGCCTTCGACGAATTTGACAACGACGCTGGCGTTGTCGATCGGGTGGCCGACCTGGTTGGTGACGTGGATCTCCAGCTTAGTGAGATCGTCGGCGAGCACGGGCAGAGCGGTCGCCAGAAGAGCTGTTACAAGGAACTTCCCCATAGAACTCTATTATGCATCCGCTCCGGGAGAGTTTGCCGTCTGCCCGCATGCTGACGCATGGCGGCTCAGTATCGACTCTGAGCCGCGACCGTCAGGGAGCGGGCAGGCGCTCTATACGACATCCGGAATTAGGAACTTCTCCCCGCTAATTGCTTCGGCGGCGAGATAGCCGCTGCGGACGGCGCCTTCCATGGTGGCGGGCCAGCCGGAGCGGGTCCAATCGCCGGCCAGGTACAGGTTCGGGATCGACGTGCGGCTCAAGGGTCGCCTGGATTCGAGACCAGGCGCGGCCGAAAATGTGGCGCGAATTTCCTTGACCACGTGCGCTTTTTCCAATTTGGCTTCGCGAACGATGGGGAAAAATTCGGCCAGTTCGCGAACGGCCCGCGTGACGACCTCAGCTCGCGGCATCGCTTCGAGGCTGCGCGAGGCGCTGACGACCAGCTGTACATAGCGGCCCTCGCTCTTGTTGAACATCCACTGGATGGTGCGGTCGAGCAGCGTGGCGTGGGGCAGAGTGGTGACGGCGCGATCGAACCACAGATGGATGCCGGTGATGGGCGAGTGCTGGAACGCCGTCAGGTCAATGGGCAAGTCGGGCACAACGACGCGGAGGCGCTCGAAGGGGAGCGCGCAAATGTAGTTGTCGGCCACGAGCTTTTCACCGTCGACAAGAACATGTTGGACGGACCCGTTTTCGATGACGATTTTTTCGATGGGGGCACGCATGTGGAGATCGGCGTTGCCGATTCGCTCCCACGCCTCGCGGCTGTAAAGGTCGCCCAAGGGAACGGAGGGGACGCCGATTTCGTAGGAATTTTTTTGGGCCAGGAAGCCCAGGCGGAAGACTTGAAATCCGTGCGCGGCGGCCATGCGGTCCAGTTCCTCATTGATAGCGCTGACCAGCACTTGTCGCCAGAATCGCTCGATGGCGCGGGGGGGCTGGCGCTGTTCTTCGAGCCACTGCTGCATGGTGATCCGGTCGAGATCTTCGCGCGAGCGTTGGCGGGCGATGGCGCGGATGGCTCGGGCGACGGCGAGTTTTTCGCGGAGGTTCAGGAAAGTCAGGCGCAGAAAAGATTCGGCGAAGTGATTGGGCGCGGGCAGCAGGCCGGCGCGCAGAGTGCTGACGCGGCCTCCTGGTTCGATGAAGAAAATCTCGCGGTGAAAAGCGATTTCGCCGGCGACACCTAGGCGGCCATAAAAATCCATCAGGTTGACGCAGCAGCGCAGGAGAAGGTGCTGGCAGTTGTCGATTGTTTCTCCATCGATTTCGTAAGAGGTCGCGCGGCCGCCCAGGAAGGGGCGGGCTTCGAAGAGTTTTACGGAATGCCCTGCGGAAGCGAGGGCGGCGGTTGCGGCGAGACCCGCCAGGCCTCCGCCGGCGACGATTACGTCAGGCACGTTTGCTCCATGGCGGCTCGAATCCACGAACCCAGTCTGGGTGAAAACTCAGTCTGAAATGTGGGGCGGGCTATTAGCCGGCAGCCGCCCTCCGGGCGGCTTTTTGCTTCGATTGCCGAAAAGCCTGCTGGAAGCAGGCTGCCGGCTGATAGCCCGCCCCACATTTGAATCCTGCCAAGCCTATGGCGGTTGGGAATCCGTTCAGCCGGCGAGGTAGCCCCAAGCTTACGCATGGGGCTGGAACGCAGCATGAAGTGGCGATATCGAGTGCTAGGAGTGGGCTCGCAGGGGAAGACGGCTCCGCCGTCCCCCTCCCCCACCGTTGATGATCTCAATGGCAAGCCAGATGACGATGGCGATGAAGAGTACGTCGGAGGGTTCGAGTCCCATAGGAACTTCCAGTATGGCCGATGGATCTCGGGATCGGCAAGTTCTAACGGCTCCAGTACCCGTCGGCCCATCCCAATACCAAAGCGGCGGCGCTTTCGACGACGGGGAACATCGCGACTGAGGCCAGCAGGCGGACGGGCCAGGTCCAGGACGTCTTGACGGCAAGAAAGAACTGCGGCGCGACGATGGCGATCATCACGATCGCTTGCCCTTGCCAGCCGTGAGCGCAAAACGGGCAGTGCTTCGCATGAGCCATATGAATGTTGCACGCCATGTCGGCTCCGGCCCACAGCGAGCGGCATCCGCATTTGAAAATCCAAGAACACAGGTTGATGAAAAATACGCAGTCGGCGGCGAACGAGAGAGCGAAGGGCGACCATTTAGTGAGCACGGCTGGTGAGGCGGGCATGGCCCAGTTTTTGAATGACGTTCTCCATCAGCCGCAGCCCGCAGTTTTCGTTCAGCGTGAGGATCGATTCGGGATGAAATTGCACGGCCTCCATCGGCAATTCGCGATGGCGGACGCCCATGATGATGCCGTCCTCGCTTTGGGCGGTGATTTCGAGGCACGCCGGAAGTTTTTCCGGCAGCGCGTATAGAGAATGATAACGGCCGACGCGAAATTCCTCGGGCAATCCTTCGAAAATACCGAGGTTGCGATGCCGGATCAACGAAGGCTTGCCGTGCATGGGATAGCCGAGCACACCCAGTTCGCCGCCGAACGCCTCGACCATCCCCTGCAATCCGAGGCAGACGCCGAAGACCGGAATTTCCAGCTTGGCGGCGTGGCGGATCAGCGCGGGGACGCCGAAATCCTCGGGCCGGCCGGGGCCGGGCGATACGAGAATCAGCGATGGCGCGAGTTTTTCGATCAGGTTCAGAGGGAATCCGGCGCGATAGGTTATCACCTCGGCCCCGGTCTGGCGCGCGTAGTTGGCGAGCGTGTGGATGAAGCAGTCTTCGTTATCGACCAGCAGGAGGCGGACGCCTTGGGCCTCGCTCGAATCGGCGACGTAAGGGCCGGGGACGGGCGGCGCGGCGTTGAGGGCGCGGAAAAACCCCGTGGCTTTTAAGCGCGTTTCCGCTTCCTCGGCAGCGGGGACCGAGTCATAGAGCAGTGTCGCGCCGGCGGCGTATTTCGCGATGCCGTCGCGCAGATGGATGGTGCGGATGGTGATGCCGGTGTTGATATCGCCGTCGAGCGAAATCATGCCGACAGCGCCTCCATACCAGCCGCGGGCGTCCTTTTCCAGGTTCTCGATGGCCTGCGCGGCCCACTTTTTCGGCGCGCCGATGATGGTGACGGCCCACATGTGAGTCAGAAATGCATCGAGCGAATCGAAGCCTTCCGCCAGTGTGCCTTCGACGTGATCGACGGTGTGGAAAAGGCCGGCGTAGGATTCGATGAGGCGGCGTCCGATGACGCGCACGGAGCCTGGTTCGCAAACGCGCGATTTATCGTTGCGGTCGACGTCGCTGCACATGGTCAGTTCCGACTCTTCCTTGGTGGAATTGAGCAGCTCGCGGATATTTTCGGCGTCCTGAAGTGGATCGCCGGTGCGGCGGGCGGTGCCGGCGATGGGACACGTTTCGACGCGTCGTCCTTCCACGCGGACGAACATTTCCGGAGATGCGCCGATGAGCTGCTCGTCGCCGAACTGGAGCAGAAACTGATATGGGCTGGGGCTAGCTTGCTGAATTTTTTCGAACAGGTTCGAAGCCGTGCCAGAGTAGGGGACGCGGAAGGTCTGGCGCAGCACGACTTCATAAAAATCGCCCCGGCGCATGCCTTCGCGGACCGTTTCGACGCCGGCCATGTACTCGGCAGGCGTGTGGTCGGCCGTGATGGGAGCTTCCTTCACTTTTTTGGGTCGAGGCACGCGGTCGGCGGTACGGGGCGCGCCCTGCGTCGTGATCTCGCCGCGCGAAAAATCGTATAGGAACCGCTCGATCTGCTCTTTCTTGCGATCCATGAAATAGATGTCGTCGCAAAAGAAGAGGCGCAGGTCCTTCACGTCGTTGCGGGGAAGCTTCAATTCGATGGGATCGAACTGGAAAAGCAGATCGTAACCAAAAGCTCCGGCGAGCGCGAGGCGGGAGGCAATGGGGTGACGAAATTCGTCGAGAAGGGCGCGCAGAACCGAGAACGCCGAGGGTTGCTTGCTGCGTTCCTCTTCGGGAAACAGCACCGGCAGAGGCTTTAGAGCTCCATGTAGAGCGCCGTCGACTAGAGAGAAATGGTCCCAATGCGGATGCGGCGCGAGCAGAGGCTCCAGGATGCGGTTGAGGGTCTTGCCGCGATCGTTAAGGGGACGGAAGACGATTTCGCGTCCGGCGGCGACGATTTCGAGTGGCGGTGCGACAGCGGCGATGTCCCAGCGCGAATAGCGTTCCGGATATTCGTAGCCGGAGGAAAGATAGATGCCGCGCTGCGTGTCGAGCTTGCGCAGCAATCCGCCGAGGCCTCGGGCGTAAGAAATTTTCGAGATAGAGCGCGCGACGGAAATTCCGCCGGGCGTCAGATAGCTTTCGGGGCGCATACCGCCAGAACCTCTTCCATAAGTTGCAGGGCCGTTTCGCAGTCCTCACGCGATACATTCAAGTGTGTCACGGCGCGGGCGCGCGTGCCGCCGGCTGTCGAGATGAGCACCCCTTTTGATTTGAGCTGCCCGCTTAGTTCGGCGAACGAGAGGCCGGTCGCGGCAAAGTCCAACACTACGATATTCGTTCGGACTTTTTCGGGGTCGACGGCCAGGCCGGGGATTTTCGCCAAACCCTCCGCGATAAAGCGGGCGTTGGCGTGATCCTCACGCAGGCGCTTCGGCATTTCTTCGAGAGCGATCAATCCGGCGGCGGCCAGCATACCTGCCTGCCTCATACCACCGCCCAGACGTTTTCGGAGCCCGCGACCTTTGGCGATGGCGGCAGCGGTGCCCACCAGCATCGAGCCGACGGGGGCGCCGAGTCCTTTCGAAAGGCAGAACATCACGGTATCCGCCTTCTGCGCGATCCGCGCGACAGAGTGCCCCGACGCGACTGACGCGTTAAAGATGCGCGCTCCGTCGATGTGGACTTTCAGGCCTCGCTCATGCGCGCGGTCGCAGATTTCGTCGATCGAGGCGAGTTCGTACAGCGTCCCGCCGTGCATGTTGTGCGTGTGTTCGATGGTCACCAGCGCGGTCGGCGCGTAAAATCCATTGCCGGGCTTGATGTGAGCTTCGATCTGCGGCCAGGTCATGATTCCGTTCGGAGTCGATATGGCGCGGACCAGGCATCCGGAGAACCAGGCGGTCATAGCCAGTTCCCAATCGAGCACGTGGGCGCGGTCGTCGCAGATCACTTCGTTGCCGGGTTCGGTGTGGAGCTTTACCGCGATAGTGTTGCCCATGGTGCCCGTAGGCACGAACAGCGCGGCTTCCTTGCCCAGGATTTCTGCGGCGCGCTGCTCAAGACGGTTGACAGTGGGGTCCTCGCCGTAAACGTCGTCGCCGACCTCGGCCGAGGCCATGGCGCGGCGCATGGCTTCGGTGGGCTTGGTCACGGTATCGCTGCGTAAATCGATCAAACCGGAGCTCCTATGAATTGCTGAAACACTTCGTTGGATAACATGACGCCGCGGGGCGTCAGGCGGACTCGCGAGCCGGATTGTTCCAGCAGACCGTCATGGATGAATTGACGGATCGAATCGGCAAAGGGCTCCCACGGTTCCGCGATTCCTTCGGCTAGGCGCAGACCCAGAAAGAGTCGTTCGGATACGGGATCGGCGGCCGTTTTTGCTTGCAGGGCATGGCCCTGCGCCACATAATCCGAGGCGGATTCGGCGTTCTGCCATCTCGATTCGCCGTCGAAGGAATGGGCATCTGCGCCGAAGCCTAGATAGGGCTCGCGATGCCAGTATTTCAGATTGTGACGCGATTCGAGGCCGGGGTGCGCGAAATTTGAAATCTCGTAGCGCTCGATGCCGATTTTCTTGAGCCGCTCGACTGCGGTTTCATAAAACTCCGCGATGTCGTCTTCGCAGGGCACCGCGCCCGCGCCGTAGCGCGACCCGAGCACCAGCAGTTCGCGGCCCAGGTTACTATCGTCGTCGACCTCCAGCATGTAAACGGAGACGTGCGGCGCGGCAATACGTTCGATCCAATCGAGAGACTCCCGCCAGCTTTCGCGAGTTTGAAACGGGAGGCCGGCGATCAGGTCGAGATTGATATTCGAGATGCCCGCGTCGCGCAGCATGGCCACGTCGTCGACCACGGTTCGCGCGGTGTGCTTGCGGCCGGTGCGCGATAGTTCCTTCGAGATGAACGATTGCACGCCGAGGCTGACGCGATTGATTCCGGCGCCGCGCCAGGCATCTACTTTTTCGCGCGTCAGCGAGCCGGGCGCGGCTTCCATGGTCGCTTCCGCCCATTCGCGGCCGGGGATTTCGGCAAGCAGTTGTGTCAACTGGTCCGGCGCCATCTGGCTGGGTGTGCCTCCGCCCAGATAAACGGTTTCCGGCATCCACGGCCACTCGGTGCGACGCAGTTCATCGAGCATCACTGCGAAATATCGCGATTCCAGCTCGCGAGGAAACACGCCGGACGCGAAGTTGCAGTAGGTGCATTTCTGCGCGCAAAACGGATAAGAGACGTACACCCCGGACATTACAACTTCACTTCTTGACCGAGCTGTTGACTGATGGCGCCGCTTACCATTTGAGCCAGCGACTCGCCCGTTCCGGCCAGGACGAACTCCGCGCGCTTGGCGTCCCAATCCAGCTTGAAGCTCTTGGAGTGCGCCGAGACCCAGATCTGCCGCACAGGCGCGTTCGGGCTGACCACGAATTTCGCGGGTGGCTCCTCGAACTCGATAGCCAGCGCTCCAGCGTTGAAATCGGCCTCGAACTCGCCGCTGTCGGAGGCGGCGTTGAGGCGTTTATAAAGGTCGTGCAGCGCCTCGCCGGCGCATGTTTGAAATTCCTGATCGTCCATGAAGGGCCTGAACCTATAAGATAACGTGTCCAGACCTTATTGTGAAATAATCAAGTCAATCCCATGGAAGAGATTACGCTTCAAGTCCAGTGCGATGAGCAATCGGGCCAACTCGTCGCGTGGTGGGACGATCCGTCTGGATCGGGTGGCATCACGACGCAAGGGGAGGACCTTCGCGATTTGCAGCAGCAAATTATGGAGGCCGTGGCCGTTCACTTCGACGAGGGGAAAGCTCCGGCGAATTTCGCTGGCGGTGTGAGCCTGGAGAGCTTCGAAGAAGCCGCCTGAAAGCCGGCTGCAGCCAATATTGGCCGCCCTACAAGAAACGACAAAAAAGAACGATTTCTCGCGACTTTGTTCGGGGTGGTTTCATCTGTTACCCTTGGACCGTCTGCGCGTCCTTTCCACCATGGAACCAGCTTGTATCCGACATACCGAACTGCCGGGCGCCTCCAGGCTGTTTCTGGATTTTTCCTACCATTTCGACAAGGTCGCCCGTTTTTACTCTCACGATCCGCACAATTTCGAATCTTTTGAGGCTTCGGCGCGGGAGATCGACTATCCCGACGACCGGCGCGCCGCGGTGGTTCGGGCGCTGACGGCGCAGAATGGATCGTGTGCCACCATCGACCGGCTGGCGCAGCCGGGAACCGTGGCCGTCGTCACAGGGCAGCAGGTAGGACTATTTTCCGGACCGTCGTACACAATCTATAAGGCCCTCACCGCGGCGAGACTGGCCAAAGAGCTTACGGATCGCGGCAGAGCGGCGGTTCCGGTGTTCTGGCTGGCGACCGAGGATCACGATCTGGCGGAGGTCGACCACGCCTGGGTGTTCGATTCGTCGCGCCAGCCCGTGGGGCTGAAGGCGCAGACCAAGTCGAACGGCAAGCCTCGGCCGGTGGGCGGAATTGTCATCGAAAAGGCGCCGATTGAGGAACTGAGGCGCGCGCTGAACGGGTTTCCGCACGCCGAAGAAGTGCTGGCGATGGTGGGCGACGCGTATCCGGCGGGCGTGACCATGGGCGCGGGATTTCGCGCGCTGCTCAAGAAGTTGCTGGCGCCGCTGGGGCTGATTTTTTTGGATCCTCTGGATCCGGAAATTCGCCAGATCGGCGCGCCGCTGATTGCGGACGCGCTGGATTCGGCAGGCGATCTTAAAGCGCGGCTGCTCGCCAGGACCAAGGAACTGGAAGCCGCGGGGTATCACGCGCAGGTTCATCTGGAAGACAAAACGTCGCTGTTCTTTCTTCTTGAAAATGGCGAGCGCGTGCCGCTCAGGGTGAAAGAATCGGAGTTCGCGGCGCTTCACGATCGCGCGGCCGAGGTCTCGCCGAACGCGCTATTGCGTCCGGTGATGCAGGATTATCTGCTGCCGACCTGCGCTTACGTCGGCGGTCCGGCGGAACTGGCGTACCTGGCGCAATCGCAGGTGATATATGAGCGCCTGCTGGGGCGGATGCCGGTGATGATTTCGCGCGCCGGGTTCACGCTGCTGGAGTCTCACGCCACGAAGCTGCTGGAGCGATACAAGCTGGCGCTGCCGCAGGTGTTCATCGATGAGGACCATTTGAAGGAGCGCGTGGCGCACGCGCTGGTGCCCGAATCGCTGACCAATTCGTTCGATACCGAGACAGCGGGCGTGATGAATCATCTGGGCCGGGTGCGTGCGGAGCTGGAACGCTTCGACCCTACGCTCGCGGCATCGCTCGATAAGAGCCGCGCGAAAATCGCGTATCAACTGGACAAAGCGCGCCGCAAAACGGCGTCCGAAATCATGCGCCGCAACGATCGCGCGGCGGCAGATGCCCGCTATCTGAGCGGGTTCCTTTATCCACATAGGCACTTGCAGGAACGGCTTTACTCGATCCTTCCGTTTCTGGCGGCGCACGGGCCGGATCTGGTGGAAACGCTGTACGACGCGGTCCAGCTCGACTGTCCGGACCATCGTATTGTTAGCATCTAATGTTATGTGGCGTACGCACTCGTGCGTGCCGCGTCGAGACTCATCTCGACGCCGTCCCCTTAGAGTCGAGAAAACACGGAGTCAGGCGTCGACACGAATGTCGACGCGGCACGCCGGGGGCGTGCGCCACGAAAGAATTCAACATTTGCATAATATCGATTCTGTGTGACGCACTCCACTAGATCGCTCCCTGCGATCGTTGCTCTGTTAAATTTAGGTGATGCACATTAACCCCGTGAAGCACGCCCTCAAAGAGGGCAAGCTGCAAGCCGGATGCAGTTTCGGCATGTTGCGCTCCCCTGAAGTAGCCAGAATTCTCGCTGCCGCCGGATTTAATTGGACGTATGTAGACTCCGAGCACGGTCCTTTCGATCTGGAGACGCTGGCCGACATCAATCGAGCCGCGGTGATCGCCGGCTTGATGCCCATCGTGCGCGTGGCGGATCTGCAATATTCGCTGGTGGCGCGCGCGCTGGACAACGGTGCGCAGGGCATTATTTTCCCGCGCGTCGAGGACCCGGCACTGCTGGCGCGCGCGGTTTCCTGGACGAAGTTCCCTCCGATGGGTATTCGAGGCTTCGGGCTGACGCCGTCGCATGTCGGCTACGAGAAGGTCACCATACCGCAGATCATCGAACATCAAAACGCGAACACGCTGGTGGTTCTGCAAATCGAAACGAAGCTGGCGGTGGAGAGGCGCGATGAGCTGCTGTCGGTCCCGGGCGTCGACGCGATTATGATCGGGCCCGCGGATCTTTCCATTTCGCTGGGCGTGCCGGGCGAGTTCGATCATCCGAAGATGATTGAGACCATCGAACTGGTGAAAGAAACCTGCCTGAAGCACGGCGTCGCGCCGGGAATCCATTTGCGGGCTCTGGGCCTGGCGAAGTTCTGGAAAGAGCGCGGGATGAAGTTTTTGAGCTGCGGCGCGGATACGGGATTTCTGCTGGAGAGCGCGACGGCGGTCGCGTCGGCGTTGAAGGCGTAGAGAGTCTTTATGCGTCATGGTTTTCAAATGTGGGGCGGGCCATCAGCCGGCAGCCGCCCTCCGGGCGGCTCTTGTTTCCAGTAACGAAAAGCCTGCTGGAAGCAGGCTGCCGGCTGAATAGCCCGCCCCACACTGTCGAGCCTCGCCTTCAGGGAGTGGAAAAAGGAACAAACTGCGCGCGGTCGCGATCCTTGCGGACTTTATCCACCGGGAAAACGTGGTTATGCATCACCACGTAAATTCCCGGCGGGAGCACGCGGGCGGCTAGAAAACTTTCGGTCAGGTTCTGCAATCCGTCGCTCGATTCGAAGCCCAGAGGGGTCATCGCGCCGGTCAGGATAATCGGGAATTGCAGATCGCCCAGAGAGCGTTTCAAATAGAGGCCCGTTTCGACCATCGTATCGGTGCCATGAGTGATCACGATGGGCGCGTCGAGCTTTTCGCGCACGGCGTCGAGCACCATGGCGCGATCGGCGTCGGTCATCTCCAGGCTGTCTTTATTCATCAGGCGGGTGGTGTCGATTTTGGTATCGGGCAGACGCAGCCGGCCGAGGTAGCGCTCGATTTTGTCTTCCAGATTGGCCACGGCGCCCTGCTGCTCGGAGTAAACTTTTTCGATGGTGCCGCCGGTGGAAAGAATGTGGATGCGCTGCAAACCTCAAGTATAATTCCCTCTATGCTTCGTACTCGCTCCGTCGCGATTCTGGCCTTGTGGTGCGGTCCCTTGTTTGCGCAAACCGTCGCCGACGCGCATTTTCACCATCTGCATCTGAATTCAACCGACCCAAAAGCGGCGATCGAGTTTTACAGCACCAAATTCGATGCCGAAAAGGCCAGCTTCAAAGGCCTGATCGACGCCGTCTGGACGCAAAAGAGCTGGATCCTGATCCAAAAAGTCGCCGCCGCGCCGCCCAGCGAAGTGGTCAGCACGATCTGGCATTTCGGCTGGGGTGCGGAGGATATGAAAGCAACCTATCAGACGCAGCTCGACTCCGGAACGAAATTCGCGACGCCCCTTACCGACATCAGCGACATCGGCGGCGGGACGCAGATGGGGCTGTTCTTCTACGCCTATGCGCAGGGGCCGGACAATGCGCTGATCGAGCTCAATACCGCCGGTCACCACCATTTCGGGCACATTCATCTATTGAGCGAGAACCCGGTGGCCGCAGGCGCGTGGTACGCGAAGCATTTCGCCGTAGTAAGCGCCGCCAGGGCGCAGACGCGGATGTACAGAGGCGTGCAGATCGCACCGTCGGCTTCGTTCATGATGGACGACGTCAACGTGATCATTTATCCGGTGGAATATGCGCGCACTTCGAAGATGCCTGGCTGGGAGGATCGCAAGGCGTTTGAGCCGACCAAGGGCCGCGTGGTGGATCACATCGGCATCAGCGTGGAGAATCTGGACGACGCGATCGCGAAGTTGCGCAAAGAAGGCGTGACGGTGACGGACGAGCCTAGATCGATTGCCGGGGGAAAGGTAAAGTTCGCATTTATCGAAGGGCCGGATAAGATGCGAATTGAAATTGTCGAGGGGCGCGCGAGCAAGGATTAGTAGGTCCCCGCCCTTACGGGACGGGGTTATAACCCCTGGCGTAAGCCAGGGGATGCGGGACATTTTAACTAGCTCCCTGCTTTTTTCGCCATCACATCGGCGCGCAGACGGCGCATGCCGCGGAGCCAGCGGTCGTGATCGGCGGCTTTGCGACGGAAATATTCGGCGACCTCGGGATGAGGCAGGATCAGGAATTTTTCCGCCGCCAGTCCTTCGATGACGCTGTCCGCGACCTGCTCCACGGACACCGATCCTTCCACCAGAAAATTGTTGGGGTCTTGCATCAGCATGCTGGTGCGGACGCCCTGGGGACAGAGCGCGGAAACCTTGATGCCTGCGTCGCCATAGGTCATGGAAAGCCATTCGGCGAGGCCGAGCGCGGCGTGCTTGGTGACGGCGTAGACCACTGATTCAAGTGACGTCAGCAGACCCGCGGCGGAGACGGTTTGGAGCAAATATCCGTCACCGCGCGCGAGCATTCCGGGCAACACGGCGCGGGCGGCGTAGACGTGCGCGAGCAGATGGATGTCGCGCATCTTGAGCCAGTCTGCGTCCGGCGCATCAATGCCGCCAGGGATGAAAATACCGGCATTGGAACAGAACAGATCGATTTGTCCGTAGCGCGCGATGGTCTCGGCGACCAGGTTCTGGATATCCGATTCGCGGCCGGCGTCGACGCGCATGCCGAAGCCAGATGGCGGTGCTACTTTTTCAGCACCCTCCGCGTCCAGATCGGCGGCGACGACAGCTCGCGCACCGTCTTTATGAAATCTGCGGACCAGAGCCTCGCCAATGCCATGCGCGGCTCCGGTAACGACGACGACTTTGTCGCGAACGATCATTTCTTATCCTTTGATATCGATGACGGTGCGGCCGCGGATCTGGCCGGCGAGAATTTTCTCGCCCAATTCGAAAACCCGGCTGAGCGGCTGGACTTCGATCATCGCGTCCAGATGATCCATCGGCAGATCGCGCATGATACGCGCCCAGATCTCGCGACGCCGCGGGTTGGGAACGCGCGACGAATCGATACCGAGCAGGTTCACGCCTCGGAGAATGAACGGGAAAACGGTAGTCGCGACGTTCGGTCCACCGGCGACGCCGCAGGAGGCGACGCTCGCGCCCAGCGCCATGGTGCGCAGCAATCCGGCCAGCGTATCGCCGCCGACGTTGTCGATTGCTCCGGCCCATCGCTCGGCTTCCAAAGGTCGCTTGGAAGGCGCCGCAAGAATGGCCCGATCTATAATCGCGCTGGCGCCCAGGGCGCGCAGATAATCGTGCTGCTCGGCGCGTCCGCTGGAGGCGACCGCTTTATATCCTAGATTGGCCAGGATCGCGATGGCGACGCTGCCCACGCCGCCGGCGGCTCCAGTGACGACTACTTCGCGGCCGCCTGGTTTGAGGCCGTGGCGCTCCAGTTCCATCACGCATTGCATGGCGGTGAAGCCGGCGGTTCCGACTCCCATCGCCTGTTTCAGGGTCATGCCTTTGGGAACGGGCACAATGAAATCCTGGTCGAGCCGCGCAAGCTCGGAATAGCCTCCCCAGAACACTTCCGACGTGCCGCAGCCGGTGACCACCACCTCGTCGCCGGGATCGAAATTGGCCGAGGTCGACTCTTCGACAACTCCCGCGAAATCGACGCCGGGAACCATCGGGAATGAGCGGATCACGCCGGGCTTGCCGGTGACGGCGAGGCCGTCCTTGTAGTTCAGGCTCGAATACGCGACACGCACCAGCACTTCGCCGGGCGGCAGCACGCCCAGGGGAATTTGCTGAATCGCGGCTGCGAACTTGCCGTTTTCGTTGGTTGCAAGGAGAGCTTTAAAGGTCGTCACCTCGGTTATGATACCAACGTGCCGATAATCCATGATGTAGTCGTGGTGGGTGCGGGCGTGTTCGGGGCCTGGACCGCGTATCATTTGAAGCGAAGCGGAGCGCGCGTGCTGCTGATCGATCAGCACGGAGCCGGAAATTCGCGGGCCAGTTCCGGCGGGGAGACGCGCATTATCCGCATGGCTTATGGCGCGGACGAAATCTACACCCGCGGATCGATGCGGTCGCTCGAGTTATGGAAGGGGCTCTGCCCCTCCTTGTTCCATAACACCGGGGTACTGGTGACGGCCGCGCCGACGGATCCATATATGATCGCGACGCGCGAGGTGCTGTCGCGATGCGGCGTGAAACACGAATCGCTCAAGCCCGCCGCGCTGCGGAAGCGCTTTCCGCAGCTTACGCTCGATCATGGAACGGAGGGAGTTTGGGAGCCGGACAGCGGCGTATTAATGGCCCGACGCGCGGTGCAGGCGGTGGTTGAAGCGTCGGAAGTGGATTACCGGATTCGGACCGGCGGCAAGAATATCCGCGCCGGGACGGTGGTTTACGCGTGCGGTCCATGGCTGCCGAAACTGTTTCCCGAAATCCTGCGCGGACGAATCCGTCCCACGCGGCAGGAAGTTTTTTTCTTCGGCACACCGCCGGGTCACCCGCCGATGCCTACCTGGCTAGCGTGGCGCGAAGGAGCGTACTCGATTCCGGCGCTGGATGGGCGCGGATTCAAGATCGCTCTCGACGATCATGGCCCGGCGTTCGATCCGGAGACGGGCACCCGCGAGATTAT
>Ga0210394_10003126_pt1 | contig 21354 bp, 18 predicted proteins | sample IncBWC12MmetaG_FD_160121 | JGI IMG/M metagenome (GOLD analysis project Ga0210394, IMG submission 160121) | Forest soil microbial communities from Barre Woods Harvard Forest LTER site, Petersham, Massachusetts, United States - Inc-BW-C-12-M | ecosystem: Environmental > Terrestrial > Soil >...
CAACTGTGCGCTGGGCTGTGTGACTACTGCATGCATCGTGACTGCAATCCCTGTTTACGGCCGCACTGAGGCAATATCCTTGGGCTGAACCATGTCGCCAACGGTATTGCCGAACGAATTGCGAACGTAGGTGATGACGGAGGCCAGCTCAAGATCCGAGAGCTGATTCTTCCAGGCCGCCATCGCCGGATTCTTTTTGCTGCCGTTGGCCACGATATCGATAGTCCCCGCGATCGGGCCGGTGGCAGTCTGGCCGTGTGCTAGCGCCGGGAATGCAGGGGGCAAACCTTGGCCGTTGGCCTGATGGCAGGCCACGCAGGTATGTTGATACACCTTCTCGCCGCCCGACTTGAGTTCCTCAAGGGTATAAACTTTAGCTGCTGCTGCCGCCGCCACTTCGGACGAGGCCTGCTTCGCCGCTCGCTGGTCGGCAACCCACGCTACATACTCTTTTTCCGGCAGCGCCTCGACGACCACGGGCATGAAACCGTGCTCCTTTCCGCAAAGCTCGGCGCATTGACCCCGGTAGACCCCCGGCGCGTCCACCCGGAACCAGGCGTCACGGATGAATCCCGGAATGGCATCCTGCTTTACCCCGAACTGCGGTACCCACCACGAGTGGATCACATCGTTGGCGGTCACTAGAATGCGAATCTTTTTGCCCACCGGCACCACCAGCGGATGATCTGCCTCCAGCAGGTAGTGCTCGCCTTTCGGGCTGCGATTGTCGATCTGTTCCCGCGGCGTGGACAGAGCGCTGTAAAAGCCGATGTTCTCGTTCAGATAATCGTAACGCCACTGCCACTGATAGCCGGTGATCTTCACCGTGATGTCCGGGTCGGAGGTGTCCTTCATCGCATATACAGCGCGGGTCGCCGGAATACAGATGCCAATCACGATCAGAACCGGAATGATCGTCCAGGCAATCTCAAGCGGCTTGTAGCCGGTAAACTTCTTTGGCTCACGGCCGTTGGAGCGACGATGTTTAGCAATCGAGTAGAACAGCAGGGCAAAGAGCACCGCGCAAATGCCGATACAGATCACGAGCACCAAGGTATGAAGCTCAACAATCTGGCGCGCGACCTCGGTCTTCGGTGGCTGAAAGCCGTACGTGCTGTTTGCACACGCGACCTGCGCTATACCGCTCAGAACCAAAGCTACCAGGCTCTGTCGGGCCGCGGTGATCATGACTGCACTGAGGGTTGAAAGCAGTTTGAGCATTCCGGATCCAATGTCCTCGTTGGCCACTGGGCGCACGGGTGAGATTGCGACAGCAGACTACTCAGCGAAGACTCGCCCCAGGCACACCGATACGCCCTAGCCTTCGACGACGGCTCGGCCCGGTGCTCGCCGCGTCGCCATCCACCAGGCCAGGACGACGTAGGCGCAGGTCACGATGACCAGGCGAGCGACCTCCGGTGCGCTTTCGCGCCATGAAGCGCCCAATTGATTGAATTTGAGCATGGCCTGGATGCCCGAAGTGCTGGGAAGCAGATAGGACAACCAGATCAGCGGCTGACCGATGGATTCCGCCGGGAAAGCGAAGCCACTCAAGAACAGCATCGGCACCGACACTGCACCGATCACCTGGAATGCGCGCTCCCGGTCCGCCATCCAACACCCCAGCACAACCCCAAGAGCCGCGATGGCCAGAGCGTAGAGCGCGCCGACGACGATTGCGGCGCCCAGATTCCCGGCGCGCGGCAAATCGTGGTACCAGAAGACGAAGCCGATCCAAAACAAGATGGCGCACCAGACCAGAAGCCAGAACGCAGAAAGCATGCCGGTGAACGCGCCAATCGACAATCGGCCAGTTGGCGCGACCGGCCAGCGTCCGCGCTCGATCCAGGTGCCCAGGACCAGGCAGATACTGATGACCAGGAGTTGGTGCACGATGAGTCCCATGGATGCAGGCACGACGTAGCTCTCGTAGCCCTCTACGGTGTTGAACAGGGGTTGCTTGATCAGTAGCGGTCCGGCATGAGCGGCTCGCGAGACGATTGCCGGCGGCACATATGCCTCGACCAAGTGTGCCGTCAGCGGCGCTGCGACCGTCGATGCCAGGACCTGCGCTGCGATGCCCAGAATGGTGCCATCGACGACGATATAACCGCCGTTTCCCATCACGGTGACACCGGTCGGTGTACCTCGGAGCACGTCCCGACGAAAATCGCGCGGAATCGCCACAATGCCGCCAACGTCTCCTTGCTGCAGCAGAGGCACCGCGTCCTCGACTCGGCGAACGACGCCGGTCACTGTAACCTCCCGAGTCGCGTCCAAATTGCGCTCAAACTGACGGGACAAGGGACTCGCGTCGTAGTCCGCCACGATCACCGGGACGTGCTGCACCACTTCGGGCAAATACGGCAGCGGATAGAAGAAGCAGTAGACGATCACGCCGAGCACGGCGGGCACGACGGCGCCTTTATCAGCAAGCACGCTGCGCAGTGCGCATTGGAACGCCTGACAGGCCTTCATCGCTCACCCCAGCCGGACGGGTCCAGACAGCGCTGGGCCAAGCGCGGCAGCGCGATTGCGAGCGGGGCGACAATGAATGCGCCCCACAGGACCAAGAATGGAACCAGGGACGTGCGCAGTGGAGCGCCGATGTTCCACTGCTGCTGCTGAATTTCATAGAAGTAGTGGAACGGCAGCATCTGACTCCAGACTTTGGCAGCCGTCGTCATCGAATACAGCGGATAAGTGAATCCGGTAAATGAGATGGCGGTGATGTTCGTGATGGCGCACACCGCCAGCGCGACCCGCAGCGTGCCCGTCAGAGCCACCAACAAAGCGGGTATGGCGCAGCAGGCCAGCACCAGGCTGCCCATGCCTGCGCTCCATGCCAACAGACTGCCATTGGCCGTCCAACCTCTGTATCCCGCGAGCCAGGCGACGATACCGAGCGCGAGGATGGCGGAGCAGAGCAGCATCGGCACAAGTTTGCCCAGGAGAGCGGCCGAGATACTTCCTTGGGCCGATTCCAACCATTGGCCCGCGGTCCGATCCCGGAACTCGCGCCCGACTGCAAATGCCGCCCCGCCCAGTACAAACAGGTGCAAGGCCATGGGAAAGAACGCGCCCGTTAGGGCCCGCTCGAACGACAACTGTGGCCCATATAAGCTTCGAAGCTCGGCGTGCACGACACTCGCACGTCGCTCCGCGCCCACAAAGCCGCCCTCCAGGGCGGCGAGCGCGGTCAGCGCTCTGTCCCCCGCGACTGAAGCGACTGCACCGAGCACATCGTTGGCGATCGAGGACGTGGCGGCGTGGTATTGCTCGTTGGTATAGAGCACGACCGGCAGCGGGTCACCGCGGTCCGCACGGCGTTCCCAGTCGTGCGGCACCTGAAGAATCGCATACACGCGCCGCTGACGTGCCAGCGACCACGCCTGCTGGAGACTTACCGGACGAGCTGCAATCGCCGTCGATCGTGTCGCTTCGAGAGCGATCGCGAGATGCCGGGAACCCTGGGATTGATCTTCGTCGACGAAGGCTATCGGCAGTTTGGTGTTAACGCCGGCAGCGAAGATGCCCCAGATCAGCCCCAGTATTAGAACAGGAACCCAGCTGATCAGGGCCCAGTCCCAGGGGTGGGTGCGCAGATATTGGATTTCCCGCGCACAGGCGCCGCGTACGCCCGCCATGAACATCTCTCAGCTCCGATCCACCAGCACTGACATCCCGGGCCGCAATCCTTCAACCTTCTCGAGCGGTCGCGCACGCACCTCGAATGTCTTGATGTCATAGCCGCTCGACTGCCGGGTAGCGCGCCACGTGGCGTATTCCCCCTTCGGACTGATGTAGTAGATGGAGAACTTCACGGCTCGGCCGCCGAGCGCGGGGATGCTGCCCGTGATCTGCGACCCGATCTTCACGGAGGCGAGCTCGCCTTCGCGCATATTGAACACCGCCCACACATCATCCAGATTGACCAGGGTCAGGATCGGAAATCCCGGCGGCGCAAGCTCGCCTTGTTGCAAGACGACTTTGTCGACTTCAGCGGAGATGGGTGACTTCAGCGAGATGTCCGCAGCCAGCGCATCGACCTCGTTTACTGCCGCCCCGGCGCCCCGCGTCACCGCGGCCGCCGCCGCGCGTTCTTCGCGTCGGAACCCGTTCATGGTCAGCTCGTACTGCGCCCGCGCTGCATGAGCGGCTTCCATGGCAGCATGGAAGGCCGTTTCAATTTCATCATTCTTTTGCTGCGATGTCAGTCCTTGCTCGTACAGCGCGTGTATGCGCTGGAATGTCGTACCCGCAAGCTCCTCATCGCCGACTGAGCGCTGCCACGTGGCGTGCGCAATGCGCACTTCCTCACTGCGCATCCCGTCATCGAGTAGCCGCTGTCGAGCGGTGGCGGCCGCCAGCGCCGATTGCGCCTGCGACACTTTGGCCTCCACTTCCGGGCTATCCAGCAAGACCAGTGGAGTACCGGGCTTCACCTCATCGCCTTCCTGCACTTGAAGTTTCGCTACTCGCCCCAGAATCTTCGGCGATACGTCGATGTAGCGCGCATCGATCTGACCCTGCAGCGGGGCCACGACCGGCCGATTCGCAAGATACAGCCCGCCGATGAGGAACCCCGTCACGGCCAGGACTGCGACAATCGGCAACAGCCGAGCCGCCCGGGATCGCTGCTTGGCAGCGGAATTGCTAATCTTGTTCATTCGGGTAGGTAGGTATCCGCCTGATGAATGAATTCTGGTAGCGCCTTGGTCTGTCCAGTCGCGTGCAACAGCTGCACCAGGGCAATCACGTAGTCATACGCTGCGAGGGCTCGCGCAGTCTTTGACCTCGCCAATGCGTTGCGGGCGTCATTGATGTCCAGGCTCGTAGCCTGCGCCTCCTCAAATCCTCGCTCACGCAAGCGTAAACTCTCGTCAGCCAGCGCTAGTGTGGAGTCCAGAAGATTGAACTGCTCGCGCGCCTGCTCGACTTTGCGAAACGCGGCCTCGACTTCCGTAGCGATACTGGTGCCGGCGGCGGCTTGCAGTGATTCGGCCTGGCGCACCGTTTCACGGGCCGAGCTGACCTTGCTGGCGCGATCCTCGGGAGAGAACAGCGTAAGATTGATGCCGACGCCAGCGATCCAGTCGGGCTCGATCAATGACTGGTATTTTTTGATCATGTTGTAGGATCCGAATGCGAAGATCTGCGGCTTCCAGCGGGCTTGCTCCACGGCGAGGCCCTGCTCCGCTTGGCCGCGTTTGGCGGCGAGCGCTGCGAGCGCGGGGCTGCGTCTCTCAGCCTCCGCGAGCCATTGTTCCAGAGGCTTCAGTGGTCGCGTGGATATGAACAAGGGCGTGGCCGTACTGAGTGGTGTATCTCGATGCAACAGGCGCCGCAGACTCGCTTCCGCAATTTCGCGGTCCCGTTGTGCGGACACCTGATCGCGCGCCGCCTCGTCACGCGATACCTGCGCGCTGAGACGCTCCACATGCGGTATTAGCCCTTGTTCCTCGAATCGAATGGCTCGATTCAGCTGCCGATCAGTCTGCTCGAGTACCGAGCTACGGGTATGTTCGATGTTGGCCGCTAGCTCCAGTCCGAAGTACTCCGTCGCCAACAGGACATCGAGATCCTCTTCGGTATGGCTCAGCTCGGCATGCGCAGCATCGATTCCGGCTGCAAGAGCCCGCTGAGTGGCCGTGATTCGGCCTCCCGAATAGATCGACCAGGTCGCATTGACCGATGCGCGAGGACCTCTCAGGTTGTCGCTGAAATGGATATTGCCGAGCGGAGTTCTGTCGATGGTGCCGGTCTTTTCCCCAAATATTTCGGTCGTGTTCGCGAATACGCCAGGAAGACCCAGCGTCTCGGCGGCGCGCGCCTCATCCTTGCTGCGATTGACGGCCGCTTCGCTCGCCTTGAGCATGTCGGACACATCGTAAAGCGCGGCGCTGGCCTCCTCGTACGAGAGAAGATCGGACTGCCCCGCGCGCGCCGCCTGGTAGAGACCTGCGGCGAGAACGGCCACCAGCATCCGAACGCCGGCGCTGACCACGAGCTTCCCGGGGTGGTCGGCGCCGTAAAGATACTCTGCTACGCGGCGACGACCACCCGTTGTCTGCGATCTGTGGTCAGGCATTTCGCACGGAGACCCGACTGTGCGCAACCATGGCGCTCGCACCTTGTCGTTGCACGAGCGAGCCGGCCTGAATAGAAAGCGCAGCGGGCAGTGCCCGCCGCGCAAAGCCCAGGAAGGCCCGGGACAGGGGGAGAGTATCGGCGAGCGGCGTACAATGGTGCCGATCGACACAGGGCAATGGGCGGCGCATCGCTGCACTTTCCTTCGCCGGAGCCGGCGCCCACGCCTTTACCACTCCGTGGAAGATTGCGGCGACGATAAAAGTGCCTGCTCCCAAGTTCCTCGCTCCAGCTTCCCAATTGACGCCTACCCGCGGGCTTGGCAGTCAACATACGGCGAGACGGCTCGCGGCTGGCACACTGATCAGCCTTATCGTCAATCGCCGCGTTTGACGCGCTCCCACTCGGACTTGAGCACGCCGTGCCCTGCTGTAGCGACGGCATCAAGTTGCGAGAACCACTGCTGCAATGTGGTCGTCTGGTTCGATAGCAGCGATTGATGCACGCCCTCGATGCTCTGACACAGCTCGCGGTGATAGGATTTGGTCGGATTGGTCATCAATAGGATCTTGTTCTTGACGAGTACCAAGCGCTCGGCCGCCTTGCGCGCTTCCGGGTCCGACTGGATGATTTCGGTGATGTCGTCTGAAGCGCCGCGCCGGATCAAAGCAGCACTCGTCGCTAATGAGATGTACTCGGCGATCGATTCCCGCAGGGCTTCGATCCACCGTTCGCGATTGGCGGAAATGATCGATACCTTGAATTGCCGCCGCGCGATGCTGATCGAGACAATGGGGCTCGCGATGCCGGCAATCAGCGCCGTGGTCGCGGTAATAAAAGTGATGGCAAGCTGGTCCATGTCACTACTCACCGTCCAGGAGGGATTCCAGCGGCGTCGTCAACATGCCGTGCGCACTACAAGCAAGATCACATCCGGTTCGAGTACTCGAATGGCGCCAGCGCCCTGATGACCTCCCTGCTTGCCCCGTCGAGTACCAGCTTTCCATCTCGGAGGTGAAATTGATTCACTGGAATGGCGACGTCGTGGCGCCCTCGACCGACAAACCCGACCGCGCCGATGATTGCGAAAGAGAGGGCCTTATCGGGCGCGACGATGAGGTCGTCGATTCTTCCGAGTCGCTCGCCCTTCTCGTTATAGACGGAATCTGCTTCTTGGCGCTCCATCCGATAGCCACTTCCTGTAGCTCCGAGACCTCAACACCTACCGTAGTGGAGCCGGCGACTTGAGCCTGGGCCAATCCCACTGAAATCGTGAAGAACAGGGTTGCGCACCCGGCAAGCATTGAACGGTTCATGAAAGGCTCCTGGATATTGCTGTCGTGCTGAATCGCAGCTTAGTGAGAGGCCCCTCGCAAGTTGCACACGGATCGACTCGTCTTGTGCGCTGGCGATAGCGCCGCGATCGCCCGGGGGGAGGCAGCGATCGGAATGTTGCGGAAAAGTTAATCAATAGAATTCTTTCACGTTTGACACGGTAAACGAGTGCCGCCCGCCAGCACGGCATCCGCGCGCGCGGTCGAATTCCTGTACGAGAGCGTATGGAATCGCGACTCACGGTTGACTTTCACGGTCAGAAACGCTGACCCCAGCGTGCACATCATTCCCGGCGCAAGGCCGATGCACTGCAGATCCGTGTGAACGCGGTGAGCACAACACCCACATGCTGATCGCTCGAGCCATGCTTACTCTTAAGTCTGCGCGAGGCGATCCATGAATCAGCAAGAGCGCGCGGTTCTTCGCGACTTTCTCGATCAACTCGTGCAGGTAAGCGAGGTCCAGAAGAACCCTGAAGCCGACGCGATGATTAATCGCGCGCTTGTCCAGCAGCCTGATGCTGCCTATCTATTGGTGCAAAGAGCGTTGCTCCTCGAACTAGCCATCGCGCAGGCCAAGGGGCGAATCGCAGAACTTGAACGCGGCCAATCGTTCACGGACCGGAGCTTCTTTGACAGCAGTCTCCCGAACTCGTCGGCACTCATGTTTGGAGCTTCCACCGCATCGCTCGCTTCTGCGCGTGCGCCGTCTGGCGTCTCAGGGCAACCCGTGCAATCTGCCGGCGCGACAGGCAGTGGGCTAACCGCTGCCTCGATGGCCGCCCAGAGCGGTAGTACCCCGAGTTTTCTGGGTCAGGCCGCGGCAACGGCAGCCGGTGTGGCGGGCGGAGCCTTTCTATTTGAGGGCGTAGAGGACCTGCTCGGCCATCACGGCTCCGCCCTCCCCGGCACCGTCGCCTTCGGCGCCGTCCCGCCTGAGGAGGTGACGGTCAATAACTTCTATGCAAGCGACAACCAGGTTGACGCTGATGAGCCAGCAGCGGACAGCGACTCCGATAACGAGAGCAATGACCAGGAGCTCTTCTAGCAGCGCAGCCACTGCGGCGCGCCGATTAGCCCGTATTGAGAGCGACTATCCACTGGACCAGCGATGTCAGATCCTGCGCAGGGACACTATTTGGAGGCATCGGGATTTGTCCCCAGGAGCCGGTACTGCCATTTTTCACCTTCCCCTCAAGCAGCGCCTGGGCTCCCGGATCGGCAGCATATTTCTTTGCGACATCACGAAATGCGGGTCCGACCAGCTTCTTATCCACCGTGTGGCACGCCTGGCAGTTGTACTTGGCTGTGAGTTTCGCGGCGTCCGCGTCGCTTATCGCGGCCTTCACCGACGGAGCGGACATTGCGCAAAGGGCGACGACCCAAGTAGCTGTAATGCTTTTCATGCTTAGCTCCAGTACCTTAACCAGTGGGTGGCAGATCAGCCCTGTCCTCACCAATGGTGAGATATCCCAGCTGAAGAAGCAGCGGTTATCCGCTACGATCGACTGCAGCTTACTTCTGCAAGACTCGCAGCAGGCTCACACGAGACGAGGACAGTGGCCCACAGCGCACACCTGGCCACGGATCTCTGGGAATTAACTGAACGCGGAGTCGCGGAATCACTCCGGCTCTCATTACGGTAGGGCTCGCGTCGATCCGCGCATAGCGCGCGCTGCCGAGTCAGTATCCCCTAAGTTTGCGCGTTAACGCTTTGATCGCACCTATTCTTTAGGATTCTGCGGGTTCCCGTGTACTATGTGTGTGCCGTCTACACTCAGATCACCCTAGTCTATGTAGCTCAATGCCTTGCTAGCGACCCATAACCTACCAAGGAATACAACTCCTCGAAACTAATAGGCGCAGGGCAGTGCCAACGCCATGGATGCCTATGAAGCATTTTCCGCCCTTCAAGCTCGACACAGTGAATCAATGTCTGTGGCGTAGAGCTAATCTCGACGCTGAAGATCGGCTGATGTTAACGCCGAAGGCTTACGGCGTTCTTAAGGTTCTGGTGGAGAACTCGGGTCGCCTAGTGACCCAGAGCGAACTCCTCGAGGCCGTATGGCCTGATGTCGTTGTTCAACCTGAGGCTTTGAAGAGCCAGATCCTGGATCTCCGGCGGATCCTGGGCGACGATGCGAGGAACCCTCGGTTTATTGAAACGCTACATCGCCGCGGCTACCGCTTTATCGCTCAAGTCAGCGACACCACGATAGATGCAACCGAGGTTTCAGCGCGCCTAAGACTCATCGGGCGCGGTCACGCTCAGCTCGAGTTGCGCGACTGCCTGCGCAGGACTGTGACCGCTCAACGACAAATAGTCTTTGTCACTGGGGAGCCTGGCATTGGCAAGACGACGCTGGTCGACGCATTTCAGCGTCAGGCGAAAGAAGCTATTCCAGACATCTGTATCGCTCGCGGCCAATGTATCGAAGGATACGGGGGTACGGAGCCCTTTTACCCTGTGCTGGAGGCCCTAAGTCAACTCCTGCGCCAGTCCGCCCGCGCGGAACTCGGTAGACTTTTGGAATCCCAAGCCCCGACGTGGTTCGTTCAATTCCCAAACCTTCTGACCCGACAACATCGTGAAACGCTGCAGCGAGAAATCCTAGGCGCAACCCGTGAACGCATGCTGCGGGAAATCAATGTCGTACTGGACCAACTTTCCGAACGGAGGCCGCTGCTTTTCATATTCGAGGATTTGCAATGGGTGGATCACTCCACCATCGACCTTATTAGCGCGCTTGCACGGCAGAGAACGCCGTCGAAGCTCATGCTGTTGAGCACATATCGCGCCGACATTCCTTCCGATCACCCATTGAAGGCAATTACGCAAGAGTTGGTGACGCATCGGCTTTGCCATGAGATCGCTTTGCAACCCTTTACGCAAACCGAAGTGACCGACTACCTCGCGGCCGATTCGGCTCAATCGACCTTGCCGGAGGGCCTGGCCCAGGTCGTGCATCGGCATAGCGACGGCAATCCTTTATTCATCGTCGCCTCGTTGGAACACTTGACGCGGCGAGGCCTTCTCTCCCGCGATAACGGAATCTGGCAGATCAGAGTTCCGCTGGAGGAGATCGACCTGGGCGTACCGGAGACGCTACGACAAATGATCGAAGCGCAGATCCGGCGACTGAGCGCGGAGGAGCAGCGAACCCTCGAAGCGGCGAGCGTAATTGGCGCAGCTTTCGACGCTGAGGCGGGGGCTGCCGCAGCGTCGATGAAGATCGACGCTTTTGAGGACGTCTGCGAGAGTCTGGCGCGAAAGCAGCATGTGTTATGTGCGGCCAGGGGCGAGGCTGCACACGGGCGCTACCAATATCAATTCGTACATGCGCTCTATCGAGAGGTGTTTTACACGAGGCAACCCCCAGCGCGTCTAGCCAGGATCCATCTTCGTTGCGGCGATTGGCTGGAATCCAGCGACGCATCGAATCTCAATGACGTAGCGCCTATTCTGGCACATCACTTTGAGAGAGCAGGCTCCTGGGAACGCGCTATAAAATATTTATTAATTTCAGCCGATATCGCCACGAATCGATTGGCCCATCGGGAAGCAGCATCCATCTTGCGACATGCTTTGGCAGTCGTGTCTAACCTGCCGCCCTCGCAAAGTCGCGCGACCGAGGTCGACATTTTACGCTCGCTGTGCGCAATTCTCGAAGTCGAACTCGATGATCGTGCAGTGGCCAGCTACGATTTGTTGGCGGACAAGACGGCGGAGTACGGTTTCGTTGAACTTCACGTTCGGGCGCTGAATGACATGGCGGGGGTGGTTGCCAGATTCGACAATTCACGCTGTATCCAGATACTGAATCGTGCGATTGAGCTTGCGCCTCAGATCTCCGATCCCGGTTTACGGACGCGCGAGCTAGCCACAAGTCACATCAATCGGATTGTTCTGCAGGGATGGACTCAGAACCACGAAGCGGAATGCCGAGATTGGATTGAACAAGCTCGCCCACACACCACGTCCAGGGAACTGGCGCCACTATTATTGCAGTTCTCATGGATCCTTGCGCATCTATCCCGATATCGGCAGGCGTGCGCCGTTGTCGATGAGGCACTCACAAACTTCGATGTGAATTTTCGCGGGCAACGCAATTCTTTGGGTTTCCTCGCTAAACAGGTCGCTCTGGAGTTCCTTGGCGAGTGGGGGCGTGCATTGCAATGGTCAGAGGGATTAGCTGCGGCCATGGCCAAGAATGGCAATTTGGGCCGTGCGGCCTCTTACCTGTTGGCTCGCCCGCGTATATATATTCATGCGGAGGATTGTGCCCTCGCCCGCCCTATCCTCGAATCGGTGCGCCCATTAATTACCGAAACGAAACTTGTCCCTCTAATACGTTATTGCGAAGCTTGGATCGCGCTCGCAAACGTCAGACTCGGCAACCTCGATCATGCTATGGAATTACTGATCACGCTGGACAAGGACTTGGAGCGCTTAGTGCTGCCCGCGGATATCACGTTCCGCCCTATTCTCGAATGGGCCTTTGTCGAAGCATTCCTGGCAGCCGGGGATACCGCAAAGGCGGACTTGCATCACCACCGCTGGGTGACCGCGGCGAACAGAATCGGCGAAGTAACGTGGCAAGGGCTCGCCTGGGAGGCAGGGGTTCGTATTGCATTGGCAAATAGCGACGTAGTCGAGGCGAGGCGACGTCTTTCGTCTGCTACCGCTGCGATCGACGGTTACGAAGCGCCGCTCGCTTCATGGAAAATCCACGCGAGCGCCGCTGATATGGAGGAACTTCTGGGAAACCACAACGCCGCTCGGGACTACCGCAGCCTCAGCGCGGCGACCATACGCGTGCTTGCCGATTCGTTACCAGACACTGAACCGGCGCGAGCGGGTTTTCTGACCTCGCCGCGCGTCAGACACGTTCTGCAGACTCTTTGAAAGCCGCGATTTCCACACTGACCGGCAGCCTTATCACGCTTGCGTTGCCTGCATTCGCCGACGAAGGCACAACTCTCGAGACGGTGACAGTCACGGCCCAAAAGATCGAGCAGGATCTCCAAGATATCCCGATCGCGATAACCGCGATCGATCGAAGTGAATTACAGAGGAATGGCATCACAACTGTAGGTGAGGTATTGGGCGCGACGCCAAGCATTACGATCGCACCGTATGTGAACTCGACCAACACGTTTTTCATGTACATGCGCGGCGTCGGATTCATCGACCCAGGTCAGATAGCTACGGATGGAGCAGTTGGCCTGTATCAGGATGGGTTCTATATTTCCCGTCCCCAGGGAATCAACTTCGATCTCTCCGATATCGACCGAGTGGAAGTACTACGGGGTCCAGAGGGCACCCTCTACGGGCGAAATACAATGGGTGGCGCCGTCAACATCATCAGCCGAGCTCCCAGCGGGGAGGCAGGTTTAAGACAAGAACTCGAATTGGGAAATCAACACTATTACAGAGTTCTTTCCGTAATCGACACACCGGCCTGGAAGTCGGTCTCCGTCAAGGTTTCTCTTTTGGCGCGGTCAATCGACGGAGCCGTCGCCGACCCGGGCTACTCTGCGGGATTCGGAGCGGATACAGAGAAAGGTGCCAAGTTGCAAGTGCGATGGGCGCCTGACGCTGCATTCAGCGCGGAATATTTCGTCGACTATGCCCTGATCGAATCCACGGCGAACTACGGCGTCAACACGGCACTCAACGGCGAGACAATCTTTCCTGGAATCCCGTATGTGGCATCCACCAATCGGCCAGAGGCCGCGTATCGCTCCATCGATTTACCCCTTAGCGATACGCGCTCGTCGATGCAGGGGCTAACGCTAACCTGGCTGCCCACATCCGACTTCACGGTCCGATCCCTTACCGGCTATCGGTGGTTGAACGCGAATACTTTCCAAAACTACAACGAGATCTATGGGCTGAGAGATTTTGAAAGCCACAACGTGATACCAGATGACCAGTTCTCCCAAGAGATACAGATGCTAGGCCAGATACCATCATTGGCACTAGATTTTATCGCCGGCATTTACCATTTAAATGAGCACACATCGAATCATCTTGACGGGAGCGCAGCCGGTCTCGGTGTTTATGACATGATTGACGAGACTGAGAACTCAGAGTCAGACGCTGTTTATGGTCAAACGACGTGGACCGCGAACTCTCGCGTTCAGGTGACGATAGGGGGGCGGTATACCTACGACAGCAAGCACGGAATACGGACCAGAGTCAATCTGCTCAGCCACAAAGCCGAATACGACGCACTCAGTGAACTCCATTACGGCCGCTTCACGCCTTCGATCACCACTAGCCTTCGGCTTTCCCCGGAAGCTTCGATCTACATCCGTGCGGCTACCGGTTATAAGTCTGGAGCTCCAAACGCCGATGCGCCGATTGGCGGATTTTCGCAAACCTATGGCCCCGAGTCGCTCGTTACGTACGAACTGGGTTTGAAGGGCCTCTGGTTCGACCGGCGGTCGCGGCTCAACATTGCGCTGTTCCAAACTGACTACAAAGACCAGCAGCGCGCAATCCAGGTGGCTCCAACCGTGGAAGATTTTGAGGCCTTCAACGTCGGGCGGGAGACTTTTTGGGGCGCGGAAGTGGACCTCGCGGCCACGCCGATGCGCGATGTCTCGGTTTCGCTGAATTACGCCTATCTAATCGGGCGAATCGACGATTTGAAGGCGCCCGCCCACACGATATTCGATCCCGCGGTGAATCCCTTTTCTCCCTATCACGTTGGCGAAGATATTAGTGGCCTGTTCGATCCAAGCCAGGGATATGCACCACGGCACTCCGTCGTAGGTGCATTTGACTATGCACTGTTACACCTTGCACACGGGGAGATATCCGCGAATCTGAATTATCGGTGGCAGGCGGAGCGTGAAGGGGCCGGCCCGGAGCTACCCGGAAATGAGTATGCAACCGCTCCGGCATTCGGCTTGCTCGGTGGACGTGTCACATGGCGTCGAAACATGACCAATGGGCACCGCATGACATTTTCGCTCTGGGGACGCAACCTCCTCGATAACAGGGCTGGCGCATGGATTAATGGCTTTGGTTCGATCGTTCGCGTATCGGCTGCACCGGCGGGGTATACGGGAAGCGTCATACTGGGATGGCAGGAGCCGCGCCGTTACGGAGTCTCCGTCACGTGTGATCTATAAAACCGTGTTACCCGGGCGTACAGCCTTTCTGTCATTTTTCAGCGCTGTAGACGTCAAAAGTTATGCTCGCAGAAACTGCTCCCATTAACTAAAATTTTAAGCGAATCGTTGGCTAAGCCGGATACACAAAAGTCCGATTCGGCAATTCGTGCAGATGCTTACGGTATTGGAAATGCAAAAGCGTTAGCGCAAACGCTGCCTCCAACACGACGCTTGCTACCATTAAATACCAAACATCCGCAAGCCGAAAATCGGATCGACCTTTGAGGTAAAGAACGGGAACGAAGAAAGCCAGTAGCCGCCACCCGGACGTCGCTAGGGAGGGCCAGGTATTGCCCATTGATTGAAAAAGACTGGAGCATGTGAATACAAGGCCGAGTAGGACGTAGTTCCAGGACGTGATTCTAAGAAAGTCAGTGGTAACGGCGACGATCTCGGGAATCGCCGTGAATTGCCTCGCCATCCAGCCGCCGTATAGTTGGCAAATGGTCGCCAGAATCGCGCAAATGACACAGACGCCCATTGCAGTAACTGCGAAAGTTCGTCGTACGCGGTCGAAGTGCTTTGCGCCGAAATTTTGGCCTGCGATCGCAACCGCCGGGTAGGTAATCGACATGACCGGTTGGAAGATCCCCTGCAGCAATCGAGAACCAAGCCCAAATCCTGCTTGAGCGGCAGCGCCGAAGTCACGCAGCGTCCAATACAACAATGTGATGAAGAGTGCGATCACGGCGAATTCGCCGCCGGCAGGCAGACCAAGGAGGACCATTCGTCGCCATATCACCGGGTCTGGGCGCCACTGAAATATATCAAAGGTGACATAGCGCTCAACACGAATGAAATATACAGTCAGCGCAGTCACGGCGACGGCTGCCGCAATCGTCCTGGCCAATCCGGCGCCTGGTAACCCTAAGGGATGCCCCGTCAGCGAGCCGGAGATGAGAACCGGATCAAGCGCTGCATTGAGAATCACTGTGGAGGTCTGCACAAGAATAGTCGGATTGACGATGCCGGTTCCCCTGAGCGCCGAGCCCATCGCGGCGAGCGGAAACTGCAGGGCAAATGCCGGAATTGTCCAGATAAGAAACGTGACGCCGGCCACTGCAGTTTGGCGATCCGCACCAAGAAATCGCATATACATTCCCGCAAAGCCGTATCCGGCGAGGAGCGTAAATGCCATCCCGAACATGGCGAGCGACAGTGACTGGTTGAACATACGAGTGGCTTCCTGGCGGGAATCGCGCCCGACAGCGTGCGAAACGAGTGTCACGGCGCTGACTGAAACTACTTGAGTCATCGCGTAGGCCACTATGATGGCGGTGGACGACGCACTCATGCCTGCAAGCGCAGACTGTCCGAGCCGCGCAACAAAATAGCCTTCCACGTAGAGAAGCGATGTCTGAACCAGCGTCCCGAGCGCTATTGGGGCTGCAAGGACGGTCAAATGCCTAACGATGGATCCCCTCGTCAGATTCTTCATTCCTGCCAGCCCCGATTCCGCATAATCGCTAACTCCCTGACTGCCCAAGCATCGCCTTGGCCATTTTCCTACTCGAGACAGCGTTTATCCCAGTATCGGATGCGCTGCTTCCTGCAATAAAGGTGTGTGCAGAACTAATCGGAGCGAGACTGCCGTTCCCCAGAAGGCAGAGCTGGACTAGGCGGCCGCGAGGCGCGCGCCCCGAGGCCGGGCTCAGCCGGGCGCCGCAACCATTGATTGACCGTGTCGAGCCGAAGGAGCGAATCGCCCATCAGCATCCGTGAACGCGTTGCAGTCGACAATCCGGTGGATTATTGCGGATCAGTCCGGCGAACTGCAATTACTGGGCGCCGGCGCACCGGAGAATCGGCCCTTGATCCATTCGATCTGTTCGGTCAGGGAGCCGTATACCAGTGGATCGTGGCCGAGTCCCGGATAGACACTGCGCTGGACACGCTCACCGATACTGCAGAGCCGCTCGGCTACTATTTTGCTGGACGTGGCGGTGAACATTGGGTCCGCACCGCCCGTAACAAGGAGCAAAGGACCGCGCGCGGGCCTCACGCCAGGACGGGTCTGCTCCAGCGACATTTGCACCGCGGGATTCTGTTTCCAAGTGGGTCGATAGATGCCGTCGGCTGGAAGTGCCGCGAACGCGCCACTGGCAGCGCTGCAACCATCTGTTACAAACTCGCTGTATTGTTTGGCGGCAGTGCTCGTTAGGACAGTCTCCGTCGTGAGCTGTGGATGAACCGTCTGGACTCCATAAACGACGAATGCCAAGAGGCCGTTTAGGATCGAGGCCTTCGCCGCGAGCCCAGCGTCGATGAGATCCTCAAGATCGCTGGCCCCCGCGAGCGCCACGGTTCCCAGATAGCCCAGATCTTTTCTCGCGGCCTCGAGTTGCGCAGCGCCGAGGGCCGACAATCCTCCCTGCGAGTGTCCGACCACCACCCAATTGCTGCTCAGGTTCGCGACAGCGGCGCGCGCGGCCGGTACGGAGTAAATCACGTCAGCGCCGTTGCCGAGCATGTCGAGGTACGCATGCCTGCCCTCCGTCCCTAGGCCTGCGTAGTCGGTCGCCACAACAGCAAACCCGAGCATCACGTATTCGTACAGACCTTCCCAGTTGTAGAACAGCGATCTCATCTGCGACGGAGCGCACGAGCGCGCAACACCGCTAGTCCCGTGTGACCAAGCGATCAGCGGCCATCCGCCTGCCGGCGGCGTTCCGTATGGCACCAGGACCACGCCCGAGGAGACGGCGTCTGCGCCGGAAGAAGATTTCGTGCGATAGAGGATTCGGGTGGCGGTCACACCGGCGGGAAGCGTGTACTCCTCAGCCGACTCGGAGCGCAGCAGTGCTCCAGGGGCCCCCGGGGTTGGACGCCAGGGGCTCTCGTAGAAAGGCGTGGGCGGCAGCGCCCTGTCCGCATCAATCCGCTTACCCTCACTCCAGGAGGTGGCGAACAGGTTCGCGCCGTCGGCGAACGTACGTTGGCTGCAAAGGAAGGCGATGCCTGCCAGTGCCACGCGTCCCCATACTCTCATGGACGATCTCTTTGCAACCCGAGGTTGTTGACGAGGCTAAAGCGGAGAGACTCACCGATAACTTACCAGGCCGAGAACAATGTACAGATTCAAATTGGCGCAACGACTGCCGACGTGCGATCAGTGGGGGCAGGCGCACTTTCTTTGCCAATACTGTCGTTTCAACCTATTGGCTCGCGACAAATTATGGGCCTACGAATTCGCCCGCGGACAGATTTTCCTCAGTACAGATCATCTCTGAAAATCGTGGGGCTTTTTCGTTTGTTACACATAGCTTTGGTGCATCGCATCGCTCAGGACGACAGTATTGGCACAAAAGGTACGCGACCCCCCTGATGAGTTCCTTCTTCGCGTTGCTAATGGCTTTTTCTACTGCTTGCAGTTACCGGACAATGTCCATGCATTGCCGCCCCTGCTCCAGCATTTCAATCACTCCGGCCAGATGGCCGTGGGCCCGTTTTAGGCGCGTACCAATCTCTGGAATCGTGTGCATCGTCGATCACCTCATGACGCCATATCCTATCCTCCTGGACAGGATAAAGGATGAGGGTAATGTTGCCGCGGTTATCACTCAGCAGATTGGCCGGCCCGTGTCGGCGAGTCACATCACATGCTGCTCTACCATCGAACCTTATCGTGGGCTTTGGAACTCGTGGAGGGATGGATCATTCCAGTTATCCCGCGTGGCCAGCAGTTCAAGTACCGACTTCGCGCTTACATCGATGATGCTCAAGCGCGACTACACTCCCGCCTTCACGACCAACATGATCGGCCGTAACTCATGTTCGCCCATGGCCTGATAGCGGTACTCGTGCATATTACTCGGACCCCTACGGAGGGGCGTCCGCTCCCTGAAATGATCGTCGCGACTCGGAGACATTCGTATGGCAATCGGAATTGCTCAAGGGGCCGCCAATCTAGGCACCGCCGTGGCGCTCGGCGCCCTCATTGGCTTTGAACGTCAGTGGCGCCAGCGTCTGGCGGGCCTGCGAACCAACACCCTGGTGGCGCTGGGCGCGGCTTCATTCGTCGTGTTCGATAACCTATTTTCAACTGATGCGGCGCCTACACGAGTGGCGGCCCAGGTTGTCACGGGCATCGGGTTTCTCGGCGCCGGTATAATATTTCGCGAGGGTCTGAACGTACGTGGTCTAAACACCGCCGCGACGCTATGGTGCTCCGCAGCCGTCGGTGTGCTAGCCGGAGGCGGAGCATTGCCGTTTGCGGCGCTCGCAGCGACGATGGTGATCGCGATCAACTTGCTGCTGCGACCGCTAGTGCAGCGCATAAACCGACAGCCGCTCGCTTCAGCTGAGCTGCAAAGCGGTTACGTCGTGAACATAGTCTGCAAGGGCGAAGGCGAAGCGCATGTACGCGCGTTACTGCTGCAAGGGCTCAGCGCCGGCGGCATCCAGTTGCGTCGCCTCGACAGCTCCAATATTGAAGACTCGGATCGCGTCGAAGTGCTGGCGGAGCTATCCGCCGCTCGCCGCTCAGACAGCGTCGTGGAGCAAATGGTGGGCAGACTCAGTCTGGAGTCTGCCGTCACGGCGGCGCGGTGGCACGTCGAGCAGTCTGCCGAATAGGCCTGGCCGTATCTGGCAAAATGTGCACGGCAAGGTCATGGACGTCGATCGATGACGATCCGCTGGTCGGACGAGCAAGGCGTGCACTCGGCGGATCTGCAAGACCACTGGACCCGCTCGCAGATCCTTGGCCTCGATTGCCCGCTCGATATCTTCGAGCAAGTTTTCTCCGACCATCACGGTGATGTCACTTTGCGATCGTCGTGAGGTTCGTGGATTGGGCTAAGTCTGCGATCACCGGCGCGGAGTCAAAGCTATCACCCGACGTTGGCACGAGCCGGTGACCGGACGGCTGAGCAGCGCGCCCACAAGATGGCGGTATTGAACTCGGTCAAGTCGTTCGCTCCCTTGGCGTGAGCTATCCGCGAGGTAGCCGCCTCTAGTTTTGGATCACGTAATGGTCCAGTTCAGCTCTTGCGGGGCGTGTCGCTGCCCCGCCCCGCGAGGAATCGTACGATGGAGTTATCGGTCACTGAATCCGCGTTGCATGTGACCGCAAAACGTAGGCAGGCAGCGCACCTTCTTTAGGTCATCGGCGTGAGAACACCAACCCATATTGTCACCCGTGGTTTCAATTACCGCGCCTTGGATTCATCGTCGACTGAGGCGCTTGTTGTCGCGAAGCCCGAGTCAGTGGTGTGAGGCGCGTCAGGCAATCACGGACACCAGGAGGCGTTGCTTGCGAATCTATAGATTGGATTCAATGAAGGAGATGACTTTATGAAGGACGCGATGACCCCCACGATCATCCAAAAGTCCCGTCGCAAGTTTTTTGTGTGTAGCGCCGGCGTCGCGGTCGCGGCAAATCTGCCAGCGGTGTCAATGGCTACCGCCTCGGAACGCAATACTCCCTCTTCCTCTTCCAATTCCGGCAAAGGAAAACCCTCCATGAGCACGATCACGATCAAAGACGGCACTCAGATCTACTACAACGATTGGGGCAGCGGACAACCCGTAGTGTTCAGCCATGGATGGCCGCTTTCTGCGGATGCTTTTGAGGATCAGATGTTTTTTCTGGCTTCCCGCGGATACCGATGCATTGCCCATGACCGCCGGGGGCACGGTCGCTCAAGTCAGCCATGGCACGGGAACGACATGGACACTTACGCTGATGATCTTGCAGCGCTGACCGAGAAGCTGGATTTGAAGAACGCCATCCATGTCGGCCACTCCACTGGCGGCGGCGAGGTGGCGCGCTACATTACGCGCCACGGCACCAAGCGCGTTGCGAAAGCCGTGCTGATCGGCGCCGTACCCCCGAAGATGCTTAAGACTTCGGATAATCCGAGCGGGTTACCGCTGAGTGTGTTCGACGGAATCCGCGCCGGCGTACTGGCCGATAGATCCCAATTCTTCAAGGACCTGAGCTTGCCGTTCTTCGGTTACAACCGTCCAGGCGCAAAAGTGTCGGACGGCGTTCGCGAGTCATTTTGGCGCCAGGGAATGTTGGCGGGGTTCCCAGCGGCGTACTTTTGTATCAAGGCCTTTTCCGAAACCGATCAGACTGAAGACCTGAAGCGCATGGAGGTACCGACATTGATCATACAGGGCGATGATGACCAAATTGTACCGTTCGCCAATGCAGGGCAACTGCAGGCGAAGCTAATCCCTAATGCCACGCTTAAAGTGTACGAGGGCGCTTCGCACGGGCTGTGTACCACGCTCAAGGACCGGGTCAATGAAGATCTTCTGGCCTTCATCAAAGGCTGAGTGAAGACTCGGACTACACCGGGAGTGTCGTCGCGCCAGGCCATCGAAGCGTGGCGCGACGACCATGAACGTGAGGCCGTCAACTGCTGCACTAGTGCCGTTGGGTTCCGCCTCCTTAGCGGCAGCTGAGAGCGGTCGGCCCCAGCGGGCCGGGAGCACGCTGCGCCGAAGGTGAAGGGTTGTCGTAGATAAGGTGTGGACGGCAGCGCGCAATCCGCATCGATTCGCTTACCCTCACTCCAATTACTGGCAAAGGGGCTCGCTCCGTCCAGCAAGCGGCTGCAAGTAATTGATAGATTGGTGGCTAGGGTGAGACTCGAACTCACGACCTCGGCATTATGAGTGCCACGCTCTAACCAGCTGAGCTACCTAGCCTCGAGGGAGGCGCATTCTAGGGGCAGGCGCGGCGACGGTAAACGAGCAGTTCAAAAAACCGCCACGAAATCTGGCGCTTAGGGCA
>Ga0210394_10003127_pt1 | contig 21351 bp, 19 predicted proteins | sample IncBWC12MmetaG_FD_160121 | JGI IMG/M metagenome (GOLD analysis project Ga0210394, IMG submission 160121) | Forest soil microbial communities from Barre Woods Harvard Forest LTER site, Petersham, Massachusetts, United States - Inc-BW-C-12-M | ecosystem: Environmental > Terrestrial > Soil >...
CCCACAAAGTTGTGACGATGAAAAAGCTAAAAAATCCGCGCAGCGCTAAGGCCAAAAAGCCGCCCCGAGCGGCTTCCAAAAATGGGCGACCCCGCTCGGTTCGCGCGGCGGGCACGGACCCGAAGCGGGTTCGAGCAATTCTCGCCAAGCTCGACGAAGCTTATCCCTCGGCAACTTGCGCGCTTGTGCACGAAAATCCCTTCCAATTGCTGATCGCGACGATCCTCTCCGCCCAGTGCACCGACGTGCGCGTGAACGAGGTAACTCGCACGCTTTTTCAGAAGTATCGAAAGCCCGAGGATTTTGCGTACGCAAACCCACGGGATCTCGAAGCCGAAATTCGAACGTGTGGCTTTTTCCGCTCCAAAACAAGATCAATTCAGGGCGCCAGCAAAAAGATTGTCGAAGAGTTTTCGGGACAAGTCCCGCGCACCATGGAGCAATTGCTGACCCTTCCGGGCGTCGCGCGCAAGACCGCCAACGTCGTACTAGGGACGGCCTTCGGCATCCCTTCGGGCATAGTGGTCGATACTCATGTACAACGCTTGTCTAGGAGGCTGGACCTTACTCGCAACACGGATCCCAAGAAAATAGAGCAGGACCTGGTGCCGATTATTCCGAAAGATAAGTGGATCATTTTTGCGCATCAGTTGATCTGGCATGGCCGGCGCATTTGCCAGGCGCGCAAGCCGCGCTGCATGGAATGCAACCTGGAGAAAATTTGTTATTCGGAAGATAAGGTCATTTAGCTCGCCGATATTCCCGATTCTCGCCATCGGCGGAGCGTAACGCCTGGGCGGCTTGATGCGCTCCCATCGAACCGAAGGAATTGATCTGCAACAGGGAGCAGCTTCCCAACAAGCGGGCACACGCATTACCGTCGCCGCCCGCCTGGACCGCCTGCCGAAATCGCGCTACATCCGCAAATTGATCGTCCTGCTGTCGCTTGGCGCGTGCTTTGAATTCTATGACCTGTTCTTTTCGGCTTACATCGCTCCCGCGTTCTACAGTTCAGGCATTTTCACCCCGACGACGAAAGGCTTTCTTGGTTTCGATGGCTTCGCGAGTTTTGTGGCCGCCCTTTTTGCCGGCCTATTCGTAGGCACACTCGTCTTCAGCCCGGTTTCAGACCGTTTTGGACGGAGGTCAATTTTCAGTTTCTCCCTGCTTTGGTATTCGGTCTGTACCTTTGTGATGGCTCTGCAATCGACAGCCGCTGCGATCAACTCGTGGCGGTTTCTGGCGGGAATCGGCCTGGGCGTAGAGATGATCACGGTCGGCGTGTACGTTTCCGAATTGGCGCCGAAAGACTCGCGCGGCAAGGCCTTCGCCTTCAACCAGCTTCTGAGCTTTTCCGCCGTGCCTGTTGCGGCTTTCGTTTCCGCTGTACTCGTCCCGCGCCATTTGCTGGGCGTCGATGGGTGGCGCTGGGTCGTGCTCATCGGCTCCTCGGGCGCCATTTTCATTTGGTTCATTCGCCGAGCCATTCCCGAATCGCCCCGCTGGCTCGAACAGCAAGGGCGCATCGCAGAAGCAAACCGCGTCATGGACGAAATTGAACGCCGCGTACGAGCGGAGACGGGAACAGCATTGCCGGAACCGAAGTTGGTTGAAGGCGACGTTTACCCGGCGCGCGGATCGCTTCGAGAAATATGGAATAAAACTTATCGTGCGCGGACCGTTTTGCTGATCATTTTCCATGTGCTGCAACCCATCGGCTTTTACGGTTTTGCCACATGGGTCCCGACGCTGCTGCTCGCCGAGGGCGTCGACGTAACTCGATCGCTGCAATACACGTTTGTCATGGCCCTCGCGAGTCCTCTGGGACCACTCGTAGGTATGGCGTTTGCGGACGTATTCGAACGCAAATGGCAAATCGCCTGGTCGGCTCTCTCCATTGCCGCTTTCGGCCTGCTCTTCGCGCAACAGAGGGGCGCGGCGGGAGTGATGCTCTTTGGAGTGCTTATCACTTTGGCGAGCAATTGGATGTCGTTCTCCTTTCACACGTACCAATCGGAGCTTTACCCCACTCGAATACGTGCCCGGGCCGTGGGGTTCGTCTATTCCTGGAGCCGGCTCAGCACGGTTTTCAGCAGCTTTCTGATTGCCTTTTTTCTGCGCAACTACGGCACGATTGGCGTGTTTATATTCATTGCTTGCAGCATGCTGATGGTGTTTGTGCTTATTGGCGGCTTAGGGCCAAGGACGACGAGGCGACGGCTGGAGGAAATTGCGCGTTAGCTTTGGTCGCTGAAGCGGATGGAGCGAGTTGCGGAAGCTGAGGCTTCTGGGGAAAAGTACGCTGAAAGGAATAGGACCCATGCGACAAACGCGATGTATTTGGGTGGTGGGGTGCTTTGGTCTAATGACATTGGCGTCAAGTGGGCTGTGGGCGCAATCTGTGCCAGTTGGTCCTCGATTTGGCTCTCGGCCAATGATGCAGGCCGGGCCACCTATCTTCGGGTTTATGGGCGGCAAAACCGTGGCGGGCGCGCCCTATTCAGGGCAAGTCACTTTTGAGCGCACGCAAGCCTTGTCCGACGGAAACCTGATCGATCAAAAGAATACGGCCACAGTGTACCGCGACAGTGAGGGGCGCACGCGCATCGAGGAGACGCGTCCGTCGAATTCCGGAAATCCGCAACAAATCATAAGAATCACTGACCCGGTGGCGCACGTTGCCTACGTTCTCGATCCGGGGAAAAAGACCGTGCACAGGTTCACGTTACCTCCGGCCAAGACGGGAACCTCGCAGCCCAGTTTTCGGGCCGGTTCGAATGTAAACGTTACGAGCCAGGACCTCGGTTCGAACACCGCGAATGGCATGTTTGTACAAGGCACCCAGACCACCCGCACGATCGCTGCCGGCCAGATGGGCAACACGGCGCCAATTCAGATTACTACCACTCGCTGGTATTCGCCGGAACTGAGCGTCGACGTCAGTACCGAAACGAATGATCCGCAACACGGGAAGTCGACGACCTCACTTACGAATATCAGCCGGGGCGAACCCGCCAGCACTTTATTCGAAGTCCCGTCTGATTACACTGTCGTCAATTCAGGGCCCCCAGGGAGGCAGCATTTCGCGCCTTCAGCGCCGTCGCAGTAGTAGCTCGGTAAATAAAAAAGGGGAGATGCGGGCGTTGCCGCGTCTCCCCTTAATGCATGGCCTAGACGGAGCGTAAGCGCTTAGCTTTCCTGCGCTTAGAAAACTCCATCTGGCGCAGGCGCTTTTGCTTCTGCTCTCGTTTTGTCAGCCCCGCCAAGGCTCTTGCCTGTTTTTTCGGATAACACTTTATAGCCGGCCCTCGTTTTTCGGATCATCGTTTCCTCAGAGTGAACGCGCTCTAACAAAATAGGATGCGCAGAACTCTCAGACTCGCGACAAAGTTGCAGGCCCGACCGAGTTTTCAGTAGACTTTCGGCGCTTTGACCGTCTCGATTCTCATTACCACGTACAACTCGGCAAAATACTTGAAAACGTGCCTGGAATCGGCCCTGCAGCAAGATTATGCTGACCGGGAGATCATCATCGTAGACAACGCATCAAGCGACGGCACTAGCGCGATATTGCGCGAATTCGAGCCGAGCTTGCGCGTGATCTACAACGATACGAACCGCGGTTTTGCCGCGGGCCAAAACCAAGCGATTGCGCAGGCGCGGGGCGATTGGCTTTTCTCGCTGAATCCGGATGTGATGCTGAAGCCCTATTTCCTGTCAACGTTATTGGCGGTACCAGAGCAACTGGCAGCAACACACATCGGAGAACGGATCGGCGCGTTATGCGGCAAGTTGCTGCGCTGGAAACCAGGCGCAAGCAGTGAACTCGGCGACACGATCGACTCGACCGGAATCTATTTTCGTCGCAATCTCCGGCATCTCGATCGCGGGAGCGACGAAATCGATCGTGGGCAATACGAGCGCCGCGAGTACGTCATTGGCGCGACCGGAGCTGCGGCGCTTTATCGCCGGACAATGGTTGAAGACATTTCGGTGGGCGGCGAATTTTTCGATGAGGACTTTTTTGCCTACCGCGAAGATGCGGACTTGGCCTGGCGCGCTCAATTGATGGGCTGGTCATGCTTATACGTACCGGAAGCGGTGGCCTGGCATGTGCGGAGAGTGACTCCGGAACGCTTTCGGCAACTCCCGGACGAGATCAACCGGCATTCGATCAAGAACCGCTTTTTGATGCGGGCGAAAAATATCTCGGCCGGTTTGTATTTGCGCCTTCTGATTCCGGTCACCGCGCGCGATTTGCTGATTTTCGGATATTGCGTGCTCTTCAACCGGGGATTGCTCTCGGGACTCACCCTATTGTGGTCGAGACGCGAATCGATCCGCGGCAAACGAAAATGGATCCAGGCCCATCGCAGAGTCAGTGACACCGAACTGGCCCGCTGGTTTGACAATCATCCGCACAGCATTCAGGCGCAGTAAGCGTCCAAAACTCAAAAAGTCGCAACAACTCAGACTCAGTTGCATGACTTACCGCCGACCTGACCTACAAAGGCTATCGGAACTTACTCCCGGGGCGCGTGATTAAGTGACATCGAATTCATAAATGTACTCCTCAGGCGTTCTGCCGGTTTTCTCCCCCAAAAGCCGGACGTTCAAGAATGCAGGATGCCGGCAAGCGGCGGGTTCTTGGCGAGCAAAGATACGCGCCGGGAACTCAAAGTCTGTGCCGATGACATGAAAGCCCATCGCGGTCCCAAACAGGCCAGCTAAGGCTTCTCGAGAGAAGCGAAAATAATCATAAGGGTAAGAATGGAGCGGGAACGTCTGGTGAGTCTGAATAAAGAGCAGGCCGCCCAATCGAAGCGCTTTCATAACCTGATGCGCGGCCAAGTGCGGGTATTTGAAATGCTCGAAAGTCGAGCACGAGATAATGACGTCAAATGTTTCTTCGCCAGTCACTTGGGTCAGACGGTGCACATCCGCAACTAAGTCGACGTCGGGACCCGCCTCGATATCTGTACCGAGGTACTCGGAGGCGTGGGGAATCCACGCGTCGTGTTTAGTCGAACGACCGGGAATGGATTGCTTTGTTCCGAGTTCGAGAACACGAGGGCGATCCATCAGACGAGAGCGAGCCTCGAATTCATCCAGCACAGCATTGCCGTCGGGATGCGCCGGCCCAGCGGAGGCCGTGAGCAGGAAGACTGCCGGACGCAGCAGCGACGGAGCGGCCCGTTTTAGCAATTTTATATGAGGGCGATCGCCTATGCCAGCACCCCGAAACACAAATAGAATGTGGCCAAGAAAAGAGCTAAAGACACCTGCGATTGTTGCACGAACGATGAGTTTACTACAGCAATATCGGCTTCATCCGTGGCTGCGTTGGGTCCCTGCCAAAGTGATAGCACTACTACAGCGCTGCAATTCATTCGATTTTGAAAGGAGCGCTGTGAGGTTAACTCCGGGACGGATATTTATGCAATCGTGGATTACCTACGCGCAAAGACCATTTGTTTTATTAGGCAGATCGTGAGGCACCGTTGTTGTGCACGAGTTCGGCAAACAAAGACTCGTATTTTTGCGTGGTCTCTTCCCAGCTGAACACTTTCGCCGCTCGCTCGTGCGCTTTGCGGCCTAGCTCCTGCCGCAAATTCGCGTTCTGCAAAAGTCGCGACATTTCGGCAGCAAGATCCGCGCTATCGGCGCGAAACGGCATCCCGCCGTCTCCGGCGGTTTCGCGGTTCTGCGGCGTATCCAGGTAGAGGACCGGCTTCTGCGCGGCCATGGCTTCAATGAGCGCGGGATGAACGCCGCCGACTTCGCAGGCGAAAACATAAACGCCGGCGTCGCGCAACAACTGCCAATATCCGCTGCCATAGACCGGACCGAGGAAGATCACGCGGCGATCAGCAAGCGATTTCAAGTGCTCGACGTAGCCCGCGTCGTAGGCGTTGCCCCCGACAATGACCAGCGGCCAATCGGTTTGCACTCGGCGGTAGGCGCCGAGCAAAAGCTCGGGGTTGTTTTCCGGTTCGAGGCGGCTGACATAAAGGATGAACCGCTTCGCCGGCAAATCGAGGGGCATCGTCGTGGGCATGCTTGCAACGCCGTTCGCAGGGACTTCCGCGCCATAAGCGATGCACGTCGAGCGCCGCCGATAATGGCGCCAGTAGTATTCTTCCATGATCCGGGAGTCGGTAACGACGCGCGTGGGAGTAAGAGCCGAGAAGAGCTCACACAAATACAAAGAAGAGCGGCCGATTATGTTCCATTTTTTGCGTTTGCGATCGAGGCCATCGACGTTCAGAGCGGTGGGCTTTCCGACGAGGCGAGGGATCCAGGCAATCGGACCGTTGGCAACATTGCAGATGAAGACGACCTCGGCCTCGGTGAAGCAGACGTGAATCAGCGAGAGGAGCGTGTGGAAGGCAGTATCGAAATGCTTGCTCGAAATAGTGGGCAGAATGACACGCCGAACACCGGATGAGACGGCGTCATCGGGCTTGGTGAACGGCCGGCGGCAGTATACGGTGACTTCGTGGCCGCGCGCCGCGAGGCGAGCAGAAAGCTGTTCGGCGAGCGTTTCGAAACCGCCGTAGCGAGCAGGAATGCCTCGCGTGCCCAGAATGGCAATCTTCATCGGCTAAGTGACCCGCTTCGGTGACAGGCTTGTCAACTGGGCAATTATGTCTGGATTCGCGCGTGTTGCAAACTACGCAGCCAAAAGAGGAGCCAAGTAGTTGCGGAGAACTCTTCCAGCACATATAACCTAATGCTGACCGGTGCTGTTGGCGGGGGCTCTAGAGTGCTGGCCTGCATTCTTCGGGCTCACCGCAAACGGGCTCCAGAGAGCGGGTGTACCCGCCAGTCCACGCTAAACAGCGCCATTTGGGCCATTTCGCCGTATGAATCTGCCGCAGGAAAACGATGCGAATTCTTTTGGTTACGAATGACCGTCTGGGCCGGCAACGCGCGGGGCCGGCGATCCGTTGCGTTGAGCTGGCGAAAGTTTTATCGCGCGAACATGAGGTGACGGTCGCTTCGGGAGTGCCCGGAGATATCGAGCTTCCGGGCGTCAAAGTGATCCTGAACGCTCTGGCAAATCCGGCTGCGTTGCGGGCGGCGGCGCAACAGACGGATGTGGTTATTACGCAAGGCCTGGTGCTGCACGTTTTTCCTTTTTTGCGGCGATCGTGCAGATATTTGGTGGTCGACCTCTACGATCCTTACCTATTCGAGCACCTTGCGCAAAAGGGCCGGAGTTTCGCGATCTGGCGCTACCTGCGACAGTGGCATCTGCTGAATCAGCAGCTACAGCGCGGCGACTTTTTCATTTGCGCGAACGAACGGCAATGGGACTTCTGGCTCGGCTGCCTGTGCGCACTGGGGCGGCTTACTCCCGAGGAACACGAGCTCGATCCCAGCTTCAGAAGGCTGCTTTCGGTTGTACCCTTTGGCATCGAGCCGCAGCCTCCTCGACATGAGCGGCCCGTGGTGAAGGGAGTCATGCAGGGGATTGCAAAAGACGATATTCTGCTAGTGTGGGCAGGCGGGATCTGGCAGTGGTTCGATCCTTTGACGATTATCAAGGCCATGGGCCAGACCAAAGATCGCGCCAATATCAAATTATTGTTTCTCGGCACGCGGCACCCGAATCCGGACATTCCCGAAATGCCCATTCTTGCCCATTCGCGCAGGCTGGCAGAAGAACTTGGCCTGTTGGGACGCAGCGTATTTTTCAGGGAGGGCTGGGTGCCGTTTGACGAGCGGCAGAATTTTCTGTTGGAGGCCGATATCGGCGTATCGGCACACACGAACACCATCGAGACGCGCCTGGCGTTTCGCACGCGGGTTCTTGACTACATTTGGACGGGGCTTCCGATGATTCTGACTGAGGGCGACTACTTTGCGGATTTAGTGGCGCGGGAGGACGTCGGGAAAACGGTTGCACCGGGAGATACAAAGGGCTGGAGGCAGGCAATCCTTTCGCTTGCTGCGAGCCACGCGGAACGTCAGGCGATGAAGTCCCGCCTGTCGGCTTTGAGCGAACGATTTCACTGGGAGAAGGTATGCGAGCCGCTCGCCGATTATTGCCGCGATCCTTATCATACGCGAGGACTTTCCGCTTTCCAGATTGGCTTTTCTCGTTTGCTGACTCCAGCATACCGGCGTCTGCTGCATCTGCGAGGAAGGGGACCGACATTGCCCGTCTCGTCCGAGAAGGATTCAACGAAGGCCAAATTCATGGATAATGGATATCGCCACGGTGAGAGTGAAGCGGGCGAACGATAGGGCCGCTAAATCGAAGGTTAAGGCGATCGAATGCTGCAACTGGTACGGGAAGCTTGGAAGAACAGAGAATTGATCTGGGCGCTGGCCGTCAAGGACCTGCGAGTTCGGTATAAGCGCTCCGCGCTCGGTTTTTTGTGGGCCTTGCTCAATCCTCTACTCATGATGGTGATTTTAACGATGGTATTTTCCACCCTCATGAGAGTGCCCGTGCACGACTATCCGATTTTTCTGATCAGCACTCTGTTGCCGTGGACGTTCTTTTCTCAATCCTTGGCATATTCCGCCGAGTCAATTGTGAGCAATGGCGAGCTTCTGAAAAAAGTGTATGTTGCGAAGTCTGTTTTCCCGATCGCTGCAGTGGTCTCAAATCTAATCAACTTCTTTTTATCGATGATTCCGCTGGTTTTACTACTCGTGGTCTTTCGATTTCCGTTTTACTGGACCTGGCTCTATCTGCTGATACCGCTCGTCAGTCTGATCCTGTTTACAATGGGATGCAGCTTTTTCTTTTCCATGGTCAATGTTTTCTTCCGGGATATGTCCCATATCCTCCAAGTTGTTCTGCAGGCCTGGTTTTATTTTTGTCCGATCATCTACTCCCTAGATTTTGTTCCGGCGCGATACCAGATGCTATTTCGTCTCAATCCGTTGCTCTATCCACTGAACGGATTTCGATTGGCGATTTATTACGGCCTACTGCCGACAGCACAATCCATGGCTGCATCTCTGGCATGCGGGATCGTTGCTCTGGTGATCGGCTACGGATTATTCCGGCGCTCTCAGGACACGTTGGTTTTTTATGTCTAAGGTAGGAGCAATTTCGGATTCGGAACGCATTTGCTTTCAGGGTGTGGTGCAACGCTTTCGTCTGATTCAAGAGCGGCCCGACACGTTGCGTGAAGCATTTGCACATCTTTTCCGTAACCGAGTCAGCTACCATGATTTCGAAGCTCTGAAGGGCGTTTCGTTCGTAATCCGCCAAGGCGAGACCGTCGCGATCGTTGGCCGGAACGGGTCCGGCAAGAGTACGATTTTAAAAATTATCGCGGGAGTGTATCGTCCGACGTCGGGGGGTGTGAAAGTTTCCGGTAAAGTGTCAGCGCTGATCGAGCTTGGGGCAGGTTTTCACCCGGACTTGACGGGACGGGAGAATATCATTCTGAACGGACTGCTGTTGGGTTTGTCTCGACAGGAGATTCGATCGCGGGAACAACAGATTCTAGATTTTGCCGAATTGGGCGATTTCATTGACTCTCCGGTAAAACAATATTCGAGCGGGATGTACGCCCGGCTGGGTTTTGCGGTAGCCACGGAGGTCGATCCGGATATCCTGCTGATCGACGAAATTCTAGCCGTGGGTGACGCACCGTTTCAGGAAAAGTGCCTGGCAAGGATCGATGATTTTCGCCAGCACGGGAAGACCATCGTTTATGTGTCGCATTCACTCGCTTCTGTGCGCAGACTCTGCGAAAGAGCCCTGCTGATTCACGACGGGGTTTTATGTGCAGATGGAAGTACAGATCAAGTTTTGACGGCTTATGACGACGTTCTGCAGCAAGCGGTCAACGCATAAAGTGTGGTGCGAGTTAATCGGCACGATTCGGAAGTACACTAGGCGGACTTAAAAACGCCGCACGGGACATCAGACATTGCCGGAACAAGACAAGACGACGCCCGAGGTTTGTGGCGAGTCATCAAAGAACGAAGCGTACAAACGCAGATATACCGAAGAACGTTCCAGCAGTCTCAACGCGCCGCAGGATGACCCAAACGAATTAGTTGTGAGCCAAACGCGGCTGATCTCCCGCCTAGAAGATGAACTCGAAGCCGCGAACAGCCGCGGTGAAGAGGCATTACGGAGGCTGGATCTGCTCGAGGGGGAAAAACTGGAAATCGAAGCTGCGCTGAATAGCGTGCTTCGATCGACTGGCTGGAGATTCCTGAAGAAATTTCGGAAGCTCAAGAGCCGTTTCCTGTCTCCAGGAACTTATCGGCGCGAATTATATGATTGGGCGATGTTCCGATTCGCAACGTCGATACCGCCTAGTTTGAGTCGGCCTGCGGAGAGTTCTCGACGTCAGGAGAGTCTCCCGCATACTTTCGGTGGCGTGGAACGGTCTGCGTTGCGTCCGCTCTTTGAACAGTTACAAGACGCTGAATTACCGTCCTGCTCAATCATCATTCCGGTTCGCGACCGTTCGATTTTCACGAAAGCCTGCCTACTAGCCATAGAGAAGTCCATCCGCGCGGCCAGACTCCCATACGAAGTGATTGTTGTAGACAACGGCTCAAACGACGATACGCCCGTTCTTCTGAAAGCATGGTCGCAGTCGCGCACGAACGCTCGTACCCTGCGACTACCGGAGAACTCCGGTTTTGCTCGCGCCTGTAACGAAGGAGCGCGCATGGCGCGCGGGCGATATGTTGTGCTGCTAAACAACGACACTTTGCCCACGCCTGGTTGGCTCGAGAAAATGATGGAACTGGCCGTTGGTACCGCTCAGGTCGGGATCGTAGGTAGTAAGCTTCTTTTCCCGAACGGTCGTATTCAACATATCGGCGTAGCCTTTGATGAAGCGAAAAATCCTGGTCACATTTATCGAGGATTTCCTCCCGATATTCTGCCGGCCAAGCTCTCGCGTGAGTATCAGGCAGTCACTGCGGCTTGCCTGTTGATCGAGCGAAATCTCTATTGGTCGGTTGGGGGACTGGAAGAAGCATATGAAAACTCGTATGAAGACATCGACTTCTGCCTGAAGGTGCGCGCACGGGGTTACCGTGTACTTCTATGCGGTGATGCTACTGTTTATCACTTCGAGAGCATTAGTGATGATCGACGCGCCCACGATTTACGTAATAGGGCGTTGCTCAAGAACCGATGGGCACACACCATCGTGCCTGACCTGAAGGGCTGGTACGCGCGAGATGGAGTGAACGAAAATTCAACCCAATTCGAATCACATGAGAGCTACCGTCCTGAGCAGGAATATTGGCTCAAAGATCTCTGGCGACAGGTTTACTCCCGGCCCTTTCCCGAGGAGGATCTCAGCACGGCCTCAGGAACGTCACCAGATCATTGAGTGAATTTTAGCCTGACTTCAGTTTTTGGCTGTTAGCTTAAGCAAAAGTTCCTCTATGCAAACTGAAATTAATGTACGGGCATCACGCGACGCACAAATTGAGTCGCCGGGACCAACGATTTCTATCGTTATGCCCTGCCATAACCATGGCGAATATGTCGGCCAAGCTGTTGGATCCGTGTTGGAGCAAACCTACCAAAACTTCGAGATTATCGTCGTGGATGATGGCTCCAACGACGAGAATACCCGTCGAAACCTCAGTAATTATGATCGTTCAAACATCAAGTTAATCCAAACTACACACCAGGGATTAGCGAGTGCCAGGAACACTGCCATTGAAGCAGCGCGAGGCAAGTACATTTTGCCATTAGATGCGGACGATAAAATTGGTGAAACATACCTGGAAAAGGCCTTGGATATTCTGGAAAGGAATGAGAATGTCGGAATCGTGTATTCAAAGGCGGAGTTCTTCGGAGAGGCCTTTGGAGAGTGGAAGCTACCGCCTTATCACTTTCCTGGAATTCTGCTCGGGAACGTCATATTTTGTAGCGCCCTTTTTCGAAAACGTGACTGGGCGGCAGTAAATGGCTATAACCGGAACATGATTTACGGTTGGGAAGACTATGATTTCTGGCTATCGCTTATTGAACTGGGGCGTGAAGTCGTTTGCATGCCCGAAACGCTTTTTTTTTATAGAAAGCGCTCCAATTCTATGGTGACGACTATGAGTCGCGACCACATGCTTTATTCGTATACTCAATTGTTCAAGAACCATCCGCAGTTATACACCGACAACATAGGTTTCTTGCTTCTAAATTCTGCTGAGAGGGTCGATCAGTTCCAGAGAACAATCGAATCTTCATGGTCATGGCGATTGACAAAGCCCTTGAGAAGCACCAATCAGATAATTCGCAACATTCGCCAGCGACTTAAACGAGCGCGAGTGGGATTAAGCCAGGATTTAGGAACTGGGTAACGTAGAAGTTTTCTGTCGGACCTCCCGGAACATCCAATTGGGGATAAGATCCGCGCCGATGTGCCAAGAGAATAGGAGTCCTTACTCACAGGGTTCGGCCACTGCACAGCTTCAAATACGGTTCATGCTTTCTGACAAAGGACTGCATATTGGCCACCCAGCGGGAGGGCGGACAATTTGGCCTCAGCGGCAGCCAAAGTGGAGTAAAGGCGCTCGGGAAAATAAAGAAAATATCGCGTCGCTAGAATCTCCATTCCCGCAGCGCGCGCAAGACGCCTAATTTTTCCAGCAGTCAATAGATGTGCGTAACGGTCGATCGGACTTCGGCGCACGATAAGGCGTGTCACTGGGTTGAGTGGGTTATGTTCAATCACACAGAGCATTCCTTTTGGTCTCAGCACGCGCGAAATGTCCGCGGTCAGGGCAAATAAGTCAGCGGTTTCCACGTGGTGATACACGCATGCGGCGGTAACCAAATCAAAGCTGCCATCGTGAAACGGAATCTGCCGCGGTGAGAGTTGCACCCGTATGTTTAGATGCTCGCATCTCTGCAGCATGGCAGCAGATACATCGCAACCCGCGACCTCGCTAAAGTACTGCTTTCCAATCTGTAACAACGTGCCCTCTCCACAGCCCACATCGAGCCAGACAGCCGATTGTGTCGGCTTGGAGTATTGCTCATACAACTCCCTGAGGAGCGTGAGTTTTCTTTCAAAAAAACCTTGAACCAGCAAAGTTGTCCCGAAGGGGATCCCGCAAAAGTTTTCCATACCCTGCTGCAGCGTATCCGTCAAATTCGGCAGGCATGTACTTGGTCCTGGGATTTACTGATCTGTGGGCTGCTGCGTGAAATGCTGCAAAGAGCCCTCTCTGACGGCGTCCACCAACACGACAGGGTACTTACTCGGAACTTTTTGATGACAGCCATAGATTCCGGTCGGTCCAGCATAGATTATGGATTGCCAGCCGATATTGTTCGGGGTCTCGTTTGAATCCAATTCCACGTATTGAGGAGTCCCTCCTCCAATGCCGTTGTCGCTTCCCAGCCTAGATACTGCTGAGCCAACGTTGAATCAAGGATGTTCACACCGACATCAATTTGACGAGCCTTTTCCTTGCAAATTCGGGCGCGGCATCCAGTGACTCGCTCCATCATCTCGATCAATGCCAGGAGCGACGTGCCGACACCGGTGCCGATATTAAAGACCCTAAATGATAGCTCCTCTTTAAGTGCCACCCTAAATGCTCGCGCGACGTCGCTGACATAGACGTAATCTCGCGTGACCGAACCGTCTCCCCACAATACAATGGGTTCTTTTCGCCTCAGTCGTTCGAGAAACGCCCCAACGACACCCTGTTCCCCTCCAATCGGCAACCGTGGGCCGTAGCAGTTGCTTACCCTTAGAACGTTGTAGTCCAGACCGTGTTGAAAACGGAAGAGCTCCAAGTACTTCTCAATTGTTAGTTTAACGATCCCATAGGAAGATAGCGGTTCGGTCGAGTGAATCTCCGCAATCGGCCGATTTTCTGTCCTCCCATACACTGTGCCTCCAGAAGAGCAGAAGACAATCCGTCGTACGTTCTCCCGAGCGCAAATTTCCAGTAGCCTCAAAGTGGGAATCAGATTCGTGTCGGTGTCGGACACCACATCCCGATTTGAGATCGCGGGTACCGTCGTTGCAATTAAGTGGTAGACGTAGTCGCAGCCCTTAATTGCATTGGCCAACCTTTGGGTATCCCGGTAATCGCCCTCGAGTAACTCCACACGCGCCGCGACAGCGACCAATCGGCTTGAGGAGCCGGCCGAACGGCTCAATATGCGCACTTCAAAGTCTTCCGCAACTAGAAGTTCCGCGAGATGCGACCCAATAAAACCCGAACCGCCTAGAATGAGACAACGGCCAAGACTCATGAATGTTCTTTCTCTTCTTGGTGGAAAACGCTACTTGAGATACGATCCCTTGACCCAGTAGGAAGTTCCTCGAACGGTGGTGGGGTTATTGAAGAGACGACGTAACAAGGGCGCTCCATCATTCGAAACTGCATCCTGGCCAGATACTCTCCGAAAATGCCCAAAGCAAATAGCTGGGCGCCCGAAAAGATAATTACGATCGACGCGAGAAATGTGAATCCCGGCACGTCCACCCCGTGTATGAGGTAACGACCGAGTACGTAAGCAAGGATCAACATTCCGAAAATTGTGAATCCGAAGCCACTCAGCGTGGCAAGTTGTAGTGGAAGGACACCGAATCCAGTCATCATGTTGAGCGCGTGGGTCACTAACCTCCGAAGAGTATATTGCGATCTTCCTGCACGCCTGGGGTCATACCGCACGGGATGTGCGGCGGCGGCCGAGGACCGTCCTATGTAAACATTTCATTCTGTTTGCTAGGCTTTTATAATAGCTCACCTCGGCAAGACGATGATCCCGAGCGTAATTACAGCGTGAATCTCAAATGACCGATATTACTCTTGCAAAACCAAGCCTCTCGGTCGTCATACCGGTGTACAACAGCAAACCTATTTTGTCCGAATTAGTCGAAAGATTGGGGGAGGCACTCGAGCAATTAGCGGATTGGTACGAGGTGGTTCTGGTGAATGATGGCAGTCGGGACGGAAGCTGGGACGAAATCAGTCGGCTCTCCTTAACCCGTAACTGGATACGCGGGATCAACCTCATGCGGAACTATGGCCAGCACAATGCTTTGCTCTGCGGAATTCGAGCGGCGAAATATGACATTATCATCATTATGGATGACGACCTGCAGCACCCTCCCGAGGAAATCCCGCGACTACTCAAGACCTTAGCGGACGGCTACGATGTCGTCTATGGAGCTCCAGAAGAGGGCAAGCACGGGTTTTTACGTAATGGAGCCGCAGCGATAACTAAGATTGCGCTGCAGAGTGTTCTTGGCGCAGAAACGGCCAGAAAAGTTAGCCCCTATCGGGCCTTCCGCACCGGGCTCCGCGAGGCGTTTTCCACCTATCATAGCTCCTTTGTTTCTATCGACGTACTGCTCACTTGGGGCACTAATCGGTTCGCCTCCATACCAGTGCGATATGATATTCGGAAAAGAGGAAGGTCTCAGTACACATTTCGTCGATTAGTGACTCACGCTCTCAACATGATGACCGGATTCAGCGTCCTCCCGCTGCAGCTTGCAACTTTTATTGGCTTTGCGCTTACAGTTTTCGGGGTTGTGGTACTTGGCTACGTTATCGGCTATTACGTAATACATGGGGCTGTCGTTCGGGGATTCACGTTTCTCGCGTCAATTGTCACTATTTTTTCAGGAGCCCAACTATTTGCATTGGGCATATTTGGTGAATACCTAGCTCGTATCCATTTTCGAATGATGGAGCGGCCTCCATATGTGGTTGGCGCGACGACCCCTCAGGTTTGGGCGAAATCTCACTGCGATGAGTCGAATGCCGCACATCAGTGACTTCTCAGGGGATGACCTACACGATCAACTGCCACGTGGAGCTCTATGACGGCCGAACGATGTCTTGTCCTTGGCGGCTCCGGATTCTTGGGGTCACACCTGGTCGAACTGTTGCTCGCGGAGGGTTTTTCCGTGCGAGTATTCGGTCTGGGATTCCCATCTTCGACCTCAGTAGGCGCGCTTCCACAACTAGAAGTCGTCGACGACGATTTCCGAGACCCAAAGGCGTTAGCAAACTCGGTAGAGGGCTGCCAGTATGTGTTCCATCTCATCTCAACAACGGTACCTGCTAGCTCCAATCGAGATATGTTGTTTGACCTAGAGACCAATCTGCTGGGTACGGTTCGGTTGCTAGAGATTTGCGTACGGGAGCGAGTCAGGCAGATCATTTTTTCCTCCTCTGGAGGAACTGTATATGGCGCTACCGGTAACAGTCCCATCCCAGAAACTCACCCGACTGAGCCGCGGTCGGCTTACGGCATCACGAAGTTAGGAATTGAAAAATATCTGGCTCTGTTTCACGTGCTGCACGGATTGGAGTACACCATCCTTAGGATAGGGAATGCATATGGCCCACGATTGCCGCTCACGGGAGAGCAAGGTGTGGTGGGGGCATTTTTAAAGTGTTTGAGCGGCGGGGAACCCATTCGCTTGTGGGGCGACGGCTCCGTGACCAGGGACTACGTGTATGCCACTGATGTTGCCCGAGCCCTTCGAATGGCGCTCGAACAGCGGTCGCAATTTCGGATCTTCAATATTGGCACCGGCACGGGGACCTCGATATCGGAATTGATTAGGCTAATGGAAAAGGCAACAGGACGTCAGGCCCGCATCTTGACCGAACGAGGTCGCCCGGCCGATGTTCCCGTGAACATTCTGGATCCAACTAGAGCACGCCAATACCTCAATTGGGAAGCGAACACGGCGCTACAAACTGGCCTGGTGAATACGTGGAATTGGCTGCGAGCAAGTGAGACTCAACGCTTGACTCCAGGAGCCCGCGAGCTTAAGACGAGCGCCAGCTGAGTTCGGAAGGATGGCATTGCTCTCGTTTCATCGAAACGTGTCGACCGACATCTTGTCCTGGAACGCAGTCAGCCTCGCGTTTCCATCTCTGGAAGCGAGGGTTTATTTAGCTACTACGGAAGCCGCGCCTAGGCGTATAGCGGGTAGGGCCGATTTGCCTGGCGATGTACAGACTATGGTCTGAAGATAACAGCGCTTTGTCAGATCGCCAATTCTCCAAGTCAGCCAGAGACCAGAACGTAACAACGCATCACTCATTTTGTTCGTCACAGGGATATCCATTGCTTCCAGAGGAGCGTTATGATCGAATTGGCATCGGATGGAATACCCGGCACTTATGAAAAGAGATCGGAGTGATCTCGGGGTGAAGTGGTGCAGGTGGTGTCTTGAATACAGCCGATTGAAAGCGAGTGGAACTCCGATCGATCGCCCCGCCCTGCCAAGCGCGTACAGCACGCTTGATTCGTTCACCGTCATCACGGCTACCGCCTGACATGGTTTCGCCAATTCGCGTAAACGTACAACAAAATCTGTCACGTCCTGCACGTGCTCGATTACCGCCAGTGAAACCACAAAATCGAACGGCCCGCCAGTCTCGGATTGAAAGAAGTCGCCGTGAACGAATCGAACGCCCTCAACTCTGTCATTTGCGGTCAGGTCGATTCCTGTTAATTGAAGATCCGGACGAGTCTTCCTCAAGAATCGGAGGAAGTCTCCCTTGCCGCATCCTACGTCCAATACAGATGCGCCTCGAGGGATGATTGCGGCGATGCGCCTGAAGAGGCTCACGTTAGGATGCTCGAACCACCGTTTGTGGTCCTCTTCAAAGTAAGAGATTGCGTATCGTTCGGGTTCGCGGATGCTCGCGGGCAAGGTAAAGGCGTGCGTGCAGACCCGGCACCTATAGAGCTCCGCCTCGGGGTGCTTTGGCATCGACGTCGAAGACGATCCGCAGATTGGGCAAACCGGATTCATTCAGAGGATGCCATTAAATACTGCCAATTCTCTCTCAAAACGAAGCAGGGCGTGGACATCGTAGCATGGGAGTGACTCATCGAGCCTTCGAAATGTGATACAACCGCTTCGAGACAATATTGAGACTTTTGGAGGCCGAAACATCGCCGTACGCTTCCCGGTGCAGCTGAAGCAATAAATAATGAAGATAAAGATACAAGACTGGCTGTGCCTAGCATGGACCTACCGCTAACGCCTTGCCGAATCAGGCTCCATTTTATTTTGGGCTGTGACTGCGGCTACGCTGCTGTTGGTTTTGGCATTGGGTTTTTTCCTGCACCATGGCCCCACAGGTCTCTACATGGATGATTATTCAATGAAAGCGTGGGCATTTGATTTCGGTGGGATCAAGTGGAGCCAAACGTTCACCCCTTACGCCTCCAACTGGACTTGGCGACCTCTGACATACCTTCTGGAGCCTAACCTCGCCAATTCTATACCACAGCATGCATTTCTAGTGCGGATTGGAATCGTTGTCATCCACTTCTTGAATGTTTGCCTGCTAGCGAGACTTGGTGAAAGACTAAGCGGTTCACCCTTAGTGGGTATCATTTGCGGCGCGTATTTTATGTTTCCGGTTTTTGCGAATGAGGGGTTGCTCTGGTTTTACGGCTGCGATCCCTGATACTTTCTGCTTATTATTTCTCCTTCTCGGTTTTCTCTTCCTTCTAGAGTGCCGCTCATTCGCAGAGTTACCTCTCCTGCTTTGTGGGGTTGAGTGCGGCAGCATTCTCGGCTTTAGGAGCTGATCTTGGAACACGGAATGCTTTTACTAAGGGCAACGCTAACCCTCACAGGCGCCGTGGTATTTCTGACCAGCTTAACGATGGCCGGACTGGTCGGTACATATCAATTGCGGTGGAACTTGACGAGAAACAGGTGGCCGCAATGCGTCCGGTACTCGCTTCTCTTCCCCCCCACAACCGTTGTGGTTGTTACCGGTGGCGTTAGACGAGCATACGGTGAGCAACGAGTGGGGTCGAGCTAAGGTATTAGATGCATACCTCTTCGGCGTTTTTGAGCATTCGTGGTCCGCCACAGATGCAATTCGCTTGAAATTCGGTGACCGGGAGATCCATCCAGTAACCTCGCACCATTTCGACAGACTGCACGTTACGGCGGTGCGGGGCTCCGGCGAGGGCTATATTACCGAGATCGTCTTTCAAGGAGAAGCTATTCCAATCGAACACCTCGTGGCGTTCACGTACCGACAAGGCGAGTTGATCCTCCTCGATCCCATAGAAATCAACGATCCGGATCGCAATCTTTTGGCGGTCATTGATTTACCGCTCATCCCTCAGCTCGCCGGGACAGGCCTTAAGATCGAAAAGGTACAGTTTCAACTCGAGCACCAAGATTGATGGTCCCAAGTTCTGCGAATTCGTTTTGACGTTAAACGATTGCTAGTGATGCTTTGAGTTTGTGCATGGATGATTATTCGGTGAGAGCCTGGGCTTTTGATTCCGGTAGAGGCAAATGGAGTCTCGCGCTCACGCCTTTCGACTCGCGTTGGGTGTCGCTGGGCCTGCCGCTTGCTCGACGAAGGGTACTGGAGTTGGGTGCCGGCATCGGCGATCACACGACCTTCTTTCTAGATCGCGATTGTGAAGTTTGCGTCAGCGATGGTCATGCCGAGAACGTCGACTTTCTGCGTCAGCGTTATCATTGGATGCGCGTCGAAATCATCGAGCTAGAGCAGCCACTAAGATTTAATGATCCTTTGAAATCGTTTACTGCTATGGTCTCCTTTACCATAACCGATTCCCCAGCAACTTTTAGGCACGTCGCTGATGGCCGTGCTGGAGACGGCGGGGTAAACGAGCGTTTCTCTTGATTAAGCCGAGCTACAGTGGCCACCTGTAGCCCGGTTGGGCGGTTTCCAATGTTTTTGCCCCCAGTTTCCAGACGTATAAGTGCTTGGCTGGAACCTTCTGCACCCAATAACCGGGTAGTTGCATAGAGAGAGTTGTACCGTCCCACGCCCAGCTGTAGGATTCGCCGACAGGGAATATCCATGTTAGGCCCTGGTAGGGACGGCGGTTTTCAGAAAGAGGCTTTCGGCCGAAGACGGCTGGGGTAATTTCCCAAGACGCGCCGAAAACGACGATATGCTTATATTGAAACGGCCCGAAGTACAGAATCGCGGAGTCGCGCGGGCAACGGCGGATGTCTTCGACCGGTGCTGCCGCGATTATGGCGCGTTCCTGTTTCCACACAGTGGCCCAGTCATCAGCTTGACGGTGCTGTGCGAAGGTTAGTAGTGCGATCAGGCACAGAACTGAGAACAGCAGGCCGGCTCTGAGCATCCAAAAACCTGGGACTATGATGAAAAACAAGAGGGCAAAAATCCCGATTGTGAACGACCATGACGCGGAAAAAAGAGTACGTGACTCTATCCCGAAGGGAGCAAACCCGTAGCCGGCTATTGAATATGTGAAAGTCGCAATTAGCAACGTGGAAAAGCTTAGTCCTAGCAGAGCTAGAATACGTAAACAGAGCGGCCGCTCCGACACTTTCCCTAGGCCATGGAGAAGTAGAATCACGCCAAAACTGGCCAAGCCAATCAGCAACCCGGACCAGAGCGCCTGATTGCCGACGCTTGTTTCGAGAGTTTCTGGTAAATGGCGAAGATTGGACACAAACAGAATCACCCACTGCGACGAAAACTGCTTCGTAGGAGCAATACCAACACCTGGACGCGCGGCATATCGATTGAAAGCTATTGGAATCGCCTGGGCACAAGAGGCAATTGCAAGCAGAGCGACGGTATCACGTCTGTTTTTGGTCGGACCTAGCTGGCACATTGCATAAAATAGGATCAGGGGGAAAACCTCGAAATAAAATGCCTCATATGTCAGATAGGACCCCACCAATAAAGCCGCGAACCGAATCATAAGACTGGAACTACACCGTTCGTGCGCTAAGAGCAATCGGGCGGCTTCGGTGAACAGAATTTGGGCCATGAGTGTTTGCGCCATTGTGGGCCACGCGGTCACACCCAACATCCAGGGCAGGGCCATCCAGGAGATTACTGCCAGGTCAGCTACCATATTTCGATACATTGAGCTGTTTGGCATAAGGCGAGTGAGCCAGGACCGTAGCGAGAGAGCCGCAGTCAACACGAGGAGTGCGGAGAGAAGCTGTAGACCGAAGGCGGAGGATCCGAAAAGAGAACTCGCAAGGAAAGCGGTGAATCCTAGCAACGGTCGCGGACCGTAATTGGTGTTAAATCCGACGAAGTACCGAAGTCGATCAAGCGAAAAAGGAGTCGTTGAGTGAACTGGCTCTACCAGAGACGTCCAGTCATCGGAATACAATCCGAGATGAAATGGGCGCCACGCAAATAGAGCTGCCCATGCCGAGATGACAAGCAGCGGCACCGTTGCATTCCAGGAGAGCGCTCGGAGCGGAAAGGCTTTGTACCGCGCAAATCCGACCGAGAACTCTTCGAACGGTGCCGCGCTTCGGGTTATTGGTGATTTTTGCAGGCGATTCCGATCGGCCCCCGGGTAGTGTGAGGGCTGGAGGCAGTGGAGCGATCTCCCATCGAGATCAC
>Ga0210394_10003128_pt1 | contig 21346 bp, 11 predicted proteins | sample IncBWC12MmetaG_FD_160121 | JGI IMG/M metagenome (GOLD analysis project Ga0210394, IMG submission 160121) | Forest soil microbial communities from Barre Woods Harvard Forest LTER site, Petersham, Massachusetts, United States - Inc-BW-C-12-M | ecosystem: Environmental > Terrestrial > Soil >...
TCCGGGTTCGTTACGCCAGGAGATGTGGCCTCCGCGAGGATGCGAGCTGTTGAGCCCAGTCGGTGGTAATTGGAAAAGTTTGTCTCGTTGATGAGCAGAATCGGCGAGTTACTGCAATTGGACACCGCGCCCTGCCATTCGCGGGAATCTCCTCCCACACCCTCACTTGCTGAATGGAGACCGCAGGCGTCATGACCCGGCGGTTGCAGGGAGACGGCCAGGCTGCGTGAGGGGCAAATGTACTTCCGATCGCCAATGGTCACAGGTGCGTATTCAATCGCCGTTGCCGCACGGAGGAGGGGGTCTCCGCTGCTGAGTTCCGCCTCAATGGTCAGGCGAAGCACCGCGCCGGTTGAAGGATCAATGGCGATCGAGCCGTGATAGCTCGGCGTTTCACTAAATGACTGAACCTCGGAAGCGCGCGGAATATTGGCCACTTGCTGCGCGGAGCGGTCTCGGCCGCTGTACCCGAATTGAGTTCGGCCGATAACCTGTTCGCGGGAGAAGCTGTAGGTCACAGCGTAGTGGGATGCCTCGCGTGGCACTTCGTAATGAAATACGGCGGCCAATACGCCGGAGACTTGTTCCCAGTGGCTGAAAGAGACCTTGTGTTTGGCCATGTCGGTCAGAACGACTGTAAGTGCCGGTCCGAACTCCCCCCAACTCCGCAAACCGAGCTCCACCGCTGGCTTTGAGGCGGCGGTTGCTTCGTTCGAGGTATCCGCCACTTCCTTGCCATCGCGAAAGGTGATCTGGCGGGTAGTGGCGCCAACGGCATGAATTCCAGCGCGGACGGGCCAGTCCCCTTGCTTGAGTACCTGGGCGCCGTCGTCGAAACGAGTGGTGCCGCGGGTCACGAAGAAGTTGGGCAGGCGGGACCAGGTTTCCACCGAGTATGCCCGCGCCGCATCCAGCATTTGCTGTTCGCCGGCAACATCGGGCGGGGCGGTTGCGAGAAACTCGCTGCGGGGCGGGTCAAGGAATGCTGATTGATCGGAAAGCAGTTGCAGCGCGAGTGCTGTTCGGGGCTGAAGCGGTAAACGGGCCGCCAGGCGGTCAAGCGTAGCGGCTGTTAGACGCTCCGACAGCTCCATTCCGCTGATTTGGCGGGCGATGTCCGCATCAGGCCGGTGCTCGGCGGCGGCGGCCGAGAGAGTCTCTTCAAGCTGCGCCACCGAGAGACGGCGCGCCGCATTCGCGTTCAGCACCAGAACGCCGGACAGAGCGAGCAGGATCAGCTTGCGCATCGCACCATACCTCACTCTTGCGGATTGCCCTGAAGAGTAGACAGGAAAACCAGTTGCAAAGTTATTGCCATTTCATCAGGCAAGCCAAGACTGCTTTACGGCCTCAGACGGCGCGCCCGCAATACCGGGAATCCGCACCGTAACTCTACACATCGAAACGTGAAGTGGACAAATGCGGATGGAGTGGGCAGACCAGCCGTTCTCGTGTCACGGCCGGAGTTGCTATGCTGAGGCTCGTTCGCCGGGAGGGTGGGGGAATGAAAGAGGCTGTCATTGTTTCGGCGGTCCGCACGCCGATTGGGAAGTTCCAAGGTTCATTGCAGTCCTTTGCTGCCCCACGGCTTGGCGCGCTGGTTGTGCGGGAGGCTGTCCGGCGGGCGCGCGTCGATCCCGCACAAATAGACGAGTGCATCATGGGTTGTGTGCTGCAGGCGGGCCTGGGACAGAATCCTGCCCGGCAGGCAGCCATTTACGGCGGTCTGCCCGTTGAATCGGCAGCGCTTACGGTTAACCAGGTCTGCGGCTCCGGATTGAGGGCCGCGGCGCTCGCAACTCAGGCCATTTGCACTGGCGACGCGGAAGTTGTTGTAGCAGGCGGGTTTGAGTCCATGACCAATGCGCCTTTCTTGTTGCAGCAGGCGCGCTTGGGCTATCGGATGGGCAACGGAACGCTGGTGGACGCGATGGTGCACGACGGCCTGTGGGAGGCGTACAAGGGTTTCCACATGGGGATAGGCGCCGAGATGATTGCCGAAAAATACGCCATCAGCCGCGAAGAGCAGGACGCATTTGCGGCCGAGTCGCACCGAAAGGCCGCTCAGGCCACGGCGGAAAGCCTCTTTAAAGACGAGATTCTGCCGGTCGAGATTCCAGCTGCAAAAACGGGAGAGCCTCCGCGGCTGTTTGCGGCGGATGAGGGAATCCGTCCGGAAACGACCGTGGAAATTCTGGCCAGGCTGAAGCCGGCGTTCAAGGAGGGCGGCACGGTGACGGCGGGCAACGCGCCGGGGGTAAGCGACGGCGCCGCAGCGGTCGTGGTCATGAGCGCGGAACGGGCACGGGAGCGCGGCCTGAAGCCTCTGGCCGTTGTGCGTGCGCAGGTGACTGCCGGCAGGGAGCCAGAGTGGTTCGGGCTGGCTCCGATTGACGCCGTGCGGAAGCTGATGCCGAAGGCCGGCTGGTTGCTCGATTCCGTTGAATTATTCGAATTAAATGAGGCATTTGCGGCGCAGGCGCTGGCGGTGATCCGGGATCTTGGAATCGATCCGGCGCGGGTGAACGTGCACGGCGGCGCTGTGGCATTGGGTCATCCGATAGGGGCAAGTGGCGCGGCAGTGCTCGTCAAGCTGCTTTCGGCCATGGAGCAGCGGGGTAAAAGCCGTGGGGTTGCCTCGCTTTGCCTGGGCGGCGGGAATGCGGTGGCGCTGGCGGTGGAGCGGGCCTAGGGAAATAGGTTTTTCAGCGCGTTGACGGCTCATGAAAGTGTCCGAAAACGGACACTTGCTTGTGCCAGCGGTCAGCCAGTTTCAGACCTCAATCATCCGAAACGTTTTGCAAACCGTTTGCTTTGTGAGACCGGGCCGCGGGCTCTCTTTGGCACGGCAAATGCAACTAACCAGGCGCAATGGATATCGCCCGCCCTGACATCAAGCTAAAGAAGCGCCGCCAGCTAATCGTCTGGATCGCCGTAGGAGTTGTGGTTCTCGTCGCCGCCGGATTTGGGGTGTCGCGACTGAAACCGGCCGCGCCAACCGTGGACGCCTCCGCGGTATGGCCTGACACCGTGAAGCACGGCAACATCATCCGCCAGGTGCGCGGGTCGACCGGCACTCTGGTGCCGCGCGAAGATTCGACTCAGCTGATCCCCGCGCAGACCGATGCGACCGTGGTGCGCATTCGCGCACTGCCGGGCACCATCGTCACGCCAGATTCAGTCCTTCTCGATCTTTCCGATCCCGAGCTAGAGCAGAAACTGCTGAATGCCAAGCTGGCGGAGCAGCAGGCCGAAGCGGACTACAAGAGCCTTCAAGCCACGCTGCAGAGCACGCTGATGGATAAGAAGATCGTCGCTGCGCAGGTGAACTCCGACTACACAACCAATGACCTTCAGGCAAAAATCGACAAGCAGCTGTTGGACCTGGGCGTGATAGCCGGGACGCAATACAACAAGTCAAAGAACACGGCCGAGCAGTTCGCCGCGCAGCACACTCTAAGCGTCGAGCAGCTTGACGTGAACGAGAACGCCATCAAGGTACAGCTTGCCTCGGGACAATCGAAAATCGACCAGGCGAAGACCCTTGTGGATCTCTATGAAAAGCAGACTGCCGCGCTCGAAGTGCGGGCGGGAATCTCGGGAGAGGTAGCTGCCCTTCCCACTGCCATGGCGGTGGGTACGCACGTGGCTGCGGGAACCCCGGTGGCCGAAGTGATCCAGCTGGACAAGCTGAAGGCGGCGCTGCAGATCGCAGAGACGCAGGCGCACGATATCCAGATCGGCCAGCCAGCCACGATTGATACGCATAACGGCGTCGTGCAGGGACATGTTTCGCGCATCGATCCTACCGTATTGAACGGAACCCGCACGGTTGACGTATCTCTCGACGGGCCGCTGCCTCCGGGCGCGGTGCCCAACCTGAGCGTGGACGGAACCATTGATCTCGAAAAGCTGAACGATGTGCTCTACGTGGGTCGCCCGGCGCTCGGCAACGAGAACTCCACGCTGAGCCTGTTCAAGGAAGATCCCGATCACAAGGGTGCCACTCGCGTCCCTGTAAAGGTGGGCAAAGCCAACGTGCAATACATCACTGTGGTGGATGGGCTGAAGGTGGGCGATACAGTGATTCTTTCCGACATGTCTCGTTACGACGGGGTGGATCGGATAAGGCTGGAATAAGGCAGTGAACAGTGGGTGGCGAGCATTGGGCAGTGAGCTTTGAATGAGGCATTGAGGAGAGGCGAGCATGGCGCAGGCGATCACCCAAGGTAGGAATGTGACCGCAGCGGCTGAGGCTGCGGGGCGAATCGCGGGCGGCCGCATCGTGTCCGTAGACTTCATGCGCGGGCTGGCGTTGATCCTCATGGCGATCGATCACCTGCGTGATTTCCTCACCAACATTCCCGTGGAGCCTGAAGACGTGGCCCACACCTGGCCTGCACTCTTTTTCACGCGCTGGATCACGCATTTCTGCGCGCCCCTGTTCTTCTTTCTCGCCGGGACAGGCGCCTATCTTTATCGCTTGCGGAGCGGTTCAGCGGGCGCGGTATCGCGATTTCTGTTGACCCGCGGAATCTGGCTGGTGGTGCTCGAATTCACCATCATCGAGTACGCCTGGACGTTCGTTTTCTGGCGGATGGGCGGCGTGATCTGGTCGCTTGGTTGTTCCATGATTCTGCTGGCGTTCCTGGTGCGACTCCCATACAAGGTAACGTTCGCGATCGGGGCGGCAATCGTGCTGCTGCACGACCTTTTCGACGCCGTCAAGCCAGCGCAATTTGGCCGCTTCGACTGGCTCTGGGCCATTCTTCATCGCAAAGGGGTAGTGCCGCACACGCACTTCTTCGTGCTCTTCCCGCTTCTTCCTCTTGCCGGTGTAATGGCTCTCGGCTATGTTTTCGGGAAGCTGTTCGAGAAGCCGGTTCAGGTTCGCGCGCGCATAACACTCTTGATCGGCATCGTCACGACCGCCGCCTTTGTTGTGCTGCGCGCCTTCAATTCGTACGGAAATCCAACGGCCGGTGTTGCGCGCAACTCGCCCGGCGAGTGGCATGTGCAGAGTTCGTTCGCCATGAGCGTGGTGAGCTTCCTCGATACGGAGAAATACCCGGCGTCTCTCCAATTCCTGCTGATGACGCTGGGGCCCGCGCTGATCGTGCTGGCAATCGTCGACCGTCTGGGAACATCGCAATTGTTTCAGTTCCTGAGCAAGCCGATCGTGGTTTTCGGGAGCGTTCCGCTGATGTTTTACGTCCTCCACCTTTATCTGATCCACTTCGCGGCCATTCTGCTGGCATACGTCTCTCACCAGCCGGTTGCGTGGTTGTGGAAGGGAAGCTTCTGGATGAACGAGGTACCGGCCGAATATGGGCATGGCCTCGTTACGGTGTACACCATGTGGATCGTAGTGCTCGCGGTCCTCTATTTTCCATGCATGTGGTTCGCCGAGTATCGGCGCCGCCACAAGGCGCAGTGGTGGCTGAGCTATTTCTAGGGCCGATGCAACCGTCGATCGGCAAATTGGCTGCAAGGAAATCGAATCAGAGAGGGAGATTGAAACGACATGACTGACAAGCTGATTGAAATTGAGGAATTGACCAAGGTCTTCTACACCGATGAAGTGGAGACCCACGCGCTTTCCGGGATTCACCTGACGATTTCGCGCGGTGAATACGTGGCCATGTCGGGCCCTTCGGGCTGCGGCAAGTCGACGCTGCTTTCCATCCTTGGCCTGCTGGATACACCAACCGGCGGCAAGTATCTGTTGAACAACAAGCCGGTGGAGAACCTGAGCTTCAGCGAGCGCTCGCGCATTCGCAACCAGGAGATTGGCTTCATCTTCCAGAGCTTCAACCTGATCGGCGATCTCACCGTGGAAGAGAATGTTGAATTGCCGCTGACCTATCGAGCAGGCATGCCGTCTGCCGAGCGCAAGAAGCGCGTGAAGGAAGCCCTGGAGCGGGTGAACATGGCCCACCGCATGCGGCACTATCCGGCACAGCTCTCCGGCGGCCAGCAGCAGCGTGTGGCTGTGGCGCGCGCGCTGGCGGGTTCGCCATCCATCCTGCTGGCCGACGAGCCTACCGGCAACCTGGACTCGAAGAACGGCGAAGCGGTGATGCACCTGCTGGCCGATCTGCATCGCGAGGGTTCGACGATTTGCATGGTGACGCACGATCCGCGCTTTGCCAAGCATGCCGAGCGCGAGGTGCACCTGTTTGACGGCAAGGTGGTTTCAGAACAGGAACTGCAGAAACTGACCTCTGAAGTGGAGGCGTAGCCATGACGGGCGCGAACGTGATCCAGGACTTGCGGTATGCAATGCGGCAGCTTCGCCGCTCGCCGGGCTTTGCCCTGACGGCGATGCTGACGCTGGCCCTAGGCATTGGCGCGCTCACCACGGTGGCGACATGGACCAACGCCGTTCTGTATAGCCCGTGGCCGCACGTGGCAGCACCGCGCCAGTTTCGATTTATCAGCGCCACCGTACTCGGCGGCGGCGGCTACTCGGTTCATTACGACGCTTATCAGTTCGTAGGCGCGCAAGGCCGATCGTTTCAGGACGCGGCGGCCTTCGACCTCACGACTGTCGATCTTGCCGCGCCTGGCACTCAACCCGAGGCCATCGCCGCAGGAGTGGTGTCGTCGAGCTACTTCCCCTTGCTTGGCCTTCAGCCGCAGGCCGGCCGCTTCTTCCAGAGGGGCGCGAGCGATCGCGCCTACGGTTCCAATGACGAAGTAGTTTTGTCCGATCGGTATTGGCGGGAACACTTTAATGCCGATAAATCGCTGATCGGCCGCACTATTTCGATCAATCGGCATGCGTTCACCGTCATTGGCATTGCGCCCGCCGAGTTCTACGGAATCTTTGGCGGCATTGCGGAGTCGGCCTGGCTGCCGCTTTCGAGCCTGCGGGATCTCTCCGCCGATGCCCCGCAAGATCCGCTGGATCACTACGGACTCCAGGTGGTCGTCCGCCTTCGTCCCGGTGTCACGGACGCATCGGCTGAGGCTGAGCTGAGTACCCTGGCCCGGTCATTCGCCCTGCAGCAACCAGGCGGAAAACTAACCGGCTGGACGCTCAACCTGGGGGATTCGGCACACTTTGAGCGCGGATTCTTCATCGTAATCGGGGCACAATTGCCGGTGCTCTTCGGGGCCTCCATCATGCTCATGGTCCTGGTGTGCATCAACATCGCCTCGTTATTAGGACAACAGGCCGCGCGTCGCCGCCGCGAAGTCGCCATCCGCACGGCCCTTGGCGCGACGCCGAGTCGCATCGCGTCGCAGGTATTTGCCGAGACAGCGCTGCTGGCGATTGCGGGCGCTCTCGGTGGCTGGGCTGCCAGCGTCCTGCTATCGCGGGCTCTCTATGCCTTGCTGCCTGACCTTGGATTCTCGCTCGCCTTCAATCTGCACACCGACGCGCGCATTCTTGGGTTTGTTGCCCTGATTGGCGTTGCGGTAACACTTGTTTGCGGCATGTACCCCACGCGCCAGTCGTTTCGCGTTTCGCAGCGTGAGGCGATGCAAGCCGGTGGCGCGGCCGTGGTAGGCGCGACCAGGAAGCGCATCGGCCAGCGCATTCTTCTTGGATTGCAACTCGGCATCTGCTTTGTGGTGCTGGTGTGCAGCGGACTGCTGATCCGCACCTCGCTGAACATCTTCAACCGCGACACGGGCTTCAATCGTGCCAACGTCATGACCGCGGCAATTGATCTGTCACGCTCGGGATATAGCGTCGAACGCGCGCAGGCCTTCCGCACGGCGCTGCTTGAGCGGCTCAGAACGGCGCCGGGTATATCCGGCGTCACTGTTACCTCGCATCTCCCCATGGGAGACGCGGGCTCGGGCAACACCCAGGGTCTGAGTGTTCCCGGCTATGTGCCAGCCAAGGGCGAGGAGATGTCGGTGATCACGGACTTCGAAGGTCCCGACTTCTTCCGCACCATGGAGATTGGCGTTGACCGTGGGCGCGACTTCAGCGCGAGCGACAATTTGAAAGCTCCGCGCATTGCCATTGTCAACGAGTCCATGGCACGCCGGTATTGGCCCAAGGAAGACGCGATCGGCCGCAGCGTCGAGGTGGGACACCAGCAATGGCTGGTCGTCGGCATCGTTCACGACTACACCTACCACATGCCGGACAACACCGAAGCTACTCCCTTACTTTTTCTACCGCTGGCGCAGTGGAATACGCCGACGTACACCAGTGTTGCAGTTCGCTCGCGGACATCAGCGGATCTAGCGGCGGGACAACTGCGCCAGGCCGTTGCCGCGCTTGATCCCTCCTTGCCGCTCGAAAACATGAGCACACTCGAGAAGGTGTCGAACCAGCTCTATCAATTCTTTCGCATTCCCGCCGAGTTGCTCGGCGTCTACACCGTGTCAAGCCTGCTGGTCGCGATGCTGGGCCTCTATGCCGTCATGGCCTATTCGGTCATCGAGCGCTATCGCGAATTTGCCCTTCGCATCACTCTCGGTTCTACACGAGCACAGATATTCGGCTTGATTCTGGGCGGTAGCGCGAGCGTTGCGGCACTGGGCCTGGCGGTGGGCACATTAGGCTCCATCGCCGCAGTTCGCCTGCTTCGCTCCGCGCTCTTCGGCGTGGCGCCATTCGATCCCCTCAGTTTCGGCTCTGCCGCTTCCCTGTTATTTGTGACCGCATTGCTGTCAGGAATGATTCCTGCACGCCGCGCTGCGGCCATTCAACCCATGCAGGCGCTTCGGTCGGAATAGCTCGCATATTCCTGTAACGGAGAAGGGGATTGGTGAATGAGATGAAGCATCCGAGTCTGTCCTCTTCGGAGTCGGCACCGCCGATTGGATCACCTTTCGATCGGTGTGCATTCTTCTTTGCTCAGTCGCGCTCCTGGCGTGCTACCTCCCCGCGCGCCGTGCTGCGTCCATCGATTCCATGCCAGCTCTCCGAACGGAATAGGAGGTCCGCTCAGTGAACACGTTGCTTCAGGATCTGCGCTACGCCCTGCGCCAGCTGCGGAAGTCGCCGGGCTTCGCGCTCACGGCGATCCTCACGCTTGCCCTCGGCATCGGCGCCAACACGGCCATCTTTACGCTGGTCAAGGGCATCCTCCTGCGCTCGCTACCGGTTGCGGATCCAACGCGGCTCTACCGCATCGGCGACAACGACAACTGCTGCGTAAATGGCGGATTCGTTGAGCGAAATGGAGACTTCGACATCTTCTCCTATGACCTGTATAAGCAACTGAAGAAATCCGCCCCGGAGTTTGAACAGTTGGCCGCCGTCCAGGCAGGACAGTGGAGGCTGAGCGTGAGGCGCGGACAGGAGGTGGGCCGCGAGCTTCACGAGGAGTGGGTCTCGGGTAACTATTTTTCTACACTCGGTATGGGTGCGTCATTGGGCAGAGTGATCACCGACAGTGACGACCAGGAGAATGCGCCTCCAGTCGTGGTTCTCAGCTACCGCGCGTGGCAGAACGAGTTCGGCTCGGATCCCACGCTCGTTGGTTCGACCATTTCCATTCAAGCGCGCCCGTTCACGGTGATCGGCGTCGCTCCCGCACGTTTTTTCGGCGATCGCGTTACGGACACGCCCCCGGATTTCTGGATGCCGCTGTCCACCGAACCTTACGTGCATGCCGGCGGGGCCTCGATTCTGCATCATGCCGACTCAAACTGGCTCTATCCTCTCGGACGGGTTCGACCGGGAACAAACATCTCTGCGCTCCAGGGCAAACTCACTGCCGCGCTTCGCCAATGGCTCCTTACCCGCGATACCTACACCCAGCACGGTGGCGCAGCCCTTATTCCCAAGCAATATGTCGTGGTTGTTCCTGCTGGCGGTGGAATCCAGAACTTGCAACAGGAAACAGGAAAAGGACTCACGATGCTCATGATCCTTTCCTCCGTTGTGCTGCTCATCGCCTGCGCCAACATTGCCAACCTGCTCTTGGCTCGGAGCACGTCGCGCCGCGCAGAGATCGCGGTCCGCATGGCCATGGGCGCCGCGAGACAGCGCGTGATCCGCCAGACGCTCACCGAGTGCCTGCTTCTGAGCTGCCTGGGCGGCCTCGCCGGCCTTGGCGTTGCGTATGCCGGCTCACGCACTATCCTCGCCTTGGCGTTTCCTGACTCGCCCAACGTCACAATCAGCGCCAGTCCTTCGCTCTTGGTTCTCGGATTTGCATTTGCGGTATCTTTGGCCACGGGGATTCTGTCTGGGCTGGGGCCCGCATGGTTCTCCCTTCAGGCGCAGCCAGCTGAAGTGCTGCGCGGCGTCAACCGCTCCACCAGGGATCACTCAGGCATCTCCCAAAAGGCTCTCGTGGTCCTGCAGGCGGCGTTGTCTGTCGTGCTGCTGGCAAGCGCGATCCTGATGTCTCGCTCGCTCGGCAACCTTGAAAACCAGAATTTCGGCGTCGCCGTCAGTAATCGCTTTGTGATGCACATCGATCCTGCAGGCGCGGGATATACCACCGAGCGCTTGCCCGCTCTTTATCGGGAGATCGAGACCCGCTATTCCGCACTGCCCGGCGTGGCCCACGCATCTCTCGCGCTCTACAGCCCCCTCGAGGGCGATAACTGGGGTGAGTGTGTCTTGCAGCAGGGCCACCCGATCCCCCGCGCCGGCGACCAATGCAATTCCACATGGGACCGCGTGAGCGCGCAGTTTCTTCGCTCCATTGGCGTGCCCGTGCTGCGCGGCCGCGACTTTAATGAACAGGATACCGCCAGTTCGCAGCCGGTGGCAGTTGTGAACGAGAAGTTTGTGAGGACCTTCTACCCCAACGAAGATCCCATCGGGAAGCACTTCGGCATTGACGATCCGAAATACTCCTCCGCATTCGAGATCGTTGGCGTCTTCCGTGACTTCAAGATGAACAACCCCCGCGAAGCTGTGAGGCCGGTTTTCCTCCGTCCGCTGTCTCAACGCTTCAACGGATTTGCGCCTCCTTACGACGGTGGCGAACTTCAGTCCATGTTTGTCGGCTCCGTTCTCATCGATTTCAATTCCCGGCCGCAGAATGGGGAAGAAATGTTGCGCCGCACACTGGTCACGATCGACCCCAATCTGACCGTCGTCGATCTGACGCCCTTTGACCGGCAGGTCAACGACAATTTCGTCCAGGACCGCCTTCTTGCCAGGTTGACGAGCCTCTTTGGTGTGCTCGCTCTCATTCTCGCCTCAGTTGGCCTCTACGGCGTGATGTCGTATTTCGTGGTTCGCCGCACCGGCGAGATCGGCATCCGCATGGCGCTCGGCGCAACGCGCTCCAGTGTTATGGGCATGGTGCTGCGGGGGGTCGGCCTCCAACTGGGATTGGGGCTTGTGATCGGAATCCCTACGGCTTTGTTCGCCGGCAATTTGATGGCGAGCCAACTCTATGGTGTCAGCTCTTACGATCCACTCGCACTGAGCGGTGCGACCCTTGTTCTCACCCTTTGCGCAACTGTGGCCGGATTGATTCCCGCGCGACGCGCCGCCTCCATTGAGCCCATGCAGGCACTGCGCACCGAATAGGAGATCACTAATGAATTCGCTGTTCCAGGACCTCCGCTACGCTTTGCGCCAGCTGCGTAAGTCGCCCGGGTTCGCCATCACCGTGGTGCTCACGCTCGCGCTTGGCATCGGAGCCAACGCGTCGATCTTCACTCTTTTCGACCAGGCGCTGCTGCGCATGCTGCCGGTGCAAAAGCCAAAGGAACTTGTCCGCTTCGAATGGAGCGGTGGATTCTCCGGTTCGTACAGCAGTTTCGGCGGCGACGCGGAAGACCGTCACAATTACTTCTCCTATCCGATGTACAAGGATCTACGCACGCAGAACCAGGTCTTCGAGGGCATAGTGGCGACGGAAGAGACGAGCGTTGGCGTCTCCTGGCGAAACCAGGCGGAGGACAAGGACGCGGAGGTCGTCAGTGGCAACTACTTCCAGTTGCTGGGCCTCAAACCGTCCACTGGTCGGCTTTTCACCCAACAGGACGAAACCGAAAAGAATGCCAACCCTGTTGCCGTCCTGAGCTACGACTATTGGAGAACCCGCTTCGGTGCATCGGGCGATGTGGTGGGCCAGACCGTTCTGGTCAATGGGCACCCCTTCACCATCATCGGCATCGCGCCCAATCACTTCGATTCAGCAATCGGCGGCTACAAACCAGGCATCTTTGTCCCGGTCACCATGGTGGAATCTGCGATTCCGTGGAGAGCGCCGATTGATGATTTGAAGAATCACCAATCAATATGGCTCACGCTGGTGGCACGACTCAAGCCCGGGATGACCGCCGCACAAGCCCAGGCGAGCCTGGGGACGCTTTGGCAATCGCTGCGTGCTTATGAACTCACTCTTTACAAATCGAAGTCGGAGCGCTTCAGGAAAAACTTCCTCGACAATTCGCGCATCAAGGTTGTGGATGACTCCAAAGGATTTAATCCCAACCGCGGCACCCTGGAAAAGCCGCTTGTCATTCTCTTCTCGATGACGGGGTTGTTGGTGGCTATGTGTGCCATCAACGTGGCCACGCTCCTGCTGCTCCGTGCCACTGCCCGAGCACGCGAGATGTCCATGCGTTACGCTCTGGGCGCAAAGCGGGGCCGCATCCTGTCTCAACTTCTGGTTGAAGGCGGACTTCTGGGTGCAGCTGGAGCCGCAGCGGGCCTTGCCATTGCCCCGTTCGTCTCTGCCGTTCTCGTTCGCCTGATGAGCAACGCAGAACCGGGCAGCGAACCTTATTCTTCCGCACTCGATATGAGGGTATTGCTCTTCACGTTGAGCCTCTCGGTGGCTTCCAGTTTGCTCTTCAGCATCGCTCCAGCCCTGCAGTTCATGCGTCCCGATCTGACCAATACTCTACGCCAGAACGCGGGGACGGCATCGAAGGGTTCGCAGCGCTTTCGCAAGTTTTCGGTGGGGTTGCAGATTGCGCTTAGCGTCATGCTTCTGAGCGGCGCGGGACTTTTCGTGCGTACACTCGACAATCTCCGCGCGCAGAACCTTGGTTTCGAAACCGGTCACCTTGTGACGTTTGGTCTTGACCCCACCAACTCCGGCTACGGCGAAGACCGCACGCCGCAAATCGTCACCGCGGCGCTCGAAGTGCTCGGCCGCGTTCCGGGTGTCAGCTCGGTCGCCGGCACAACCGATCCCGAAATCGCCGGGGACAATGAGAGTTCCAATTACACCATCCAGGGGTACAAGCCCGCAGATGACGAGCGCATGAACTTCGAGCAGCCCCGGATCACGCCAGGCTACTTTGCGACCTTGCGCCAACCGTTGCTGGTTGGTCGCGAGTTCACACCTGCCGACGCAAAAGGCCAGCCCAAGGTTGCGGTCGTGAACCTCGCCTTCGCCAAGCGCTTCTTCGGCACGCCGCAAAATGCCATCGGCCGTCAGATCGTGGAAGGGGGCAGCGATAATCCGAAGTTTGATACCACCATTGTGGGCGTCGTCGGGGACATAAAGCATTCCGACCTTCGCACCACGCTCGGGCCCGCCGTCTACGAACCGTATCTGCAAGAGAAGCATCCCAACGGCGTGGTGATGTACCTGCGGACCTCCGGCCCGCCGGAGGCTCTCGAATCCGCCATTAGGCAGACCATTCACCAACTAGACTCCACTTTGGTGGTCGGTGGCCTCCGCACAATGCAGGAACAGGTGGACCGCAGCGCCTCTGACGAGCGTGCCCTCGCCTTCCTCGCTATCGGTTTCTCCACGCTCGCCATGCTGCTGGCCGCCGTTGGGCTCTATGGCGTGATGGCTTATTCCACTGAGCAGCGCACCCGCGAAATCGGGGTCAGGTTGGCGCTCGGGGCGCAGCGGTCCAGTGTCATCGTGCTCATCTCCCGCGAAATGCTCATCATCGCATCCGTCGCCACCCTCATCGCACTGCCGTCTGCCGCCGCCATCGCGCGCCTTTTCAGCAGCCAGCTCTACGGAGTCACCGCCGAGGATCCGCTCACGCTTGCTTCTGCCGTGGCTCTAACTGCGATCATGGTGATCCTGGCCGCGGCACTGCCCGCGCGTCGTGCCGCGAGCGTACAACCAATGAATGCCCTGAGAACTGAGTGAGCGGTTGGAGCCAGGCCACGAGGCTGGCAATTCGAGAATCGAGAAAGGGAAGGGAGGTCCGGATGTACCGACAGAATCTACGCTACGCGTTGCGTATGTTGCGCAAGAATCCGGGCCTGACCGCGACTGTGGTCTTCACGCTCGCGCTCGGCATCGGCGCAACTACGGCCATCTATACGGTGGTCTACGGCACTCTCATTGCGCCCATGCCGTATCCCAATCCGGACCAGCTGGTGATGGTCTGGTCGACAATTCACGGCCAGCGGAACGGTGCATCGTCGGCCGGAGATGTTCTCGACTGGCAGGAGCAAAGCAAGTCCTTTCAGGGCCTGAAGGCATTCACCGGAACCAGCTTCAACCTCGGCGGCAAGCAGGAGCCCGAGATGGTGCCGGCTCAGATGACCACACCCGGCATGTACACCATGATTGGTAATCGCTTCGTCCTGGGACGCGACTTTCTTCCCGAAGAAGGGATCCTGGGCAAAGAGCACGAAGCGATCCTGATGAACAAGATGTGGAGAAGGCTGGGAGCGGATCCAAAGATTGTCGGCAAGCAGATTATGCTCGACCAGAAGCCATACACCGTGGTGGGCGTGCTCGCCCCGGGCCAAGCCGACCGATTGAACCAGGACCTGGTGGTTCCGTTGGCTTTCACACCGGAGCAGAAGAACCACGATTTTCATTGGCTTCTGGTGATGGGCCGCCTGAAAGACGGCGTGACGATGAAACAGGCGCAGACCGATATGGATGCGGTCTCCGCGCATATCGCCGAGGCAAATCCGCGCTCGGATAAGGGCTGGGGAGCGCGGGTCGAGCCGCTCAAGAACGACTTCATGGGCGACAACGTCAAGCTCACGCTCTGGCTGCTTCTGTGCGCGGTTGGATGCGTTTTGTTAATCGCGTGTGTGAACGTCGCCAACCTGCTGCTCGCCAAGGGCACGGCGCGCCAGCGCGAAGTCGCGATCCGCGCGGCGCTAGGAGCAACGCGGCGCGACGTATTTGTTCAATTCATCATTGAAAGCCTCGTGCTTGCATGCGTTGGAGGAGTGGTCGGCGTAGGTGTCGGGATCGGCATGCTTCGCGGATTCACTGCCGCAATGCCGCCCGACACTCTGCCGACCGAGGCCGAGCTGACTCTCAACTTGCCCGTTCTGGCAGTAACGATTGCCGCCACCATGCTGGCTGGGTTGCTCTTCGGCTGTGCGCCTGCGTGGTACGCCGCACGCCTCGATCCGGCTGAATCGCTGAAGGAGGGTGGCCGCTCGGGTTCCGGAAGGGTTCGCAATAATCTGCGACGGTTGCTTGTGGTCGGCGAGTTTACTCTTGCGCTTGCGCTGCTCGCTGGTGCAGGACTTGCCATTCACAGCTTCTGGAATCTTAATCACGTCGATCTCGGCGTGCGGACCGATCACGTTCTCACGTTTGGCCTGCCCATGAACAAGGGCATGGACTATAAGCCTGACCAGATCATTGCTTATTACCAGCAAATCCTCCGCAGGATTGAGTCGACCGCTGGAGTGGAAAGCGCGGCCGCGGCCACCGGTATGCCGCTCAGAGGCGCCGGATTCGGAATGCCTTTCACCATCAAGGGGCAGGCGGATTTCGCCGATCCATCCGAGCGGCCGGGAGCCGGCTTTGGCATGGTTAGCCCGGGCTACTTCAACACCTACGGGGTTCACCTCGTCAAGGGGCGCTTCTTTACCGAAGCGGACAACGCCGGCAGCGTCCGCGTTGCTGTGGTAAATGAACAATTCGTCCGCCACCATCTGCCCGATAAGAATCCGATCGGCCAGGTACTGAACGTTGAGCAACTCATTCCTGGAGTCCAGAAGCTTGGTCCGTATCAGGCGTGGGAAATTGTCGGCGTATATCACGACGTGCGCGGAGGCTCTTTCGCGCGGCAGCGAGAGGAGATCCTGGTCCCCTTCTACCAAATCTCCTGGCCTTTTGTCGCCGTGGGGGTTCGCACCGCGGGCGATCCCGCGGCAATGACAAAAACCATCTCCGCGGCGGTGCATGCGGTCGATCCCACCCTGGCGCTGTCCCGTGTGCGGACCCTCGACCAGGTTCGCGATGAGGACCTTTCGGGCGACCGCTTCTCGCTTCTGCTCTACGGAAGCTTCGCCGCCATTGCGCTTACTCTTGCTGCAATCGGTATCTACGGCGTGATGGCCTTTGCTGTCGGCGAGCGCTCCCATGAGATTGGCGTGCGCATGGCGCTGGGCGCAAGCCGCAATCGCGTGGTGCGGATGGTGCTGCGAGATGGCCTGGTGCTTGCATGCGCGGGATTGCTGCTTGGACTCATCGGAGCCTATTTTGTAGGCCGGGCGATGCGCTCTACGCTCTATGGGGTCGGCACAATCGACCTGACAGCCTTCTGCACCGTGGGAACGATCCTGCTGACCGCGGCACTCGTAGCTTGCTATTTCCCGGCGCGTCGCGCTGCCGCAGTCGATCCGATCAAGGCATTGCGAATTGAATGAACGAACGGAACCCTGTTTTCTCTGAATGGAGTCATGACTGACATGATCGAACTGAAGAACGTAGAACGCAGTTACAAAACCGGACACACCGAGACCTGGGTGCTTCGCCGCATCGGCATCACCATCCGTGAAGGCGAGTTCGTCACTGTGATGGGGCCCAGCGGAGCAGGGAAGTCATCGCTGCTCAACGTGCTCGCCCTGCTCGATGACAGCTGGCTGGGCGAATACTGGTTTGGCGATACCGCCGTCCACGCGCTCAACCGCAAGCAGCGCGCCGACCTCGCCCGCCAACGCATCGGCATGGTCTTTCAGAGTTATCACCTGCTTGACGACCTTACCGTCGCCGAAAACATCGACCTGCCCCTCTCCTACAAAAACCTCCCCGCCAAGGTGCGGGCCGGCATGGTTGCAGATATCCTCGACCGCTTCCGAATCGTGGCCAAGAAGGATCTGTTCCCCAACCAGCTCTCCGGCGGGCAGCAACAGTTGGTCGGCATTGCCCGCGCCGTGGTTCACGCCCCTGCGCTTCTGCTGGCAGACGAACCTACCGGCAACCTGCACTCCACGCAGGCACGCGAAATCATGGAGCTATTTCGCGAATTGAATCGCGCCGGCACCACCATCGTGCAAGTAACCCATTCCGACGAGAACGCGCGCTATGGCTCGCGCATTTTGGAACTGCATGACGGATGGCTGACGCGCGACGAAGCCGTCGCCACCCCGGTCGAGGAGGTCAAGGCTCAGTGAGCGATTATCCGGTAAGCACGTCTCACCAACACGGAATCCGCCCCGGCTCTCAGGTCTCATTACGCGCGCGTCTGCAAGCATGCGTAGCCATCGTCCTGCTTCAGGCCAATCTCGCGTTCGCCGCGGGGCCGCTCAGCCCCGCCTCTCCGATGCAGGCACAGGCGCCAGCCAGTGCGCAGACTCCACCGGCGACGCCCGAGGCGCCCGCGGCCAGCGGCACAGCTACATCGCAGCCGACGCTGGCGCAACAAGCGCAGCAGGCGCAGCAGCAGGCGGTTGTCCCGCAACGGCCGTTTCATGTGGACATGCCGCGCGCGCACCATAATCCATTTTTCGCCTACCTGCCTAGCACTGCGCCGGAACTGAATCTCAACAACTCTCCGCGCCTGGATAGTCTCATCCGCGACGGCAAACTTTACATCTCGCTCAAAGACGCGATTGCCCTCGCCATCGAAAACAACCTCGATCTCGCCTACTTACGCTACAACTTTCCCATTGCGCAGACAGATATCGAGCGCACCAAATCCGGCAGCCCCTCCAACGGTGTCGATACCGCCATCTCCCAGTCCACGCAGGGCGGCTTTAGCTCCAGCGGTGGGGGCGGCGGCGGGGGCGGAGCCGGGTTCTCTGCCGGCAACGGCGGCATCGTCACGTCGACGCTCGGCGCCGGAACCTCCGTCCCCTCCTTCGATCCCATCCTCACTTTCAGGGGCAATGTCGATCACACCACCGTCCAGGAGACCAACCAGTTTCTGCAGGGCACACCGACCCTCAAAACCAACACCATTCAGGGCCTGGCCAATTACAGCCAGTACTTCCCGCTGGGCACCAACATTTCCGCTCAGTACCTGGGACAGCGCATTACCAGCAACAGCCCGTACAACGCCATCAATCCTGATCTGTATTCCAATTTTTCGGTGCAGATCACGCAGCCCGTCCTGGCGGGCTTCGGCCGCTCCACCAACGAGCGGTTCATCCGCATCGCCAGGCGCAACGCCCAGATCACCGACCTTGCTTTCACGGCGCAGGTCATCGCCACCGTCACGCAGGTTGAGACCATCTATTGGGATCTCGTGGGCGCCTATCTGGATGAGCAGATCTCGGACCGCTCGCTCGGCTTTGCGCAACAGACCCTCGACGTGGACCAGAAGCAACTCGACCTCAAGGCCATTCCGGCCATGCAGGTCATGACCGACCAGTCTGCCGTCGCCACCGCCGAGGGCAATCTCACTGTCGCCCGCGCCAGCCGTCGCCTCAATGAACTCCTTTTGAAGAACGCGCTCACCAAGGTCGACGATCCCATAATCGATGACATGCCCGTCGTTCCCCTCGACCTCAAAGGCGCACCCGATCCCGACGCTGCCGAACCCATTGACGCGCTGATCGCCGACGCCGAAAAGAACCGCCCCGAAGTCGCCATTTACAAGGCCAACGCCGAGAAGCTGAAGCAGTCTCTGAAGGACATCAACAGTGAGCTCCTGCCCAGCCTGAATATGTACGGCTACTACTCCGGCGCCGGGACCGGCGGCCCGAAAAACCCGGGCTGCACCCTATCTGCGCAGGAGTGTTCCTCGTCTCTCCCCACGGGTTTCCCGGGCATGTTCCAGAACATCTTCAACTACTCATCGCCCGAATACCAGGTTGGCATGACACTCGCCATTAACCTGCGCAACCGTCAACAGAAAGCCGATCAGTTCCGCGCCGTCCTGGACTACCGCCAGAGCCAGATCACCTCCGAATCGCAGCAGAAAACCATCCTCTTCGACGTGCGCAACACACGCTTCGCTCTGGAACAGGCCCAGGCTCACGTCGACGCCCTCGAGAAGGCCCGCGATCTGGCACAGCGCACGTTTGACATCACCGCGCAGGAACAGAAACTCGGCGCCAAATCCAGCTACGATGTGCTGGTTACGCAGAACAACCTGGCTATTGCGGAATCCGCTCTCGTGGATGCGCAGACGGCCTACAAAAAAGCCAAGGTAGACATCGAACGCGCCACGGGAAAAACGCTGCAGCGGATGGGCGTTTCGATCGACGATGCAAAGACCGGCGTCGTGACCCAGGCACCGTAGAATCATTGCAAACGTCTATGTCTTCCGCAGCACAAACCGAGTTCGGCATTACCATCGACGCGGCACTGTACGGTACCGTGGAGGCGAGCCATTCCGAGTAAGCAAGACAAAATTCGTGTACTGGTCGCCGACGATCAACCGCATATCCTCGAGGCAGTGGAACTGCTACTGAAGCCGCAGGGGATTGCGGTCGACTGCGCCCGCTCGCCGCAACTGGCGCTCGAGGCGCTGGGCCAGGCAGAGTACGACGTCCTGTTGATGGACCTCAACTACACCCGCGACACCACGTCGGGCCAGGAAGGTCTCGACCTGCTTGCGCGCGTGCAGGAGATGGACTCGCGGCTCCCCGTAATCATCATGACCGCTTGGGGCAACATCGACCTCGCCGTCGAAAGCATCAAGCGCGGCGCCCGCGACTTCATCCAGAAGCCATGGGAGAACGAGCGCCTGCTCAGCATGATTCGCGTGCACGCCGAGCTTCGCCAGGCATTGCGCCACGCCCGCCAACTCGAATTGGAAAATCGCCTTCTGCGCGGCGAGGGCATGCCCGACTTCGTTGCTGGCGCGCCCTCCATGCAACCGGTGCTGGAACTCATTGGGCAAGTCGGACCTTCCGACGCCAACGTGCTTATCACCGGCGAGCACGGTACGGGCAAGGAAATCGTGGCCAAGCTCCTCCATGCCGCGTCTCCGCGCAACCGAATGCCGCTCGTCGCCGTCAACGCCGGCGGCTTGCCGGAAGGCACATTCGAAAGCGAAATCTTCGGCCACGTCAAAGGCGCGTTTACTGACGCCCGCACCGACCGCATCGGCCGCTTCGAATTGGCTAACAACGGCACGCTTTTCCTCGACGAGATCGCCAACGTGCCCATTCGCCAGCAGGCCAAGCTCCTTCGTGTTCTTGAAACCGGCGAACTGGAACGGGTGGGCTCGTCGCAAACCCGGCGCGTGGATGTCCGCGTGCTCTCCGCCACCAACGCACAGCTCCAGGAAGAAGCCGCCGCCGGCAACTTCCGCGAAGACCTCCTCTTCCGCATCAACACCGTGGAGATCCATCTGCCCGCACTCCGCGAGCGCCGCGAGGACATCCCGCTGCTGGCCTCGCACTTCCTCAACCGCAACCGCTCGCGCTATCGCAAGCAGGTCACCGGGTTCGCCGCCTCAGCCATGCAGCAGATGATGCAATACGCGTGGCCGGGTAATGTTCGCGAACTCGAGCACACCATCGAACGCGCGGTGCTGCTGTGTCGCGGCGATGAGATCGAACCCGCAAACCTGGCCATCACCGCCGGAAAATTCTCTGCGCAGTCCATTGATAACATGAGCATTGACGAAGTGGAGGCCCTGCTCATCCGCAAGGTGCTCCGCCGCTGCGACGGAAACATCTCGCAGGCCGCGGATGCCCTCGGACTGAGCCGCGCCGCGCTCTATCGGCGCATCGAAAAGTATGGCCTATGAAAAGTCAGCGCGACGCCGTCATCGGCGCTCGGCTGTTGGCCGGGCGTGGCTCTATAGCCTATGGCTTTCGTTGCCCGGCCTGGCGTTCGCCGGCATTCTCATATATCGCGAAAAGGTCGGTTTGACGCCCGGGCTTCTGATCGCCTGCTGTCTGCTTCTCTACTTCGCGCTGATCGCCGCCGCCCTTATCGAAAGTTTCATCCGCCCCATGCAGACCCTGTCGAATGTTGTGGCCTCGATGCGCGAGGGCGACTTCTCCTTTCGCGCCCGCGGCGCCGGCTCCAGCGATTCATTTGGCGAATTGGCAGGCGAAGTCAACGCGCTCGCCGACCTGCTGCAAAGGCAGCGCGTGCGTTCGCTTGAAGCCACCGCGTTGCTCGGCCGCATCCTCGAGGTCATGCACGCGCCACTGTTTGCTTTCGACCGCCAAAACGTGCTGCAGCTCGTCAACACCGCGGGAACGCAGATGCTCGAGCGGCCGCATGCGCGCTGCTTCGGCTACCCCGCCAAGGAACTCGGGCTCGATGAACTCCTTCACGCGCCCGACCAGAGCATTCATCTCTTCGGCGGCAGCCCA
>Ga0210394_10003129_pt1 | contig 21345 bp, 12 predicted proteins | sample IncBWC12MmetaG_FD_160121 | JGI IMG/M metagenome (GOLD analysis project Ga0210394, IMG submission 160121) | Forest soil microbial communities from Barre Woods Harvard Forest LTER site, Petersham, Massachusetts, United States - Inc-BW-C-12-M | ecosystem: Environmental > Terrestrial > Soil >...
TCGCCGCCGTTCGTTTGCGGCCGGCCGGCGCTCGGCGCCTCGGGACGGGTGAGCCGGCTCTCGAGGGCGACCTTGCGCAAAAAGCTCTCGCGATCGGTCGCGACGAGCTCGAGCACCAGCCGCGCCGGCGCATCGACCGATGCTTCGATGGCGAAGGCCTTATCGATGCGCACGGGCTTCGACAGATCGAACACGATGCGCGAGCCGCCCGGCATCACCAGCCCGAAGCGGAAGGCCTTGATGAGGCCGCGTCCGCTCTCGCCGGTTTTCGGGGCGAGCGCAAAGGTGACCTGCGGGATGTCGAGGACGACCCGGTAGGGGTCGGCAAGCGTGAAGGCGTGAAGGTCGATCTTGCGGCTCAGATCCAGGACGAACCGCGTCTGCGATTCGTCGCCGCCGAGCCGGGCGGCGGTGGCGACCGGAGGCGAATCGGCTGCGGGCACGACCAACGGGCCTTCGGCCGCCGATGCGGCCATAGCGAAGATCAGTCCGAGGAAAGCCCAGCTCGCCGCTCGGACAGCCATCGGTTGCAACCCTCCGCGCGCCTGTCTTACTCCATTAGGCAGGCGTGGTTAAACGAAACTTAAGCACCTATCTCTCAGCAATGTGGGAAGGGCTAAAGAAGCGCGGCGGAACCGCGGCGTTCGGGCAAATCCCACAGGCTGCTTGCCAATTCCCCGCCGCCGGCCTTAAGAAGGACCGGCTGACGGTCAACGGTTCCGGCTGTGTCCCGTCAGGGCATCCGGCACGTCCGCCGCGATGGCTCCGCCCGATAACGGGGCTGCTGCGGACGCTTTCGTTTCCGCTCCGGCGCCAACAACGCGCCGATGAAAGCGGAACGAGCGAGGCCGGTACCCTCAAGGAGTAGGGCAGCCGGGCCCCCTCTGCGGCGCGTACGCTGACAGCGAATGGCTGTCGGAACGCTTCGCCGATACCGTGAGCAGGCGAGAGAATCGCGGCGGCGCCAGGCGCTGCCGTCACACCGCGGTTTGGAGTTCATGTTCGAGGCGCAAGGCGAAGTTCGATCGGACCGGCGCGGCGGCGCTTACGCAGCGCTCGCCGGCTCGCCGGCCGACTTCGCCGGCTGCGCCCGGAGTTTCCGATCCGTTTCATCCACCGACAATCGGCCGGCCCGCCGTCCTTCGCCGCCTTCGCGGCGCGGAGCGAGTTGCGCGCCGGCCCATATGAGAATTTCCAATGGCCAACAAAATGCTCATCGACGCGACCCATCCGGAAGAAACCCGGGTGGTCGTCTTGCGCGGCAATCGCGTCGAGGAATTCGACTTCGAGTCCGCGCAGCGTAAACAACTCCGAGGCAACATCTATCTGGCGAAGGTGACGCGCGTTGAGCCGTCGCTGCAGGCCGCGTTCGTCGACTACGGCGGCAATCGCCACGGCTTTCTGGCCTTCAGCGAAATCCATCCCGACTACTATCAAATCCCGGTCGCCGACCGGCAGGCGCTGATCGACGAAGAAGGACGCGCCCAGCGCGCCGCCGAGGACGAGGACGACCGGCGCTCGCGCCGGCACCGCGGCCGAGGCCGGCCGGCGCCCGCACGCCGCGACGAAGAGGTCGTGCGCGGGGCGGTGGCGGATACGCCCGCCGGCGACCCCGGTGCCACCGAGCAACCGACGGAGTTCGCCGGGGAAGACCACCGGCCGGAAATCGAGCCGGCAAGTACCGCCCCGGCCGAAGAGTCGGGGGCATGGGCTGCGACTGAGCCGCAATCGCCAAGCCAGCCGGAGCCGCCAGCGGCGGAATCCGCGCCGAGCGAAGCTAAGTCGGGCGAGCCCTATCCGTCGGCGGCGGAAACGACCGCTGGACCGGACGAGGATCATTCCGCACCGGCGGCGGACGAGGCCGCTGCCGAAGCCGGCGATGACGATAACGGCGCTCGCGCTGCCGCGACGACGCGGGACGGCGCCGAGAACGGCGATGATGACGAAGCCGCCGAAGAGGTCGTCGAATCGGTCGGCGGCTCCGACGCGCTCGAGGAAGTCCCCGATCGCGCGCCGCGCTATCGCCGCCAGTACAAGATCCAGGAAGTGATCAAGCGCCGGCAGGTGATGCTGGTGCAGGTGGTCAAGGAGGAGCGCGGCACCAAGGGCGCGGCGCTCACGACCTATCTGTCGCTTGCCGGCCGCTATTCGGTGTTGATGCCCAACACGGCGCGCGGCGGCGGCATCAGCCGCAAGATCACCAGCCCGGAGGACCGTTCGCGGCTCAAGGAGATTGCGCAGGAGCTGGAAGTCCCCGAGGGCATGGGCGTGATCCTGCGAACGGCCGGCGCCAGCCGCACCAAGACCGAGATCAAGCGCGATTTCGAGTATCTGTTGCGGCTTTGGGAAACGGTGCGCGACCTGACGCTCAAATCGACCGCGCCCAAGCTCGTCTACGAGGAAGGCTCGCTGGTCAAGCGCTCGATCCGCGATCTCTACAGCAAGGACATCGACGAGGTCACGGTCGCCGGCCCCGAGGGCTACGACGAGGCCAAGGAATTCATGCGCATGCTGATGCCGAGCCATGCGCGCAACGTCAAACTTTACACCGACACGCAGCCGCTCCTCTCGCGCTACGGCGTCGAGAACCAGCTCGACGCCATGTTCTCGCCCGTCGTGCAGCTGCGCTCCGGCGGATACATCGTGCTCAATCAGGCCGAAGCGCTGGTCGCCATCGACGTCAATTCCGGCCGCGCCACGCGCGAGCATCACATCGAAGACACCGCGCTCAAGACCAATCTGGAGGCGGCGGACGAGATCGCGCGCCAGCTGCGGCTGCGCGACCTCGCCGGGCTGATCGTCATCGATTTCATCGATATGGACGAGAAGCGCAACAACCGCGCGGTCGAGCGGCGCTTGAAGGAATGCCTCAAGCAGGACCGCGCCCGCATCCAGGTCGGGCGCATCTCGCATTTCGGCTTGCTGGAGATGTCGCGGCAGCGCATCCGCACCAGCGTGCTGGAGAGCTCGACGGACAAGTGCCCCTATTGCGGCGGCAGCGGCCATGTGCGCTCGGTGTCGTCGCTCGCACTGCAGGTGCTGCGCGCGCTCGAAGATCAATTGATGAAATCCGGCACCCACAATCTCATTGCCCGCACCCGGCCGGACGTGGCGCTCTACGTCCTCAATCAGAAGCGCGCGCATCTGCGCGCACTTGAGGAACGCTTTGTCATCACCATCACGGTGAGCGCCGACGAGACGGTGACCGCGCCGCAGGCTTTCGTCATCGATCGCGGCGAGCAGGTGCATACCGTCGAGGCCGCGAAGGCTCTGGCCGAGCAGTCGGCGGCGGCGGCGCCCGCCGCGCCGCTCGAGGAGGAGGACGAGCTCGAGCCGGCCGGAATTGCCGACGAAGAGGAAGCCGAGGCCGACGCGGCGGAGGCCGCAGAGGGCGCACCTGAATCGGGAGAGGGCGGCCCGCGGCGTCGCCGGCGCCGGCGGCGGCGTGGACGCAACGGCGGCGGCGAAGCTGCCGCCCATGATCCGTCCCACCATGAGCCGTCCCACCATGGGCCGTCCCGCCACGAGGCGACCGGCGAGGGAGCGGCCCAGCCCTTTGTCGAAGGCGATGAGGCGCAGTCCGAGGGAGATCTTGCGGCAGAAGCGGAGGAGACAGCGGCGGACGACCGAGGCGGAGGAGCCCCGCAGCGCGACGGCGAACGCAGGCGGCGGCGCCGCGGCCGACGCGGCGGTCGCCGTAGTCGCATGGAGCGAGAACACAATGGCGAGCCGGCACACGCGTCGCAGGATCAGGACGCGCAGGCGCCCCGGCACGAGGCTGCGACCGGCGCCGAGTTCGCCGCGCCGCCGGCATATGAGCCGCCTGCGGCGCAGGAACCGCCGCGCCGGCGCTCGACCGTGCGCGAACCGGCACCCGGCGTCGCCGCCGATGAAACCCATGCGCCGCAGCCCAAGGCGCCGGCCGAGCAGCCGGTGATCACCGAACTTGGCGACAGCGAGCCGTCGGATCGGCCGCGCCGCAGCGGCTGGTGGTCGCGCCGCTTCGCCGGCGGCTGATCGAGACGCGCGCCGGCGCCCGGCCCAACCGGCCACTCGGCACATCTGGGAGCGCGCGATGAAGAGCCGGTGGGTCGAGGGCGACGCCGAGGCGCTGGTCGCGCAGGGCGCCAAATCCGGGATTGATCGCGAGCTGGCGCTGCGCATCTACACTACGCGCCTGCTCGGCCGCGACCCCGAGCTGGTGCTGCACGGCGGCGGCAACACCTCGCTGAAAACACGCATGACCGACCGCTTCGGCGACGAGGTCGAGGTATTGCGCATCAAAGCCTCCGGCGCCGAGATGGCGGCCATTGGGCCCGCGGGTTTTCCCGCCGTGCGGATTGCAGCCTTGCGTCGGCTAAGAGCGCTCGATGCGATCGACGACGAGGCATTGGTGGGCGTCGAGCGCGCCAATCTCATCGATCCGGCAGCGCCCAATCCCTCGGTCGAGATCATGCTGCACGCATTTCTGCCGCACAAATTCGTCGATCACACCCATGCGACCGCGGTGCTGAGCCTGATCGATCAACCGGACGGCGAGACCAAGTGCGCCGAGGTCTACAAGGACCGGATGGGCTTCGTGCCCTATCTCATGCCCGGCTTCGGTCTCGCCAAGCAGGCGATCGAAGCATTCGAGCGCGGCAAGCCGAGCAACGGGCTCATTCTGAGCAAGCACGGCATCGTCACCTTCGGTGCGAGCGCACGTGAAGCCTATGAGCGCATGATCGAGATGGTGTCGCTCGCCGAGGATTTTATCGCGCGCCGCCGCAAGGCGGTGGTGGTCGCGGCGCCGACACCCGGCAAGACCGCTGCGCTCGCTGCGGTCGCGCCGATCGTGCGCGGCGCATGCAGCCTCAAAGATGAGAAGATCGAAGGCGCCTGGCGCCGGCTTGTCGTCGAATTCCGGGGTAGCGCCGCGGCGCTGGCTTTCCTCGATAACAAGGATCTAGGCCGCCTGAGTGAAAGCGGCGTGATCACGCCCGACCACACCATCCGGACCAAGAATTGGCCGCTGGTGCTGCCGGCGCCGGAGCCCCGCAAGCTCGACGACTTCCGGCTGGCCGCGCATCAAGGAGCCGCCCGTTTCGTCACCCGCTACCGCCAATATTTCGAGCGGCACAACGCCCGCGTCGGCGGCCGCCGGCGGGAGCTCGATCCCCTGCCCCGCGTCGTGCTGGTGCCGTCCCTTGGCCTGTTCGGTCTTGGCCGTTGCAAACAAGATGCCGCGATCGCCGCGGATATCGCCGAGGCGTGGATCGAAGGCGTGAGCGATGCGGAAGCGATTGGCCGCTTCGAATCGATCACCGAAGCGCAGATGTTCGATTGCGAATATTGGCCGCTCGAGCGGGCGAAGCTCGGCCTGAACAAAGAGCCGCCGCTCGCCGGCCAGATCGTGGCCGTCACCGGCGCCGCCGGCGCAATCGGTGCGGCGAGCGCAAGAGCGTTTGCGGCCGCGGGCGCGGAGGTCGCCCTGCTCGACGTCGACGTCGCCGCCGCGAGCGAGCAGGCAAAGAGGATCGGCCGCACGGCGCTGCCGGTGCAATGCGATGTGACCGACGCGGCCTCGGTGCCGGCGGCTTTCGACAAGATCGCCGCCTCGTTCGGCGGCGTCGATATCGTGGTGTCGAACGCCGGCGCGGCGTGGCAGGGGCGCATCGGCGAGGTTGACGAGGCGGTCCTGCGCAAAAGCTTCGAGGTCAACTTCTACGGCCACCAGCGCGTAGCGCAGGCGGCGATCAAGATCATGTTGGCGCAAGGGTCCGGCGGGTGTCTCCTTTTCAACGTCTCCAAACAAGCGGTCAATCCCGGACCGAATTTCGGCCCCTACGGCGTGCCGAAGGCGGCGCTGCTCGCGCTCATGCGCCAATACGCGCTCGACTACGGCGCCGACGGTATCCGCGCCAACGCCGTCAACGCCGACCGTATCCGTTCCGGCCTCCTGACCGGGGAGATGATCGCCGCCCGCGCCAAGGCGCGCGGCCTCAGCGAGCAGGATTACATGAGCGGCAATCTGCTCGGCCGCGAGGTGACGGCGGACGATGTGGCCCAGGCCTTCCTGCACCAGGCGCTGGCGCTCAAGACTACCGCCGACGTGACCACGGTCGATGGCGGCAACATCGCCGCCGCGATGCGGTGACCGGGCCGTCTTTGTTCCACGCCCACAGGCTCTTAAGGCATATTGCGCAAAGTTATATTGAGGCCCGCTCCCTTTATGATATGGGTGCCGCGTTGGAAACTCGGACGCAAACCAGCCGTCGTTGGGGGCGACGGGCGGCCAGATGAGGGTGTTTGCGGCATGGGCCGGCTGTTTCTTTGCGCGGTGTCCCTGCTGATCGCGGGCCTCTCTTCGTCGTCGGCCGCTCCGACCGACAAACGGGTCGCGCTGGTGGTCGGCAATGCGCGTTACGGCAGCGCACGTCCCCTTGCCAACCCGGAGAACGATGCCCGCCTGATGGCCGAGACCTTGCGCTCGCTCGGCTTCACGCTCGTCGGCGGCGGCGCCCAGCTCAATCTCGACGAGGACAAGTTCCGGCACATCGTCAAACAATTCGGCGATCAGATGAAGGGCGCCGACACCGGATTTTTCTACTACGCCGGTCATGGCGTCGAAATTGACAGTGCGAATTACCTGGTGCCGGTCGATGCCGACGTGACCAAAGATGCCGACGTCGACTTCATGATCGACGTCAATCTCGTGCTCCGCCAGATGGCGGCAGCCCGCACCAGGCTCAATGTCGTCATCCTCGACGCATGCCGGAACAATCCGTTCGCCGCCGGCGGCCGTTCGATGGCCGTCGGCCGCGGCCGCGACAGCGAGGAAATGCGCATGCGCGACATCAGCGCGCCAAAGGGCGGCCTGGCGCAGATGGCGACCCCGGACGGCACGGTGATTGCGTTTGCGACCCAGCCCGGCCAGACCGCCGATGACGGCGCCGACGTGGACAGTCCCTTCACCAAGGCGCTTGCCGAAATCATCAAAACGCCGGGGCTCGGCATCCTCGACGTGCTCAGCGAAGTCGGCGGCAAAGTGAAAGAGGCGACCAAGAGCAATCAGCGGCCGCAGCGGCCATGGTTTTCCGGCTCCTCGATCGACGGCCCTTCCAATTTCGTCCCGGGGACCGGCGCCGGCAAGGTAACCGTCGCCAACGCCGCGCCAGAGCCGCCGCCTGCCGCTCCCGCCGCTGCCGCGAAGACGCCTTCCACGGCGGACATCGCCCGCAAATATGAGAGCGACGCGCGCACCGCGGCCTTGGAGCAACAATCGCAAACCAAAACGGCCGCTCCGGCGCAGGCTCCGGCGGCGGTAGGCCTCCTCACCGGCGAACGCGAACGCGCCCTCAAGCCGCAAGAGCGCTTCCGGGAATGCGACACTTGTCCGGAAATGGTCACGGTACCGGCCGGGACTTTCGTCATGGGCTCGCCGGCGAGCGAAGCCGGGCATGAAACCGACGAAGGCCCGCAGCGGCAGGTCGCATTCGGCCACGCCTTCGCGGTCGGCCGCTCGGCGGTAACGTTCAACGAGTGGGGTGCCTGCGTGGCGGAGGGCGGCTGCAACGCCTACCGGCCGGGCGATTATGGCTGGGGCGGCGGCGCGCGCCCGGTGATCAACGTCTCCTGGAATGACGCGCAAGCCTACGTCGCGTGGCTCGCAAAGAAGACCGGCGCGCCTTATCGGCTGCTCAGCGAAGCCGAGCGCGAATACGTCACCCGCGGCTGCACGTCGGCTGCGTGTACGTCGACGCCGTTCTGGTTCGGCGCCGAGATTTCTCCGGACCGCGCCAACTATGACTGGCGCTATGCCTACAACGGCAGCGCCAAAGCGCAGCCGCCGCGGCGCACGGTGGCGACCGACGCCTCGCAGCCGAATCCGTTCGGCCTGCTGCAGGTGCACGGCAATGTGCGCGAGTGGGTCGAAGATTGCTGGAACGAAAGTCTTTCCGGCATTCCGCAAGACGGCGCGGCGCGAACCACGGGCGATTGCACCACCCATGTCGTGCGCGGCGGTTCGTGGGCGGACGAGCCCAAGGATTTGCGCTCGGCGAAGCGCAGTTGGGAAGTGACCGAGGAAAGACGTGCCGAGATCGGCTTTCGCGTCGCGCGCACGCTGCGAAACTGATTTGGATGAGGAGAAAGCCGTGTGAAACCGTGCTGCGCCCGGCTCTAAACTTGTCTCTGCTTTGTCACGATGATACTGGATTAACAATTATTAAAATGTTTGATTGCCGTTCAATCGATAGATCGCCGTAGGCGGCGATAGCCGCGGTCGCAGTGTGGATGAGGGCCACAATGATGAATTCGGCAGTCGGCGTTGTGCGGCGATGTCTGGGGGCGGCGCATTCGGCGATCCGCAACGGCCGAACGGCCGCGGGGCTCATCGGGGCGCTCATCCTTCTGGGATCGCTCGGGCCAAATGCGGCGTCCGCCGGCGAGACCCGGCGCGCCTTCCTGGTCGGCATCCAGCGCTACTCTGACGGCTACATCCAGCGGCTTGAACGCGCGGCGAACGACGCCAAGGACCTGGCCAAGGATCTCGAGGAGGTCGGTTTCGACAAGAAGAACATCAAGGTCGTGACCGACCTGAGCAGCAAGGATTCCTTCGAGAAGGATTTCTCTGCTTTCCTCAACACCATCGAAGCCGGCGACGATGTCGTGTTCTATTTCTCGGGCCATGGCTTCGGCGTCGAGGCGGACCAGACCAACTATCTCTTGTTCGGCGATCTCAAGAGCCCGTACGCCTTTACCAAATCGCGATTGTCCGACCAGGAGCGCAGGAGCGCGGACGTGGTGCGGCTCAAGATCGCCCAGTATCTCGATGAATATCAGAAGAGCGAGATTCCCAACGGCGTTTCCGCCAACGAAATCCAGCGCCGCATCGCCGAGAAGAATCCCAAAACCGTCATCATGATCTTGGATGCCTGCCGGTCGCTGGTGCAGAGCGATGCTTCGGACGCGCAGCAAATAAAGCTGGTGAAACGTGGCGATGATTCAGGCAGCCGCCTTTTGAACCTGCGCAAGCCGCCACCCGGCTTCCTCATCCTCTACTCGGCCTCGTTCGGCGAACAGGCGGCCGAGACACTCGGCCAGGACGACTTCGGGCGCAATTCATTGTTTACCGGCGTCCTGCGCTCCGAGCTGCAACGGCCGGGGCAATCGGCCGTCGAGCTCGGCGAGCGCGTCAAGCTGATGGTGCGGGCGATCGCCAACGACAAGGGGCGGCAGCAGGAGCCCGAAGTCTTCTACGACGAGCATAACTCGGCCAATGTCGATGACTTCTCTTTTGTCGGCTCGATCGGGCGCGAACGGTTCCAGATGTCGCAGGACCGCTGCGCCGGCGAAGACAGCGACTGGGATCAGATCGCGAAGCTGCAGAAGCGCGACCTTTATGATCGGCACATCCGCCGGTTCGATCAGTGCCCGCACGGGACCGCCGAATTGGCCCGCCGGGCGCTCGCCACGCTGGCGCTGAGCTCGGACGATCCGATCGAGGTGACGGCAGTAACCAACAAGGCCGTGACCGACTGCGATCGGCTCGCGGCGTCGCCGCTCGATGGCGCGCGGCCGCCGGAAGTGCCCGGCGTGCTCACCGAAAAGCTCGACGCCGACGCCGCCATTGCCGCCTGCAGCAAGGCGGTGACCGACAATCCCCGTGTGTTCCGCTATTTGTTCAATCTCGGACGCGCGTATCAGGGTCGCGCCATGCGGCCGGCCCTCGCCGAGGACGAACGCCGGCGCGCGCTCGACAGTGCGCGGCTCGCTTACGACGACGCCGCCAAGCGCGGCTACATCAGTGCGTTGAACGATCTCGCCGTGCTCGACGAGCTGGACAAGAACTACGAGGCGGCAATCGATCTGTTCAAGCGGGCGGCGCAGCAGGGCCATCCGCTGGCGATGTACAATCTCGCGCTGCACTACCGGGACGGCATCGGTGTGCAGCGCGATTTCGGCCAGGCCGCCGAGTGGTTCGCGAAGGCGGCCGAAAGCGGCCTCGTCTCCGCTATGGTCGAAAACGCCCAGGCGCTGACCACCGGCCGCGGGCAGCCGTTCTCGCGAGCCAATCCGCGCCGTGCCGTGGAATGGCTGCAGCGTGCCGCCGATGCCGGCTCGCTGCGGGCGAAATACGAATTGGGGCGGATCTACCAAAGAGGCGCCCGCTGCTCCTGCGGCGAAGGAAACCAAAGCAACGACGTGAGCCGCGACCGCGAATTGGCGCTGCTATGGTTCAGCCGCGCCGCCGAGGCCGGCGACACCGCCGCCCAAGTGCGCGTCGCCGAGATCATGGAGGCAGGCACCGGCCTTCCCAGCCCGCAGCCGGAAATCGCGGAGCGCTATTGGCGCCTTGCCGCCCGCAGCGGCGATGCTTACGCCCAGGTCGAGTTCGCCAACCGCCTGCACAGCGGCCTGCTGCTGGTCAAGGAGGAGTACGGCGAGAAGGAAGTGATCAATCTATTGAAACGCGCCATGAGCCAGGGCTCGGCGCAGGCGGCGGTCGAGCTTGCCCACATTTATCGCAACGGCGAGATCGGCGTGGAGAAGAACCCGATCGAGGCGATGAAGCTCGCCTATCACGCGATCGACCTTACGGTATTGGCCGACCCGACGGCGCGGGAGGGCGACCCCTATTACGAGATGGACGCCGCACATCTGATCGTCGATCTCGCCAAGGGCGGCGAGGCCATCGATGCGATGGGACGGCCGCTGCTGACGCCCGAGGAGCTCGACCGCCTCGAGCACTACTACGGTGCGGCCGATCCGGTAACCAAGAAGATGAAGGTCCGCGGCTTCAAGGTGCCGATCTTTTGCGAACCTTCGGAAACATGGTATTTTCCTGAGCAAATCTGGGTTTGGGATTGGGGCCGCTCTGAAGCCCCGACGGAATTGCAAATTCGCTTTCTGGAGCGACTGACGCGATGCCCGTACAACCGCGACCTGCGTGCCACGCTCCTCGACGTCTACGCGCAGGCCAAGAAGAGCAAGGTCGCCTTCGCCGACCTGTTGGCGCAAAGAATGCAGACGCTGGAGGGCCAGGCCCAGCCGCCACAAAGTGACCGGGAACACAGACGGCGGCGGAGATGAGCGTATTCATTGGACTCTAGATACCGGGTATGAGGCAGACTGACTAAGCTTGGGAGACACGAGATGAACAGGCACTTGCCGGGCCTTATGGCTGCGTGTTCGGGGCTGGCGTTTCTGGCGATCGGGGTCGCCGCGATGCCGGAACCGGCTTATGCCCAATTCGGCGGCATCACCGGCATGATCATCGGCAACATGGGGGGCCGCTACTACGGCGGATGCGGCCGTCACTGTCACAGCCGGCATTCCGACGATTCCGGCAGCGACGATTCGGACAGCGGCTCGCACCGGGATCGCAGCGACAGCCGCACCGCCTCGCTGGAGCCGCCCTCAAGCAAGGTGCAGAATATGCTGCTCCATGTGGTCGCGCAGCTCAACGCCGATGAGCTCGGCGCCCCCGGTGGAGAGGGCACCAGCAAGACCATCTCGCCGCTTGGCAAGGCCAACTCCAGGGAAGGCGAGCGCGACTGGACGCAGAAGGTCCAGGACATCCTGAAAGAGTTCCACGACCGGCAGGCGCAGGAAGGCAGGGGAGTGACGACGGCCGGCGATGTGACCGAGCACGCGATCGAGCAATCGCTCGACGCGGCGATCAAGAACGCCAAGCTCGACACCTTCGAGACCTTCCTCGGCGAGAACTGGTCCGGCGAGCGCATCCGCGTGATGATCCTCGACCGGGTCGGGGCCGATGTCGATAGCCTGTTCGGCGGCAACAGCCGCGGCTACGCCCCGATGCAGGAAGTCGACAAGATCATCCAGCGCGCCGCGCAACAGACCTACCGGCGCATTTTCGAAGTCTCCGAGCTCCTGGCCGCGAACCGCGGTTCGGCTCTGTTCATGCAGCGCCTGTTTCAGACCCATGGCGGCTTGGTCAACGACCAGCTGCGCGAAGCCACCGACGACATGATCGGCCGCGCCTCGAGCAACGCGATCAGCAAGTTCGAATCGGGACTGCGTCAGGACTCGAACGGCTTTGCGCTGCGTTACCGCGCACAACGCATCGTGTTCGACTGCCTGTCGGAGAACGTCGAGCGGATCTCGTCCTCGGAAACCGGGATCGCGACCGCGGGCGAAATCAAGCAGAAGATCGAGGACACCAGTAAGTCGGTGTGCGTGACCTGGCTCGACCATCAGTTCGGCGGCGACACCCGTGCTCTGGCGCCGCAAAAGCCGATGCCGCAACGGGTGGTCTGGTCGGAGTCCGGTCCGAAGGACGATCCGTCGATGTATGGCCGGGCGACCGACAGCGACTAGGAACTCGTCGCCGAAGGGCGCGCGAGGCAAAAGTCCGCGGGGGGCCGCTACGCTGGCGGCCCCCTCGCCTTTTATTCGGGACGCGGGTGTAGTTTGCGCGACCGGCTTTCCGTTTGCCGAAGGTTCGCACCGCGTGCCAGACTGACGCTCGCTAAATTGTGCTGCCTGTCTGGCGCTGATGGCCGATTTTTTCATCTCCTATACGAGCAGTGACCGCGACTGGGCTCATTGGATCGGCAAGGAGCTCACCGCGCTCGGCCACGTCCCGCATATCCACGAATGGGAGATCGAAGGCGGGGGCGACATCTACGGTTGGATGGAGAAGCGCCTGGATGCCGCCGACCACGTGCTCTGCGTCATCTCCGATGAATATCTGCGCGCCCCCTTCTCGACGCTCGAGCGCAATGCGGCGCTGTGGCAGGCGGCCGGGACCCGCCCCGGCTTCGTGCTGTTCGTGGCGGTTAAGCCGGCGCGGCTGCCGGCGCTTTCCGACCATATCCGCCGCTGCGAGCTGTTCGGCTTGGACCAAGAGGCGGCGCGCACCCGTTTCCACGAGTTCCTGAAGAAGCGCGAGGCGCCGCAAGCGATCGCCTTTCCTGGACAGGCTTTCGCCGTCTCCAACATTCCGTTGCATGTGCCGCCGCATTTCATGGGGCGAGACGATGCGTTTGCCGCGATCGAGGCGGCGCTCCAACGCGAAACCAGCGGCCTTGCCGTCGCCGCGCTCTACGGGCTGCGCGGTGTCGGCAAGACCACGCTCGCCGCCGCCTATGCCGAGCGGCATCGCAACGACTACCGCGCGACCTGGTGGATCAGGGCGCAAACCGAGGCCGGCACGCGCACCGATCTGGTTGCGCTCGGTGTGCGGCTGCGCTGGGTCGGCGCCGACGAGAAGGAGGAGCAGGCGCTCGCGGCGGTGATGGAACGGCTGCGGCAGGAAGGCGAAGGCATCCTGCTCATCTTCGACAACGCGGCCGACGCCGATGCGCTCAAGCCGTATCTGCCGCGCGGCGGCCGCGGCAAAATCCTCGTCACCTCGAACACGCATGCCTGGCGCAACATCGCCGTCCGGGTCGAGATCGGCCCGTGGCCCAAGGATGTCGGCGCCGCCTATCTCGTCGCCCGCACCGGCCGCGACGCCGAACGCGAGGCGGCGCAAGCGCTGTCGGAAGCGCTGGGCGGTTTGCCGCTTGCCCACGAGCAGGCGGCCGCCTATTGCGAACGCCTCGAAAAACCGCTCGCCGAGTACCGCAAGCGCTTCGAGACCGCGCCGGCCCGTGTCCTCGACGACGCGCGCGATGCGCCGGCCGAGTACCATGATCGGCTGACCGTGACCAAGACCTTCGCGCTCGCCATCGACGAGGCCGCCAAGCTGCACGCCGGCGTCGAACCCCTGATTGTCCATGCCGCATTGCTGGCGCCGGAGCCGCTGCCGCTGTTTTTGTTCGCGCAGGGCCGGGAGAAATTTGGCGAGCCGCTCGCCGGCGCGCTTGCCGATGACGGCCTCGACGAGGCGGTGGCGGCGCTGCGCGCGTTCGCGCTCATCGAGCGCGAAACCATCGCCGACGAGCGCGATCCGGCGATCGAGACCGAGACGATACGCCTGCATCGCCTGGTGCGGCAGGTCGCGGCGGACCGCTGTGCCGGCCCCGCACGCGAAGCCGCGCGTGCCGCGCTCATGGCGGCGTTGGCGGCGGTCTATCCGCGCGACATCGCTGACGCCAAGACCTGGCCCGACGCCTGGCCGCGGGCGCGGCGGCTCGATGCGCCGGCAAGCGCGCTCCTCGAAGATCCGCCGCCCGAAGCCGCCGAAGAGGCCGCCGGCCGCGTGCTGGAAGGGCTCGCCGCTTACCGGCACTACGCGCTCGGCGCCTATGCGCGGGCGCGGCCGCTCTACGAACGCGCCCTTGCGATCCGTGAGAAGCGCCTCGGTCCGAACCATCCCGATACGGCGGAAACCCTGAACAATCTCGCCCTCCTCCTGCGCGACGAAGGCAACCACGCCGCGGCGCGGCCACTCCTTGAGCGCGCGCTCGCCATCAACGAGAAAACCTTCGGCCCCGAGCACGCCGCGACCGCGACCAGCCTCAACAATCTGGCGCTGCTGCTGCGCGACGAGGGCGACCTCGCGACGGCGCGGCCATTGTTCGAACGCGCGCTGGCCATCGCCGAGAAAACGCTCGGCGCGGACAATCCGGCAACCGCGGCAGCCCTGAGCAATCTCGGCCTCGTGCTCAGGGGCGAAGGCGATCTTGCCGGAGCACGCGCGCGGTTCGAGCGCGCGCTCGCCATCGACGAGAAGGCGCTCGGTCCCGACCATCCGGATACCGCCGGCGATCTCGGCAATCTCGCTTTCCTGCTCAAGCAATCCGGCGACCTTGCCGGGGCGCGGCGGCTCGGCGAACGCGCCGTTGCGATCGAAGAAAAGGCGCTCGGGCCCGAGCATCCGCGCACGGCTGCGAGCCTTTGCCGGCTCGCCGATCTCTTGCGCGAAGCAGGCGATCTCGCAAAGGCGCGCACCCTTTACGAGCGCGCGCTTGCGGCCTTCGAGGCGGCCGTCGGTGCCGATCATCCCGAGACCGCAGCCTGCGTCGGCAACCTCGCCGCGCTCCTTCACGATCAGGGCGCACTGACGCTCGCGCAACCGCTCTATAAGCGCGCCGTGGCGCAGAGCGAGAAGATTCGCGGCCCCGACCATCCGGCAACGGCGACGCGGCTTAACAATCTCGCCAGCCTGCTGCAGGACCAGGGGGATTTCGCCGGCGCGCGGCCGCTCCTCGAGCGCGCTCTCGACATCGACGAGCGCGCACTCGGCGCGGCGCATCCCAACACCAATCGTCTGCGCTTCAATCTCGCCCGTGTGCTGGTCTCAGCCGGCAGCCCCGGCGACGCCCTGAAATTCGCCACGGCGGCGCTGGCGGCGCACGAAACCGCGCTCGGCCGCGCGCATCCCTGGACGAAGGATTCCGCCGGCGCGACCGCGCAATCGCTCGAGGCGCTGGGTCAAACCGCCGAAGCCGCGAAGCTGCGCCAGGACTATGGATTGGGGCCGGACGGGCGCTGAACCCGTAGCCAATCAATCGCTCGACAGGATCACGTTCTTCAAAATCGGATAAATCTGAGTCTCCCAGCGCTTGCCCGAGAACACGCCGTAATGGCCGACGCCGGCCTGCATGTGGTGGCGCTTGAGATAGGGGCGAAGCTTGCTGCACAGATCATGCGCGGCAACCGTCTGGCCGACGGCGCAGATGTCGTCGCGCTCGCCCTCGACGGTCAGCAGCATGGTGCGCCGGATGGCGCTCGGGTCGATGGGTTCGCCGTGGAACCGAAGCTGCCCGAGCGGCAGCGCGTGCTCCTGGAAGATGAGCCGCACGGTTTCGAGGTAGAATTCGGCGGTGAGGTCGAGCACCGCGAAATACTCGTCGTAGAAGGCCTTGGTGATCGCCGCCTTCTCGATCTCGCCATTGGCGAGGTTCTCGTAAAGCTCGCGATGCGCCTTCACATGCCGGTCGAGATTCATGCTCATGAACGCGGCAAGCTGCACAAATCCCGGATAGACGCGGCGGAACGCGCCCGGATAGCGCATCGGCACCGAAGCAGTCAGCGTGCGCTCGAACCACTCGATCGAGTTCTTCTTGGCGAGGTCGTTCACCCGCGTCGGGTTGACCCGCGTGTCGATCGGGCCGGCCATCAAGGTCATGCTGCGCGGCTGCGCCGGGTTGCCGGCCTGGGCCATGACCGCGGTGGCGACCAGCGCGGCGACACAGGGTTGGCATACCGCGAGCAGATGCGCGCCTGGCCCGATCACCTCGAGAAACTTGATCAGGTGCTCGATGTATTCTTCGAAACCGAACCGGCCGGCGGTCAGCGGCGCGTCGCGCGCATTGTGCCAGTCGGTGATGAAGACATCATGCTCCGGCAGCATGGTGCGCACCGTGGCGCGCAGCAGCGTCGAGAAGTGGCCGGATAGCGGCGCCACCATGAGCACGCGCGGCTGCGATGCCTCGATGTCCTTCTTGAAGTGGAGCAGCGTGCCGAACGGCGTCGACGCCGCCGCCTCCTCGCGCACCTCGACCTCGCGATTGCCGACAGTGACCGAGCCGATGCCGAAGGGCGGCCGCGTGTGAGTGAGGCCGGCGCGGGAAATAAGCTCGTAGACGGCGCTGAGATTGCGCATCGCCGGATGGTCGGCAAGCTGCGGCGAAGCCCCGGCATTGATCGCCATGCTCGCCCAAGCGCGGATCGGGACCATCACGTCGGTTTGCAGTTGATAAGCGAGGTACAGCATCCGTCTCCCACGGGTGCCGCGGGCCGTCTGACGACGGCGTACCTCGACCCCCCAGCCAAATAAAACGTAGTGCATTTCCTGTTGCACTGCGACAAGAATGTGAACATCCTGCACAGCGGGGGTCGCGGGCCGCCGGAGCGGGGCAAATCTGCCGCCGCTTCGGATCCCGCCCTCGGGGCAAATATTTGATCCAATTCAACTTTTCTATGAGATCGACGAGATGCCGAAGGCTATCCTGACCATCGCCAGCAAGAATTACGGCTCGTGGTCGCTGCGCGGCTGGTTGCTCTGCAAAATGGCGGGCCTCGATTTCGACGAGCAGCATGCCGGCACGGATGATCCGTCGACGCGCGCCGAATTGCTGCTGCTGTCGCCCTCTTTCCTCGTGCCTTGCCTGCATCATGACGGGCTGAAGGTGTGGGACACGTTGGCGATCGCCGATTACCTCCACGAGCTCAGCCCGCAGGCGGGCTTGCTCCCGGCCGATCGCGCGCAGCGCGCCCATTGCCGCGCGATCTGCGGCGAGATGCATTCCGGCTTCAGCAATTTGCGCTCGGCGCTGCCGATGAACATCAAGGCGCATTTTCCCGGCTTCAAGGCCTGGGCCGGCGCGCGCGGCGACATCGACCGGATCACCGCGATCTGGCGCGAGTGCCTCGACAAATATGGCGGGCCGTATTTGTTCGGATCGAAGCCATGCGCGGCGGACGCCATGTACGCGCCGGTCTGCGCGCGCTTTCTCACCTACGACGTCGCCCTCGAGCCGCATGCGGCCAAATATTGCCGCACCATCATGGCGCTGCCGCTGATGCAGGAATGGATTGCCGGCGCCAAGGCCGAGCCCGACGAGCTCGAGGAGCTGGACGTCGAGTTCTGAGCTCCCGGCGTTGCCGGCTCGCCGCTTCGCCGCGCTCGCGACGGCTCAATCCCACTGCGGCCGGCCGGAAAAGGCCCAATCGATGAGGCGGCCGCCGGGACGCGCGAGCCCAGCGATTTGCGCCATTTCCGCCTTGCTCAGCGCGAAATCGAAGATCGCCGCATTCTCGGACAGCCGCTCGACCTTACTGGTCCGCGGGATGACGACGATGTCCTGCTGCACCAGGAAACGCAGGCACACCTGCGCGGCGGTCTTCTTGTGCGCGGCGCCGACGCGTTGCAGCACCTCGTCGTCGCGCGCATTGCCGCGCGCAATCGGGCTATAGGCGACGACCGCCATCTGGTGGCGGCGGCAGGCGGCAATCACCTTCGACTGGTCGAGGAACGGATGGCACTCGACCTGATCGCAAACGAGCGGCTCGCTCGCCGCCGCCAACGCCTCCTCGATCAGCGCCACGGTGAAGTTGGAGACGCCGATATTACGCGCCAAGCCGTCGCGCTTGACCTTGCACAGCGCGCCGAGCGTTTCCGCCAGCGGAATCTGCGGGTTGGGCCAATGCAGCAGCAGCAGATCGACCTCGCTCAGGCGCAGCCGTACCAGGCACTCGCGCGCGGCGCGTTCGAGCTCGCGCGGGGCGTAGTGCGCCGGCCAGATTTTCGTGGTGACGAAGATCTCGCTGCGCTTGACGCCGGATGCGCGCAGCCCCTCGCCTACTTCACGCTCGTTGTCGTAGATCTCGGCGGTGTCGACGTGCCGGTAGCCGAGGCGCACCGCCTGCTCGACCACCCGCGAACACGTCCGGCCGCGCAGCTCCCACGTGCCGAGGCCGAGCAACGGGATCTGCGCCCCTTGCGCCTCGATGATCGGAACGGGTCCGTTCGCGCTCACGAGGCGCCAGCGTCAGCGTGGCTTGCCGCCAAGCGCCGCAAAGGCGGCGTCGGGCGCCTGGTCGATCACCTTGAGCAGCGCCCGCGCCGGTCCGCGCGGCGAGCGCTTGCCCTGCTCCCAGTTGCGCACGGTCTCGACCGGCACGCCGATGCGCGCGGCAAAGGCGGTCTGGGTGAGTCCGGTCTGCCCGCGCACATTGCGGGCATAGGCGGCGTCGAGGAAGCGGGCGCTCACCGCGTGCGCGCCATTGTCGGTGCGCGAGGTGAGCGACTGGCCCTCGGAAACAAGCAAAGCGCGTTCGCTGCCGTCGGGCAGGACCTCGACCAGTCGTCCGTCCGCCTTCAACCGCACGCGCAGCATGCCGCCAGCTCCAGCGTCATCGGCTGTGGACATCATAGCTGATTCGTCGTGGATTCAATGAGTTAGTAGCGATCCATCGCGCCGGCCCGTTGGGTGAGTAGCTTAATGGCCGAAATCGGCCAATGGCCGCGCTTCATAACCCGTCGAAAGATTTGAGCAGCAACGCCCGCCGCGCAGTCTCCCGGGCGATGCAGGCCGCGCCCAGCGGGATTGCCATCGAGCCGCGGATTTTGACATCGTAGAAGGCGCAGGTGCTGTCGCGCGAGGCGATCCAGGCGCGCTGCATCTCCCGCGCCTTGGCGATCTGCTGATCATCGAGCGACGCGCGCAAACGCTTGAAATTATCGTTGAGCAGGCCGTCCCAGATCCGCCCCTCGAGGCGGAAGCAGTCGGCCATGCCGAGATTGGACTGGCCCTCGCTCGTATTCTGGCACGGCGTGGCGACGAGGTTGAACAGGCACAGCCGTTCGGCCTCGGTGACGTCGTCCTGGTTCTTCTCGATACAATCGCGAATGGCGGCGGTCTGCGCCTCCGTCGGTTTATCGTCTTGCGCGCGGGCGATTTCGGCCGCTCCGCTCGCGAGCAAGACCATGAGGCTGATGCACGCTATCCGAGCCGACATTTGACTGCCTCGTCACGATGTGGCGCTTTGACGAGGCTACCCCGACGGACAAAAATGCGGCATGGCTTCGGCAGGCGATCGGCCGGCTAGGAGACCGACATGACGAAACTCATCCGCGGCGGCACCGTCGTCAATCACGATCATTCGCAGCGGGCCGATGTCCTCGTTGGCGATGGCGTCATCGCCGCGATCGGCGCCAACCTCGAAGCGCCGTCCGGTGCGGAAAAAATCGACGCCGGCGGTTGCTACGTCATGCCGGGCGGCATCGATCCGCACACCCACCTCGAGCTTGCCTTCATGGGCTCGGTCTCGGCCGACGATTTCGAATGGGGCACCAAGGCCGCGCTTTCGGGCGGCACCACCATGGTGGTCGATTTCTGCATCCCCAATCCCGGCCAGTCGTTGCTCGCGGCGTACCAGGACTGGCGCCGCAAGGCGGAGGGCGCCGCCGCCGACTACGGCTTCCACATGGCGATCACCTGGTGGGACAAGCAGGTGTTCGAGGAGATGGAAACTTGCGTCAAAACCTACGGCATCAACACCTTCAAGCATTTCATGGCCTACAAGGGCGCCTTGATGGTCAATGACGACGAGCTTTACAACTCGTTTCTGCGCTGCGCCGGTCTCGGCGCCATGCCGCTGGTGCACGCCGAGAACGGCGACGTCGTCTGGCACTTGCAGAAGCACTATCTCGGCTCCGGCGTGACCGGACCCGAAGGTCATGCCTATTCGCGCCCGCCCGCCGTCGAAGGCGAGGCGGTCAACCGCGCAATCATGATCGCCGACATGGCCGGCTGTCCGCTCTATGTCGTGCATACCTCCTGCCGCGACGCGCATGAGGCGATTGCGCGGGCACGCGCCGCCGGCAAGCGGGTGTTCGGCGAGCCCTTGATCCAGCACCTCGTCCTCGACGAGGACGAATATCGGCACGAGGATTGGGACTATGCGGCCCGGCGCGTGATGTCGCCGCCGTTCCGGCCGAAGGAGCACCAGGCGAGCCTGTGGGCCGGCCTGCAATCGGGATCGCTGCAGATCGTGGCGACCGACCACTGCGCGTTCACCACCGAGCAGAAGCGGCTCGGCCGCGGCGACTTCACCAAGATCCCGAACGGCACCGGCGGGCTCGAGGACCGCATGCCCGTGCTCTGGACCACCGGCGTCAACACCGGGCGGATCACCAAGGAGGAATTCGTCGCCGTCACCTCGGCGAACTGCGCGCGCATTCTCAACGTCTATCCGAAAAAGGGCGCGGTCGCCGTCGGCTCCGATGCCGATCTCGTCGTCTGGGATCCGAAGGCCAGCAAGACCATCTCGGCCAAGATGCAGGTGAGCCGGATCGACTACAACGTATTCGAGGGCTTCCGCTGCACCGGCCTGCCGCGAGCGACGTTATCGCGCGGCGAGATTACCTGGCTCGATGGCGAGCTGCGGGCCAAGGCCGGCGCCGGACAATACGTAGCGCGCGACCCGTTCCCGGCCGTGCACGTCGCCAACGCCACCTGGCGCGAGCTCAACGCGCCGCGCGGCGTCGAGCGCGTCGACGTCACGCCTTAGTCTCCTCCAAGCGAAAGTTGCCGCCCATGCAGAACCTGCAGATCGACGCCCAGCGGCTTTGGGATACGCTGATGCACACCGCGCAAATCGGCGGGACGGCAAAAGGCGGCATCTGCCGCCTGACCTTGACCGACCTCGACCGGCAGGTCCGCGACTGGTTCAAGGCGCAATGCGAGGCGCTGGGCTGCACGGTTTCGGTCGATGAGGTCGGCAATATGTTCGCGCGCCGGCCGGGCAAGAACCAAAACCTGGCGCCGATCGCGATGGGCTCGCATCTCGACACCCAGCCGACCGGCGGCAAATTCGACGGCACGCTGGGCGTACTCAGCGCGCTCGAAGCCATGCGCCGGCTGCACGAGGTCGGCTACGAAACCAACGCGCCGATCGAGATCGTGAATTGGACCAACGAGGAGGGCTCGCGCTACGCGCCGG
>Ga0210394_10003130_pt1 | contig 21341 bp, 22 predicted proteins | sample IncBWC12MmetaG_FD_160121 | JGI IMG/M metagenome (GOLD analysis project Ga0210394, IMG submission 160121) | Forest soil microbial communities from Barre Woods Harvard Forest LTER site, Petersham, Massachusetts, United States - Inc-BW-C-12-M | ecosystem: Environmental > Terrestrial > Soil >...
GCGAACGATGGCTCCGCACCAGAGCCGAAACAGGTCAAACATGGCAGCCAAGTTATAGCAGATGGGATTCTGGGCTACGTTCCGATGTTGTTGAATTCAAAGGTGGACGGAATTGTGACGAGGGACACCGTAACAATTGACAGTTCCCCTCTCTCATTCTTCAGCATTACGCTTCTCCCGATGATCATGCACCTGTTGCGTTTTGTGTTTGGAGACAGTACGTCTCCGTCTCTTCCAGTGAGGAGGCGATGCATCAGTGCGTGTGACTTTACCTACATGGCTCACGAAGATCCATCGAAAGGAGCGGCACAATGACTCCCACCACCCACAGAACTGCTCATGCGCTTGCTTGTATGGCGGCGTGCATATTCCTAGCGGTTCTATCCGCAAATGCCTCCGTTTCCAAAGAGTCCTCCTCCGCTGGTCAAGGATTCGGCTTCATTTATGACCCTGCCCGCGAGGTTACTCTCGTCGGGACCGTCAAGGAGTTCGTCACCCAACACGTCGCGGGAAGTCCGGTGGGGCTGCACGTACTAATCTCCGCTTCCGGCAAAACCGTCGACGCCCATATTGGCCCCGTGCTCTCCAAAACAGGTTCAGGAGACTCTGCACGTTGGCGAGTTGGTTCAGGTCGTTGGCGTTCGCGAGAACGCCCACGGTAAGAACTTTTTACTCGCCCGGCAGTTGATATATGGCGGTCGCCAGGTTACGGTCCGCAATGAGCGCGGATTCTTCGTCCGCCCGGCTTCCCACCCTGAAGTCCTCCACGGCACAGATGGAAACGGAGGTGTGCGATGAAAATACGCCTATTGTTCTTGCTAATCGTTGCCGCGGCCTTCGCCTTCTTGACTGCTTGCGGCAGCAGTTCGCACCCGGCCGTCATGTTTGTCTCACCGGTTGGTTCGGTCAGCGCGGCTGGCACCGCCGACTTCACCGTTACCGTCGCACACGGCCCGCAAGGTGTCACCTGGTCGCTGTCTTGTAGCACATCCAGCAATTCGACTCCCCAGTGTGGAACCTTAGTGAACCCAACGGCTCTTACGGTGACCTATCAGGCACCGGTAAGCGTTTTGACGGGTAACGTTACTCTTACTGCAACCTCGGTCGACGACCACACTAGATTCGCCGCTGTCATTTTCGCAGTTGGCGCCCCATCGGTGGTCGCGTTGCCTGATGGCAACTATGTCTTCCAGTTGTCTGGCCAGGACACAAACGGCACCTTTAACGTCGCTGGCGTGTTTACGCTTGCGGCTGGCGCAATCACGGGCGGGGAACAGGATTTCACTGACGCCCTCTTCGTCCTTGTGGACGACGCCATTACCAACGCTAGTACCATCACCGCTACGCCCGACGGCAACCTGGAGATTGTTCTCGATACCAACGACCCTAAGATTGGGGTTGGCGGCAACGGCCTTGAGACCCTTAATCTCGCAGTAACTTCTATCAGCAGCGGGACGATTACAACTGGCGGCTTGGTCAACTGGTTCGATGCCTTCGCCACAGGCAGCGGGCAACTCAGCCTTCAGAATGCAGCATCGGCGAAATCCGCTCCGGGCGGAGGGTATGCCTTCGTCACCACTGGCGGTGCTATTAATGGCTGCGCGTTCGCGATCGGAGGTGTCGTCAACGTCACAAGTCCAGGGATCATCTCAGTCGCCGGCAGCGTCTTTGACACAAATTTCTGCGGCACAGTTAGCCAGGATCTAACGACTCTCCCGGGGAGTACTGTCACTGGCCCCGATTCGCTCGGACGTGTCCTTGTCAACTTCAACCCGGCATCCCTCGCTGTCAATTACGCCGGTTACATTGTTAGCTCGAGCAAGATCGTTCTGGTCGAAACTGCCGACGAACTGGGCGGCGATACCGGCGGAACTGCTTTCGCACAGGGCAGCAAGACTGGAGGCTTCGCCGATTCGTCTCTAAGTGGCGATAGCTACGTAGTCACTGGCCAGGGTAGCGACGCCAATGGGTCACTCACCTTCGCCGCTGCTCTCACTTTTAACTCCGACGGATCAACGTCGGGCACCGCTGACTTCAACGACATCGTCAACCAGTTCTCCGGCACTGCAACCTCTCCCAGCTCCAGTTATACGGTCGATGCAACCGGCCGCGTCACTGTCACGGGCTTGTTCCTAAAGGATACGGCCACCTCCAACCTTTATGGACCAGTAACTCTTCAGCTCTATCTTGACGGAGCCGGTGACGCCGTTTCCGCTTCGATGGACAACAACGACTCGTTCGCTGGTCCTGCGTTCCAGCAGACCACTGGCTCGTCTCTGGCTGGCAACTATGCCTTGAACGCTTTCGGAATCTCGGCTACGACCGCTGACGCCTGGAGCGCCGCCGGCCAAGTTTCCACCAGCGGAAGCGGTATCACCGACTCCAACTATTTAAAAGCATCACACCCAATAGCCGGTGTCACTCTCTCGGGAATGGGCAGCAGTGGCTCCGCAACCATCACCGGCCTCGGCGCCGATAGCACCGCTGCCGGCACACCTACCTCCAACACGTTTGATCTCTACGTTATTGACCCCAACCGCGCATTCGGTGTTGAAACCGACAACGTGCAATTGGGCTTGTTCTACACCTTGTTCCAAAACTAATCAACGCGAGCAGGAACGGGCTTCGCCCCATCCCTGCACTCGCATAACCTGACCTGAAACTTTCGGGCAAATAATCAGCCCAGGCGCACGAACAGTGCGCCTTTCTTGTTTCGGGGAAGGAAATTTACCTTCAACAGGGCACACCACCGGCCATTGCTGTCATGGACCTGCCTACGATCGAGCAAGCCATCATCATTACCGCGTGTGCCGATCCCGACAAGCCGGCGCCGATTCTGTAATTACCCGCCTGGCCGCATGCGCATGGCGGCCATTTTGTGTTCCGAAGATGCAGTTAAGGTACGAGAGGAATCACCGAGACCAGTTGCAAATTGACAAGAAGAGAAAGGCGATTATCCACCTGAAAGAACTTCGCTGCGCGTTTTGCTCCCAAAGCTTTGACGAATTTCGGCCAGTACTGTTGGCGCAGATTCACTACCTTGGCCTCGAGGTTGAGCAATCTTTGGGTCATGTTGTCTGCTTTGGCGTCGTCGAGGGTAGCGTAGTGTTGAGCATAGTCCTTGATCAATTGCACGCGTTCGTCACCGATCGCGCTCTGGTCGTGCGAATAGCTCCGGTAAACCGGCCAGAAAGCCGCCGATTCCGAGTCGGTAAATTGCATGTTGTGAGCGATGAGCTGGTTTTTTTGTGCCTGCACATCCGAGCGCAGCAATTGGATGTCGGCGTCAGTTATGGGCTTTGCTGAAACCTCCACGCTCTGAGACAAAGCCGAAGAGATTAGCAAGGCGCACATGGCGCAAAGTATCATTAACACTTTCACGAGATAACTCCTGTCTGGCTGTACTTAGTGCCTAAGGTTTGTGTGCCTGAGCCCGCTACTCTGCTATTGTTCGGAACCGGGTTGGTCGGTCTGGCTGGAATTGTTCGCAGGAAGCTGCAAGCCTAACCTCAAACTCTATTCGCCTATCAGAAAGCCCCGCTCCGATGTTGAGCAAGACTCGATGTTTGCCGTTCGATAGTCGAACTCGACTTGTAAGACTTCAAAAACGACAGGCGACTGCTTTTGGGGGGGATTAGTTGGCCCTAAATCGCCATCTCTAACAATGTCGGCGGTGTCGGTGTCAATCTCTTTTCGAGAACACGACGGCACGCGCTCGAAGAAGCGCTATTGCGCCATGGGTGGTTTGCGCTCTCCAACCTGGGCTCTGCAACAATGGACGGAGAGATCCGACCGAAACACCGATACTGCCGCCAGAGAACCCGTCAATGTAGGCAGAATTCACGCCAATGACTTCGCCGTCTGAGTTGAAGACCGGACCGCCGCTACCACCGTGCGCCGTTGCCGCATCGTAGATCAGCATTTCGCCGAGCACATCCCCGAGATGTCCGCAGGTGCTCAAAGGACGAATCAGAGATCGCGCGGCCAACTCACTAACTACACTGATGTCGTTGGGCCGGTCGGCGAGAGGCTCGTGAATCGAAGCGGGGGACTTCGCAATCATCCCGGCAACGCCCATGGGATAGCCGATGACGTCGATGAACTGTCCGGCAGAAGCGGATGATTTCGCCAGAGGCAGTATAGGAAGCTGACGGAGCGCTTCGGAGTCTTCTGCTCGCAGGACAGCAACGTCGGAGCTCTTCGAAACGGACATTTGCGACAACTGGACTGGCGTGGACCAGCCGGGAAAAAAGATTACGAGATTCTCAACGATTGGGATGGCGCCGCGCCGGATCAGTTTTTCAGCCTTTGGATCTCCGTACCAGGGCTGCGCTATGTGGCGGTTGGTGGCTACCAAATGGTCGCCAACCAGGAAACCTGTGCCTGAAACGCGTGCCCTAATTTCCGGATGCTGATTTGCGAACCCTACATGATAGACGCCATAAACGTAACCGATAGAATTGCGGTAGCAGTTTAGCACGAGGGCAGGCATTGATTGTTCTTGCCTGAGCTGTTTGATTTGTGCAGTCAATTCATGAATTTGAGTTCGCAGATCGTCGCGAGACCCTCCCAAGGCGGCCATTGGAGCGTAGTGAACCATGGCGGTCGCTGCCAGGAGCATAAGCACTCCAATGAACACTTGCCGCGTACGGCGTCGACTCCCGCAAATCACGGTGTTGAACTTTCTGGTCTGAGCTTCCATAATGGAAAAGTTTTGATGGTTTAGGTGATCCCGGTGTTCCTCAATTCAAACTCTCTGTCCGTGTTTTGAAGTGTCAGTCAGCGGTTGCTCCGAAATCAGCGTTCATCGCATCTCTCTTGCCTCACCACAGTGTCACGCCAGCAGTTTCGTTCAGAAATCCATTCTGTTAGGTACGTCAAGCGATAGAGAACTTCCTTCCACCCCCCTATGGGAGTGCGCCATACCATAATTGAATACTCCATGGCCCCTTGTGCTCCTCGTCTTGGAATTTCAGTAGGGCTCGGCCCTAATCCCGACCCGGAGTCGTAGCGTGCCGTCTAGCACGCGCCCCCTCAGCAGGTGGCAGGACGGACCGAGCCAAGCCAAGAATAGGTTTTGTATTGTTCGATGTCGTTGCTCCGCAGCAATGACGGTCTTCGACAATCGATGAGTCTTACCGGAAGAATCTGGTGCATGAGAAGCAATATCTGCTGATGGACGTCCCGGCAAGGACCCTATAATTAAGGATGGTGGCCAAAAGCACCGGACCGGTCCAAATCTCCGTTGTCAGCACTTTTTCCCAACGACTTGCAGCCGCGAGCGCAGCTTTCGAGTCTTCCGTCAGCAGTTGCTGCATGACCCCAATCCCTGGGCTTCGATCTTCGCGGGGGGCGTCGAACGAGCATGAGGGTCGCAAAGTTCCGACGATAGGCTTGCGATAACAGACGCCACCCCCAGAACCCGGTCAATGAGAGATATGGCGATATTTCGACGGTTGGCAACTCATGCGTTTGCACAAGTGAGCGAAAGGAAGGCTTCTTGACTCCCGGTTCCCGTCGGCGGTGCGGCTGACGCACGAACCGACTTTTCAAGTTTCGTTAACTGCCTTCGTAAATCTTCGACCAGCTTGCGCGTCGGTCTTTGCCCGAGTGCAGGTCCGACTTCTCTGACTGCCCACAAGGGTGTTTCATCTGCACAAGGCGTGCTCCCACCGGCGAAAATCGACAACGCTTCCCGGATCCGTTCCATCCTCGTCGGCTTCGATGAGGAGTACTCCGAAATAACCATGATGAGGTCAGCGGTCTCGGGGTCATCGACAAGGTGAAAGCGGCCCCACTTTACAAGCGCTTTTTTGAGTGTCTGCACACTTTTGTTGGTGGGAACCAACACACCCACAACGAAGACCGTTTTAGCAGTCAGCAGAGTTCGGGGGGCTGGGGACGTAGCCTGAGGAGACTTGTCCTTCTCGCACTGATCGACGGACGAGAACAGGCCTGCTTTCCAATTAGGGCTAGGTGATGCTTCAGGTACTCCCGTCTGACTTGTGGCGGTAGCGTAGCTGCCTAGAATCAAAAGCCATGTGGTCAATCGGCTCATAAAAAAAGAGACAGCCTCGAAACACTAAAAGCAACAGTTTTATGCAGTTCAACGTGAAAACAAACTAGCAATAAGTGCAGGAAGTGGCGCCAAAAATCCGATATTGCGGGCCAGGCCTCCAGACCAAGTTGACGAAATCATGCGATTCCACTAAAAACCCCTGGCATCGGATCAATGAGTGATATGGCGATTTATCGCCAACTGACGGTTAGCAGTCAAGCTGCGTGTTCGAGGGTGTTGCACACAGACAGCACGAGATTGCCTTAACGCAACGACGACCGTAGTGGTCCTAGCGAATACTAGAGGTCATCTTTAGAGAATCAGGTGAGAAAAGTGATGTCAGCCGTATCTTCCGATTCGTTGGATACCTTCGATGCGCCCTCCTTGGCAGATCTCCTGGAGCCGATGCAGTTCAAGGCGATGCTCCTCGTCACATGTGGTCTGAAGAATCACCAGATCGCTCAATGTCTTCGCACCAAGGAACAGACGATTCGAAACGTACTTTGGAACTGTTATCAACGCACCGGGTGCCGCAACAGCGATGAACTGGTGTGCAGATACTTCTGTGAAGTAGCAGCCGGCCTTCTGGAGCTTGGTCGACTGCAGCGGGAATTGGCAGAACTTGAGGATCGGGTCGCACAGATTCTTGATCGACTTCCTGAACCCCAGAGCTTCTCCCGCACTATGTGCAACTTAGAGAGCAGAAGTATGATTTTGCAGGCCAAAATCTCGCAAATTCCCTGTTATTTTCCCTGTTAGCAGGGAATTCTCCAGGTTAGCGCGAGATTGCGCGCTCCGCCACGCAGTCTCAACTGCAAAGAATTTCCACTCGCTCTGCGCCGAAATAAGAGAATAATGCCCGTATTTCGCGATTATTCACAGGCAAACCGGACTGCAGAGAACGGACTGCTCGTCGGCAAAGCGGTGACCGTCCCGCGTTTTCTCCGGAGGGCACATGTGCAGTCCGGTTTCGAGACGAGCTGTAAGCGAATGCAACGCGATCAGAAACCGATGAAGCGGCGAAGTCCGAGCTTTACTCTTTTGTCCACAAGGCCGTTTTCACCGCAATCGGCGTCGCGCCTCCTCTCGTCTGACGTTGCTCTGTTCTAATGTTGCGCGTTCAGCTTCAAAATCTGACCCGAAACAAGCTCCACATGTTGCGACCCGACGGTTTGTAGCGCAAGCGCTTCCTGTCGATATTTTTCGGCCGCGGAGCGATCGCGCAACTTCAACACAATCTCGCCGGCATGCCTAAAGATTTTCGGATCGCGAGTCCCCACCGCCAGCGCAGTCTCGATTTGCTTACGCGCTTCCGTGTCCTGTCCGTTAACGTGCAGTGCCCAGGCATAAGCATCGAGAGTGTATACGTCGTGACGCCACGCCAACTCGCGCTTTGCCACGTCCAGAGATTTGGCCAGCTGGTGCGCGTGGTCGGCATAATAGAAGATGAGTGAGCGATTGGAATTGTCTTTGAGGGAAGATTCTGCCAGTGCCTTGATTTCGAAGTCGGCGAACGCCCTGCCTGCTTCTTTCCCGCGTCCCGCTAATCCCAGCGCTTCGGCCAAGTCGTAGAGATTATCGGCGTGGGGTTGCGCCCGATAGCGTTGCTCGAGGAGTGTCACCGCGTCTGGGTAGCGCTTCTGAGTGACGAGAAGCTGAGCCAGATTTCCCAAGGCGGCGGGATAGTTGGGAAGAGTTGTCAACACCTGCTGCAGTAGTCTCTCTGCCGAGTCAGGGGTGGAAGCCAAGAGCAAATGTCCCATCTGCGTGAGGAGCGAAGCTCGCTCTGCGATTTCGGTCGCGGGTGTCGACTGATATGCCATGTCCATCAGTTCGTAAGCGCCTTCCGCATCCCCGAATAATTCGCGGAGATGTGCCGCCCGAATGAGCGCAGGTAAATTGCAGGGACGAAGATCGAGCATCCATTGGGCGGCAACTTCCGCATCCTTATAGTTGCCGAGCTCTATGTTCGCGTCGGTCAATAGCCCGTAAACCATCACATCGTCGGGCACGCGCTTGTTCAGTGTGTTGGCGAGCGCCAGCGCGGCAGCATACTCATGTTCACCCAGCAGGATCGAAACTCGAATCTTCTCGCCGTCAAAATTATTGGGCGCGAGTTCCAGCGATTTCTTTACCGCCTCCTCCGCTTCAACATAGAAGCTGGTATCGGCAGTCTCTTGCGCACGGCGAACCAGCGCCATTGCGAGAAGGTTGTACCCCGTAAATTCGGTTGGCTTCTGGCTGATCGCTTGTCGAGCTGCGGTAATACTTTGTTCTGCGCGGGGAAGATCCACACTGGCCGGCGCCGCACTTTGAGTAGCGGCGAACCGGGCGAGCATCGTTATTATGCACAGTAGCGGAAGAATTTTTTTCACGGCATGTCTCCTCTTAGAAGAAAAATTGTGGTCGCCTTCAGCTGGCGGCCACAATGGTTAGCTACATTACAGGGCAAATGCCGCCGGGTTGTCCGGTGCAGCCTGCCTGTCCTGGGCCAGTGTGCGCGCTGTTGCGTCCACTGTTCGCCGGCATAACGTAGGGGAATGAATTGTTGAAGCCTTCGGTTTTCGTGTTTACGCCATCGCCCAGCGCCAAACCATACTTGGTGGAATCCACCAGGATGCCTTCGATGGCGCGGAGAGAGATGTCAAACACATCGTCGATTGGCCTGCGTCCGTTGGGGTAGCCGGCAAGATCGCCGGCGATGAAACCCAGACGTAATTGATTGGCCACCGGGGTCGCGGGAATGCCGGTGTTGAGACGCAGCAGATCGGCAACCGGACCCGCATCGCTTGGCTCGCATCCCGGACAAATCGGAGGCTCGTACTGGGCCAGAATCAACAGGTCGGTACGGGGATTCGGCGGAACCGGAACCCCAAGCGAACTGAGCACGCCAGCCGCCACTGGTTCCAGAACGAAGTTTGCGAACTGCGAATCGTTCACCGGAAAGTCCATGCTGAAGCGATCTTTAAAGCCGGTTCCGATGATCGCTTCGTTGATCAGCGAGTTGCCTTCCCGGTTTACCTGCTGCATAGAGCCGTAGTTTTGGTCCGGATTCGGCGAGCGTCGCACCGTGATGTGATGGCGCGACGTGCTGCCGTAGGTTCCGATGACCGCCTGCTTGTCCGTGGCAGGGTGAATCTTGCCGTCGACGGTCAGCATGGTGATGGGAAGTTCCAGCACAATGGAATTGACGTTGTAGCCGCCCACGGCATCGGGAGCATAGTTGTGAGTGTTGTCGGCATCAATGGCCGAAGACAGGATCGGGCCGACTCCGCTGCGGAAATTCACCGAGTCGAAGAAAGCTCCGAGATCGATAAAGAATGGATCATCCGCGGTTCCCGCCCACACCTTAACGCCGTCGTTCAGGGTCTGAATCCCCTGGTTGAACAGAGTTTGGTAGTCCGGCATGGTCTTGGGGCCGACGTTCGATGGAACTGCATAAAGCGTTTGTCCGTTGTTGAGCAGGGTTGATTTGCCGTTTTTGACCATAGTGACGGTGTAGGTCTGTACCAGGCTCAAGCCTTCGGCGCCGGGACCCCGTAGAGACGTGATCGGCGGGAAGCCGTCCAGGTTGCCGACGAAGCCGGTAAACAGGTTGGGTTGATAGATGCTGGTGGTAAAGCGGAACTGGAAGACCACGTCCGGAATTCCATCCTGGTTGTTGTCGATGAGCATCTCGTAGAGCACGCTCGGATCGAACGGAAAATAATTGGGTCCGTTGGCCGGCTCCAGGAGGGGGTCGACGTTTAGGATCATGGTTACGTTGTTGGGATTGTCATAGCTGACGAAGGCGTACCAATCGGTAACGTCCGCGCTACGGTCCAATGCTGTGATCGGCGCTTCGCGATGGCTGGATGCAAACAGGCTGGAAGGCGCCAGTATGCACAGCGACATCGCGAGAGCCAGAACTGGCTTCAGGATTTTCATAGGAAATGCCTTTCTGCGGAATTCGTCGACGTCGCCATGAATTTACTGCGTGCGCGCCAGGGTTGTCGCAGTTCCAGTGACTAGTCCACGTGGTTGAGTTACGGTGCCAACGCCCCAGATGGATTTCGCGAGTAGAAAATATTTATGCGTTGGATCGTCGGCGTTGATTGGACGTGAGTATTCGCAGAAAGATGAGACTTGAAGACACCACCAGCGTCGTCGGCAATGACATCAAACGCCGGAACAAAATCGATTACCTCTCCCGCAATCTGGGAACGACTTATTGCGGGATCCAATGCACTTGCGAAGTAAATAGTCCGTCGATAAAACCGATGTGGTAAACCAGAAAAATTCCGAAAGCCATGCTTGCGAAGCCTGAAATCGCAGCCAAGTGCCGGTTGATGTTGAAAAATCTTTTCTGTGTGTAAACCAGAGGAATTGAGATGGCCGCGGTCATCAGCATCATTCCAACCATCGTCCCGAAGCTGAAAACCAGCAAGTACGCCGTAGACCACAGCGGACTCTTGATGGTCGAAAGCACTAACAGGGCAACCGCAGCCGATCCAGCCAACCCGTGGACGAGGCCGATCACCAACGGTCGAATGGTCTGGTAAAGGCCGAGTTTGCGGACCGTTCGTTCGGCGAAGCTTTCAGTACGAGCCCCGAGCGTCACACTTGCCTTGTCAGGTTCAGCAGAGATGTCGTAGCCAGAACCGGAAGTCTGCGCCGCTGTCGTGCCACGGCTCACTGGACTGAAGCGTTCGGTAATCCAACGCGTTACGCCGGTCAGGTTCAGTACTCCGAGCAGGATAAGCATCAAGGCAACGCAAAATTCCATCGACAGCCCGAGGCGGGGCGGAATCACGACGCCGAAAATAATGATCGCCGTTCCCACAAGAAAAATCGTGATCGTATGTCCCAATCCCCAAAGCAACCCGATCGTGGCCGAGCTTCGGATCGACTTCTGGCGGCTCATGATGGTGGATACGGCGACCACGTGGTCGGGGTCCGTGGAATGTCTCATCCCCAAAAATAATCCCAAGAGAATTACGGTGACGAATGGAACGAGTTTCTCTTTGGTGAGCCCGTTGGAGAGAAGGCTTTGCCCCACGTGAACCGACGCGACGGCCGATACTGTGATTCCCATTCCCAACACCACCATGAAAGCGGACGACAAAAAAGGAAGATAACGTAGGGCGCGATTGCCGGCGCGCACACGGGAAGAGATCACGCGTTTGGCATAAACCATGGTGAGGCCGACCGTGACCAGTACGGCCGCCAATCCCAAGCTGAACGCGGTGATTAGAAATAACCCGAAGCCGATCCGGTGAAGTGAAAAGGCGCTCAGCAACACGACCAAAGCTGCCGGACACGGCACGATTCCTCCCGTGATGCCCAGCATGCAGAGTTCGCGCAACGATAGCGCGCGCTCGATGGGCCGCGCTTCCGCAGAGATGGCCATACGATTCGCAGGGCCGGTGGCCGTAACAGGCACAACACGTTTGAACGCGGAAAGAAACCAGTGCGAATGCTGCTCACCCGGTACGTGAGAATGCTCTCCGGTTTCGCCGGTCCAGTGCCGGAGGAAAATGAAAATGCCGAGTCCAGCAACGCTCAGTCCAGAAATTGCTCCAAGCCACGGATAGAGCTGCTCCGGAACTATGTAGCGCGATGCATAAAGCGTTACTGCCCCTAACAGATAAACCCCCGCCGTATGCGCGGCAGTGACCACGATTCCCAGCAAGACGGCATGTCTTGCTGTGCCGCGCGAACCGACAAGGTAGGCTGCAACGATAGTCTTACCGTGACCTGGCTCCAGCGCATGAAGCGCGCCCAGGCCCGCAGCAATCAGCGCGGCCGACAACAATACCCAAAAGCTCAACTTGCCCTGCGTCGAGATCAGCTCGGTGAAGCGGCTGCGCGGCGTATTCTGCTCCGCCCGGAGTGGCGTTAGTTCCGCTGTGGCAGCCGCGACGTTGGAGGACGATTGCGGGTCGCTGAGTTCAGGCAGAGCGGTCGCGGCTGACGATCGGCTGGGTCTTCGAATTGCGACTGCCGAACGCGATGGGTTTGCCTGATGAAGAAGCATCCGGCCAGAATAAGTTCCCGCCGAATCGCTTTCCCCGGGTTCAGTGAAGGAACTTCGGAAGCTTGCCACGGCAGATAGCTGCTGAGGCGGGCTATTCAAAACATCGCTTGAGTAATTGGTCAGCTCCTGGCTGCGGTCGGTGGTGGGAGCGGAGCTATCAAGAATCGTAACTCCCTCGCCAAGAACCACGACCTCTTTCCAACCCGCGCGCCCGGGAAAATTGTTATCAAAGTAGGAGAGTTTGTGAACGCCTGACGCAGCCTCCAGCGTGCCTCGGAAGACGAATCCTATTTTCATCGTGGGCAGACCGCCAGCGCCGTCGGCGAAGATTAGCTGCCGTGATACCGCTTCTAATTGAACGGCTTGGCTGTCAATCTCGAGAGTGAGTCCCTGCGGCAAGAGTTGCTCCTGCCTGTCGAGATAGCTCGAGGCACTGGGGCCATAAGCAACAGGAGTAATATCGAACTGCCGAATCTCTTGAAAAGTCGGGATCTCAGCCATGTCGATCAGATAGCGGATCTCAACCGACTGCTGGCCGATCTTCACTTTGGAATAGTGATTGATGCTGAAGTTCCCCATGGGATGAGCGAAAGACGTCGCGCAGCTAAGAACCAGAACGAACAGTGACCACGGGATTCGCGGCAGGCGCGGTCGGCTCCCATCTTTATTCTTATCTTTGCGCATTGCTGGACCTCAAATCCGGATTACGCGATTGGGCGATCTCGGCTAAAGTTCGGCTCGCCGTTTCAGCGTGAAAAATGTGGAAGTGGGTATTTGTCCTCAACGCGCGACTCAGGAGATCTTCCGCATCAGAATCCTTGCTCACGCTGTGGTAGATCATGCCGGCATGAAACAGGAGCAGAGGATCGTTGGTGTGCAAAGCCAGAGCCTTGTTGATCGCTTCTGTCGCTTCCTGCAATTTGCCATTCTTGTAAAGAACCCACGCCAATGTGTCCCATGTGTAAATGTCGTGTCTGACCTCAAGTTCTTTGCGTGCGAGATCCAACCCTTCTTGCAGTTTGATCCCTTGATCTGCGTAGAAAAGGGCCAGCTCACGATTGGCCAGCGCCTGATTTAATTTGCTGAGGTGTCCGATATACTCGACCAGGTCATATTGCTGCTGAGCCTCCTTCATCCGCCCAGCTTTCTTGTAAACGTCGCCCAACTCCGCCACATAGACGGGAAATGGAATGATCGCGATCGAACGTTGGTAAAACTGAATCGATTCCTCAATTTTCCCTTGTGCGGCGCGGACCTTGGCTAGACCGGCCAGAGAGCGGTAGTGGTCAGGATCGGCGGTTATGCCTGACCGATAGGACAAATCAGCATTTGCCAGGTCGCCGCTTTGAAAGTAGCGCTCGCCTAACTCAAAATAAAACCATGCCAGATTTTCGCGGGGAAGGTTGGTCTGCAGCGCGGCCGCAATGGCGTTCCTCATCAGGCGAATGGCTTCGGCGGTGTCCCCATGCACGTAGCGCAGGTATGCGACACGACTGTCGCTCATATATGCGAGAGACAGCGGCGTTGAGATCTCCCGCCCTAGAGTTTGCACGGTGTGATAGGCCGCGGCTGCTTCGTCGTAATCCCCCATATCCGTATAGGCGTCGCCTTCGATGGCGAATGCCGCCAAATTTCCTGCGCCCGTGCCGATCGCCCGTTGCGAATACGCGAGAGCTTCCGAGAAGCGATGCTCGCCCATATACACCAAAGCCATGTGTACGAAGGGATCCGCAGAGCGGAAATCCTGCGGCGCCAGAGCGATCGCACTTTTGATGTTTTGCTCCGCGAGGTCGTAATAGGAAACGTCGCCGGTCTCTCTGGCTTTCTGCAAAAAGCTCAATCCCAACGCGTCGTATCCTGCGTAGTTGCCCGGCACCTGTTTCACATGATCTTGCATTTTCTGAATCTGCTTGTCAGTCTCCGACGATGGACCTAGTCGCCCTTGTTCAAGCGATTCAAAAGGAGCGATCTGGGAAGATCCCGACGCCCCGGCGATGAGGAGAAAAGCCACAAGCCACTTGCCCATAACCAGCCTCACTAAGTTGTAACTAGAGGATCGACCTTGGTTAACGTTCCACTTCGCCAGATTGCCGGCGCGGAGCGTCTGGGAATGTTCAATAACAGACACTATAGATACGGGAATGATCGGAAATCGGATTCCGGGCGCCCAGTCTTCTTTCCTGACCTCTCCTTTTGCCTGTCGCCAGAAGAAGTCGACTTGTCGGAAGTTGGCGTTCCGAGGTAAAACAATGTGATACACGGATGTCTCCAATTTCTAGCCAACTGATGGAAGTTGTGTCACAAAGCACGGGCAAGAATCCCTGAAAACTTTCATTTATCGGCCTTTTAGCGAGCACTCCCTGCGGATAGATTTTTCGCTTTCGGACTGCGCGGTAGGCACGCAGTCCTGCTAACCCAATCAGACTGCCTGGGAACCTCACGACGTGACCATTTTTGCAACAGAATCGCCTTGCATTCGCCGTTCACGTGCGAATAGATGGCGAATCGTGTTCGTTTCACAATTCCACCTAAATCGTGCTGAGTTCAGGATGTGCCGGATTTTGACCTTTGCGAGTTGATAACTGGCGCGAGTCGGCTTTATTCCCTAACTTCACCCTTACCTTTTCAAATGACGCTCAGGAGGCCAGTAAACTCATCTTCAGCTAATCGCCCTGAAGGTTGAAGTTGTGTTGGAGTTGGGATTTTCCCGGCTGAGAACCAGATTAGACTGCCAAGACAACCGTTCCCTCGGCCCGGCTAACACATGGCAACACATATCCGGCATTTTTCTGCTCAGCAGTCAGCCCGGCTTCGACATCCATTTGAACGGTGCCGTTCAGAACTCGAGTTGCACAGGTGCCACATAGGCCCTGGCGGCAGCCATACGGAATCTGCACACTGTTTTTCTCCGCCAGATCCAACAGAGTGCTCCCGGCGGAACTCTGACAAACTTTCTCCGAGTGAAGGAACACAACGGTGTCGACTGCGCGACCTTCTTGTGGTTGGAACTCCGTGGACCGTTTGCTTTCCCCGAAACTCTCCTGCAAGATCCGTTCTTGCTGTACGCGGAGACTGGAGAGAATCTGGCGTGCGTTGTCCATAAATCCCTTGGGACCACAAAGAAAGAAAGTGGGTGCATTCAGATCGGTCACGTTCTGGGAGACACATTCCTCAGTCAGGCGCCCACTGCGTCCCTTCCAGGCGGGGTCCGGTTGCGACAGGCACACCTCGTACTTGAAGTTGGAAAGCGACCTTGCAAGTCGCGCCAGTTCACTTTGGAAAATGATGTCCGCAGCGGTTCGCACACAATATAAGAGTGTGACTGAAGTCGCCAGTTTAAGATCTTCGATATAGCGCAGCATCGAAATCATTGGAGTGATCCCACTGCCGGCCGCAATGAGAACTATGCTTTTGTGGAGTGTCTCGTCAAAGTAGAATCGGCCGTAGGGTCCGCTGGCTTCCACTCTAAGGCCTGGCTTCGCCCGTTCATTCAGAAAGACCGATACGCACCCATCCTTCACACGCTTGGGCGTGATCTCGACATAATTCTCGTGGGTGGGCGAGGAGGAAATGGTGTAAGACCGTGTGACTCGTTGACCATCAATCGTCCACTGAAAGGTCAGAAACTGACCTGGCTTGGCCGAGCCAACGATGCAAGAAACGATCAGTAAGATCGGAGCGATCGAAAATAGACCGACGAGCAACTCAACAATGCTTTCCAGCATTCGCTGTTCCTTCCGTCTTTCGTGACGTGCGCCTGAAGCTCTTCTATTCACAAGAACAGGCGACAGATTGGTGACGCAGTCCTCAGTTCCCGATGAGCGTGTTTTCGGCGGATTCCGAAAACTCCGATACAGATTCAAAAGTTGAACAAAGTTCACAGTCCCCGACTAATACGTGAGGACAACCGGTCTTGCCGGGTCCGCGCGCGGCATCGAGTTCCGCGGCGAGTTGAGATCTTAGGCCACGTGTCGCATTCTGGAGTTCAGCTTTAGCTTGCGACACGTGCACCAGAATTGTGTGCAGCCGCTTCGGACCCAATATCAAGAGTCCGAGCATAAGCAATAAGAGCATTTCCATGCCGAAGCCCATGGTTTACTCCTTAATTACGCCTTGTCGTTGGAACTGCCGGTTGTGTTGGAGGGCTTCTCTTCTTCAGCCTTCATGGCTGACTTGAAGCCGCGGATACCCTCTCCAATGCCTTTGCCCAGCTCGGGAAGCTTCTTGGGTCCAAAAACGAGCAATGCGATTCCGAAAATCAGTAGAAGGTGGGTCGGTTGAAACAGTCCTTCAATCATAATGACTCCTTGGATCGGGTTAGAGTTCTAAAAACCGGTTTAACAAAAATGCGGGCGCCGCAACTCGCAATCGGATACAGCGCCCGCCCTTATAGCAAGGGGAGAGCTTGCAACAGTTAAAATCCGCGTTTGACTGAATCAGCCTCGATCGCCAGCTTATTGACTAAGCTGAAGAATGCTTGCGATTGACCAAGGAACAAAAGGTCATCCGTGAAAGCCTTGATCGTAGCGACTGCTCCGCCGTTCTGTGTCAGCGTTGGCCGAATCACCGAGCATTGGGGCAGATTCTTGCTGATGAACGTGCAGGGCTCAGGCAGAATCAGGTTTGTCTGGTCGAGCTCTGAGTTGCGGGCATTGAGATCCGGGAACGTCAGACCAGTTTCTGGATCGGTGACACCGGCCAAGGGCTGAGCAACCGCATTGCCGGCTTTGTCGTGCCAGAGACCGAAGTGGTCAATCTCGACTCCGCCAATGCTGATGAGGATTCTGAGAACTTCAGCGTCGGTCGCCTTGAAGGCCAGCGTGGGATACAGGCTCGCTCCACCTTGCTCGATGAACGCAAAGTGGAATCCCGCGGTGTTCGCAATGGCCTGCATCCGCGACTCTTGCGGAGTCGCAGGAGGAACCGGTTGGGGCTGGTTGGGAGGTGTGTCGGTATCGTTCAGTGGTATAGCTGGCTGGTTTTCGATAGTGAAGGGTCCCTGGAACTTCACACCGAAGTCGGGGTTCTGGGAGCTGCGGTAGCGCGTATACCAGCTAAGGTCAACATTAAGCTTCAGCAGGTTGGTCAACCTTCCGATATTCTTGGCGCCTGTCGCTTGACTACTCGGCAAGGTTCGGAAAGCATCGAGATCGACCGGTTCTTCGCCCTTTGAAATCAAATAAGCATTCAGGAAAGCCGCATGGCTCAGTTCGTCGTCAGTATTGTCGGCGATGTATTGCGCCATATCGCCGTCAAGGTTGCTGAGTGCGGCGATGTAAGCCGGATTCCCGCCCTGGACTCCTCCCAGTTCGTTGTACTGTTGCCACAAATCAGCCTCGATGAGTTCGGCTGTCGCGGCGAACTTTAAAAGAGACGCGTCGCCCTTGGATAGTTTGCCCGAGCTCCGCGTCGCTTGCGCGACGCTCTCGGCTCCCAGCAACGCGCTCGCCGACAGAGTTGCACCGGCGATCCCCAGTCCCTTCAAGAATGAACGCCTCTTGACTACGCCCTGCCAGTGACGTTGAACGCCTTCTTCCGTCGAAGAAAGATTCGTTTCCGGTGAGTGTGTTTCGAACATTACCGCAGATGGAGTGTTGGCTTTTTTCATTGGCTTGCTTCCAAATTCCTTTGCTTATGATTTTGTTCCAGCAGTACTGTGCGTTAGACGCAACGGCCAAATCACGGGATACGCGGAGGATGTCATTTGATTGTCAACTCTTTGTGCGCCTGTCGTGACAAATGCCGCAGACAGATCGAGAGCGACAATGTATTGAAAATTGACGAGTGACACTTGTGTCTCAGTCTTTTGCAGATCTGGCTTCGTCCTTCTGCATATGGAACTCCGGGGCTCGCGGTTTATTCCCGGCTTCCCCACCGTTAAACTCCGGCGGTTTGTTTTTATTCCGCAATTTCAAAGAAATCTTTCCTAACAAGGACCGTCTCCTCAATAGTAAGTGAGAGGGCTGGCGACGCAGGTTAGCCGGCCTTCACTCCTGGCTCCCTCATGGAGTTGACGAGCCAAGCTATCCCGGTACTCAGGGCGTAAAGGGCGATCATGGGGGCGGCGAAAAGACACATGTTCAGGATATCGGCAGTGGGTGTGATGATTGCTGCGATAACAAAAATGGCGAGGATGGAATATCGGAGATTCCGCAACATCCAGCGCGCGGTGATCACTCGCATTAGGGCCAGGAAGAACACAAGAACTGGCATTTCGAAAATCAGCCCGAGACCGACGATGATCGTCACAAACAGTTTCGTATATTCTCCGATCGTTATCATCGGTTGGAAGCGTTGTCCGTAACCGATTAAGAAATCCAGGGACGCTGGGTAAACCATCTTATAACCAAAAAGACCACCAGCTATGAACAAACCAACCGTACTGAGTAAGAACGGCATAACATACCGCTTTTCGTTGCGATACAGTCCAGGGGCGATGAACAGCCACAATTGATATAGGACAAACGGGGAGGCTGCGAAGAGTCCGCCCACAAGCGCGACCTCAAGATAAAGATTGAAAGGATCGGTTGGGTTTAAATACACCAACCCACCGGCGATCCCGTGGTGCCGTAGCGCCCCAATAATGGGTTCCTGCATCAAACCGAAGATGCGATCGGCAAACGACCAGCAAGAAAAAATCCTGCGAGTATCCCAATCATTGAGAAGATGATTCGTTTTCTCAACTCTTCCAGGTGAGCCAGCAGCGGCATGGGGTGCATGGGTAACGACAGTACGGGAGCAGTCACGTCAGCCATGGAGAGCCTCTAGTCGCGGGCTTCGAGCCCCGGTGTCGATCGTCGGAGAATCATTCATATGTGCGTTATTAATTGGATCGTGCGAGGACTTCTCTCGAGTCGGTGGAAGTTCATGACCGTAAGCAAAACAGAACGCTATAACCAGCATTGCGGCCAACCCTGTAAGTCCGTAAGACGTTAGTTCCACCACTCTTGCCTCCCTGCCATTTCTCGGTGCTTCTTTGGTAATCAATCGAACCAACCTTGGTCAAGAGATTGCCAAGGACGAGGGCGCACCGAAGTGCGCCCTCGCAGAGGTTTTTTGTCTTAGTTGATAGTGACTGTTACCGCGCTGGAATGACTCAGAGAGCCGGACGTCCCTGTTACCATTACGGTGGCCTGTCCAGATGCAGGAGTTATAGGTTTATTGGAGTTGCTGCCACCGCATCCTAAGGCGAACAGCGAGACGAGCAACACCAAACTAAGCAAGCTCATCCCCACGATGTTCTTCCGCGTAAACGATTTCCGCTTGCGCGTGGTGATAAGCGTTCCGAACAGTCCCAAACCAGGCATTAGGGCCATCATGCCGGGCAAGTTGTAACCCGTCGGGGGCGGGGTCGAGGCAGCGGAGATTGTCAACGTCGAGGACGCAGCGCTCGACCCGGGAGAGATGGTTGAAGGGCTTAGAGAACAGGTCAACCCGGTGGGCGCAGAACAGGTAAGCGCAATCTGACTATTGAATCCTCCAACTGCAGCGGCGCTGACCATAAGCGTAGCCGAACCGCCCTGGCTGACCGTTGCGCTGGAAGACGAAAGATTCAACGAGAATCCGCTACCAGCTGCAGCCGCGGGTGCCAGACTGGCGAACACGGCCGTTGCGCTACCTCCAGCCGGGAAATTCGGTTGCCCGGCGCTGCCTCCAGCGGTTATGTAAAGAGTGCCAGCAACGCCTGGAGTATTATTAGCGCCACCACCTCCGCCAAACACCATGTCCCACATGCCGGGGTTGACCAGCACCTTGCCGGACGAGTCAGAGAGCTGCCCTTGAAACTTCCCGGTCGTGTCGAATGCGCTAATAGTGCCATCGCCAAAATTGGAGACGAGGATATCGCCGGCGAACGTTCCGAAGCTAGCCGGAGCCTGCACTACGCCCCAAGGCGCGTTCAGGTTATTCTTGGCGCCGGCGGCGACGAAAGTGCTCACGAAGTTACCGTTCGCATCGAAGATATCCACCTGCCCAGCGCCGACGCCGGGAAAAGCATCATGCTTGGGAATATCCTGCATCGCGTAGGCGACGTAGATCTGGTTGCCGATGACGTGGATGCCGTGGGGAGCGAAACCCGCGGGAAGGTTTGGATCGGTGAAGGTGCCGCCCAACGAAGTGAGAGTGTAGTTCGAATCGTAGACGTCTACCTTCCCGCTGTTGAAGTTGGCCGCCAACAGGTTGGTGCCCAGCAAGGCGAGACCTTTGTAAACTGCACCGCTGGCGGAATTGTCTTTACCGACAATCCCAGTGTTGCTTGAGCCATTCCAATAAACAATGAGGCCATCCTCGGTATCAAAAATGAACGATCCGCCGGAGAAGTAAGAACCGCTGGCGTTGGCTACGGTCCCAGTTGGGCAGCCGGGGCTGCAGTTGCCGTTTGGATTGCTTGTGGCCCCGGGTATGGTCACGATCAGCCCAGTGTCTTTGTTGCCATTTTGGTCGTAGAGCGTGGAGACGCCGCTGTTGTTGTCGGCAATCCAAAAATCTTGCCCGGGAAGAACTGAGATTCCCCAGGGGTTCAAGAGTTGAGTGTCTGTGGTGGTGGCTACGCCGGTAACATTGGAGACCAGGTTGGTCTGGGAATAGCTGGCCTGCTGTGCCCACAACCCTGACGGAATCGTCAACGCCGTGAGCAAACCGAATAACAAGAGTGCTTTTTTCATGTTGTCCTCCTCGACTTTCTTTATGATTTGTACGACGTTGCTGAATACCGTTGTTTCCTTATCTACCGTGAAGCCGTGTTGGGGGATGGAGGGGAGTTCAGGCACACTGATGTAATTCCTATTCCTGAACTCCCCATCACAACCGTATAAAGCCGATGTTCTGCTCGACTTAGTTGCCGCCAGAGGAGGACACCGGAGAGTGGTCCTTTCTCTGGGCTAGAGTGACCATCGCTGTTGGTGCCGCGAAGGTATAGACGCCTCCCGGTGTCTCAGCCTCGCTCAGAAAGTACTTATCCCCTACATGCTCGAAGCTAAGCTTTGGCTGCTCAACAGGAGTTCCATCGACAGCTATAGGGAGCACAAACGCGCTATTGCCGTAGCCGCGGATTGCTATGCTTGAGAAGGCCTCACCAGAAAGGCGGCCAACCGTGTAAATGCCCGCAGGCAATCTCGTGCCTCCTGCGACGAACTCAAACGGAATGCTCACACGAACTCCCTCGGTGTCCTGAGCGCGGGCACTTATGCCCACCCCAAGCAAACAAGTCAGTGTAAGTGCAACTGTCAAATACGACTTCTTCATGATTCCTCCATATATATTGAAATG
>Ga0210394_10003131_pt1 | contig 21339 bp, 17 predicted proteins | sample IncBWC12MmetaG_FD_160121 | JGI IMG/M metagenome (GOLD analysis project Ga0210394, IMG submission 160121) | Forest soil microbial communities from Barre Woods Harvard Forest LTER site, Petersham, Massachusetts, United States - Inc-BW-C-12-M | ecosystem: Environmental > Terrestrial > Soil >...
TGTAGGGATGGCCTTTTGAGGCCGTCGCCAACTAAACACGCTTTAGTCAGCGCCGTCCGTGCAACGCTCGCACTGCAATCTTTCAAACACTAATCAAAACAATCCCCACAAAAATCGAAACAATCCCCACCCACTGCATCCGCGAAACCGTTTCTTTCAAAATCACCGCCGCCAATCCCACAGTCACCGCTCCGTACAGCGACGCCAGCACGCTCACGACGGAAACCTGTTCTATCTTCATTCCAAAATTATTGAAAACGTACGCAGTGGTGTCCAGCAAGCCCACGAAGAAAATCCACCACGGCACTCTCGCCGCCGGGCTGCCCTTTTTGCCGCCCAGGATCGGCATCACGAGCGCCGTAGCGGAAAAACTGGTGAGCCGGATAATCCACACCGACGGCGCACTCCCCAGCAGCGGCACGACGCGAATGCCCAGCAGCCAGAACATCACCCCAAATCCCACCGCCGAGAACAACGCCCATCCCACGCCGGCAAATCTCTTGGCAGGCAACCCCGTCTCCGCCACATTTATTACTTCTCCCGGGGCCGCTTCCCCTCGCGCCACAACGATTACTCCAAGAATCGCCAGCGCCATTCCGAGAACACGCACTGCCGTCAGACGCTCTCCTGTCAGCATCGAAAGAATCATCGTCAGTACCGGATAACTCGCCGAAAGTGGCGCGACCACCGACATCTTTCCGATTTCAAACGACCGGTACAATCCCAGCGTGGAAGAAGTGTTCAGTAGGCCGGCGAGAAGTCCCCAGGCCCACAGCGGTCCCTGCGCTGGTCCATGAAACAATCGTCCCCAGCCGCCAAGAAACGGCATGACCAACGAAATCAGCACCGTGCCGATGAATTGCATGTGCAGCATGGTGCGTACCGTGCCGATTTTCCGCGTGGCGAACCGCGCAAACAAATCCGCGCCGCCCCAGCACAGTGCCGTTGCCAGACCAAGTAGAATGCCCATGGAAAATTAGGATGACTTGTTCTTGCGAGGTAATTCCAGTCCTAATTCCGCCATCACCATCTGAAGATCTTTCCAGACCTCGCTCTTGGCCGGCGGATTTCGCAGCAGATATGCGGGATGATACGTCGCCATCAACTTATACCCGCGCCACTCCAGCCACTGCCCACGGAACTGCGAAATCCCCTTTGTGGTGTTCAGCAAAGTTTTTGCCGCCACGGCACCAAGGCATACGATCACTTTCGGGTTCAGTGCGTCAATCTGCCGCAGCAAAAACGGCGAGCACGGCGTGACCTCATCCGGCTCCGGCGCGCGATTCCCTGGCGGACGGCATTTCAACACGTTGCAGATGTATACGTCTTTGCGCTGCAAGCCCATGCCAGCCTCAATCATCTGCGTCAATAATTTCCCCGCGCGGCCAACGAACGGTAGCCCTTGCTCGTCTTCATCGGCCCCGGGACCTTCCCCCACAAAAACCAGCCGGGCCTTCGAACTACCATCGCCGAACACAATCTTGTTTCGCGTCTTGTGCAGCTTGCAGCGCGTGCACTCTCCTAGATCCTCGCGAATCTTCAAAAGCGTGTCGCCCTGGACCTTGTCTACAGCCTCAAATAGAGGAGCGGCGGGCTTTACGAAAATTTCCTTCATTTGCATCGCGACTGGCGAGAGGGCGGCTTTTATCGGCGTTGGAGCGGTAAATTTCGCAGCGGCAGGTTTCGATTCCACAGATTTCGGCGCGGACTTGGGCAATTCCTTCTCCTCAACAACAACTTCTTCCATTCGAGTAACTGCGCTGGATACGATGGAATCCACCAATACGGACGTACCGGCGCGGTCGCGATAAAACAGCCGGATACCCAGATCATCGTAAAACCGCAACCGGTCTTCAATTTTTTGTTGAATCGAATCAGGAAATTGCCCTGGCATGTTCGCGTCAGTCGCCCTTGCTCGCTGCAGGCTTGCTCTGCAGGATGCCTCGCAGCCGCAGCGCTTCGTCCAGAATCCGTTGTGCCACGTCACGCTTGCTCATACGTGCCAGCGGCAAGTCCCGTCCATCGCGCGCAAATAGCGTCACGATGTTGGTGTCCACATCGAAACCAGCGCCTTCGGCAGTCACGTCATTCGCAACGATCAAATCCGCGTTTTTCTGCGCCAGCTTTTTGCACGCATTCTCCGCCACGTTTTCCGTTTCCGCCGCGAATCCAACCACCAGGCGATCGCCTTTGTTCTTCGCCATCGCGGACAGGATATCCACGTTCGGTTCCAGCCTCACTGACAAAGACTCCGCCGTGCGTTTGATCTTCGCGGAAGACGGTTCCGCAACGCGATAGTCCGCAACCGCGGCAGCAAAGATCCCGATGGTGCATTCCGGAAAATGTTTCTTTACCGCGCGAAGCATCTCTTCGGCGCTACGCACCGCGACAAATTCCGCCCGCTCCGGTTTCTCCAGCGCCGTCGGGCCAGAGACAAGCACTACTTTCGCTCCTCGGTTCACCGCGGCCTCCGCGATGGCGTATCCCATCTTTCCCGATGAGCGATTGGTCAGAAAACGCACCGGATCGATGTCCTCGCACGTCGGACCAGCGGTGACCAGCACGGTCTCCCCGGCAAGGTCCAGCTGCATCCGCAGCGCTTCCGCAACGCCTTTGAGAATCTCTTCCTGTCCCGCCAGCCGCCCCGGTCCGGTCATCCCGCAAGCCAGATAGCCTTCCGCGGGCTCCACGATGCGCACGCCGCGCGCCCGCAGCATCGCGATATTCTCTTGCGTCGCTGGGTGCTGCCACATGTTCACATTCATCGCTGGAGCCACAACCACCGGCGCGGTGGAGGCCAGGTACAACGTAGTCAGAAAATCATCCGCGATCCCGCGCGCGAATTTCGCAAGAATATCCGCGGTCGCCGGAGCAACCAGCAGCAAATCGGTACGCTGCGCCACGGCAATATGCTCGATAGCCGATTCGAGATTAGCCTCTCCGCTGGTCGCGAAGAGATCGGTAATCACTTTTTGTCCGCTGAGTGCCGCAAAGGTGAGAGGTGTAACGAACTCGCGTGCCGCTCGCGTCATTACCACCTGAACGGCGTGCCCGTCCTGCTGCAACCGCCGCACAAGTTCCGCCGACTTGTAAGCCGCTACTCCCCCGCTGACGCCCAGTGTGATGCGCATGGAGCCTCGCCAGCGGTTACTTATGCCGCTTATTGCCATCCTTATCGATGTCGGTCGCGGATGATTCGGTGAAGTCGTACTCAATCAGGCCGTAGTTCACTTCCTCGCACGCAATGCGAGTAGCCTTCTGCGACCTCGGTATTTCCACCATCGGCGGCGCTCCGGCCATCAGCTGTCGCGCGCGTCGCGAAGCCAGCACCACATAAGCAAACTGGCTCTCTGGAGCTTTGGTTTGCACGGTCATGTGTGTCATACCCCCCCAAACGATGCCAAAACTTGGTTCACCCGATCGCGCCGCCGTTCGCTGCTGCAGCGCAGGGCGGTTACAATCGCCTGCGCTTCAGATCCGGCACGGGTCACGTCGTCGTTCACTACACAGTAATCGTAAATCTTTTCACTCGCGACAATCTCGTCGTGAGCTTTCGCCAGCCGCCGGGCAATTTCTTCGTCCGCATCCATGCCCCGGCTTCGCAGCCGCCGCTCGAGTTCCTGCCGCGATGGAGGCAGAATAAAAATCGCCACGGATTCCGGGAGTTTCTGTTTTACCTGGAATGCGCCTTGCACATCAATCTCGAGCACCAGGTCCAAACCCTTGGCTCGCGATACGTCCAGCCATTTCTTGGGTGTCCCGTAAGAATGCTTTCCGAACACCCTCGCATATTCCAGAAATTCACCCCGGCTTACCATTTCCTCGAACTGCTTCTCAGTGACGAAATCATAACACTTTCCCGTGGCCTCAGTCGCCCGTGGTGGCCTGGTAGTATACGAGACCGAAGGCATGGTCCCGGGCAACTCCAGAATCCGCTGCACCAGCGTGGATTTTCCCGACCCCGAAGGCCCGGAAACGATAATCACCAACGGAGAACTTGCCGCGCTCTGGGTCATTCGATGTTCTGCACCTGTTCGCGCAATTTTTCGATCTCCGCCTTGATCTCCAGCGACAACCCGGTGATGGCCAGCGCCTCGCTCTCTACTCCGGGCGTCTTCGACAGCATGGTGTTGGCTTCGCGATGCATCTCTTGCAGCAGGAAATCCAGCTTCTTGCCCAATTCTCCCGCGCCATCGATAAGTTTTTCAAATTGCATCAAGTGGCTGCGCAAGCGGTCTAATTCCTCGCTGATATCGCTGCGTTCCGCAAGCAGCGCAGCCTCCTGCGTCAATCGTGCGGGGTCCACAACCGTGCCGTTCAACAATTCTTTCAGACGCGATTCCAGCCGCCGCGTAAACGCCGGCCGCAGCGTCACCACCAGCGCGCGCACCTGATTGCAGTTTTCCGTGATGGTGGCCACACGCGCGCGCAACTCTTCCACTAGATGGCGCCCTTCCACGATGCGCATCTCGTCCATCTTCCCTAGCGCTTCCCGCAAACATTTCTCCAGCGCCTGCCCGAGCACTTCCTGCTCTTCCTCCGTATCCGGCAACGAAGGCGCGAGCCCGCCAATCACTCCCGGTAAACGCAGCAGCGAAACCAGGTCCAGCTCCGCTTTGGCGTCGGTGCGTTTACGCAAATCTTCCGCGGCATGTAGATAGGCTCCAAGCAATTGCTGGTTCACCTGCACCGGCGCCGCTTCACCCGGTTCCATGTTCACATTTACATCCACGTGCCCCCGATGAATCCGCGCGCGCACCGCCTGCCGCAGACGCACGTCATAGGCTTCCAGCGAATCCGGCATACGCAATTTCACATCCAGAAAACGGTGATTCACACTTTTCACGCTGATGCGCACGGTCCAGCCATGAAACTCGCCGCGTGCCATCGCGTATCCGGTCATCGAGCGGCATTCGTTCTTTGTGACTCCACTCGTGCTGGTCTTGGTACTTTCCGGCGCTTCTGCTTTCGCGCCTTCGCGTGCGGTCATGATTTGCTTTCCGAACTCCTGATACCAGGTTGCTGCGCATCCGCAGGCGCAAGATCTTCCTCGTGCGCGAATTGCAGGTCATGCAACCGCGCGTAACTTCCGCCGCGCGCCAACAGTTCCGCGTGTGTGCCGCTCTCGCGGATCTGCCCGTCTTCCAGCACCAGAATTCTATCGGCTTTTCGGATGGTTCCCAAACGGTGAGCGATGACAAACGTCGTTCTTCCCACGATTAAATTGCTCAACGCCTTCTGCACATACATTTCCGACTCAGAATCCAGCTCGGAAGTCGCTTCATCCAGAATCAGAATCGGCGAATCCTTCAGGATCGCGCGCGCGATGGCAATTCTCTGCCGTTGGCCGCCGCTTAAGCGCGTGCCGCGTTCACCGATCAGCGTGTCGTAGCCTTCCGGCAACTCCAGGATAAAATCGTGCGCCAGTGCCGCTTTCGCAGCCTGCATCACACTTTCCCTGGAAACGTTGCTCATGCCATAGCAAATGTTGTTGAACACCGTGTCATGAAACAAAATATTGTCTTGCGTCACGATGGCGATCTGCCCGCGCAGCGAGCGCAGCGTCAGTTCCCGCACATCCATGTCATCTACGCGAATCGAGCCCCCGGATACTTCATAGAAGCGTGGAATCAGGTTGACCAGCGTTGTTTTTCCTGCGCCGCTCGATCCCACCACCGCGATCATCTCGCCTTTGCGCGCGCTGAAACTGATGTTTTGCAGTACCGCCGGAGTATCAGGCTCGTATCGGAAACTGACATCACGGAAAACAATTTCGCGCGTAAAGCCCCGCAATTGTTTGCCGCCGGACTGCTCGATCACTTCTTCCGCCGAATCCATGTATGCGAACACCTGCGCGCTGGCACCTTGCGCCACCTGAAACTGCTGGTACACGTAACCCATGCGTTTCAGCGGAATGTACGCGTTGAACATCAGGTACAAAAAGGAAAGGAACGCGCCCGGCGTGATGATCGAATGCTGAATCTGATTTCTGGCGTACAACAACAAAAGTGGAATCAAGATCATGGACACCATGTCCATCAACGGCGAGGTGGCCGCGCCTGCCCTGACCCAGCGCATGCTCTCCTTCAACAACCGGCGCGCGACTTCGTGGAATTTCGCGATCTCGAAGTCCTCCATGCCGAACGCTTTCACAATGCGATTGCCGCCGACCGTCTCTTCCAGTATCTGACTCAAATCACCCAGCCGGTTCTGGCTCTTTTCCACGGATACCCGGATCTTCCGTCCCAATTTGTTTACCGGAAGCACCACGACGGGCAACAGCAATGTTGTAAGCAAAGCAAGGCGCCAATCTACGATAAGCATGGCGGCCACAAAGGCAATAAAGGTGAACAGTTTCAGGAAGAGATCGCCGAGGTAGTCGCTGAGCGCGATGCGCGTCTTCTCCACATCGTTGATCGCCGTGGAGATAACACGCCCAGTAGGCTGAGTCTTGAAAAACGCTATAGGCTGGCGAATTAGTTTTTCGTACAACTGGTTACGCAAATCACGGATGGCTGCATGCCCAACGTATTGTATTTCCGTTACCCCTAAGTATTCCGCGATAGCCTTACTCAAATACAAAAAGACCAGCGTGATGGCAAATACGGTCCAGACGTGATGGATACGCGGCGGAAACAGTTTGTCCAGATAAATGACGTGGTCGTTCCAAGGCAAGGTGACCAACGGCAAACTGTTTCCGGATTTTTGCGGCTGAAGAACGTAGTCAATCGCAGGCCGCACCATGAGGCCGATCATCGCTTCCACGATGGCGACAAACGCCACAAGCACAAGTCCAACGAACAGCCGGAAACTGTACGGCCGCACGTAGCCAAATAACCGCTTTAACTGTGGTGAAAGGAACGATGCCACTACCGCGTTTCCCCCGAGTCTCCCCGTACTAACGCTATGGTGTGACGTGAGATGTGTCAAGTTGGAGCGAGAATTCAGTGCGCGACTCTCGTGCGGCTGTTCAGAAACATTACAACTCCCATTCGGATTCCGAATGCCGGGCCGCCGTCGCCCAATGCCCTTGTGCTATTCTCCTCTCGACCTAAATCCCGCAAGGATTCCTTCTTTGATTCGCTCCACAAGCCGATTGCCTGCTGACCTTCATCAAGTAATCGAACGCGCTTCGCAGCTTTCGCATAAAGTTCATGGCTTCCTCGCGGAGAATGAACTGCGCTTTCTCGGCACGCTGGCCGGGTGCACTCCAGCCCGCGGAGTGATCGTTGAAATCGGCAGCTTCAAAGGAAAATCCACGGTGATGCTGGCTACCGTAGCGGCGCATTATGGCCTCGGTCCCGTGGTGGCCATCGACCCGCACGAAGGATTTGCCTACCTGGGACCCAATGTTCCTCAAGAGCCGCCTACATTCGATACATTTCTCGCTTCCATAAAATCAGCAGGCATTGAGCACAATGTGGAAGTTCAACGAGCTTACTCACGAGACGCAGCAAGAAATTGGAACCGTCCGATTCGGCTTTTATGGATTGACGGTGATCATTCCTACCAGGGCTGCAAGGAAGATTTCGATCTTTTCTCGCCTCATCTCGCGGACGGAGCGGTGGTCGCTTTCCACGATACGTTGAACAGCTTTGAAGGGCCGATCCGCGTGTTCGTCGAAGACATTCTTCGCTCGGACCGCTTCGGACCCGCGGGATTCGTGCATTCCATCGCCTGGAGCCAGTTCCGGCCAACAGATGGAAGCGCATTCCGCAAATCGCGCGCCGCACTGGAAAAACGCTGCGCGAAGCTCATACCGTTCGTACTAAATGGAGTTGAACCGAAGGGGCTCCCGAAAAAGGCCTACAAATTCTGGCGCTCCCGCATTCCCCGAAAACCGATGTCGCCCGAACAATGGCTCGCCCTGCTTTCTTCTACTTCGCTCGAATAGTGGATAGAGATGGATCGCTTGAGAACGGGCGCGGTCATCCTGAAGGCATCCGACAAGGATGGCTGAAGGATCTCGACTTCCAATATCGAACAAACGCAGTGGGTTGAAATCCTTCGGTCCGCACAAATCGCGGACCGAAGGATGACTCCCGATAATCAATTCTGCTGGATTGGCCGGACCGTGAGGGTTCCCGGAGAATTTAAGGTCCGGGTGGTGTCCATTTTTCACTTATCAATATCGCGATGCATAACCCGCGTATCAAAACCCCTTTTCTCCAGCGCCTTCTTCAGCCATTCCGCCATCATCACCGACCTGTGCTTTCCGCCAGTGCACCCGAACGCAATCGTCAGATAGCTTTTTCCTTCTTCAATGTAATGCGGGATCAAGTAGGTCAGCAGCCCAGTCATCCGCCGCAGAAACTCCCCGGTCTGCGGAAAAGACTCAATGTAGCGGCGGACTTTGGGATCTTTTCCCGTGAAGGGACGCAGCTTGGGCACAAAATGCGGATTGGGCAGAAATCGCACATCGAACATCAGGTCCGCGTCCGTAGGCACGCCGTATTTGTATCCGAAACTCACCAGCGACACGAGCAGCGGGCGCTTGCTCTCCGTCTTGAAGCGCTGATTCACGAAATGCCGCAATTCATGCACGTTGAATTGCGAGGTGTCGATTACCACGTCCGCTAATTTGCGGATGGGTTCCATCAGCACTTTTTCGTGGTGCAGGCTTTCCCGCACGGAATAGTCTTTGCCCAGAGGATGCGGACGCCGGGTCTCGCTATAGCGCCGCAATAGAGCGTCTTCCTGCGCTTCGATGAACACCAGGATGATGGGGTGCTCCTGCTGCAGGTGGCGCAGCAGCGCAGGGAATTTTGCCAACTGCAATCCTTCGCGCGCATCAACGAGCAACGCCGCCCGCGCAAAGTCCCCTTCGCCGGCCGCGTGCAGCTCCGCGAAGATAGGAATCAACTCCACGGGCAGGTTGTCGACGCAGTAGTAGCCCATGTCCTCAAATGCGCGGAGGACAGTACTTTTTCCAGAGCCGGAAATGCCCGTCAGAATGACGAGCTGGCGTCCTGCCTTTTTGGCGTTTCTCGCGTTGCGGGAGGGTCGCTTCACGTTTGTAGTTTGATCAGCTCTTTACCCGGCGTTGGTGCGTGCTGGGAATTCTCATATCTTCGCGGTACTTCGCTACGGTCCTGCGTGTGACGTGGATTCCGTTGTCATCCAGTTTCTTCGCGATTTGCTCGTCGGTCAGCGGCTTGCTGCCGTCTTCTTCATCAATCATTTTCTTGACCAGGCGCTTCAACGTCAGCAGCGACATCCCGCCGCCTTCCGGGCCATTCACCGCTTCGCTGAAGAATGACCGCAGCTCAATCACGCCCTGCGAAGTGTGTGCATACTTGCTGGCCACGGCGCGGCTCACAGTCGAAGGATGAACGCCCACTTCTTCCGCCACTTCCTTGATCATCATCGGCTTCAGCGAGTCAGCGCCATGACTCAAATATTCGCCTTGCCGTGCAATGCTCGACTGGCACACGCGCAGAATGGTGTGTTTTCGCTGCTCGATGTTTTTCATCAACTGGATCGCAGCGGTGAAGCGCTCCTTCACGTAATTGCGCACTTCCTTGTCGGCGGCATCGCGGACCAGCAATCGCCGGTACGTCGGACTTAGCCGCAATTGCGGCATGTCGTCCTCATTGAGGAAAACCTGCCAGGAATCATCCACCTTGCGGAAGTACACGTCCGGTTCAACCAAGCGCGGTTCCGTTTTGTTGTAGCGCAAACCCGGGCGCGGATCGAGCTTCTTGATCGTCTCGATCGAATGCTTGACGGTATCCGTTGGGCGATTCAATGCGCGCGCAATTTCCTTCAACTGATTCGCTTGCACCTGCTTCAAATGTTCGGAAACGATTTGGTAAGCGAGGGTATTGCCCGGGTCGAAGGCCTTCAACTGCAGCAACAGGCATTCGCGAAGGTCGCGCGCCCCCACTCCCATGGGGTCGAAATCCTGGACCACTGCAATGGCATCTTCCAAATCGTCGTCGGAATATTTCTTGTCTTCCTTCAATTCGTCGATGGAGGCGGTCAGATAGCCGTTTTCATCCAGGTTGCCGATAATGCTTTCCGCGATTTCGCGCACGGAATCGGAGCAGATGGTCATGCCCAACTGCCACATAAGATGTTCGGTGAGTCCCGCGGGCGAGGAGAGGAATTTTTCAAACGACGGGCGTTCGCTGATTTCGCGTTCCTGGGATTTGCCGCCATCTCCGCCGGTATCCAGGTATTGATTGAAAAAGGTTCCCACGTCGAATTCATCGAAGGGGTTCGATTCGGCTTTTTCCGGGACTTTTTCTGTTTCCGCTTTCAAGAACGTTTCGTCGCTGTAGTTGTCGCTTACGGTGGGTTCTTCGGAGAGTTCTTCCAGGACCGGGTTGGCAATCATTTCCTGATTGATCATCTCCCGTAGCTCAAGGCGGTTCAGCGCCAACACGCTGACCATCTGCACCAAGCCAGGGGTCAGGATTTGCTTCTGCGCAACTCTTAAGTTTAGTTTGAGCCCTTGCCAAGCCATGGGATTCGTTCTCGGGTACCGTTGCCAGCTACTAGGATAAGCCTAATTCAGCCGGAAGCTATCTCCTAGATACACTCGCCGGACTTCGGGGTCGTTGCTCAGCTCAACGGGAGTACCCCGCTTCATGATTTTCCCATGATTCACGATGTACGCGCGGTCGGTTACATTGAGTGTTTCCCTGACGTTATGGTCGGTAATCAGGATACCGATACCGGAGCGGCTTAATTCGCGGATCAAATCCTGCAAGTCCTTTACTGTCAGCGGATCGATGCCTGAAAAAGGCTCGTCAAGAAGAATGAACGAGGGTTGTAGCGTGAGCGAACGGGCAATCTCCAGGCGCCGGCGCTCCCCTCCAGAGAGCGTGTAGGCCTTGCTTTGCCGCACCGTCTCCAATCCCATCTGGGCTAGTAGCTCTTCCAGGCGGTCGCGCTGCTGCTCCGGAGTCAGTGGCAGGGTTTCCAGGACAGCCAGCAGGTTTTGTTCGGTGGTGAGCTGGCGGAACACCGATGGTTCCTGCGGGAGATAGCTGATGCCATTCCTGGCGCGCAAATACATGGGCAGATCGGTGATCTCCGCATCATTCAAGAGCACGCGGCCGGAGTCTGGCCGGGCCAACCCGACGATCATGTAGAAAGTAGTGGTTTTGCCAGCACCGTTCGGGCCCAGTAGCCCCACAACTTCACCTTGTCCGATTTCAATTTCTACGTTATCTACGACTTTGCGTCCGCGGTAGGACTTACTGAGATCGAGGCCTTGAAGTTTGGGCATTCCGCATCACGAGGGACCGTTGGGCGACCCCTTTTACCTGTTCAACTCTGCTTCTGAACACTTATTCGTGTACTGCTATCTCAGAACGCGGTGTTTCGTCAAAGTTCGCGTTCCATTTCCTGAATCCACGATGATCGTATCATCGGCCATAAAGAAGGTCAATTCACGCCCGGTGGTTGTGCCTTCGATAGGGTCATAAAGTGTGGGAGTGCCGCCACTTAGAACGAATTTTTGGTCCGCAGCGGTGTACACACCACGTTCTGCGGTGCCTCGGCGGTCGCCCTCCTCCACAATCACGCCGCCGGTTCCAATGGCGCGGCTGATCTGCGATGCTCCGGAGGCTGCGGCGCCTGCTTTCGTGTCGCGCGAAAAGTACAAATCCAGGGAAGGCGCGCGGAATCGCTGGTCTCCGGACTGAACCACGACGTTGTCTTGCAGGTGCGCGCGATTTTCGGCATCCCAATAGGTCAGCGTGTCGGAGGAGCAGTGCCATATCGTTGGCGCTTTCGGCGCGTTTGCTCCCGAGGCTGCTCGAGGACCCGCTTGAACGCTTGCTTGAACGGCTTGGGAATTTGCTTGCGTTGCGGCTTGCAGAAAAATTGCGCGGACCGCCCCCTTCGCGATCAGGATTCGCGCGTCTCGTTGCAGTTCGATGGATTCCGCTTCGAGCACGGAAGGTCCTTGCCAGAGCCGCGCGTGACCAGAATATTTCGCCAGGCCAGATTTTGTGTTGCCCTGCAAATGGTCCGCGGAGAAATTTGCCGGTGCGGGACTTAGCTGCAAGCTGCCGGGGATTCCACCAAAGTCGGTGCTGCGCACATTTCCTTCCGCCGCAAAATCGCCGGTGTTCTGCAGAAAGGTGATTTTGTTAGCGTGCGTTTCGCTGCGTGCGTCGCGTACCGCTGCTTTGCCTGTCAGTATCGCCGTTTGCGCGGCGCGAGAGAAAACCGCTTGCTGCGCCAAGCCGGTGCGATCGTCCTGCTTCAGATGGACGTTGCCGTTGAGGGTGATCGTGGACCATGCACCGGAAGCGTCCATGAGCACGATTCCGTCCACACTGGTAGCGGTTTGTGGCGCCTGTCCCTTCAGGTTTCGTTCCATCTGCACGTTACCAGAGGCTTGTAATTGTTGCGCTTTTCCGGTGTGCGCGATCTCCAATTGTAATGTGTCCGCTGCGAGTTTCTGATGCGCGCTCGCAGCGTCCGACCATTCGAGGGTTCCGCGCTCCAATGTTTCTGCGTGTTGCACCTTGCTGGCAATTCCTGGCTGGCCGCCAGAAAAACTCAATTGCACGGCGTTGCTCGTCAATACGCGAGTCGTTCCGGTCTTGGGCTCGGTACTTTGCACGTGAACATCGCCGCGCAGAGTGAGGAGCTTCGGTTGATTCACGCGCGTCCACATGGCCATTTCCGCGTGTTGCGATTGCATTTTGCCGCTAGCGGAATCTCCGTTCACGTTACCATCGGCGAGTACAGTGGCAATGGATCCATCCGGCGCAAATCTGGCGGTGAGCAAATCCGCGGCGAGAATTTTCGTGCCTTTAGGATTTTGTACAACTACTTTCGGCAATTGGTGAATCGTGCCCTGGGTCGCCGTCATGGTTTGCGCGCGATTCGCGGAGTCGAGAGCGAGGTTTAATTCTCCAGCGGTGAGAACATCCTGGCCGGATGTCGCGGTGACCGGTCCTGCGAGCCAGATGGCGTGTTGATTCCTGTCGAAATCGAGGCTTTGCCCGAGGATAGCAACTTCTCTAGGCATTTCTGTTTTCTTCGTGGCAGCCGCGGGAATACCGGTCATGTTCAGGCGAATGTCTTTTATAAGTTTGAGCCGGCCTTCGTCGGAAAAATAAACAGCGCCGACGCCTTCGCCGCTGCCGTTCGGGAAAGTAAATTTCACGGGCTGCACCGTTTGTGCTTTTGCTGTGGCGTGGTCGAAGGTCACGCCACTGGTTTCCACGTGAATCACGTTGGGAACGGCGTGGGGATTGTTACGCGCTTTTTCCGCGTCCGCCGCGCTCTGCAGATCCATGATGACTTTACCGCTGCATTGAATGCCGCCGTCGGCTTTTGAGTATTTGCAGCTTTCGGTATGGATGACGTCGTCACGATCGCCGGTTTTGCCGAAGACAGTGACAACTACGTCTTCAAGCAGACTGGCATCGAGCCCCTTGAAGTCGGTGGACTTGGCGGCGCGCACGGTAAAGATGGTGCGGGTTCCTTCACCCTTGGAAAATGTGATGCCCTTCGATTGGCGTTCCACGTCCACCGGAGGTGGAGGAGGAGCGTTGCGTGTTTCTACGTGCGCGGTCCATTTGCGTTGGAGATAAATGCTGCCGGTGATTGCCACGAGAATCACGGCGAGAAGAGCCGACCAGCGCGCGTAACGCGCTGCTTCGCTTCGCTTCATGTCTTAAGTTAAGCAAAGTTTGCTGGAAGAGTATAGCGAAGGCGGAATGCGCGAAAAGTTGATGCCGGCGAGGGGAAGCCCAAGAGAGCGGCCTAAAGCCGCCCCTACACGTTCATCGGAGACTGGCGCGCAACATCGGGGACGGACACTGCGGATCGTGTTACGAGGGCTGGTCAGAAAACCCGCACCCTGAAAAGGATGTGGCACCCAGTTACAAACAAGAAACCCCAAGAGCGGACGGCCTCAGAAGGCCATCCTTACACAAGAAAGAAATCTGGCGAGTTCGCATCACGGTTAGCCGGCGGCTTCGGTGGCGGCGGAGATGGGTGGGAGGATGCCCATGTTAGCGGCGGCGACGCTGTCGCGATTGGTGTTTTTTACGAGATACATGGCCTCATCGGCAAGATGTAGAAGGCCTTCTTTTGTTTTTGAATCTACCGGGTAGGCCGCCAGGCCGACGCTGGGTGTAACTGTGATGTTCAGGCCTTCCTGCTGTAGCCAGACGCTTTCGCGAATCAGTTTGTGCAAGCGGCGGGCGACGTTGATGGCGTTTTCCTTGGAAGTTTGTGGAAGCAGGATCACGAATTCATCGCCGCCGTAGCGGAAGGCAAAATCGATCAGGCGGCAATTGGTTTTGAGGGCATCGCCCATTTCCGCGAGCAGCCGCGAGCCAACCAGATGGCCGTGGGTGTCGTTGACTTGCTTGAAGTGATCGAGATCGATGAACACGATGGAAAATTCGTAGTTGTAGCGCTGCGAACGGTAGATTTCGGTATCGAGGATGAAACCCATGTGGCGGGCGTTGTAGAGCGAGGTGCAGTCATCCTTGATGGTGAGTTCGTGAATGCGCTTGACGTGACGCGCGTTTTCGAGGGCGATGGCCGCGAAATCGGAAAGAGCTTCGAGAAGTTTGAGATCGCGGGGATCGAAACCGTCGGGGCCGACGCAGTTGATCAGCTCGATGACGCCCAGGCAAGTGTCGCGAAAATTTACCGGGACGGCAACGATGGAGCGCGTCTCCATCTTGGTTTTTTCGTCCACCTTGCCGAAGAAACGCGTGTCTTTGGAGGTGTCCGGAACAATGACGACTTCGCCGTGTTGCGCGACCCAGCCCGCGATGCCTTGGCCAACTTTTACGCGAACATCTTTCAGCGCTTGCGAGGCTTTGCCAACTGCCAGCTCGAAATAAAGCTCCTGCTTGGCTTCGTCGAGGAGAAGCAGGGACCAATTGTCCGGGCGGAGAAATTCGTCGATTTTCTCCATGATGGTGCGGAGGACCTGATCGAGCTGCAGCGACGATGTGAGGGCTTTGCCTAATTCCTGGAAGACCGCGACTTCGCCGGCTTGGCGAGCTTCGGGAGGGGCGCCGGGATTGCGGCGTCGCTCCACCGTGGGAAAAGGCTTGCTGTCTTCCGCGTTCAAGTGGGCTCGTTTCCCTGGACGGAGTTGCTGGGCAATGCCGGTCCAAGATCCTGAAGATAGACACGTATCCCTAAGGGTCTGCGCCAGTATAGGCACCAGAGAAAAATCCGCGCAACCCACCGTTAGTCCTAGCGTTTCCATCTTGCAATGACCGGCTGAGGTAAAGAATCGGCGAGCGAGGGAGAACCGTGACCCGTGTTTCGTGGCGAGTGTGCGCAGGAACATTTAATCAGAGGATTGCCTACCCCCGTTTTGCGTATGTGCGGGAATAATTGGGGTTATAACGCCCTGATCTGTAAGTGAGGGAATGATTGGACTTAGGAAGAGGGCCTACCCCACCCCTGTTTTGCGGAAGTATCTCAAAGGAAAGGGGATGCGGGTGCAAGTGTGCGCATGTATGTGAAACAAAGGGGGATAGAAGATCTTTGTTTTGATATGGATGGACGGGAGAAAGATCGTGAGGAGATTGTTCGAAAGTATTTCGATCGTACATGCAGGATTATGTAACAGTTAGTACTTATTGTCAAGTGATAAAGACCGGAGGTTGGAAACGTCCCGTCTGTCTCCAATTTCCCGCGAATGGATCACCGGAATTGAACTTAAGGAAAGAGAAGAGTAGCAACAAAAGGGCGATTGAACGGGGTTGGGGGATTTGAGAATTTAGCAAAACGCTGCCTGGGAGCTTTTTTTGTGCCAGAAATGGCCGGCGGCAACTCGAAGTGGGACTGAAGACGCGGGAGCGAAAGCTTGAACCATTTCCTCAGCGGCTAGAGCCCATTAAAAGCCGGGAGCGCTTGATGTCGGAGCTAAAGCTCCGACCCCCGGTGCCAAGCATTGTTACCGCAAACTTAGGCTGAGGCATCAGAGACTTGAATTTGTTCACCGTGGGCGACCCGCCTCAGGGTAAGCCTGTAACGCTGGAAACATCGAAGAACTGCGCGATTGAAAGGTATTCGGGGTTTTGCGAACTTTGATGGAGCACGCTTTTGGCTGATTAGCTGGCGGATAACAAAGAGAAAAGAGCATGGCGTTGGTTGAAGGGAGCACTGCTTCATGATGGAGCGCCTGGCGCGGCTGCTTGAATATCCTCAGTACTTAATTCTTGAACATTTTCTGAGGTTTTGGCTGGTTTCGCTGGCCGCGATTGTGGTTATCGGTTGGCTATCGAGGCGCGTTGGTACGGCCGCCAGCGCGGCGACGCGGACTAACAACGATGAGCGTGGGGCGAACTTTCCGCCTGCCTCTGGTTGGTTCGATGGGGCCATGGGTATTTTTCTGGGGCTGAGCATCGCGTGCTTCCTTTTCTTTCTGTTCTATAAAGCAGACTTTGCTTGTTTCGATTGCGACCAACTGATGGATTACTCGGTGGCCGGGCGGCGCTTCCCGACCCCGATTTGGCCAACGAACGGCAGGTTCTTCCCGTTGGGAATGCAGGAGTTCAACTTACTGCGCTACGTGACGCGAACGGCGGCCGGATATCAGTCGTTTGCGGCAGCGCAGTTGCTGATTCTGGCAGGAGTATTGTTGGCGGTGCTGAAGGACTGCCGCGTTGCGTGGCGCGCCATAATTGTCGCCGCAGTGATGGCTACACCCAGCGTAGCGATTGCCTTTACCGGGTTGATCTATCCGGAGAGGGACGCGTTGTTCTGGCTGGTAATTCTGGTGTTTTGTCTGCAGCGAGCGAATGATTCGAACACGCCAGCCTATTTTCTGGGGTGTTTCGTCGCCACACACTTCCTGCTGTATTACAAGGAACCACTGGTAATTCTGATAGTCACCTATGCGGGGTCGCGAGTACTCCTGGATCTGCAGACGCAAGTGCAGACGAAGAATCGGGGCTGGCGAGAATCCCTGCGAAGAAACATTGTGCCGTTCGGAATGCTCGGTGTCGCTGGGATCTTTCTGGTCCTCTTTCTTGTGTTTATGTTCCCCTTCCGCCGGCCCGAATTCATCAAATATCAAGTGGTAGACAGACAGGCAACGTTGATGGCATTCCTGCAGACGGACTGGTGGATATGCCTGTTTCTGGTGATCCTGGCAGTCCGGCTGACACGGTGGCTGTTTTTTGGAGGGCGCATCGAATCGCTGTGGGAAAGCCTGGCACTTGGGGCGGTGGGCTACCTCGCCGCAATTCTTTGGCTCGGAATTTACCACGACTACTACCTGGCCCCCGTGGATCTGATCGCTGCTTTGTACGTCGGGCGACTTGCTGCTCAGTGGACTGTAAAAGGGTCTAGAATGCGCGCGGCGCTGGTGTGGACCACATGCGTCTGCTTGTTACTGCACGGAGCGGCTTATTCGGCGCTGCAGGTTTTTGACCGGACAGTGCAGATGATCCAGGAAGGCGAGCTGGCGAAATTTCTGACCGCGCACAAAGCGGATTCGGGCCAACGAGAAATTGAATTGTTCTTTCCCCTCACCGGTGGCTACCAGTTGGCGCAGATTTCTTCTTATCTGCGTTACAAAGGAGTGCCGATCACGGGCCAAATTAATAGCGGCGAGGATCGTGTGAGGGTCGTTGTTTCGGGAAAAGATATTTATCCATCAGGGAAATGCTTTGAGGACAAACGGTATGCCTGCAAACACGCGGAAGAGCCAGCTGCGGGCGGACTGCTGGTGGTGTTGCCATCGGATTTTGCACAAGAGCGCGATTTGGAAAAAGCGCAGAAGTTCGGCGTGCCGCTGGTTTCCGTGGCGGATTGGCCGGAAAAGTCCTGGCGTGGCCGCGTATTGCGCCTGGTACAGGTATTGTCCTGGGAACGCGGCGGTCGAAGACTTCCGCAACCTTGGTGGAACCTGCGCGTATTTGGAAACCCGATGAGCACCGCAACCGGTTCGGTAAAGGCAACGGACCTTCATCCGGTGACGGAAAGAATTCCCACGGCAACCCTCAGCGAGCGGTAAATTTCATTTTCAGCGCCAATAGATGCTTGGACGCGCGTGGCATGCGCTTACCGAAGGTTACCGGGAGCTGATGGAGAAGCGTACCAGCAGCGAGTCGACGTAGGTTATTTCGACGCGGCGGTCGGGAGTGAGATATTCGAAGACTTGGGTCTTCAAACCCGCATCGCCAACGGATTCAGAAAGCTGTTTTCCGGTACCTAGTAGCGCGGTGACCGCTTCCATGGTCATGCCGCGTTTTAGTTGAGCTGTTGGCGAGCCCTCGGGTGCATCCGCGGCAGAGGCGTCTGGCGCGACAGAGTTGTTTGCCGGGGCAGAATTGGCGTTAACCGGGGCAGCGTTGAAATCGATGTAATCGGCGAGGAGTTTCATGATGGCGTCGGGCGCGAGTTCATTCGCAGGGATGGAGCCAGACCAGCGAAGATTGAAGCGTGATCCCCCGGTGTTACGACTGGCTTGCACGGTTTGCGCTTTGAGTTGGCTGGCGACCTGGGCGGCACGTTGATTGTCGGCGTTCAGGCGCTCTCGACGGGAACGTTCACGGTCGAGGTCGCGCTGCAGGCTACGCTTGCGGTCCTCATCATCGGTCGCGGCAATCTGGCGTTCGAGATCTTTCTCGTAGTCGGACTTGTCGACGACCTTTGCCGCTATGTTGGTATTGGTGTCATCCCGAGCGGTGCCGAAGCCGCCGCCGTCGAGTTGAAACTCGATCATGTCTTTTTTCACGTTTATGCCGGTGATTCTGGCGGTGTCACCTTTGCGGATGGATGCGCCGAATGTTTTCAGGCGGGAAGCGTATTCTTTCCAGTCCATGGGAGTGGGCTTGTTGTAGCGGAGATCGATTCCCTTTTGGGTACCGGGCATGTCGATCTTGACGAGGACTTCCTTGCCGGTGAAATAGGATTCGAGTGCGGAGTCGCTTTGGGCGGCGGCGGAGAGAACAAAAATTGCGCTGGCGAGGAAAATGAGGGTGGTTGCGGATCGAAGCACGGAAGTTGCCTCCTGTTGGACTCGGGCGGCGCTCGAGAAGATCGCTCAGTCGATGCGGGAGAGAATACTACGCGATAGCGGGGGCGAAATAAAATTAATAAGAAGTGAGACATGGAGTCAATTTGTAAAATTTGCGTAACGGGGATGAGCGACCGTGTGATGCAAACCCAAGAGCCAGCCTAAAGGCTGGCCACTACACAAAGGCAGGAACTTAGCCTTTCAGCAGGCCTTTGACTTTTGTGCCGATCATTTCGCGGACGGTTTTTTCGGGGACGAGGCGTTCGAGCATGCCGAGATCGGCGTCGATGGTGAGGTCGTGGTCGGTGACTTCGACGGTGCCTTTTACTGGGGTGCTGAGCAGACCCCATTTTGCGTTGAGTTGGAAGTTGAGAGTGGAGCCTTGCCAGGTTTTTTGTTCGACCACGATTTTCACGGGGAGGCCTGCGACTTCGTTAAACATTTCGTTGAAGGAGCGGTCGACGGAGTCGATGACGGATGCTTTGGAGCGGTTGTGTGAGATGGTGATGCGCATTTATGTTTGGCCCTCGCGTGTTCCGCGTCCGTTGTTGCGTAGAAGTATTCTAAGGGGCGATTCGTGACACGGCAATGTTGGGCGGTAAAACGAATCGAGGTGGGGTGAAGTTGGTTGCCACGATCCCTCCACTGAGTAGCTGGGGTTCGCGCGGCGCGAACCCCAGCTACTCCGGTCGGGATGACGAAGCGCGAAGGTTGGGGGCGTTGGATCGTAGGAGCCCACCCTTTGCATGAAACAGCGCAAAGCATGGGGCACCCTCAAGTCAATTGGTTGTGCGGTCGGATAGAGAGAGAACCCAAGAGAAAATCCGCACCCTGAAAGGCGCAGGGTGCCGCACCCGGCCATCGAGTGGACAACTCTTCTTTCTTGAGTCACGCAAAAAGGCATGCGAAATCCATCAGATGAAAAGCATCCCGTCGAACGCACTCGTCTCCGTAACCCGCCGACTGAAATTTCAAGGCTGCGCCAACAAGTGAACCACAAGAGGATGTGCGTATCTCTTAGAGTGCACGAGGTTTGACAGGGTGGGTGGGGCCGCCTATAGTGCGAGGCAAGGGACGCTGTGCTGCCTGAGACGGCGCGATGTTGGGGATTTTGCGAAGCGCGATTCGGGCGGCGTACCTTTCCCCACCAGGAACTGAAGTCCCACCAAGGAACTGAGCGAGGCGTTACGCGCCCCCTGCGGATGTATGCGGGGCTCCGCCGCTGTAAAATTCACCATCTGCAGGACGAGGGAATGGCCAGGGGAAATTTCGGAGAACGACTGAAACGCGAGCGCGAATTGCGCGAAGTGACGCTCGACGAAATCAATTCCGCCACACGCATCAGCAACCGTTTTCTGGAAGCCATGGAAAACGAGGACTGGAAAAAACTGCCTGGAGGTGTGTTTAACCGGGGATTTGTGCGCTCGGTGGCGCGGTATCTGGGGCTGGATGAAGAAGGGCTGCTGGCAGAATACGATATGGCGCATGGGGCACAGGAACAGGCCACGCCGAAACGCGAAGAAGTGCGGATACCTTCGCCGCCGAGATGGGTTCCGGTGGCGGCGGTGCTGGGATTGTTGCTGTTGCTGGCTGGGTGCATTGCCGGCGGAATTTATGCGTGGCGATATTTTGCGGCTCGACGGGCGGCGCGGCAGCCGGGTGCGGCAATGGTTTTGGATACGACCGCGAACTTGCAGCGGCAATTCAGGAATACGGCGGTGACTCCCGCGCGGTGTTGCTGGAATTGAACGAGGGGATGACGCCGCCGGCCAGAGCGCCGGGGCAATCCGGTACAATCACTTTAAGTCGAACAAATTTGAAGCGGGGCCAAAGTGGAGCTGCTCAGCGCGGAAGTTATTGAGGATTTGCGGCACGGCCGAGCGCCGCGAGAACGCAAGATAGCGGTGTGCTCCACCGGCGCGCACCTACCTGCAGCAGATCGCCTTGAAATATTGACGGTGCTGGCGAAGGACGAGGACGAAGCGGTGTCTTCGCGAGCCGGCGAGGCGCTGTTGAGCTATACGCCTGAGGCGTTTGTGGAAGCATTGCGACGGGAGAACGCACTGCCGTCTTTGTTCGCGTATGCCGGGAAGGAATTGGCGGCGAAGCCGGGGATCGCGGAGGCGCTGCTGCACAACAAGAATTGCGGCGGAGAGTATCTGGTGCCGGTAGTGGCGCAGTTTTCCGGGATGCAGGTGCAGGAATTGGTGCTGGAACTAGATCGGGTGAGCGCGGTACCGGAATTGGCGGCAGCGCTGGAGCGTTTGCCGAATCTTACCGCGGAACACAAAAGCATTTTGCAGGAATTGCGAAGCACGGCGATTGATGAGGGGCGGCTGGCGGAAGCGGCGGTGGATGCGGAACCA
>Ga0210394_10003132_pt1 | contig 21333 bp, 18 predicted proteins | sample IncBWC12MmetaG_FD_160121 | JGI IMG/M metagenome (GOLD analysis project Ga0210394, IMG submission 160121) | Forest soil microbial communities from Barre Woods Harvard Forest LTER site, Petersham, Massachusetts, United States - Inc-BW-C-12-M | ecosystem: Environmental > Terrestrial > Soil >...
CCCCCGCCCCACCTAACGCCTTCACGACCGTTTCACCCCGCTTCGCGACCGCACCACCAAAGACATCCACCTAGTGGTCTTCCGCGAAAACACCGAGGGCATCTACGTAGGCGCCGGCGGCTTCTTCAAAAAAAACACTCCCGACGAAATAGCCATCCAGGAAGACATCAACTCCCGAAAGGGAGTCGAGCGCATCCTCCGACACGCCTTCAACTACGCCAGTCACCGTAGTGGCGGGTCTTTAGACCCGCAAACCCGGGTGCCCCAGGCGCCGGTTTCGCGCGTGGGTCTTGGGGTTTCCGCTCCCGTCGCCTCCGCTCCGACCGCCACCGGTAGCGCTGGCGTCTCGCCAGCAAGCCCCTCCACTCCGAAACCCCTCCGCCTCTGCATGTCCGACAAATCCAACGCCATGACCTTCGCCGGCGACCTGTGGCAACGCGTCTTCAAATCCCTCCGCCCCGAATACCCAGAAGTCGAATCCCGCCACCTTTATATAGACACCCTCGCCATGGAACTCGTCCGCGACCCCGGCCAGTTCGACGTCATCGTCACCAACAACCTCTTCGGCGATATCATCAGCGACCTCGCCGCCCAACTCGCCGGTGGACTCGGCCTGGCCCCCTCCGGCAATATCCACCCCGGCCGCACCTCGCTCTTCGAGCCCGTACACGGCTCCGCCCCCAACATCGCCGGAAAGGGAATCGCCAATCCTTTCGGCGCAGTCCTGGCCTCCTCCATGCTTCTGGAATTCCTAGGGTGGCAAGAAGAATCTGTAAACGTAAAGCAGTCCGTGAAGTCCGCTTTGGCAGAAAACGTCACAACGCCGGACCTGGGCGGCGTTAAAGTAACACTTGAAGTAACCGACTACCTGACCAAATTTGTGCGTGCTGCCCCGTAGGCGCTGGGCTTGAGCCGAGCCTGCATTTACAGTAAAGCTTTAACCAGGCTTAAAGTAAATTCGAGGGTTAACGTTCAGCGCTCCGGTGAACTCTCTGCGAACTCTGCGGTCCTCAGCGGCCTCTGCGGTAATCCTTCCTCTTCGTCTTACCTCTTGCGCACCAACGCCGTAATCAACATCCCCAACAAAAACCCTCCCACATGCGCCCACCAAGCCGTACCACCAGTCTCCTTCAACCCAATCCGCCCCACTCCCTCCAGAAACTGAATCACAAACCAATACCCCAGAATCACAAAGGCCGGCACCGGCACCAGAATAATAAAAAAGAACGTCAGCACCTGCGCCCGTGGATACAGCAGCAAATACGCCCCCATCACGCCGCTGATCGCTCCGCTAGCCCCAATCATCGGCAGCAACGAGTGTGGATTAAACAAAACCTGCAACAACCCCGACCCCACCCCGCATACCAGGTAAAAGACCAAGTATCCCAAGTGCCCGAAATAATCCTCCACGTTGTCCCCAAAAATCCAAAGAAACAGCATGTTCCCCAACAAGTGCATCAAACCGCCATGTAAAAACATGCTGGTCAGTAGCGGCACCAGCGCCGTATGCGCATCCACGGTGCCCGCCAGAAACTCCGGCAACCGGATCGGCACCACCACGTTCGCCATCAAGAACGCGTGCCCCACCCGCGGCGGCAGCGTCACCTCATACACAAACACCGCCACATTAATCAGAATCAGCGCAACATTCACCACCGGAAACCGGCGCGACGGATTCAAATCCTTCAGCGGAATCATGGCTCATCCCAAATAGCAAACGCCACCCAGTCTACACCGCTGCTCCATCCATGTAGCGGCGGCTTCAAGCCGGCCTCTTGCGTTTCTCCGTGCAGAGGTGCAGCACTGCTTTAGCCTGAGCGGCGAAGGCTGCACCCCATGTCCGCACGCATGAGCGGGCGCCCGCGGTTTTCCCTCTTCTTCGGGGGCAGGGAATCACTCGCATTCAATCGGCACCCGTCTCCGCGTCCTATAATATTGCCACCCGTAAACCGCTGGTTAACATATTCCAGAATCGCCGAAATCCCATACAATGCGAACTCTTCGGGACTCCGAGCCGGTAGCTCATGAGCCTTTCGGAGTGAGGCCTTCCCTTTGTTTCGGCCCGAGTGCAGCCAGCATGTGCCCGGTGCCACCGCAAAATAAAACCGCTAGAACGATCCGGCGAAACGCACATCGCGCGTCCTCGCCGCGAAAATTCTTTGTTTTCCCTCCAGGCAAATCGCATCGCCGCATTGCGCCGCCTTCACGGCTGTGATAAAAAATGTAGTTCTTCTGGTGTGCGCCTTATCCGCGGGAAGCTGCTGCACGTCTTTCCGCCGCTGGCGCGGCCACATTGCATGCCAGCCCGCGAAACGGAAGCCATCATCCTGAAGACTTTTCCGTTGGGAGAGGCCGATCGCCTGGTCAGTTTCCTGGGCCGTACCACCGGCCGCATGCGTGGAGTCGCCGCTGGTGCGCGCCGCATCAAGAATCGCTACGGTTCGACGCTGGAGCTTCTGGCCCACGCGCAGCTATGGTACGTCGAACGCGAAACCCGCGACCTGGTGCGCATCCAGCAGGCGGATCTGCTCGAGTCCTTTAACAAGTCTCAGAGCGATTACGCCCTGAGCACCGGCCTCGCACTGGTCAGCGAAGTTGTCGAGCAGGTTCTGCCCGAACATGAAGCTTCCGAGCCCATGTTCCGGCTGATCCTACTCACGGTGCGCGAGATCGAACGTCGCAGCAGCTTGGGCCTGCCGCTCAGCTACTTCACGTTCTGGACCGTGCGTCTTGCGGGTTGGCTGCCGCGCTTCGATGCGTGTGCCACTTGCGGGAAACCGTTCGGCAGGGAAGTGGCGTGGCACGCGTCCTGGACTCCGGGCTTGCTGTGTGCCGAGCATCGTCGGTCGGGGATGAAGGCAGTGTCCTACGAAGCGCGCGCACTCGCCGAACGCTTCACCGGCGAGCGCCTGGACAAACTGGAAGCATTGCCTGAAGTCCCCGCAGCGGAACTTCGGGAAGCGGCCCTGAACTGGATCGAGCATCACACCGAACGCAAACTTGCCGTTCGCGAACTCTTGGAGACGCCGTAAAATGGCCAAGCAACAAGTCCTAAAATCCTTCGGTTGCGCCGCCGTCCCGGCGGCAACTCCCGGTTCATCTAGGGACGGCTTTAGGCCGCCCTTTTGGGTTTCTCCGTGTAGCGGCCGCTTTCCGAAGCGGGCGCCTTTCGTAACCAGCACCACTAGCATCTCAAGGAACGCTTACCGTGCCACTTAAAGTAAAACTTGAACCCACCAAGAACGCGCTGACCTTCCAGGATCTAATCCTCAAGCTCATGCAGTTCTGGGGAAAAGAAGGCTGCGTGCTCCAGCAGCCGTACGATACCGAAGTCGGTGCGGGCACCATGCACCCGGAAACGTTCCTCCGTGTCCTCGGGCCGTCTCCGTATCGCGTTGCCTACGTGCAACCGTCCCGCCGCCCTGCCGATGGCCGCTACGGCGAAAATCCCAACCGCCTGTACAAACATTTCCAGTATCAAGTCATCCTCAAGCCCTCGCCCACCGACATTCAAGAGATGTATCTCCGCAGCCTGGAAGGCATCGGCATCGACCTGCGCCTCCATGACATTCGCTTTGAGGAAGACAATTGGGAATCGCCAACGCTCGGCGCCTGGGGTATGGGCTGGCAAGTCTTGCTCGACGGGCTGGAGATCACCCAGTTCACCTATTTTCAGCAGAGCGGCGGCATTGACCTGGACCCTATCTCTGTCGAAATCACCTACGGTCTGGAGCGCATCTGCGCGTTCCTGCAAAACGTTGAAAGCGTTTACGATATCCGCTGGACCGCCGACAAATCCTACGGCGACATCCGCCTCGCGGAAGAGCAGCAACTCTCCGTCTACAGTTTCGATCGCAGCGACGCCAAAGCCCTGCGCTCTGAGTTCGAAATTCACGAAAAGGAAGCCAAGGATCTGCTCGACCACTGGGGCGAGAAGCATCTGGAGTCGAAAGATCGTGCGCGCTATCCGCTACTCGCCGCGTACGACCACTGCCTCAAGTGTTCGCACCTTTTCAATCTCATGGATGCCCGTGGAGTCATCTCCACCACTGAACGTGCCGCACTCATGGCTCGCGTACGCACACTCTCCTGCCGCGCAGCAGTTGCTTATCTTGAGCAAACCACCGGCACCGCACCGAAGACCGAGGTGCGGCAATGAATATTTGGAGTGCGTGGGCTTGCCACCGCTTTGCCCACTGCAACACCGCCACCCAAACGTCCTACGAGCAACGTACCCAGCGTCTCGTCCGCCGCAACCGTAAAAGCGGCGGCAAGCCGCCGCACTCCACAGGAGTTTGCGCATGAAGGCAGCCTCGCGAAAGCCCACTAAAACATCAGGGAAGAAGTTAAAGCAACACTTGAACCCCACCGATCTGACAAAGAAACGTGTCGAGCTGCTATTTGAAATTGGCTGCGAAGAAATTCCCGCCGGCATGCTGCCAAAAGCCGTCGAGGATTTGCGCAGCATTCTCAACACACACCTCACGGCGGAGAATCTGACCGAAGGCGTCACCCTCGAAACCTTCGGTGGACCTCGCCGACTAACCGCCTGGGTTCGCGGACTCCTCGCCAAGCAGACCGATGTCACCAGCGACGTCACCGGCCCGCCTAAATCCGTGGCCTATGACGCCGCAGGCGCTCCCACACGCGCAGCGGTCAGCTTTGCCGAAAAGCAGGGCGTTCCGCTGCACGAACTTTTCTTCGTGCAAACGCCTAAGGGCGAATACGTCGCCGCGAAAGTCACGCGCCGCGGCCGCACCGCGCACGATCTGCTCACCGAGATCCTTCCGCGAGTGATCCACGATCTTTCCTGGCCGCGCACCATGACCTGGACGGGCCTGGAAGGCGCGCGTTTCATCCGCCCGGTCCGCTGGCTGGTGGCCATTCTCGACGGAAAGCCGCTCAAGTTTTCGTTTGGCGGTGTGGCCACCGGAGACACCACGCGCGGCCATCGCTTCCTCGGATCGTCATCCATTCGTGTGCGCGACTTTGCGGACTACGAAAAGAAACTCCGCGCCAACGGCGTGATTGTTCGTCCGTCCGAGCGTCGCGAAAAAATCTCCCGCGAACTTGCCGCGCACACCAAGCACAGCTCCGGCAAGGTTCACGAGGACGCGCACCTGCTCGACCTGGTCACCTACCTGAACGAATTTCCGTCGGTCCTGGAAGGCTCGTTCGATCCGTCCTTCCTCGAATTGCCGGACGAAATCCTCATCACGGTCATGCGCGGGCACCAGAAATACTTCGCCGTGGAAAAGCGGGGCGGGGAACTGGCCCCGCAATTCCTCGCCGTCATCAATTTGCCCAAGGATCCCAAGGGCCTGGTTCGCGCAGGCCATGAGCGCGTCTTGCGCGCACGCTTCGCCGACGCCCGATTCTTTTGGGCCTCGGATCAGAAGTCCACACTCGCGGAAATCCTGCCCACGCTGGACAAGATCACTTACGAATCGCGGCTCGGCAGCTATCACGCCAAGGTCGAGCGCATGCGCGACATCGCCCGCTGGCTGACCAAGGAGTGGTTCGACCGCGGCGAGACGCAATCGCATGTCGCCGATGCCGATCGCGCCGCGGAACTCTGTAAGTGCGACCTCGCCACCGAAATGGTGCGTGAATTCCCAGAGCTGCAGGGCATCGTTGGCGGGCTGTACGCCAAGGCCCAGGCCGAGCCGGAAGAGGTGGCCGACGCCATCTACGATCACTATCGGCCCGTGGGGCTCGACGATCCCATCCCGCGCAACCTCACCGGATGCGCCGTAGCGCTCGCGGACAAGTTCGATTCGGTGGTCGGTTGCTTCGCAGTGGGCGTCGTTCCGAAAGGCTCCAGCGATCCGTACGCCCTGCGCCGCGCCGCACTCGGTATCGTCAAGATCATTCTCGAGCGCAAACTTCCGCTTTCGCTAAAGGACGGAATTGCCGCTGCCGCGAAAGCGCTGCATACCCACCCACCGAAGAAAACGCTCACGCCGGAAATGGAGAAGCATGTTCTGGACTTCCTGCACGACCGAGCGCGCTTCGTGTTTCGCGAAAAGTCCGGCTATGCCTACGACGAAATCAACGCCGTGTTCGGCCCAGGCGCCGACGATCTGGTGGACGCGGAGAAACGCCTGCGCGCGCTGAAGGCCATCCGCAAACGGAACTTCGAGCCGCTGGCGGTTTCCTTTAAACGAATTCGCAAGATACTGGAGAAGGCCAACGCCTCGGAGAAGGGCCACGACCTTCGCCCAGAGTTGTTGAACGATCCGGCGGAGAAAGCTCTGCATGCCGCGCTGCTGGCCGCGGCACCAAAGATTTCCGCGGCGAAAGCTTCCAAGGAATACCAGCAGGCGTTTGAGACTATCGCCACGTTGCGGCCGCAGGTGGACGCGTTCTTCGATACCGTCATGGTGATGGCGGAGGAAGAGGATTTGCGGCGCAATCGTCTGGCGTTGCTCACCAAGTTGAAGAATGAAGTGTCGGCGATTGCGCATCTGGAAGAGATGGGTGGGGAAGATGCCCGCTGACGCGTTGTTTGAAGTGATGGCGGTGCGCATGCCTCAGCGTCACAACTTGCCGTCTGTAGGGGCGGCTTTAGGCCGCCCTCTTGGGTTGCTGCCTGATGATGTGGGAGCCACCTATGTGATGGACGTCGGGTCGAGCTTGAGTGCGCCGGCAGAAGTCGCCCGCCTCAGAAGGCGGCCGCTACACAGGCAAACCCAAGAGGGCGGCCTAAAGCCGCCCCTACAAAGGCCAGACATCCGCTCTCGACGTGAAACAGTTTCCACTACAGAATTAGGATCGTTTGTAGTGGAAAATGGACCCCAAAAACCGGCACTTAAAGTATTAGTTGAATCGTTTTTATTGGCTTTTTGCACGAAATGTCGGCGCGCCGACATTTTCCACAGAATCGCAGTTACGGGCTCCGACGGACGCAGAATCTCGCGTTTTTTGTCACGAAAACCGTCTGCCAATTACGCAGCGGAGCCAACTACCCGTGTTGGCGGACGGCCTCAGAAGGCCGTCCCTACTTTCGGAAAAATTCAAGCATCGGCACCATTAGAATCAGGTGTTGTGCCATGCGCTAGCGCTGCCGTCGCGGCTGCAGGCTCCAGGTTTTGTAGGGACCGCCTTCTGAGGCGGTCCGCCAGGTACTGGGCAGACTCCATCATTTTCCATTCCGCGAATTTCATTTTTCGAAGCGAAGCTACTTTGCCGTTGAGGCAGGATTCTTCGCGAAGCTTTACCCAATCCAAATCCAAGCGAGGCATATCGTGACTAAGTGGGTTTATTTCTTCGGTGCAGGCAAAGCAGAAGGCGACGGCACGTGGCGTGAAGTCCTCGGCGGCAAAGGCGCCGGACTGGCCGAGATGACCAGGATCGGTCTGCCGGTTCCCGGAGGCTTTACCATCTCCACGGAAGCCTGCGACTACTACTACAAGAACGGCAAGAAGTTTCCTTCGGAGCTGAAGAAGCAGGTCGCCGAAAATGTTGCCAGGCTCGAGAAGGTCACCAAGAAAAAACTCGGTGACCCGAAGAATCCGTTGCTAGTCAGCGTGCGCTCCGGCTCGGCGCGCTCCATGCCCGGCATGATGGAAACGATCCTGAACCTCGGGCTGAACGATAAGTCCGTCCAGGGACTCGCGGCCTCCACCAAGAACGAGCGCTTCGCGTACGACGCCTATCGGCGCTTCGTACAGATGTACTCGACGGTGGTAATGGGCCTCTCGAAGGAAGACCTGGAACACCGGCTCCGCGCCATGAGGGATCGCCTCAAGGTGAAGGAAGATACCGCCGTGTCCGCCGCCGGTTGGAAAGAACTGGTCGCCGAGTACAAACAATATTTCAAGGAGAAGTCCGGCACAGCGTTTCCTGACGATCCCATGGAGCAGCTCTGGGGAGCCATTGGCGCGGTGTTCGGTTCGTGGATGGCGGAGAAGGCGGTCACCTATCGCCGCGTGGAAAAGATCACCGGGCTGCTGGGCACGGCCGTCAACGTGGTGCAGATGGTGTTCGGCAACACCGGCGACAATTCCGGGACCGGAGTGTGCTTCACGCGCGACCCGAGTTCCGGCGAAAAGATTTTCTATGGCGACTATCTTACCAATGCCCAAGGCGAGGACGTGGTAGCCGGCATCCGCACTCCCGTCCATCTCACCGAACTGGGCAAGATCATGCCCAAGGCCTACGCGCAATTGGAGAAGGTGCGCGCCAAACTTGAGCACCACTACAAAGATATGCAGGACATGGAGTTCACCATCGAAGAGGGAACTCTCTACATGCTGCAGACACGCACCGGCAAGCGCACGCCTGCCGCGGCGTTCAAGATCGCCATGGACATGGCCAACGAGAAACTGATCAGTAAGGAAGAAGCTGTGATGCGCATCAAGCCGGAAGACATCGAGCGGCTGTTCTATCCGATTATCGATGCCAAGGTGGACAAGAAATCGCTGACGGCAAAGATTGTTGCCCACGGAATTAACGCAGTTCCGGGCGCGGCAGTTGGCAAGGTTTGTTTCTCCGCGCACGAAGCGGAAGCGCTGGCCGCCAAGGGTGAGAAGGTCATCCTGGTTCGCCGGGAAACCAGCCCAGAGGATGTGGGAGGCATGGCCGTTGCGCAAGGCATTCTGACCGCTACCGGCGGCAAAACCTCGCACGCAGCGGTTGTAGCACGCGGGTGGGGCAAGTGTTGCATCGTTGGCGCCGAGTCGCTGGACATCGACTACAAGTCCAAGAGCATGAAGGATGGCAAGTCCGGAAAAGTGGTGAAGGAAGGGGAGTGGCTGACACTGGACGGAGGCGAAGGCGTGGTGTATGCCGACAAGCTTCCGCTGGTGACGCCGGAATTTCCAAAGGCGTATCAGACCATCATGAAGTGGGCGGACGAGACGCGGCGCCTGGGTGTACGCACCAACGCGGACACGCCACAGGACGCGCGCAAGGCCATTGAGTTTGGCGCCGAGGGCATCGGACTTTGCCGCACCGAGCATATGTTCTTCACCGACTTCGAGCATCCGGAGAAGAGCCACGATCGGCAGTTGGCCATTCAGGAAATGATTCTGGCCAATGAGAAGGAGGCGCGCGTCGCAGCGCTCGACAAGTTGCTGCCGTTCCAGCGCCGCGATTTCATCGGCATCTTCAAAGCGATGGATGGCTTCCCGGTAACCATCCGCTTGATCGATCCGCCGCTGCACGAGTTCGTGCCACACGAGCCTGCAAAGCAAGCCGAGTTGGCGAAAGAACTTGGCATTCCCGTGGAGACCGTAGCGCGGCGCGTGGAGCAGTTGCACGAAGCCAACCCGATGCTGGGGCATCGCGGCTGCCGGCTCTCCATCACCTATCCAGAGATTCTGGAGATGCAGGTAAGGGCCATCATCGAAGCAGCCATCGAGTGCAGCAAGGCCAAGGTGAAGGTGCTGCCGGAGATCATGATCCCGCTCACGCTGGACAAGAAAGAGATGAGCATTCTTGCGGACGCCACTCGGCGCGTCGCGGACGAGCTCATCAAGAAAGCGGGCGTGAAGCTGCCGTATCTGGTGGGCACCATGATTGAATTGCCGCGAGCGGCGTTGCTTGCCAATGAGATCGCGGAGGTGGCGGAGTTCTTTTCTTTCGGCACCAACGATCTGACGCAAACGACCATGGGGCTTTCGCGCGATGACGCCGGACGCTTCTTGCCCGACTATGTCGACGAGAAAAAGGCCGGCGTGTTCGCTGGCGATCCGTTCCAGACACTGGATACCAACGGCGTTGGGATGCTGATTCGCTGGGGCATCGAAAAAGGAAGAGAGACGCGGCCGAAGCTGAAGGTCGGGATCTGCGGTGAGCATGGCGGTGATGCGGACAGCGTGAAGTTCTGCCACCAGGTGGGGATGGACTACGTGAGCGCGTCACCGTTCCGCGTGCCGATTTCCCGGTTGGCGGCGGCGCAAGCGGTGATCGAGGAGAAGGCGGCGAAGAAGAAAAAGTAGAGTAGCTTTTTCGATGGCGGCGTTTCCGCTGCCGAAGAGTTGGTGGATTGGATTCCGAACTTCGCTCATGGTTGGGGCGGAGTTCGGAATTTGTTTTTAGGGGAGGAGGCATCGACGGAAAGTTGGCGCGAGTGGCTGAGTTGGCGGACCGCCTCGGAAGGCGTTCCCTACACGAGCTAACCCAAGAGTCTAGGAGCCACTGTGTTTCTTCGGCGGGTGCCGCATCCTGCGGTTTTTACGGTACCGGTTTTGACTTTGGTGTGGCACTGTCCATTTCCGGCCACGCCACGCCGGATAAAAAGGCGCTCGCCTCGGGGCGGCCGCTACACAGGCAGGGTTATACGAGGATTTCTGCGCGCACATTTGCCGTTTTAGGGCTGTGGAAAATGTCGGCGCGCCGACATTTCGAGCAAAAAGCCAATAAAAACGATTCAAGTAATACTTTAAGTAGGGTTTCCCGTTTTGGGATTTGTTGGCATTCGAATCCAATGAATAAGTTCATTCCGTCTTCGAAAGACGCTGATTGGTTGCCGCGATCCCTCGGCTGCGTGGCCGGCAGGAGCCAGCCACTCCGGTCGGGATGACACGCGCAGACAAACTTTGATCTGGAAATCAGGCGCAAGACTGCTGGGTGGGATGACAGGAACATCCATTGCAGTCGGCTAGGCGGCCCTCTTGGGCGCCTCTGGTGGGCGTGTACTTGGCTGCACCGCGCACCTCAAGCGGAGACGATGCCGTAGGGGCGCATCATTTCGTTGTCTTCGTGTTCGAGGATGTGGCAGTGCCAGACGTAGCGGCCCGCGTAGCCTCCGAACTCGGTGATGATGCGGGTGACCGTGCAGGGAGGAACTTGCACAGTGTCCTTCCATCCCAGTTCGTTGGCGAAGGGCGCGACAGTTGGGCCGATGAATCGGACGCCTGCCGGTGGGTTTGATGACCTGCGGGATGGGAAGAGTATCGACGAAATGGGGAAACCAGGTTAAGTCGAGAAGCGGACGAGCGATGATCTCGGTTTTGCGAGCGTTGGTTTGAGGAATGGCAAGGCCGGCGGCGAGGACGGCCGAGTTGCGCAAGAATTCGCGGCGGGCGAGGAATGAGCGGTGGATGGTGGTGGGTCTCCGGTGATGATTTCTGGAAATGCCGTTTACGTTGTTTTGGTTCGTGGTGATTCCGGTACAGGGCGCGATGGGCGGAATTGGCGGACCGCCGCGGTCCTTCGCCAACGGCGCTCCGGGTAAAAAGGCGGTCGCTGCGCCAGAAGGACAACCCAAGAGGGCGGCGTAAAGCCGCCCCTACAAACCCCAAGAGTGCGTGGCGGCCCAGAGGCCGGGCGGTACGTGTACCTATCAGATATCTGCGACAGTTATTAACTATAATGTTAACACCAAATTACGACAGGCGGGCGTGGTTGGCCGTTTGCCTCTGGTTTTGCTGCGACTGCGAGTACGCGACAGTGGAAGAATTGCCGGGCGCGGAACAGTTCAAGTTTTACTTGAAGGTGATGCTGCGAGTTGCCGAGGTAAACGCGGAGGATAGACCGAGACCCACGCGCAACACCGGCGCATGGGGCACCCAGGGAAGTTCAAGTTTTACTTTAATGGAGATGGAGACGCCGGCCCTGCGAAGCTCCGGCTCAAGCAGTGGCGCACCCCTGCGAAGAGAAATCGAGTGCGGCGAAGGGCTGCGGAATGAAATTTTCGCCACGAATGTAAATAGGTGCCGCGGCGTACGGTTGACGTTTTTTGCTCAGCATTCCGAGCAGGCGGGCGAATTTGCCGACGGAAATGAGGGGAGGTGACAGACTTGGGGCAAGTGGCCGGTGACTTCAATTTCGCGAAAGGGACTATGGATGCCTCAGCCAAAGACCATCGCACGCAACAGTACCAGGCGTTTACGGCAAAGATCAGGTTGTTGAATTTGCAGACAAAAGTGGAAACGGAGGGAATTGTCACGGAGCTATCCGAGAACGGGTGCTTCGTACTAACGAAGAAACTGCTGCCGGATCGTTCGCGAGTTTGGGTGAAATTAAGAAGTAACAACGTGGATTTCGATTGTGCCGCGCAGGTAACGGACAGCTCCGCGTCCGCGGGAATGCATCTGGAGTTTATCAGCCCGGCGCCGGAGCAACAGTTGATTCTGAAGCATTGGATGCGCTTGTCGGTGGGAGCGCAATCGCATCGATGACAGGAGTAACGACGCTCGCAGAAACGCCCGCACAGCGAGAGTTTGAAAGAAATAAGTCATTGTGAACGCTGGGTTGAGACAGCAGATACGGCGCATCGCAGGGAATACGCACACGCGCAGCCAAAACCGGGGGGCCGCAACGTGATCGTGGTGAAAAAAGGGCAAACGTGGCGTTGTTCGAGCAAGGAATGTGGGGCGGAAATACTGGTGATGCACGAAAGCAAGGCGATCACGGCAGAGGCGCTGCGGTGCTGGTGCGGCGCGGAGATGAGAAAGCCATACGAAAAGCCGCAGGTACACGCGACGCGTGCGTAGTGACGTGAGAAAAGCAGAGAACCCCAAGACCCACCCGCAACGACGGCGAGTGCGGCACCCGACGACCTGGTGAACGAAAAGCGACGAGCAAAACCAAAGGGCGAAGAGCAGAACGCCGGCCCGGAGGCCGAGTCATGCGCCCTTCGAGTTCAGGGTAAACCAGCGCTACCGAGACTGCTAGCCTCACGACGAAAAGACGAACCCAAAAAGGCGGCATAAAGCCACCCCTACAAAGGCGCGGCGCGAGCGCTGTGGATACAGCGGCGAAGCGTGCTTGCGGGGCAACGATATGAACAAAGTGTGACTGGCGAGGGGAATTTTCTGTAGAATCAGTGCAAATGGATATGTTGGAGAAACGACGGAGCGGGAAGTAGTGTTTGCTGAGCTCAGGTCGGATGACGGGCCTTCGCTGCTTGAGGGCCTGCAGACTAAGATGGCGGGAGGTCTCCGTTGCGACCTGCTGAACGACTAAAGGAAATACGTGGGCGGCTGGGAATCACCACCCGTCAAGTCGCGGAAGACAGTCAAATCATTGCAGACCGCGAGGGCAATTCAGAATATTACATCTCCAACGCGTGGCTGACGCAGCTGGAGAATTCGGAATCAGTGCCGAGCATATTCAAGGTTTTCAGCTTGAGCGCGATTTACCGCGTGCCCTTCCGAGAGCTGGTGTTAATTTTCGGGGTGAACCTGGACAACATCGGGAAGCACCAACTGGCGTCACCGCCACGAGACACTCGTATGGCGCATATGGAAGTGGTGGACTCGGCGAAGACGGTTTCCTTTCCAGTGCGTTTCGATCCGGCATTCAATGTGAACCGCACCAGCCTGCTTTCACGGCTGGTGGAAGTGTGGGGAGAAATTCCCATTGCGTTCATCCAGCATCTGGATATCCGGCAGCACAATTATGGATTCATCGGGATGGAAGATCTGACGCTGTACCCATTGTTGCGGCCGGGTTCGTTTGTGCAAATCGATCCGAAGGTACGGAAGATCCAGCCGTTGAAATGGCGCACGGAATTTGACCGGCCAATTTATTTCGTGGAATTGCGAGAGGGATATGCTTGCGGATGGTGCGAGTTGCAGAAGGACCAGTTGTGGCTGTTGCCGCACCCGCTGTCTCCGGTGGGAGTACGAACGTTCGAACACGGAGTGGAAGCGGAGATCGTCGGGCAGGTTACTGGAGTGGCAACGCGAATTGTTGATCAGGACGGTGGTTCCGAGCGCGGGAATACAAAATCGCTAAGGCAATCTTGACGTTGGAGAGAAAGAACTCCGCGGAGACGCGCGAGCAATCCAGCGGCGGAGTAACGCGGTAGATCTGCAGTTTATCCCAGAGAAGAAGAGAATGAGCGAAGTCGGTGCCGGAAGAAGTTAGATAGGCATTGAGTTCGTCCACCAGGGCGGACAAAGGCAAAGCGACCAGCTTGGCAAAGAGCTCAGTGTGGCAGCGCTTCAGAGCTTCCGCGGCAACTTCCGAACCATACTCATATTCCAGCCCGTCATGATGGTACACGCCGGACAAATAGTCCCGCGTGGAAGCCAGATAGATCAATTGCGCAAAGAGGCCGGGAACCCGCGAGAGGGTATGGCCCTGCAGGTTTCTGCATGCGGATTCGATGAACTCGTTTTCGACCAACGCGTGCATGCATGCACCTAACGGACCGAAGAGTTTTCAGCAACATCACGAACGGACTGCGATATTTGCGCAAGCCTGGACAAATGAGCAGCGAGCGCGGAAGCCGGAGCAGCGAGAAAACGGATGGCAGAGATACCGAAAATCTGAACGAGCAGGGAAAGCATGGCGGTGAAAAAGAGGATAGAGAAATACCCGACGGCGATGCGAACTTCGGCGCCGGGATTAGGGGCGATGGCGTTGAGAGCCGCGCGGGCGTGAACAGTCTTGATCTGGTGGGTGCGGGCGCGGAGGTCACCGAGAAACAGAAGAGCCACGCGTTTGCGTTCGTGACGGAAGAGCCGGAGAACGTGCGGATTATTCTGGCGCTGGACGTACTGGAGGTCGGAAGCGCTGAAGATCCTGGATAAGAGATGGGCGGCGGACTCGCGCGAGAATGGAGACGGAGGCGCGGCGTCGTCGGAGATGGCCGGCGAGGACTCTTCGGAATCGGTGCGAGCGGCCAGCATCAGGGCCACGACAAGCAGGAAGCCGATAAGAACGAAAATGAACGCTGCGAGGGTCATTGGCGGATGATCCTTATCAGTTGTTCTTCGGTCTGAGCCATGCGCTTGCGAGTGGCGGCGACCAGGTGCGCGTAGTCCTGCTGCAGCCGGGGAGAAGGCGATTGTTGCGCGACAGGATCCTTGACCCACAGACTGGCAAGCCAGAGACACAGGGCCGCGTCGTAGGTGGCGGGTTGCAGAAACATCAGAGTGGCGTGAAAGGGCTGACCGAGCGTTCCACGAATGGTCAGTTCGGCGATGTTTAGTCCGAGAAAGATACCGTAACCCAACGTCAGGCCCTTCAGATTGCGCCCCATGGAAACGGAATAGTAGGTGACCAGAAGGAGAAGGCCGCAAAGAAAAACTGCCTGGGTGATCCGGAGATCACGCTCCAGGATCCTCGCGGTCTCCTGCCAATCTTGCGAGGCAGTCCAAGTGATCCCGGCGAGGATTCTGGCGGCGACCAGAGCCACGACGAAGAACATGACTTTGTTGGCCATGCTGGCGAGGAGCGGATACGGGCGAAGGCTTTGACGATACAACTCAAAAATGATGGCACAGCCGATGAGCGCGGAGGCAAACTCGCAAGTCCAGTAAACGGGGCCGTACCGGGGTTGATTCCAGGTGATGTATTCGGCGATGGAAGTCAGCAGGACGAAAGCAAGATAGCCGTAGAACAGGCTAAACCGCTTGAGTAGTTTGGCTTGAAGGCCGCGGAGCAACAGGGCTATCTCGACGGCGATGCCGATCCAAAAGATTATCTGTTGGGGCAAGGACACACCCATACATTTACCATAAAAAGGAGGGAGAGAAGGGCTTTAAGCTCTCCCTGCTCGGTAGGGCAATCAGGGTCCTAACGGGGCGAATTGTCGACGCAGGAGCTAGGCGATTGAGCGGCTCCCTGGCTTTTTGACGATGGGCGGAGGAGGCATGCTGCCATCGGCAATTTGTGTGCCGGTTGGAGCGCTGACCGCCAAGGAACGTCCACCTGGCTTTTTGACGATGGGCGGAGGAGGCATGCTGCCATCGGCAATTTGTGTGCCGGTTGGAGCGCTAACCGCCAAGGAACGTCCACCTGGCTTTTTGACGATGGGTGGAGGCGGCATGCTGCCATCGGCAAGTTGTGTGCCGGTTGGAGCGTTAACCGCCAAGGAACGTCCACCTGGCTTTTTGACGATGGGTGGAGGCGGCATGCTGCCGTCGGTCCGCAACACTGGCCGGGAACTGGATTGCGCTGCAGGTGTGAAGTTGGTGAAGCAAAGCGAGAGTCCGCACAGAGAGAGAGCCGAGATAGTTAGAAGTTGCTTAGTTGTCATGTTTTCTCCATTCATGAAATGGAATCCCTGGAACAGAGGAATTCGGTGAGGCAAGCTTCGCGCAAGCATGACGGGGGTGCCGCGAGCGCGAGGGCTTGCTTGGTATTGCAAGCAGATGAAAAAGCGCGCTGAAACGCGCTGACGAAAGGAATGAGCGCAACCGCTCTAATGCGGAAGAGAGAAAAGCGAAAAAAAGACAAACGAAGGCGAGGGACAGAAGGGCCAGAGCAAGAGTGTGAAGCGGGGCTCCAGCTACTGTTTAAGAAAGAAAAGAATAGAGAAATGAATCGATCGTATTGTTCCTGTGGGCGCGAGGTTCACTCGCGAAAGCTGACAGGAATCGCACGATCATTGCTCATCAGGTTCGCCCCATTCCCGGGATTGAAATCGGAAAACGCCCGACTTGCTGGATGCCCGTGTGTCGAGGGGATCACGGGTAATTGAGGCATGAGGTTAGCAAGGAGATTTCGAAAAGACACTGGGCCGATTGAATTAGGAGTACCGGTATCCGAGGGCAGCTCCGGCGTGGTGTTCGAACAGCGGAACGTGTCGGGGGCTCTAGGTCAGGAAGGTTTTTTTCCGGGCAACTTGACGACAGAAAGCCAAAAATTGTCGATGCTCTGGACGACTTTGAGGAAGCCTTCGAGGTCCACGGGCTTGGAGATGTAACAGTTGGCGTGGAATTCATAGCTGCGCATGATGTCCGTTTCAGAGGCGGAAGTGGTCAGGATCACAACAGGAATACACTTGAGCGTGGAACTCTCCTTGATTTCCTTGAGAACCTCGCGGCCATCTTTCTTGGGCAGGTTCAGATCGAGAAGGATCAAGTCCGGACGAAGCGCGGCGGCGTGCAGGCCCTGGTGATTCAGAAAAGCCATTGCTTCGACACCGTCAGAGGCCACGTGCAAGTTGATGTGCACTTTGGCGTCTCTAAACGCTTCGCGGGTGAGACGAACGTCACCGGGACTGTCTTCCACCAGGAGAACTTCGATAGCTACCGCGTCGGTTCCGATTGATTCCATCATTTTCCATCTCTTTCCGGCAGGACGAAGTAGAAGGTAGAGCCTTTGCCGAGTTGCGACTCGACCCAGATTCTCCCGCCCAGGCGTTCCAGGATTTTTTTGCAAATAGCCAAACCGATTCCGGTGCCTTCGAATTCTTCGCGGCCGTGCAGGCGCTGGAAGATGACGAAGATGCGTTCGAAGTATTGCGAGTCAATGCCCAGACCGTTGTCGCGGATGGAAAAAGTCCATTCGTTGCCGCCGTTCCTGGTGGCGGAGACATGCACGTGAGGAACATCGGGACCGTGGTATTTGATGGCGTTGGCGATGAGGTTCTGAAAAACCTGAGCCAGTTGTCCATCGTCGACGGTGAGCGTGGGCAGCGGATCGTGAGTCACGAGCGCGCCACTTTCGTGAATTATGGTTTGCAGGGTTTCGAGCGCTTCCGCGAGTGCGATTTCCGTGGAAATATCCCGGAGCTTATTTCGTGGTGTTCCCATGCGCGAATAGGACAGCAGGTCGTGGATCAAGCCCTGCATGCGATTGCAGCCGTCCACGGCATAGGAGATGAACTCATCGGCGTCGGAGTCGAGATGCCCGCGGTATCGTTTGGCCAGTAGCTGCGTATAGCTGGCGACCATGCGCAAAGGTTCCTGGAGGTCGTGGGAGGCGACATAGGCAAATTGCTGGAGTTCGTCGTTGGAGCGCTTGAGTTCCTCGGCGGTGCTCCGCAATTTTTCCTCGGATTCCTTGCGCTCGGAGATGTCATTGTTGATTTCCAAGATTGCCCGGGGGTTACCTTGCAGGTCGCGCTGCAATGCCCATCTGCTGGCTACGGTAAGGAGCGAGCGGTCGGCGCGAGTATGTATCAATTCGCCCTCCCAGCGGCCGTGGGCGAGAAGCTCAGCTTCGATTTGATTCAGGGGGGAAGGAAACACGGTGTGCAAGAACTGGTGCACTACCTGGCCCAAGGCTTGTTCCGCAGTCCAACCGTATTTCTGAGCAGCGCCTTTGTTCCAAAAGGTAATTCGGTTATTGATGTCGCGAACAAAGATGGAGTCGTTGGCAAGGTCCAGCAAGGCGGCCTTCTCGGCGAGAACGGTGGTTTGCCGCTCGAGAGCGGCGGTGCGTTGCCGGACCGCCGCCTCCAAATCCGCATTGAACTGGCGGACAGTGAGCTCGGCGTCGGAGCGCCGGTCATACTCTTTATTCATCTGGCGAGCGCTAAGCCAAACGAGGACCGCAAAAACGAATATGTTGGAGGTAGCAAACAGCACCAGACCCAATTCCGTTCCGTAGAGCCCTGCAATTTGACCTTGCAAGCGAATCCAGCCCAGAAAAAGGGGAATAAAAAAAACCGCGGGAAGAAATCGACGGGCCATGGCAGCGCCGGAACCCTCGCGGGTTAAATCGCCGGCGATGCCGGCATGAGGGCGAGCGAAGAAAATGGCAACGCTTAACAGCAACAAGGCGACTGCGGTGTGGATGGCAACCTGGGTGTACAACAAGATTTTATAGAGGGCGGTGGCGTGATACAGGTAGCCGCAGATGGCCATCATGGCGATCAGTCCGGCGGCCAAGCTGAGTAATTGCGCGGTCAGACGGGCGCGCCGAGTCTTGCGGTCCAAGAGCAGGAGGGCCGAGGCGAGGGCGAGGAGGGCGATTACCGTCATTGGGGACGGGCGCCCGGGCGAAGAGGTTCCGAGGGAACCCTTGAGATCGGCAAACAATAACTGGTCGATGCGCAGGTCGAGCGCGAAGAAATATTCCATGAGCGTGGCCGCGCCGATAAACACCACCAGCCATGCGAGAAAATGCGCGATGCGGCGAGTTGTGGTGGTGGGTTTGCCGGGGAGCAGCAAGATCAGGGATGCGCCGCAAAAGATCAATCCCAGAGCGGTATTGACCTTCATGGTGACCAGGCCGGGAAAGATGGATAGCAGGCCAGCGATGTCAAAAGTCCAACCGAGAAGAACGAGACAACCCATGGCGACAGCCAGGATGGCGGACGCCCGACAGAACATCTTCAGCCGCTTAAACCGGAGAGTGAGAGGATCAAGCATCGAATCTCCGGACGGCAGCGCGGTGCAACTTGCGGGCTAGTTGCTGCAAATCATCGCTGGCCTGGTGGCCGGATACTCTTTGCATTGGACAAAATGCCAGCGCGACAACCAGGAGAATTGCGAATGGAGACGCGCGTGGTGAGAACCTTGCGCTCATTTCGCGGTTCCTTGCGGCAGGGCAAAGAAGAATGTGGAGCCTTTGCCGAGTTGCGACTCGACCCAGATTCTTCCGCCCAGGCTTTCCAGGATTTTTTTGCAGATAGCCAAACCGATTCCGGTGCCTTCGAATTCTCCGCGGCCGTGCAGGCGCTGGAAGAGGACGAAGATGTGTTCGAAGTATTGGGCTTCAATACCCAGACCATTGTCGCGGATGGAAAAAGTCCATTCGTTGCCGCCGTTCCTGGTGGCGGAGACGTGCACGCGAGGAACATCGGGGCCGTGGTATTTGATGGCGTTGGCGATGAGGTTCTGAAAAACCTGAGCCAGTTGGGCATCGTCGGTGGTGATGGTGGGCAGCGGATCGTGAGTGACCAGCGCGCCGCTCTCATGGATGGTGGTCCGTAAACCCTTGAGCGCCTCTTGCAAGGCGTTTTCGCTGGAAGTCTCGTGAAGCACTTTTGCCTGGGTTCCCGCGCGCGAAAAGGCCAGCAGATCGTGGATCAAACTCTGCATGCGGGTGCAGCCATCTACCGCATAGCCGATGAACTCGTCGGCGTCGGGGTCCAGGCGTCCGGTATAACGTTTCGCGAGAAGTTGCGTGTAACTGGCGACCATGCGCAAAGGTTCCTGGAGATCGTGGGAGGCGACGTATGCAAATTGCTGGAGTTCGTCGTTGGAGCGTTTCAGTTCGCCCATGGCTTTAATCAATTGCTCTTCAAAGTCCCTGCGTTCGGTGACGTCGCGAACCACCTTGCCGTAACCCAGGAGTCGACCGGCGTTGTCACGCAGGGCAGTGATGAGCACGCTGGCCCAAAAACGGGAGCGATCTTTGCGCACGCGCCAGCCTTCGTCCTGATAACTGCCGTGTTCGGAAGCGGCGGCCAATTCACGAGGAGGCAGGCCGCTTGCGACAGCTTCGGCTTCGTAGAAGTTTGAGAAGTGCTTGCCGATGATTTCTTCGGAGCGATAACCCTTGATACGTTCGGCGCCCGCATTCCAGGAAGTAACCCTGCCTTCGGTGTCGAGGGTCAGGAACGCGTAATCCGTCACACCCTGGAACAACCGGCTTAAGCGCTCCTCGCTCAATTGCAAGGCCGCTTCAGCGCGTTTGCGCGCGGAGATATCGCGAATAGCGGTGGTAATAAACATCCCTTCGGAGGTTTCGAGCGGGCTCAGGCTAATCTCGACGGGAAATTCGGTGCCGTCGTTTCGCAAAGCCCAAAGATCGAGTTCGGCACCCATGGTGCGTGTGAGCGGATGAGCGGCGTACTCCTGGCGATGTTGCGGATGTTTACCGCGAAATCGCTGCGGTACGAGGATTTCCACGGGCTGTCCAATCAGTTCTTCGCGGCGATAGCCGAAAAGCCGCTCTGTCTCCGCGTTCAAGAGGACGATGCGACCCTGGGAATCGGCGATGACCATAGCGTCGGGAGCGGATTCGAGGATTCCGCGGAACCTGAGTTCGCTGGCGCGCAGGGCTTGCTCTGCTTTCTTGCCAGTGGTGACGTCACGAACGGCGCTGGAAATCAGCGTGCCGTCGGGAGTGTCGATGGGGCTCAGGCTGATTTCGACTGGGAATTCCGTGTTGTCCTTACGCAAGCCCCAAAGGTCGCGACCTTCACCCATGGAGCGTGTGTGGGGTTGCGCGGTGTACCCCTGGCGATGGTGGGGATGATTAGTGCGAAATCGTTCCGGCACCAGGATGTCAACAAGTTGCCCGACCAGTTCATCGCGACGATAGCCGAACAGGCGCTCGGTCTCGGCGTTTACCAGAAGGATGCGGCCGTGCGTATCGGAGATAACCATGGCATCCGGAGCGGATTCGAGAATGCCGCGGAATTTGAGTTCGCTGGCGCGCACCGCAGCGCCTTGCAACGTCAGCGTCTGGTTTACTTGGCGCAGATCCTGAGCGCTGGGAAACGTCAGCGCCTGTGGCACCAGCCGAATAAGAAGTATGGCAGTGAGGATGGATGCCGCAGCGGTAATGGCCTTGGCGATGCCCGCGAGCCAGTAGTTGGCGTGCCAGAGATTCCAGACTTCCATCGCGTGGGTGATGCCGCAGGCTACGATAAAAATGCCGAAGCATACGAAGATCCAATTGAAGGGTAGATCCTTGCGGCGGCGGACAATGTGGATGAGGGTAAAGGGGATGGTCATGTACGCGAGGAAA
>Ga0210394_10003134_pt1 | contig 21319 bp, 17 predicted proteins | sample IncBWC12MmetaG_FD_160121 | JGI IMG/M metagenome (GOLD analysis project Ga0210394, IMG submission 160121) | Forest soil microbial communities from Barre Woods Harvard Forest LTER site, Petersham, Massachusetts, United States - Inc-BW-C-12-M | ecosystem: Environmental > Terrestrial > Soil >...
AATGGCCCGGGTCTGCGGCCCGAACTGGCGGTCGTCTTCGCTCTTTGAGCTCATCTCTTCGCTCTTTTATCTCATCTCGTCGCTCACTGAGCTCATCTCTTCGCTTTTTTAACTCATATCTTCGCTCTTTGAGCTCATCTCTGCGGTCTTTAACTCATATCTTCGCTTTTTGAGCTCATCAGTCGGCCGATTCGATCGCCAGGCTCAGCTGGGACAGCCCACCACCTTCGGCCACTTGCGGGGCCAGCCGCGCCCGTTCGATCCGGTCCAGGTAGGCTGCCGTGACGTCGCCGGTGACGTATACGCCGTCGAAGCAGGAGGCTTCGAAGCCGTCCAGGCGGTTGCTGCCGGCGCGCACTGCGCTCTTGAGATCCTCGAGGCTCTGGTAGATCAGCGCATCGGCGCCGATCACGCGCCGGATTTCCTCGTCGGTGCGCGAGGCGGCGATCAGCTCGGCGCGGGTCGGCATATCAATCCCGTACACATTGGGGAACCGTACCGGCGGCGCCGCAGAGGCAAAGTAAACCCGATTGGCGCCCGCGTCCCGTGCCATCTGGACGATCTCCTGGCTGGTCGTCCCGCGCACGATCGAATCGTCCACCAGCAGCACGTTCTTGCCCTTGAACTCGACGCCGATCGCGTTCAACTTCTGGCGCACGGAACGCTGGCGCACTGCCTGCCCCGGCATGATGAAGGTGCGGCCGATGTAGCGGTTCTTGATGAATCCCTCGCGGTAGCTCAGACCCAGGCGGGTGGCGAGCTGCATGGCGGCCGGCCGGCTCGAGTCGGGGATCGGCATCACGACATCGATGTCGCCGGTGCGCAATTCCTGCTCGACCCGCTTCGCCAGGTATTCCCCCAGGCGCAAGCGCGCGCCGTACACCGAGATGCCGTCCATCAACGAATCCGGGCGGGCCAGGTAGACGAACTCGAACAGGCACGGGTTCAACGTTGCCTCCTCCGCGCACTGCCGGCTGTAGAACCGCCCGTCGAAATCGACAAACACCGCCTCACCGGGCGCTACGTCCCGCACGAACCGATATCCCAGACCCTCCAGTGCAACCGATTCGGACGCAATCAGGTATTCGGTGCCCAGGTCGGTCTCCAGCACGCCGAAGCACAACGGCCGGATGCCATAGCGGTCGCGAAACGCGAGCAGCCCGTAGCCTGCGATTTCCGCCACCACCGCGTAGGAGCCTCGCGCGCGCCGGTGCAGTGCTGACACCGCGCTGAAGATCGCCTCTGGATCCAGCGACAGTCCGTTGCTGGCGATCTGCAACTCGTGCGCCAGCACGTTCAGCAGCACTTCGGAGTCGGAGTTGGTGTTGATGTGGCGCCGATCGCGCCGGAACATCTCTTCCTTCAGCGTATCGGTGTTGGTCAGGTTGCCGTTGTGTGCGAGCGCGATGCCGAACGGCGCGTTCACGTAGAACGGCTGGGCTTCCTCCGAATCGATCGCCGAGCCCTGGGTCGGGTAGCGCACCTGGGCAATGCCGGATTTACCCGGCAAGGAACGCATGTTGCGGGTCCTGAACACGTCGCGCACCTGACCCGCGCCTTTGAACATGTGGAAGCGGTTGTCGTGCACGGTGGCAATACCGGCCGCATCCTGGCCCCGGTGCTGCAGCAGCAGCAGCGCGTCGTACAGCACCTGGTTGACAGGATTGGCCGAAACGACCCCGACAATTCCGCACATCGCTCAAACCCTCCACGCAACCAGTGGCCGATGCATCGATGGTGCCATATCGGGCGATAACAATCGTAGCGCGGCCACCAACGACGGCGCCAATCGCGAGGACGTCCAGAACGCTTGCTCCGTCAGCCCGACGCGAATCACGATCACCGCAACCAGCAGCCAGACCGCGGCCGCCCGACCGATCCCGAACAGCGCGCCCAGCGCGCGGTCGGCGCCTCCCAATTGCGCCGCCGTCACGGCCGAGCGCAACAGGCGTCCGACCAGGTGTGCGGCCAGCACGCAAACCAGCACGATCAGGATCGCCGCGATCCCGGTCCGGATTGGGGCGGACCCTGCGCTAAACGGAAGGTGCTGACCGAAGCTGAACGCCCAGTTCAGCACCAGCACCACCGCCAGGATCCACCCGGCCAGCGCAGCCGCCTCCTTCACGAATCCTCGGATCGCCCCGGCGATCACGGACGCGAGAGCCGCCGCCAACAGTGACAGGTCGAACATGTTCATCGCTCGGCCTGCTCGACCCGCACCACGTTGGAACCGACCGCCATCGCGTGCAGGTGCCTGCGAACCTTGACGGCGGCCTCACGCGAGGGAAACGGCCCGAGCCGAACACGATACAGCACGGTGCCGCCCGTCCCGGTCCGCTCGATGAACGGTGACATGCCGGCCTTCTCGAGGCGCTCGGACAGCTGGCGCGCGGCCGCTTCGCTCGACAGTGCGGCGGCCTGTACGAACCAACCCGCCTTCGGCGGGTTGCCCTCCGTAGCTGCCGGGCCGGAAGCCTTGCTCTCCGGCCCGGCAGCTACGGAGGGCGGTTCGCCAGTGCTCTCGTCCTTCTTTGCACCTGCAGCTTCGCTCGACCTGCCTTCGCCTGCCGCCGCGCCTGCGCCCGCCTTCCCGCTCGGTACTTCGGCCGTTTTGCCGTCCGAAGCCGCTGGGCCCTCCTTCGCGCCCGGCGCTATGGAGGGTAACGACAATCGCGGCGTGAACGGGGCCCGCTCGCTCGGGATGTCGATCGCAATGTTGTCGGAAGGCGGGCGGGGCGCCGGATCCAGCATCATCGGGACTACCACCGCCGTGCCAAGCAGCAACGCAGCGGCCCCGATCAGCCGACGCCGCATCCGCACGCGCAATTGGGCCGCGCTGACTGCGCGCGCTCCGGCCTGATCGACCGCCGGCTCTTCCGAGCCTGCCGCCGCTTCGCCTTGCGGTGCTTGGGTGCGTCCCGGGCGGCTCGCGCGCGGCTTACGGCCCCGCCAGAACGCCCACTTCATTCCAAATCCGGGCCCTTAGTTTCCTGAATCGGAGTGCACAACACGCACCGCATCGGCAACCGTAACGAACGAACCAAAGACGAGAATTCTATCATCCGGCGCTGCACTGGACCGCGCCGCTGCCAGCGCATCAGGCACTGATTCGAAACGCTCGACCGCGCGGCCCGCGATCGACGGAGCCTGCTGAACGATCGAGGCCAGAGTCTGCGCATCCATTCCGCGTGGGCCGGACGTGGGAGCCAGATACCACCGATCGATGCGCGATCCGATCTGCTCGACCACGCCGGCCGCATCCTTGTCGCGCAGCATCGCGAACACCGCGAGCGTGCGCCCCTGGCACGGATGCTGATCGAGTGTGGCGGCCAACGCCTCGGCGCCCTGCGGGTTGTGAGCCACATCCAGTATCACGGCCGGGCGTCCCGGGAGAACCTGGAAGCGCGCCTCGATGCTGGCCCGTATCAAACCCTCGCGCACTGCTTGCTGGCTGACCGGCAGCAGCGACTCGAGCGCTTCGAGCGCGGCCAGTGCTCCGGCCGCGTTGCGCAGCTGGTGCGGGCCGCGCAGCGTTGGCACCGGCAATGATGCGCGCCGGATCGACGGGCCGCGGTATGTCCACTGCTGGATCGGCTGAGATGACTTCCCGTCCGGCGCAAAAGCGATCACCTCGAAATCGCGTCCCAGGATCCGCAGATCGGCGCCGATGTGTCGGGCGTATTGAACCAGCGACTCGGGCGGCGAAGGATCGGAGCAGATGGCTGGCCGCCCGGCCCGATACACATGCGCTTTTTCGAAAGCCACGCTGTCGCGTGTCGCTCCCAGGTAGTCGGCGTGATCCAGGCCGATCGAAGTGACGACCGGGCACTGCGAGTCCACCAGATTGACGGCGTCCAGCCGGCCGCCCAAGCCGATCTCCAGTACCGCGACATCGAGCTGGCGCGCCGAGAACAGCCGCAGCACCGCCAGCGTCGTGAATTCAAAGTAGGTGAGCGAAATCTCGCCGCGCGCCTGCTCCACCGCTTCGAACTGCTCGATCAGCTCCTGGTCGGTGGCGAGCGAGCCGTCGACCATTGCGCGCTCGTTGAAACGCAGCAGGTGCGGTGAGCTGTAGCGACCGACCCGATAACCGGCCGCGCGCAGGATGCTGTCCAGCATTGCGCAGGTCGAGCCCTTGCCGTTGGTGCCGGCCACCACGATGCTCGGGCATTTCAGGTCCAGCGGCAGCCGCTGCGCGACCTCGCGCACGCGGCTCAAGCCCATTTCGATGGACCGAGGATGCAGCCGCTCGATTCGCTGCAGCCATGTTTCGAGATCAGTCACCCCGGCACGGTCGTCTTATACGATGGCGTCGGCTGGCTGCCGCAGCAGCAACGCCAGCAAACGGGCCAGCTCGTCGCGCATTTCACGGCGGTCGACGATCATGTCGATCGCGCCGTGCTGAAGCAGGAACTCGGCGCGCTGGAATCCCTCCGGGAGCTTTTCCCGCACGGTCTGCTCGATCACGCGCGGCCCGGCGAAGCCGATCAAGGCCTTGGGCTCGGCGATCACGATGTCCCCGACGAAGGCGAAGCTCGCCGACACTCCTCCGGTGGTCGGGTCCGTCAGCACCGTCACGAACGGCAGCCGGGCCTCCGCCAGCTTGCCCACCATCGCGGTGGTCTTGGCCATCTGCATCAGCGAAAGCAGCCCCTCCTGCATCCGGGCCCCGCCGCTGGCCGTGATGCAGATGAACGGCACCTTTTGCTCCAGCGCGGTCAGGACGCCGCGCGCGAAGCGCTCGCCGACGACCGAGCCCATCGAGCCGGCCATGAATTCGAATTCGAACGCCGCAACCACGACCGGGATGGCCCGGATCGCCCCGCCCATCACGACCATCGCGTCCGTCTCGCCGGTGGCCTGCATCGCCTCCTGGATGCGCTCGGCGTACTTGCGGCTGTCCTTGAAACGCAGCGTATCGACCGGGACGATCTCCTGGCCGACTTCGTAGCGGCCCTCCGGATCCAGCAACGCATCGAGCCGCTCGCGGGTGCGGATTCTCAGATGGTGCGAGCAGTTGGGGCACACCTGTAACGTGCGCTCCAGCTCCGCGCTGTACAGCACGGCCTCGCAGCCCGGGCATTTGGTCCAGACCCCTTCGGGCACGGTCTTGCGCGAGCCGCCCTGCTTGATCCGCGGTGGCAACAGCTTGTCGATCCAGCTCATGCGTGTCTCCTGATCCGTGAACCTCAGCTACGAGGGCCAGTGTCTCGGGCGTCGAGCGCCGTGCGGATCGACGCAACGAAGGAGGCTGCGGCGTCGACCGCGCCGGCTTCCCCCGCTTCCTCCATCGTCTGGATCACGCGGCTGCCGATCACGACCGCGTCGGCCACTTTTCCGATGGCCCTGGCGCTGGCAGCGTCCTTGATCCCGAATCCGACCCCCACTGGCAGCCGTACACGCGCGCGGATCGCCGGGATCTTCTGCGTCACCGAAGCAACATCCAGGTGGCCGGCGCCAGTAATCCCGGTCAGGCCGACGTAGTAGACGTATCCGCCGGCAACGCGCGCGATTTCTTCGATCCGGCGCTCGGTCGAGGTCGGCGCCAGCAGAAAGATAGGATCGATGCGCCGAGCGCGCAGGCGCTCGGCAAGCTCGGCGGATTCCTCGGGCGGGTAATCGACCACCAGCACGCCATCGACGCCCGCCTCTGCCGCAAGTTGAACGAAGCGATCGATCCCCATTCGCTCGATCGGGTTGGCATATCCCATCAGCACGATCGGCGTGGCCGAATCGGTTCGCCGGAACTCGGCGACGAATCGCAAGCACTGCGGCAAGCCCACTCCATGCCGGATGGCCCGATCCGACGCCCGCTGGATCACCGGTCCGTCGGCCATCGGGTCGGAGAACGGGACGCCCAACTCGATCACGTCCGCCCCGGCCTTCGCCAGCGCGTGCATCAGCGGTAACGTCGTGGCGGGTGACGGATCGCCCGCCGTGACGTAGGCAATCAGTCCAGTGCGGGAAGCGGACTGCAGGCTCGAGAATCGTTCGCCGATGCGCGACATCAGCGCTTCCCGAAGTGCGCCAGGCTCGCTTCGCGGCAGGATGGCCGGCAGAAGAATTCGAGTCGGCCCGCTTCGGCCACGATGTGCAGGTCCTTGTCGCCGCGGCCGCTCAGATTCACCAGCAGGATCCGGTCCTTCGGAAGGGTCGGCGCCAGCCGCACCGCATGGGCCAGCGCGTGGCTCGATTCGAGCGCCGGAATGATTCCCTCGATCCGGCAGCAATCGTGAAACGCCTGCAGCGCCTCGGCGTCGGTCGCGCCGACGTACTCGGCCCGCCCCGAATCCTTCAACCAGGCGTGCTCCGGTCCTACGCCCGGATAGTCCAGGCCGGCACTGACGCTGTGGGTCTCCCGGATCTGCCCCTGTTCGTCCTGCAGCAGGTAGGTGCGGTTGCCGTGCAGCACTGCAGGCTGACCTCGTTGAAGGCTGGCGGCGTGCCGTCCGCTGTCCAGTCCCTCGCCAGCTGCTTCGACCCCGACCAGCTTGACCTGCTCGAGCGCGATGTAGTCGTAGAAAATGCCCATCGCGTTGCTGCCGCCGCCTACGCAGGCGATCACATAGTCGGGCTGGCGCCCGGCGATCTGCGGCATCTGCTGCAGACACTCCTTGCCGACGATCGAATTGAAATCACGCACCATCATCGGGTACGGGTGGGGTCCTGCCACGGTACCGATGATGTAGAACGTGTCTTCGACGTTGGTGACCCAGTCGCGCATCGCCTCGTTCAACGCATCCTTCAGCGTGCGCGAGCCGCTTTCGACCGGCACCACCTCGGCTCCGAGCAGGCGCATCCGATACACGTTGGCCGCCTGCCGCCCCATGTCCTCGGAGCCCATGTAAACAACGCACTTCATGGCGTAGCGCGCGGCCACCGTTGCCGTGGCAACACCGTGTTGCCCGGCACCGGTCTCCGCGATCACGCGCCGTTTGCCCATGCGGCGCGCCAGCAGCGCCTGCCCAACCGTGTTGTTGATCTTGTGGGCGCCCGTATGGTTCAAGTCTTCGCGCTTAAGGTAGATCTGCGCCCCGCCCAGCTCCTGGCTCCAGCGGCGGGCGTGGTAGATCGGGCTCGGCCGGCCCACATAGTGGGTCAGTTCGCTTTGCAGCTCCTGTTGGAACTGCGGATCCGAGCGACACTGCTCGTACGCATCGAGCAGCTGGTGCAGCGCGTGCATCAACGTCTCGGCGACGAATATTCCACCGTAAGGGCCAAAATGCCCACGGGGATCCGGTAAGTCGTAGGGCTTCATGCTGATTTCCCCGCATCGGCGGCGCGCACCGCGGCGACAAACTCGCGCATCAACGCCTCGCTCTTGATTCCCCGCTCCATTTCGACGCCGCTGCTCACATCGACCCCGTACGGTCGCGTGGTGCGGATCGCGGCTTCCACATTGGAAGCGTTCAGACCGCCCGCCAGAATCAACGGCCGGGAGCGCCGATCTGCCGTCGGCAAACTGCTCCAGTCGAACACGAGGCCGCTTCCTCCGAATGCAGCGCTCGGAGCGTCCGCCAGCAGCGCGCAAGCAGTCGGATACTGCTTCTCCCAGTCTAACAAATCGACGCTTTCGCTGATCGCGACCGCGCGCAAATAGGCGCGCCCGAAGGCGGCGCAATCCCGCTCGGCCTCGGTGCCGTGAAACTGGAGCAACGCGTGCGGCACCGCCTGCAGCGCGCGCTCGACCTGCACGGGCGTCGCATTCACGAACAACAGCACCGGCGTCACCAACGCAGGAAGCTCACTGGCGAGCGATGCCAAGCGCTCGGCTGGAACGAAGCGGGGGCTGTGTTCGTAGCACACGAACCCGATCGCATCGACCTCGAGTTGGCATGCCGCGATCACATCCTGCTTTCGCGTCATTCCGCACATCTTGATTCGGGTTCGCATCACGGTCTGAAGGGCAGGCTCGCTTCCGACCCATTGGGCAGATCGAACGCCCGATCGTACTCGACTCGTGTCAGGTAAAGCCCGCAAGCGGCGAACGTCGGTGCGGCCGCGGCGCGGTCGCGTCCGGCGAGCACTTCGAGCGCCCAGCGCGGCGGATTGCGACCGATACCGATATACACCAGCGTTCCGACCAGGTTGCGCACCATGTGATGCAGGAAGGCGTTGGCCGCCACCTGGATTCGCACCAGCCGGCCGCTGCGCTCGACGTCGAATTGGCGCAACTCGCGCACCGGCGACGCGGCCTGGCACTCGGCCGAGCGAAACGCCGAGAAGTCGTGCGTGCCGAGCAACGACTGCGCCGCCGTGTGCATCGCCGCCACGTCCAGCGCCTGGAATACCCAGCCGGTGCGCTCGTCGTGCAACGGTGACCGGACCGGGTCGTTCAGGATCCAGTACTCGTAAGTCCGGTTCAAGGCGCTGTAGCGGGCGTGAAAATCGCTCGCCACCTCGCGCGCCCAGCGGATCGACACCGACTGCGGCAGATACCGGTTGACGCCGCGCACCCAGGCGTGCGACTCACGCTGGACCGGGCTGTCGAGGTGAATCACTTGACCGCTGGCGTGGACGCCGGCGTCGGTCCGCCCGGCGCACACGACCTCGACCGATTCACCGATGAAGGATTTCAGTGCTGCTTCGACGGTGTCCTGGATCCCCGACCCGTCCTTCTGCGTCTGCCAGCCGGAGAAGCGCGCGCCGTCGTACTCCAGCCCCAGAACGATGCGCACGAATTTCTCAAACCATCAGCCCGCGCCGCCACTGCGGCCCACTGGAGCCTCAGTTCTGGACAGGCTGCGCGGCTCAGGCCTCGACCATCTTGATCAGTTCAACCGCCTGCTGGCGCTGCTCCCGGGTGCCGTCGCGCATCACTTCTTCCAGCAACTCGCGCGCGCCGTCCTTGACGCCCAGGTCGATGTAGCCACGGGCCAGATCGAGCTTGGTCGCCATTTGCGACGCGAGCGGAGTGCCCGCCTGCGTTTCGGTGCGGCGCCCGGTCAGCGTCGATTCGGTGCCCGACAGGTCGAAATCGATCAACGGCACGGTGGCCTGGTCGGTGTTGGAGTTCAGGCGCGAGGCCTGCTCGTCCGGTAACGCGCCCACCGCGCCCAACAGCGTCGGCCGGGACAGCGCTTCTTCCAACGAGGATGGCGCTGGCTGCGTCGGTCGCCCACCCGGAGCAGTACTCGGCAGATTCAGGTCGATCTCGGGCATCGGCACCGATCCGGTCGCGGTCGGCGGACTCGAACGGCGGCTGGCCGGCGCGGTCTGCTCGAACATCAGATCGATCGAAGGCACCGTGGGCGCTTCGCGCGCGTTGCCCGGCCTCGCCGGCGAGGCTTCGTGCTCTTCCGGAACCGGCATCAGCACGGTGGCACTCTCCGCTCCGCCCTTGGTCGGACCCAGATCGAAATCCAGCGCGCCGAAATCGATTCCGCTGATCTTTGCCGGCTCTTCCAGCGGCAGCGTCGATGCAGTGACGGTCGGCCTCCCCGGCTCGCTCGCGGCCGGCAGGACCGAGCCACGCGTGCTCGGGGCAATCTGCGAGTCCACTGGCAGCTTGGTGTCTCCGAGGCGGGAATCCATTGCCTGGCGAGTTGGCGGCATTCCGAGCACGGTTGAGGATGACTGACCCGTAGACCGGGAGGGCATCTCAACCGTCAGCGGCTGGGTGGACGAGGCCATTCCGTCCAGATCCGTCGACGGTCCGAGCGGCCTGGCTGCGGCCGAGTCGGCCGCGGCTGCCAGTCGCAGCTCGGTGATCGGCCCATGCGCGGGCTCGCTGGCGCCCGGCGCTCCACCGGAAAACAGAGGGTTGGTCGGGTCCAACGAACGACCCAGCTTGGCCGCGCGCTCCCACTCTTCACCGGCGCCGCCCGAGCGGTCATGCAGCTCTTGCGCCAGCGTCGCGAAGGCCGCCTTGTCGCCGCGGCGAGCGTAGATCTCGAGCAACTTGACGCGAACTCCGACCCGGTCGGACTGCAGGCGCAGCGCTTCCTTGAGAATCTCTTCGGCCTGCTCTTCGCGGCCGTAGGCGATGTACACATCGGCTTCGGCGACCGGATCCACCTCGTTCGAATCGAGCTGCGAAGCGGCGGGAATGAAGCTCGAATTGAAGGTGCTGGTCGCACCGGTGTCGACGCTCTGGCCACCGGTGGCGCCGAACAGCGAGTTGGCGCGCATGCCATCGCCGGTCGCCTTGAATTGATCGGAGTGCTCAACTTTGCGCTTGCGGTAGAAGTTGATGCCCAACAGCGCCGACAGCAGCACAACGCCCAGGCCGCCAAGCACCGGCGTCGAGGTGAGTTGATCCATCAGGCTCTCGCCGCCGGCTGGCGCAGGCTGGGGCGCTGCTGGCTTGGGCGCTTCGCTCTTGGCCACGTTGGCGGGCGGCGCCGGGGCCACCGGAGTCGCTTGAGCGGGCGGTTGGCCCCTCTTCGCGGCTTCGGCGGCTGCCAGGCGCGCGCGCACGGCCGCTTCGGCTTCCGCCCGGTCCTTTGCGATCTGCGCTGCAGCGGCCTCTTCCTTGGCTCGCGCGGCGGCTGCCTCGGCTTCCGCCCTGCCGCGAACGGACGACGCATCGGCCTCGGCCTTCGCTTTGGCGATCGCGGCTTCGGCCTTCGCCTTGGCTGCGTCGGCCTCGGCACGCGCCTTGGCCGCCGCCTGCTCGGCCCTCAGTTGCTCGGCGTCGGCTTTCGCCTTGGCCTGTTGCTGCGCAAGCGTCGCGGCCTTGCTGACAATCTCGAGTTCCTTGGCCAGCTTCTCGTTGGTCTTCTTCAACGCCTCCGCACGCGTCTGCTCTTCCTTCATCAGCCGCTGGCGCATCTTCGTTTCGTCAGCGCTTTGCGTGGCAGCGCTCGAGGCTGCTTCGGCTTTGGCGATCTTCAACTGGTCGCCACTCTTGGGCGGGGCACCTTTTTCCTCAACTTTCGCGACCACCTTGCCTTGCACCGCGGCCTTGCTTGCTGCCGGCGGCGGCGCCGGAGCCTGCTCGACCGCCTGGGCGATCCGGCTGCGGTACGCGTTGAAATCCTCGCTCTGAGCGATCACTTCCCGATGCGCCTGGTTGGGATCGACGGCGCGCGCGTCGCTGTCGGACGGAAGCGTCAGTGTGGTTCCCGCCAGCACCAGGTTCATGTTGCTCTTGATGAACGCGTTCGGGTTGGCCCTTAACAAGGCCACCAGCATCTGATCGAGCGAAACGCTGCCCGATTTGTTTTCGAGCGCGATGCGACCGAGGGTGTCGCCTTCCTTCACCCTGTACGACGTGTTGGTCGGCGCTTCAACCGGAGCCGGCTTGGCGCGCGGCTGGGGCGCCGGTTTCGGGGCTGCCGCGATCGGTGCCGGCGCAACCGGGGCAGGCGCAGGAGCCTGCGCCTGCGGGGCCGCTGGCGCGGGCGCCGCAGGTGCAATCGGCGCCTGGGCGGCCGGTGCTGGTGCTGGCGCCGCTTCAGGCGCGCTCGCCGCAGCGGGCGGCGGCGCCGCCTCAGGCTGAGCCGCTACCGGCGGCACGACTTCCGGCGCCGTCTTCAAGCCCGGCGGATCCAGCAGCACCGTGTACTCGCGCAACACGCGTCCGGTCGACCATGAAAGCTCGAGCAGCAGATCCAGGAACGGCTCATTGATCGGTTGCGCCGAGGTCACCCGCACCACATAGCTGCCATCGCCGCGCGGTTCAAGGTCAAAGCGCAGCTGAGTCAACGCCGGATTGAATTCAAGATTGGCTTGGCGGAACGCCGACTGCGGCGCCAAGTGGATTTGGAGCGTAGGCGCCTCGTCCTGGCTTACGGTGGGTACGTCAACTTCAGCACGCAGCGGCTGGCCGAGTGCCGATTGCACGTTCAGTCGACCCAGTCCGGCCGCATGTGCGCCCGTGACCGAAATCGCCAAGCCCAGATTAAAGGCTACGAAACAGATGGCGCGCGCGAATCGATCATGCGCTGCCCGAATTTGGTCCGACGGCACGGGTGCCCCCTCAACATCGGAGTACAGGATTTTCGAAAATAACATCAGACACTTACGCGCGCAAGTTTAGAACTACCCGCAACATGTGGTTGCAGAGTATGAGATTGTCCCCGTCTCCTGGTCGGATGATCTATACCGCTAGGGTCCGTCAATCCTGACGATCAAGCAAGAGCCTAAGCATACGGCGCAGCGGCTCGGCTGCGCCCCACAGCAGCTGATCGCCCACCGTGAAGGCCGAAAGATACTCGCCTCCCATCGAAAGCTTGCGAAGGCGGCCAACCGGTATCGTCAGTCGCCCGCTCACCGCAGCCGGCGCCAGAGAGCGGATCGTCTCCTCACGCCGATTCGGCACCACCTCGACCCAGCGATGGGCACCCGCCAGCATCGCCTCGATATCCGCCAGCGGCACGTCCCGCGACAGCTTGATGGTCAGTGCCTGGCTGTGACAGCGCATCGCTCCGATGCGGACACAGATGCTTTCGACGATCAGCGAGCCGGGCTGCCCCATCGACGGCCGGCCGAGGATCTTGTTGGTCTCGGCCCCACCCTTCCACTCCTCGCGGCTGACCCCCTGGCCCAGGTCCCGGTCGATCCACGCGATCAGATTGCCCGCCAGCGCGGTGCCGGAGTGCTCGTGCGGCAAGCGCTCCGAGCGAAGCGCTTCGCTCACCGCGCGGTCGATGTCCAGAATGGCCGATGCGGGATCGGCCAGCCGGCTCCGGGCCGCTTCGAACAGAACCCCCATCTGCAGCAACAGTTCGCGCATGTTCTGCGCGCCCCCTCCCGAGGCCGCCTGGTAGGTCATCGCGCTGATCCACTCGACCAGTCCGGCCTTCAGCAGACCGTCGATCGCCATCAGCATCAAGCTGACCGTGCAATTGCCGCCAATGTAGTCGCGCACGCCGCGCGCCAGGCCGGCCCGAATCACATCGAGATTGACCGGATCGAGGACGATGATCGCATCGTGGCTCATCCTGAGCGTGGAGGCCGCGTCGATCCAGTACCCGTTCCAGCCCGCAGCCCGCAACTTGGGGTGGATCAAGCCGGTGTAGTCGCCGCCCTGGCAGGTGACGATGGCGTCGCATTCGCCCAGCGCCGCGACGTCATGCGCATCGTGCAGCCGGCTTTCGCCCCCCGCTACGGCGGGCGCCACGCCGCCCTGGCTGGAGGTGCTGAAGAAGCGCGACTTGACCAGATCGAAATCGCGCTCGGCCGCCATCCGCTCCATCAGGACCGAGCCCACCATGCCGCGCCACCCGACCAAGCCGACCTTCATTCCGAACCGTCTTCCTGTAGGTTGGCCCCGGCACGCTGGCGCGACCGGGGCGTGGTCAAAGATGTCATCCGAGCGCCGCGATCACCAGATCGCCCATCGCTCGCGTTCCGACCGACGGCTGGGTGCCGCCGGCCAGGTCTGCCGTGCGGGCGCCAGACCGCAGCACCCGGGCGACGGCGCGCTCGATACGCTCGGCTCCCGACTCGCACTGGAGCGAATAGCGAAGCATCATCGCGGCCGACAGGATCGTTGCCAGCGGATTGGCGATCCCCTTACCGGCGATGTCCGGCGCGGATCCGTGGATCGGCTCGTACAGCCCCCTGCCTGCGTCGTCCAGCGAGGCCGACGGCAGCATGCCGATCGAACCGGTCAGCATCGAGGCCTCGTCGGACAAGATATCGCCGAACATGTTGCCCGTCAGCATCACGTCGAACTGGCGCGGCGCGCGTACCAGCTGCATCGCGGCGTTGTCGACGTACATGTGGGTGAGCTGCACGTCCGGATAGCTGTGGCCGACTTGGGTGACCACCTCGCGCCATAACTGGGTCGTCTCCAGCACGTTGGCCTTGTCGATCGAGCACACGCGCGACGAGCGCCGCCGCGCCGCTTCGAACGCGACCCGGGCGATGCGCCGGATCTCGACTTCGGCATAGCGCATCGTGTCGTATCCCTCGCGCTCCCCGCCGGGCAGCACGCGGATGCCGCGCGGATGACCGAAGTAAATATCTCCGGTGAGCTCACGGACGATCAGCAGATTGAGCCCTTCGACCACCTCGCGCTTCAGCGTCGAGGCCATCTCCAGGCCCGGGAAAACCGTGGCCGGCCGCAGGTTGGCGAACAGGCCCAGCTCCTTGCGCAGCCTCAGCAGCCCCTGCTCGGGTCGCTTGGCGCGCGGCGCCGAATCGAAGCGCGGGTCGCCGACCGCCCCGAACAGGATCGCGTTGGCCGAGCGCGCCGTGGCCAGCGAGTCCGCCGGCAACGGGTCGTCGTGTTCTTGCAGCGCGGCTCCACCGATGGGGGCGTGGGTGAATTCGAATTGCAGACCGTCGAACGATCCTGCCTTCAACACCCGCACTGCCTCGGCCACCACTTCGGGGCCGATGCCGTCGCCAGGCAGAACCGCGATGCGCGCGACCGCCATCACCCCCCCGCGTCGGAAGAGCGTTTACCCGACGCAGCGGCCGGCGCGCCACCGCCGGAAGCGAAGCCGGGAGTGGCCGCGAGCCAGGGCATCCGCGCCAGACGCTCGCTTTCGAACGCGCGGATCTGATCGGCACGGCGCAGCGTCAGCGAAATGTCGTCCCAGCCATTCAGCAGGCACTGGCGACGAAACCCGTCGATTTCGAACGAGAAGCGATCGCCGGATCCGGTGGCGACGACCAGTTCGTTCAGATCGACGGTGAGCCGGTATCCAGGCTGCGCCTCCTGCTCCGCGAACAGGCGATCCACGACCGTGTCGGGCAGCACCACCGGAAGCAGGCCGTTCTTCAAGCAGTTTCCGTGGAAGATTTCGGCGAAGCTCGGCGCGATCAAGGCGCGGAAGCCGTATTCCTGCAGCGCCCACGGCGCGTGTTCACGGCTGGACCCGCAACCGAAGTTGCTGCGCGCCAACAGGATCGAGGCGCCCTGGTAGCGCGGCAGGTTCAGCACGAAGTTGGGATTGGGACGGCGCGATCCTGGATCCTGCCCCGGCACGCCGGGGTCGAAGTAGCGCCATTCGTCGAACAGGTTGGCACCGAAGCCGGTGCGACGGATCGATTTCAGGAACTGCTTGGGAATGATCTGATCGGTGTCGACGTTGGCGCGGTCCAGCGGAGCCACCAGTCCGACGTGGCGCGTAAAAGTCTGCATCGTTCAGCTTTCGCCCATGCGACAGCGGCGCGCCCGGGCCGTCATCAGCACGACAATTGCCTGACATCGACGAAGCGACCTGCCAGCGCCGCCGCCGCCGCCATCGCCGGACTGACCAGATGGGTGCGCCCTCCGGCGCCCTGGCGGCCCTCGAAATTGCGGTTCGAGGTCGACGCGCAGCGTTCTCCCGCCTCCAAGCGGTCTTCGTTCATCCCCAGGCACATCGAACAGCCTGGCTCACGCCATTCGAAGCCGGCCCGGACGAAAACACCGTCCAATCCCTCGGCTTGGGCTTGCGCCTTGACCCGTCCCGATCCCGGCACGACCAGCGCCTGCTTCACGGAAGGCGCCACGTGCCGCCCCCGCACCACGCGGGCCGCCTCCCGCAGATCCTCGATGCGGGAGTTGGTGCAGGATCCAATGAAGACCCGGTCGATCTTGATCTCGGTGATCGGCAGGCCAGGAGTCAGTCCCATGTATTGCAGCGCCCGCTCGATCCCCGCCCGCCGCACCGGGTCGGCTTCACGGGCCGGATCCGGAACCGCCGCTCCGATCGGGCACACCATTTCCGGCGACGTGCCCCAGGTGACCTGCGGCTCGACCTTGCCCGCTTCGATCTGAACCATGCGGTCGAAGCGAGCCTGCGAATCGGAACGCAGGCCGCGCCAGTGAGCCACGGCGCCCTCCCACTGTGCGCCGACCGGCGCAAACTGGCGCCCGTGCACGTACTCGATGGTGCGCTCGTCGACCGCCACCATGCCGGCGCGCGCGCCGGCTTCGATCGACATGTTGCACAGGGTCATCCGCCCTTCGAGCGACAGATTGCGCACGGTGCTGCCGCCGAACTCGATCGCGTATCCGGTTCCGCCAGCCATTCCGATGCGGCCGATCAGCGCCAGGACCACGTCCTTGGCGCCGACTCCGGCGCCCAGCTCGCCGTCGATCTGAACCAGGAAGTTGCGCGCCTTCTTCACCAGGAGTGTCTGGGTGGCCAGCACGTGCTCGACTTCCGAGGTTCCAATGCCGAACGCCAGCGCGCCCAGCGCGCCGTGCGTGCTGGTGTGCGAATCCCCGCACACGACCGTCATGCCGGGCAAGGTCGCTCCCAGCTCGGGGCCGATCACGTGCACGATGCCTTGTTGCCGATCCCTGAACGGGAAATAGGCGCCCGCGCCGAAGTGCCGGATGTTGGCGTCCAGCGTGACGATCTGCTCGCGCGAGACCGGGTCCGAGATGCCGTCGAGCCCCTTGTCCCAGCCCCGTGTGGGCGTGTTGTGATCGGCGGTGGCAATGATCGACGAGACGCGCCAAGGCTGGCGTCCCGCGAGGCGCAAGCCCTCGTACGCTTGCGGGCTCGTGACCTCGTGGATCAGGTGTCGGTCGATATAAAGCAGCGCTGTGCCGTCGGCTTCGACGTGGACAACGTGCTCATCCCACAGCTTGTCGTAAAGCGTGCGCGGCCCGACCATGCACTGGCAGATCTCGAGTGAAAACAACCCCGGCTGGAGGCAATGATTATGCCATGCCGCACCGCCCTACTTCGCGAAGGGCAAGCCCTCTGAAGCGCGCAGCGCGAAAGAGGGCAGTGCAAAAGGAAGCGCGAGAAACGGATTAGTCTGGCAGGGCGCCGGGCAGGGGCTCGAGCTCGTGGCGCACGTCGGCGTTCTGGGCGCGGTGCAGCAGCGCCTGGTCCATCAGGACCAGGGCCAGCATCGCCTCGGCGATCGGCGTTGCGCGGATTCCGACGCACGGGTCGTGCCGACCATGCGTCGAGACTGTCACTGGCTGGTATTTCAGGTCGACCGATCGACGCGGCACCCGGATGCTCGAGGTCGGTTTCAGCGCCACCCGAACCTCGATGTCCTGTCCAGTCGAGATGCCTCCGAGCATGCCTCCTGCCTGATTGGACGCGAATCCGTCGGGCGTGAGCTCATCGCCGTGCGCGCTGCCAAGCTGGGTGACGGCCCCGAACCCTGCACCGATTTCGACACCCTTGACGGCGTTGATGCCCATCATGGCATAGGCGATGCGGGCATCGAGCTTGTCGTACAACGGGCTTCCCAAGCCGACCGGCACATGGGAGGCGACGATACGAACGATCGCGCCGCATGAATCACCGCTGCGGCGCAGTTCGTCCATCTTCGCTTCCAGCTGCGGCACGCAGCCCAGACTGGCGGCGAAGAAGGGATTGGCATCCACCACGTCCCACGACTCGAACGGCACTTGCAGTTCGCCGACTTGTTGGAGGTGACCTCGGATCCTGGTGCCGAACGTCTGATGCATCCATTTGCGCGCGATCGCGCCGGCTGCCACCATCGGCGCGGTCAGTCGCGCCGACGAGCGCCCGCCCCCGCGCGGGTCGCGAATTCCGTACTTGCGCCAGGTGGTGTAGTCGGCATGGCCGGGCCGGAACGTTTCGGCCAGCTCCGCGTAGTCCGCGCTCTTGGCATCCTCGTTGCGAATCAGCAGCGCGATCGGCGCGCCGTTGGTCAGGCCCTGGTACAGGCCCGACAGGATCTCGACCCGATCCGATTCGCGCCGCTGCGTCACGTGGCGCGAAGTGCCCGGCTTGCGGCGGTCCAGATCGGGCTGCAGGTCGGACTCCGACAGCGGCAGTCCCGGCGGGCAGCCATCGACCACGCAACCGATCGCCGGCCCGTGCGATTCGCCGAAATTGGTCACGCAAAACAGCTGGCCGAACGTGGAACCGGACATATCGCAAGCTTACCGGGATGTCCGCGAATCGAGGCGCGCCCTAGAGCGCGTGCTGACCTCGCTTCACCGCACCCGGTCACCGCGGCCCGACCACTCCGCTCCGGACCACTTACCGCCAACTGCCTCGCAATCCCGCAACCTGCTGCTGGAGCACGGCGGGCGTGGCGAGGGCGGCCTCGAGCGGCGCGCCGACCTCGATGCTCAGTTTCGAGAAGAGCTTCTGCACGGCGCGGAGCGGTCGCGGAAGCCCCGGCGCGCGACTGAACGCCGATCCCCACAGGCCCCGCAGCGCCACCGGAATCACCAGCACCGGGTCGCGCTGCAGCACCCGGGTCAGCCCCGGCCGGAACTCGTTCAGCTCGCCGTCCTCGGTCAGCCGCCCTTCCGGGAAGATGCACACGAGCTGGCCATCGTGCAGCGCTTCGTGCACCTGCTCGAATGCGCGCTCCATCAAAGCGGGATCGACCCGCTTGGAGGCGATCGCAATCGCCTTGCCCTGGCGGAACAGCCACGACAGCACCGGTATCCGGAAGATCGCCGCATCCATCACGAACCGGATCGGCCGCGGGCTGACCGCCATCAACAGCAGGGCGTCGACGTAGGAAACATGGTTGCACACGATCAGCGCGGCGCCGCGCTCGGGAATGTGGAGGGTCCCGCTGGTGCGAATCCGGTAGATCGAGTGCACCAGCAGCCACGACAGGAAGCGCAGCAGGAACTCCGGCATCAGCCCATAGATGTAAACGGCAACCGCCGCATTCAGCAACGCAGCCGACAGCAGCAGCTGCGGCACGCTGAAGTGGGCCATGTCGAGCAGCACGGTCGCGTAGACCGACGCCACGATCATGAACAGCGCGTTGATGATGTTGTTGGCGGCGATGATCCGGGCCCGGTGGGTCGGCGCAGATCGCGTCTGGATCAGCGAATACAAGGGTACGCTGTACAGCCCCGCGCAGGCCGACAGCAGGAACAGATCCACCAGGATTCGCCAATGCGCGGCATGTCCGAAGAACTGCGCGAGCGTCTGCATCTGGCCATAGGGCAATCCATCGCACGCGAAGTACATGTCAACGCCGAACAGCGTCATTCCGATCGAACCGAACGGCACCAGGCCGATCTCGACCATCCGCCGCGACAGCCGCGCACACGCCAGCGAGCCGACCGCAATGCCCAGCGTGAAGGCGCCGCCCAGCACGTCGGCGACGTTGGGGTCGCCGCCCAGCGCATCCTTCGCGAACAGGCCGAAATGCGTCAGCAGCAGCGCGCCGTAAAACCACAGCCAGGAGATGCCGAGCAGCGACAGGAACACCGAACGGCTCTCGCGCGCGATCTGCAGGTTGCGCCAGGTCACGCGCAGCGGATTCCAGTCGATCTTGAGTCCCGGATCCAACGGCGGGGTCGCCGGAATCCATTGGCTGCTCAGCACGCCGGCGGCGGCCAGTGCAACGCAGGTGGCGGCGCTGTACAGGTGCCCCTGTTCGCCGCTGCCGATCAGGGCGCCGCCCGCCAGCGTTCCCAGCAGGATCGCGACGAAGGTGCCCATTTCGACCAGGCCGTTGCCGGCGACGATTTCGGTCGATCCCAGGTGCTGCGGCAGATAGGCGTACTTGGCCGGGCCAAACAGCGTCGAGTGCGTGCCCATCAGCAGCACGCAGATCAGCAGCGTTGTGAAGCTTCTCTCGGCGAAGGCCCACGCACCCAGCAACATGATGCCGAGCTCGAGCCATTTGACGAGCCGCATCAAGCGCGCCTTGTCGATGCGGTCCGACAACTGACCGCTGGTCGCCGAAAACAACAGGAACGGGAGCACGAACAGACCGGCAATCAGGTTGATGGCCTCGGCGCTCGAGATCGACGTGTAGGCGCCGGCCTGATACGTCACCAGCAAGGTGAAGGCGAACTTGAATACGCTGTCGTTGGCGGCACCCAGGAACTGCGTCCAGAAAAAGGGGGCGAAGCGTCGCTGCCCCAGAAGAGCGAACTGGCTGCCCTCGATTATCGTGTCGACGCCGCCCTGGCCCGCCGGCGCCGTTGAAGTCGATCGCGTCGGGTCGTTCACGCCGCGATCGCACCGGCCAGCGCCAGGCCCGACAGATAGGCTCCCTCGACACGAGGCCCGCCGCACCAGTCGCCCGCGAGGCCGACCCCGAGCGAATCATCGAAGAGAAACTGCTCAGCCAGCGGATTCACCGGCAGCGCCAGCCGCCATCGGTGGGCGGCCACGGCAACCGGCATCAGGGGCCGGCCTACACGCGCAGCGAACGCCCGCTGCACCCAGCGCGAGGCGTCCGACGGCTCGAGCTCCAGATAAGCGCGCGACCACGCCGGGTGCGCATGCAGGATCCAGCTCTCGACCGCGCCTCGCAGGGGTGCGCGCGACGGTTTGCTGCTTTCGCGAGCGGCCCAACCGAGGATCGGATCGTCGCTGACGAACGCGGCGTCGAAATCGATCCCGCTCGGTCGGGCCAGTCCAATCATCACGGCCCAACACGAATCCCACGACGGGGGCGCCGCACGCTGCGCCAGGTCGGAGTCTTCCCCCAACAGCCTGCCCACGATCGCCGACGGTACGGCCAGCACCACCCGGTCGAACAGGGCCTCGTCGAGTTGCGCCTCCTGCGGACCGAGCAGAGCCCAGCCGGTCGACCGGCGCTCGATCCGGTGGATTTGCGACTTGAGGCGCACATCGAGCCCGCGAGCCATGTGGTTGGCCACCGCGTGCATGTTCGGCACGCCCACGTAACGCGCAACCGAGCCGACCTCCTCGCCCTGGCCGCGCCCGCCCAGCACGACCGTCCGTGCCGACCAGCGCGCAACGATTCCGGCCGACTGCCATCGGCGCAAGACCGGCTCGAAGCGGTGATCCTGGGTGGTGAAGTACTGGACCCCGTGATCGAACGACAACGTGTCCAGCTTCCGAGTCGCCAGACGGCCGCCTGGATGGTCTTCCTGTTCGAAGACGCGGACGCAAAATCCGTGCTCGCTGAGCGCGCGCGCGCACGCCAAACCGGCGACACCCGCACCAATCACTGCAACGCGCGCTGCGCGCCTGCCTGCCTTCGCTGCCTCAGCCTCGGCGGCCTCGCCCGCCGTGGCGTCGAGCGGGCCATCGCCTGAGGCCGGGTTACCTCCCTCCTCCGATCCGGACATCAGCCGCTAACGCTCTCCTGCTCCGGCCAATCGCGGATGTAGGCCTTCAGCATCTGATTCTCCAGGCCCTGCTCCTCGAGAACGGCCTTGGCCACGTCGTAAAACGAGATCACCCCGGCCAGGGTCGCGCCGTCCAGCACGGGCAGGTAGCGCACGTGGCTCTCCAGCATCAGGCGCCGTACTTCATTGACGTCGGTCTCGGGGCAGACGGTCTGGGGCGTCCGATCCATCGCCGATTGGATCGTCCCGTCGCCGATCTTTCCCCCGTTCTCGTGAAGCGTATTGATGATTTCGCGAAACGTCAGAATTCCGACGAGTTGCCCGCGCTCCATCACGACCACCGAGCCAATGTCGTGCTGAGCCATCGTTTGCACCGCTGCCCATAGCGTGCGGTCCGGCGCGAGCGCGTAGAGC
>Ga0210394_10003135_pt1 | contig 21315 bp, 20 predicted proteins | sample IncBWC12MmetaG_FD_160121 | JGI IMG/M metagenome (GOLD analysis project Ga0210394, IMG submission 160121) | Forest soil microbial communities from Barre Woods Harvard Forest LTER site, Petersham, Massachusetts, United States - Inc-BW-C-12-M | ecosystem: Environmental > Terrestrial > Soil >...
GCACATCCTGCTGCACCTGCGCCGCCATCAGATGCGCGACGTGGTCGCCACCGTGCAGTACCTCGGCGCTTCGATCCGCAACTATTTCGGCGACGGTTCCGAGCAGGGGGTCGCCCTGAGCTACTCGGTCGAAGACTCACCTCTCGGCACCGCCGGCTCCGTCATGCTCGCCCGGCAGTCCCTGACCGAGACGTTCGTGGTCATCTCGGGCGATTCGCTCACGGACATCGATCTCGCGGCGGCGGCGCGATTCCATCGCGAGCGCCGGGCCATCGCCACGATCGTCCTGAAACCCGTGCCCAACCCGCTCGAGTACGGCGTGGTCGCCATCGACGAGGGCGGCGCGGTCCAGCGCTTCATCGAAAAGCCCAGCTGGGGCGAGGTGATCTCGGACCTCGCCAACACCGGGATCTACATCCTCGACCCGGCGGTGTTCGACTTCTTCCGCGCGGGGGAGGTGACGGACTGGTCAGGCGACGTCTTCCCGAAATTGCTCAAGCAGGGCGAGAACGTCTTCGGCTGGGTAGCGTCGGGGTACTGGGAGGATGTGGGCAGTCATGCGGCCTACGTCAAGGCGAACTTTGACTGCCTCGAGGGCAAGGTGAAGGTCCAGATCCCGGGCGACCGCGTGGGCGATTCGACCTACATCCATCCCGACGCCGAGGTGTCGCGCGACGCCCGTGTCGACGGCCCGGCCCTGATCTGCGCCGGAGCCAAGGTGCGCGCGGGCGCGTGGGTCAACGGACCCTGCGTGATCGGCGGCTACACGACAGTCGACTCGGGGGTGAAGATCTCCAACTCGATCACGTGGGACCACACCTACATCGGGTTGAACTCTCGGCTTCGCGGCTCCGTCGTCTGCAAGTCGGTGACGATCAAGAACGGCTGCCTCCTCGAGGAGGGCAGCGTCATCGGCAACGACGTGGTGATCGGCGCGGGCTCGACCATCAACCCGAATGTGCGCATCTGGCCCAACAAAGAGGTCGAGCCCGGTGCGGTGGTCCACGAGTCGATCATCTGGGCGGGCTCGTGGAAGCGGGGCCTGTTCAGCTCCTACGGGCTGAACGGGCTGATCAACGTGGAGTTCACTCCGGAATTCGCCTCGAGGCTGGGCGCCGCGATCGGCGCCCTCACGCCCAAGGGCACCGAGATCGGCATCTCGCGCGATTACACGCGTTCCGCCCGCATGATCGGCCGCGCCCTGATGTCGGGCATGATCTCCGCCGGCACGAGCGTCATCGACCTCTCGGTGCTTCCCGCGCCGGTGTCGCGCTACTGGGCACGGGCCAACCACGTCGCCGCGGTGCACGTGCAGACCTCGCCGGTGGATCCGCGATCCGCTGACATCCGCCTGTTCGACGATCACGGCCTGAACCCCGACAAACGCAGCGAGCGGCGTCTCGAGGGCCTTTTCTTCCGCGAGGACATCCGCCGCGCGTCGCATTACGAGATGGGCCGCATCGTGCGGAGGGACGACCAGACCGAGCGCTACGTCCAGGACACGATCGCGAAGCTCGACCTCGAGGCCGTGCGCGGCGCTGCGTTCAAGGTGCTCATCGACTACAACAACGGCTCCGCGGCGATGGTGCTGCCGAGGGTCCTGCAGGAGCTGAACGCCACGGTGATCCCGCTCAACGCGTCGCCTGCGGAGATCGTGCTGGAACAGGACGAGGGGACGTTTCGCGAACACCTCAAGGAGATGGGCCTGATCGTCTCAGCGGTGAAGGCCAAGCTGGGCGTGTTCATCGACACCCCGGGCGAGCGGTGCTTCCTGCTCGACGAGACCGGTACCGTGCTGGACCACGACGCGGCCTTTGCCGTCATCGCACAGCTCGCGCTCGCCAACAAGGCCGGCATGGTGCTCGGCCCCGCGTCCACGTCGCTGGCTTTTTCCATGATCGCCGAGCAGATGCGCAGCAGGTTCGTCCCGACCAAGATCACGCCGGGAGCGGTGTTGCGCGCGGCCCAGCATGCCGACACGGTCGTGGCATCTGACGGCGCGGGGGGTTACTGCTGGCCGGACTTTGCCGTGTCGTTCGATGCCATCTTCACGACGGTCCGCATCCTGGAACTCCTGGCGCAGACCGGCACCTCGCTGGGCGAGCTCAGGCACCGGATCCCTCCCGTCGCGCATCGCAATGCCGTCGAGTTCTGTCCGTGGGAGGTCAAAGGCCGCGTCATGCGAACCATGATGGAGACGCACATGAAAGACCGCGTCGACCTCACCGACGGAGTCAAGGTCTTCGTCGACGGAGGCTGGGTGCTCGTGGTGCCCGACGCCGACCGCCCCGAGTACCACATCATCGCCTCGACGCTGGACGCAGCCCAGTCCGACCGCCTCGTCGGCGAATACTCGCTCCTGGTCCGCTCGGTAGTGGCGGAAGCGGCGCCGCAGGCCGAGGCCGTGGTCGAAACGTAAAATTCACATCTGGCGCGGGAGTAGCTCACCTGGTAGAGCGCAACCTTCCCAAGGTTGAGGTAGCGAGTTCGAGGCTCGTCTCCCGCTCCAACTTCCTCCACCACGTCGTTATTCAGACTCGCTCCACCCGTAGAACTCACGCAGGACTCGGGCCGAGGGCCGAAGGCCCCGAGAGCCCTGAAGCGCTCGAGCACGTCGCGAAAGTTCGAACAATTCAGATTTGATTTCTCAACCCGCATGGCTTAAGGTCGCCTGAAGGTTCCGTTCCGCGATTTGAGGGGGAAATTGCGATGAGACGACATCGATTGCTGGTGCTCGCCGTGCCGCTGCTGCTGGTCGCCTCGCTGTTCGCCAGCACGCCCGCCGCCGCGTCCGGGGTCGGCAACGTGCCACAGGGAACGCAGAGCGATAGCGCCTACGCCGCCAGCGCGGCGACGTTCGGAGTTACCAACGTCTTCGCCACCTCGCAAGAGACGAGCTGCTACCGGCCTGAGGTTCCTTTTTACGGCAACCTCGGTCCGGCCAATGGCTACAGCGGAATGTCGCCTTGCAATGGGGCTGCGACCACCGGCGAAGACACCGGCCTCACGGCTTACCCGAGCCAGGTGGGCAGCAACCCGGGTTTCCCCGCCACGCAGCCGATGCTCGTGAAGGACCACTCGGAGTCCGACATCCGCGTCGACCCGACCAACCCCAAGCACCTCATCGCCACGGCCAAGTGGGCGGTGAGCGCCGAAGGCTACAACCACCAGCTCGGTTTCTACGAGTCATGGGACGGTGGTAAGACGTGGCCCGTACAGGGTCACATTCCGGGCTATGAGGGTTGGACGGACGCCACCGACCCGGTCGGCGCGTTCGACTCCTTCGGCAACTACTACGAGCTGATCCTGCCGTACGAGTTCTATTACAACGCGGACGGCAGCCACAACTCCAAGACGAATCAGAACATCGAGCCCAACCCGGCCATTCCGGCCGAGGCGATCACGATCGCCATCCGCAAGCACGGCGCCACGGCGGCGGACGACTGGTCGAGCAACCGCTCCGGCGCGATGGACGTCATCGCCGCGTATCCGGCGAAGGGCCGCGAACCGGACAAGCAGTGGATCACCATCGACACCAACCCGAAGAGCCCGCACTTCGACCGGGTCTACGCGATGTGGGTTGTGTTCGACTCACTCACGCCGGTGCCCTTTGCGTCTTACGCGGACGCGAACGCCGACGGTACGCACACCGCGTGGTCGAAACCGCAGGAGCTCCCGACCGCCGGCAACAACCCCCAGGGCGACACGTATCTCCTGCCGCACGTCGACGGCAACGGAACCATCTTCACTCCGCTGACGAACTTCTCGTCCAAGTCAACCCTGACGAGCATCCTGCTCGACAGCTCGACCGACGGCGGCGTTTCCTGGCATTCCGTTTCCACGATCGTCCACGACGTCACGGCGCCTCCGCTGGAGTATGCGAACACAAACTTCCGTGACGGCATCGAGGACACCTTTGCCGTGGGACCGAGCCGGTTGCGCAACGGGTCCTACCCCCTCTACATCGCCTGGGAGGACTACAGCGCCGGCTTCGGCAACCAGATCCTGAGCGCGTCCTACGATGGCGGCCTGAGTTGGTCGGCGCCGATCCAGATCAACGACAACGTCAATGCGACGGTCGACACGATGCAGCCGAACCTGACGACAGCGGCTGACGGAACAGTCCTGGTCGCGTTCTACGACCGCCGACTGGCTTGCCCGACCGGTGCGGAAGCCGCTGCGGCAGGTCTTGGCCTCGACCCCAACAACCCGAGCGGCGCTTCGAACTACTGCATCAATGCGAGTCTCCAGGCATACACCTCGAGACTCAGCCCGATCGGCCACAACATCCGAATCAGCCTCCACACGTGGGACCCGCAGCTGAACTCGCTGAAGGCATCGGGCATCGGGGCCTTCGAAGGGTTCATCGGCGACTACTTCGGCAACATCACCAACGGCACAACCGACCTCACGACCTCGGTCAGCACGTACGATGACGGCTCCAACCCGAACCACTTCCAGCAGCAGGTCGTCGCGACCTTGACGATTCCCTGATCAAAAACCGTTGAATTAGAGGGGTTCAGGGCGACCTGGACCCCTCTAGCATTTATCGACCAACCAGTTACTCGAGGAGGAATCGCACATGGCGCGGACCCCGCTGCTGAGACATTTCCAGGAGCTCTTCGAGGACTTCGACGAGGCCGAGCGTTCTGGCCGCGCGATCGAGTCTGTCCAGGAAGAGCGCCGCCAGATGCGGTTCACCCGCCGCGACATTCTGAAGGTAGGCGGCGCGGCGGTGGCGGCTGCGGCTCTCAGCGGACCGATGTCGGCATGGGCGGCGGTGAGCAAGCGCAGCGGCCAGCAGGGAAGGATCGCGATCATCGGCGGAGGCATCGCGGGGCTCAACGCTGCACTCACCCTGCAGGACGCAGGGATCGCCTCGACGGTCTACGAGGCGTCGAGCCGCGTCGGCGGTCGTATGCACTCCGACACGACCTCCTGGCTCAACGGCCAGACCAGCGAGCACTGCGGCGAGCTGATCGACACCAAGCACAAGACGATCCTCGGGCTCACGACCAGGTTCAAGCTCGCGACCGTCGACCTGCTCGCCGCGCAGCCGAATCAGTCGACGGAGACCGACTACTTCTTCGGCCACTACTACACGAGCGCGCAGGCCAACAGCGACTTCAAGCCGGTCTGGAATGCCGTCAAGGGGGACCTGACCGCCGCCCGTTTCCCCGCGCTCTACAACAGTTTCACGCCAGCCGCCCAGACGCTCGACAACATGAGCCTTTACCAGTGGATCGAGAGCCGGGTGCCTGGCGGCCACACCTCGACCATGGGCCAGCTCCTCGACGTCGCCTACAACATCGAGTACGGCAACGTCACCAGCGAGCAGAGCTCGCTGAACCTCGTCTACCTGCTCGGCTTTCAGCCGCAGCCGGGTGACTTCAGGATCTTTGGCGCGTCCGACGAGCGTTACCACATCGTCGGCGGCAACGAGCGGCTGCCGCAAGCCATCGCAGCCGCACTGGCAGCGGGCACCGTGCAGCTGAACACGGCCCTCACCGGCATCGTGCTGAACACGGATAACACGTACACGCTCACGCTGACGAGTGGCGGCACGACGACGATGAAGGTCTTCGACCGCGTGATCATGGCGATCCCCTTCTCCGTGCTGCGAGGCATCCTCGGTTCGGCGAACTCCGCTTACACCGCGGCCGGCTTCACGAGCCTCAAGCAGACCGCGATCACCCAGCTCGGCTACGGCAAGAATGCCAAGCTCCAGCTCCAGTTCAACTCGCGGCTGTGGAACACGCAGGGCCCCTGGGGGCTCAGCACTGGCACCACGTACTCCGACACCGGGTACCAGAACACGTGGGATGTCACCCGCGCGCAGGACGGGACCACCGGCATCCTCGTCGACTACACGGGCGGCGGTGTTCCGCTGGCGTCCTTCACCGGCGACCCCACCGATCCGAAGGTCGTCGACCAGTTCGCCAAGACCTTCCTCAGCCAGATCGAGCCGGTGTTCCCGGGCATCACCAAGCAGTGGAACGGTCACGCAACCCTCGACGTGCCGCTCACGAACCCGTTTCTCCTGGGTTCGTATTCCTACTGGAAGGTCGGCCAGTACACGCTGTTCAGCGGCTACGAGGCCGCTCGCCAGCCCGACCCTGCCACCGGCAAATGCCACTTCGCCGGCGAGCATTGCTCGATCAACTTCCAGGGCTTCATGGAAGGTGGGGCGGAGGAAGGCGCGCGCGCGGCCGGCGAGATCCTCAGCGACTACAAGGCCGGAATATTTCCCTGAGTCCCGCCCAGCTGTAAGGACATCGCGAGCCAGGCCATGGCGGCGGTCGCCGCCACGCCTGGCGCGAAGGCCAGCGCGGCCACGCCCGTGAGGTCCCACAACGAGCCGGCGATGACCGGCAGGATGAACGCTGTCGCGTACTGCACCGTGAAGATTGCGGCGCTCATGCGGTGCACGTCGCCCGCCGCTGCGAGCCTGGGTGGGAGGGTCAGCGTGACGATGAACGCGAGCGCCGCGGCGAAACCGAGGACGAATGCCCACGCGATCACGCCTGCGCCTGGCGTGAGGACGATGCCCAGCTGGCCGAGCGCCATCAGCGCAGCCGAGCCGATGAAGCCGACGCGTCCGGTCAGCAGCCGCTCCCGGAGCGCGACAGCGGGCGCGGTGAGCAGCTGGGCGCCATTGAGGACGAAGAGCGTTGGGGTGACGAGGGCGTGGCGGCCGGTCTGGTCCAGAAAGTCGGGGACGTACGCATTCGTCCCGAAGTAGACAGCCGACGCCATGCCCATGACCAGTCCGATGCGCACGGCCGGGCCCTCGCCCCAGTTTGGCCACCATCGGGTGGGCACGGCCGGTCGCGGGCCACGCCTGGGCGCTGCGAGAACGATGGCGACGCCGCTCACGATGACGACCACCGACCACATCGCGATCGCCCACCGCCAGTCTCCGTGGGCCAGGGGCAGCACGCCGACCGGGGTGGTCAAGCCGGTTGGCACCGTCTCGCCGATGAGGATCCCGTTGCTGTAGACCGCGGTGGCGATTGCAATCCGGCGCGGGAACCATTCGCGGACCAGCGAGGGAAACGCCGGCTGGCTCACCGCCACCCCGACGCCCATGAGGAAGGTCGCTGTGAACAGAACTGTCGTGCTGGGTCCAAATCCGCGCAGCCCGCCGAAGACGGCAACGCAGCCGAGACCCACCGCCAGCGCGCCGCGCACGCCGAGCTTGGCGATGAGGAGCGCTCCCGGCACCGCGGCCGCGGCGAGCAGCAAGACCGGCAATGAGACGAGGGCGCCCACCGCCTTCTCATCGAGATTCAGCTCGCGGTGGATGAGCGGGACGAGCGGTGGCACCGCAAGCATCGTCAGCCGGAGGTCGACGCCGCCGAGCCAGAGCAGGAGCAAACGGACCGCGTCGACGCGACTGAGCCTCACCTCCCCGCTCGTCGCCAAGCTCGGCGCACAGCGCCGGGTCGGGGGATGGAGTTGGTCTTAGTGTCCATACTTGAGCGCGTGCCAGGCCTCCTGATCGTCACCGCCGCCGGGCCTGAGGATCCCACCCGCGCGAGCATCGCGTTCCACATCGCGGCCAACGGGGCCAAGCCGATCGGAACCGAGGGCGCGATCGCCCTGGCCGGCGACGCCGCCGAGCTGGTCAAGCCCGACGTGATCGCCAACGTGCTCGGCCTCGGCCTGCCTCCGCTGCGCGACCTCCTCGACAAATGCCTCGACCTCGACGTCCACGTCTACGTTTGAAAGGGCTGCGCGGAGGCCCGTGGGGTCTTACCCGAGATGCTGACACCAAACGCCTCGTACATAACGCCGCCAGACCTGGTCCGATTGACGATGGAAGCGGAAAAGGTCCTCAGCTTCTAGTCAGCCAGGCACTTCCCCGCTCGCCGGGGAAGGTGGCGCGCACAGCCGGATTGGTGTGCGAGCTCACGCCCGCGTCGCGCCGATGACAGCCAGCGCGCTCGGATTCTCCAGCGACGACAGGTCGCCGGGATCCTTGCCCGTGTAAACGGATTTCACGACCCGCCGCAGGATCTTCGCGTTCCGAGTCCGCGGCAGGTCGGTGACGAAATGGATCGCCTTGGGCCGAAGCGGCTTGCCGAGCGCGTTGGCCACGAGATCCTCCAGCTCGACCGCCAATTCATCGCTGCCCTTCCGGTTCGGACGGAGGATGACGAAGCACACGAGCACCTCGCCCTTCAGCTCGTCGGGCACACCGATCGCCGCGGCCTCCGCCACCCACGGATGCCCCACCAGCACCGTCTCGACCTCGGCGGGCCCAAGCCGCTTGCCCGCGATCTTGATCGTGTCGTCAGAACGGCCCAGCACGTACCACAGGCCGTCCTCGGGATCCACGTAGGCCCAGTCGCCGTGGACCCACACGCCTTCGAAGCGGCTCCAGTAGGTGTCCAGGTAGCGCTGACGGTCGCCCCAGAATCCGCGCGTCATCCCTGGCCACGGGTTGCGGATCGCGAGCTCGCCGACCTCGCCGCGCACCGAGCGCCCCTCGGCATCGAGCACCTCCGCCGCGATGCCGGGCAGCGGGCCCGCGAACGCGGTGGGCCGAAGGTGGGTGATGACGTTGCCACAGAGGATGCCGCCTGAGATCTCCGTCCCGCCGCTGTAGTTGATGACGGGGATCCGCCCGCCCCCGATGTTCTTGAAAAACCACTGGAAAGGCTCGGGGTTCCAAGGCTCGCCGGTGCCGCCGAGGATGCGCAGGCTCGAGAGGTCGTGATGCGCGGGGACCTCGTCGCCATGAGTCATCAGCCCGCGCACCAGGGTGGGGGAGACGCCGAGCACCGTCACCTTGTGGTCGGCGACCATGCGCCAGAGCCGGTCGGCCGCCGGGAAGTCCGGAGTGCCCTCGTACAGGACCATCGTGGCGCCGAGGATCAGCGACCCGAAGATGAGCCAGGGACCCATCATCCAGCCGATGTCCGTGTACCAGAAGACCGTGTCGTCGGCCCCGATATCGAACCCGTGCGCCATGTCCTGCGCGGTCTTGACCGGAAACCCGCCGTGCACGTGCAGCGTGCCCTTGGGCTTGCCGGTCGTGCCCGACGTGTAGATGATCATCAGCGGATCCTCGGGGTCGAGCTCGTGCGTGGGCGCGTGCTCCGGCTCGTCCTCGACCACCACCTCCCACACGTAGTCGCGACCGTGGTTCCACGGAATTTCGCGCACGACGCGGCGGTGCACGATCACCCTCGTCACCGTCGGGCAGGAGACGAGCGCCTTGTCGGCGGTCTCTTTCATGGGCACGACCTGGCCGCGCCGGTAGAAACCGTCGGCGCAGATGAGGAGCTTCGCCTCGCCGTCGCGGAGCCGGCTGGCGATCGCCTCGGGGCCGTAGCCGGAGAACAGCGGGATGATCACCGCGCCGACCTTCGCTGTCGCGAGCACCGAGATCGCGACCTCGGGGCACATCGGCATGAAGATTCCGACGCGGTCGCCGGGCCGGATGCCCAGCTTGCGCAGCGCACCCGCGAGCTTGCACACCTGGTGGTCGAGCTCCGCGTAGGTGAGTTTGCGGACGTCGCCGGGTTCGCCTTCCCAGACGATCGCGAGCTTGTCGTGAGTGTTGTTTTCGCGGTAGCGGTCGAGACAGCTCTGCACGATGTTCATCCGGCCGCCGATCCACCAGGTCGCCCAGGGCTTGCCCTTCGACATGTCGACGACCTTCTCGTAGTGCCGGTAGAAGGCGATGTCGATGTCTTTGATCGCGGCGTCCCAGAACCACTCGATGTCGTCGTCCGCGCGCTTCAACAGCTCGGCGAAGCTCGCGATGCCGTACTGGTCCATGAACCGCTTGAGCCGGCTCTTCGAGATCACCTCGGGGCTCGGTTCCCACATCACGTCCCCGATCACGACCGGCTGCATGCCGTATGGATTCTAGGGCCCTGCCTCTTAAACTCGATTTGATGGGCGGGCTGCCGGCAGACTTCGCGGACACGCTGGCGCAGGTGCTCGAACCCGGCCACCAACAGGCCGCGGCGGGCGTGATCGAGGCCGCCGCGCGGCTCGACGACGCGAGCCTACGACGCTTCCTCGAGCTGTTCGCCGCCCGCATCCGCGCCTCGGGCGCACCGGTCAGGTACGAAGAGCTGCATGGCCTCTTACGCGTTGCCGGGCGCGCAGGCGCTCCCTGATGCGCTCCGCCTCCGCCAGCAATTCCCAGTAGTTGACCCACGCGACATGCGCTACGGCTACCGCGCCGTGTGCCTTGAAGTGCTCGCGCGCTGACCGCGCCGCCTGCTGCTGCGCATAGCACCAGCGGTCCCAGGCGCGTTCGACCGTGCAATCGACCAGCTCGAGCCACTCCGCGTCCGTTGCGTAGTTGGTCGGAAATGGCAGCGTGAGCACCTTCCAGACGCGGTTACCCGCCACCCGGGTCATCACCGGCTGGCCGCTCGGCCTACCCACATGCCGGTTGGGATGAGGAAGGTTCGGGTTGGCGGCCATCAGTCGCTGCTGGACCGCAAACACGAGGTCGTGGGCCGCGTGAAGCGTCGCCGGAGCCACCGGCGGGTTGCGTCGGCCCAGCCGTAGCTGCAACGCATGGATGGCTTCGCGCAAGCGAGGAGGTGCCTCCGTAGCGTCGTGAAGGCGGAGCGTCTCGACGTCGTCCAGCAGGACGTCGGACTCGGCGAGCAACGACCTCCGGCGGGTCTCTATCGCGGCATCCGACTGGGCATCTGTGGTCGCGGCGGGCATGCGCAGCAACATAAACGCTGCTGAGGTTTTGTCAAGTGGACATTTACACGCCGTCCCCGCTTAACAGGCTGAATTGTGATCGCAGGATGGCGGCAATAAAGTCGAGCGCGCCATGAGACGTTGGGCGACGGCGCTGCTTGCGCTGGGCTTGGGGATGAGCGTGAGCGCGGCACTTTTGGTATTCGCCAGTCCGGATCGAGACACGGTCGACGTGTTTGCAGCGGCGCGTGACATTCCTGCCGGCGGCGCACTTTCTGCTGACTCGGTGGTCACGGTGCGCGTGAACTCCACCGGACTTCCGCCCGTGCTCTTCAAGAGCGGCGATCAAGCGAGCCTCTTCACCATGCGGGCGACCCACGATCTGGCTGCGGGCCAGCTCATTCAGCGCAGCGACGCGGCAAGATCGGACGCGATCCCAGACCGCCGGCTCGTCTTCGTGCCGGTGAATAACGCGCCGCCGGCAACCGCTGGATCGATGGTCGACCTCCTGGTCGTGGACGGAGAGCCCGACCATCTCTCGGTATCGCCGTTCGCTCTAGGCGTCGAGGTGCAGGCTTCCGTCCCCGGCGGCCTGGTGGTCGTGGTGTCGTCGAAGCAAGCGCCCGCTTTCGTGTACGCGGCGGTCGCGATGCACCTGACTGCGGTCATCGCTGGCGCGGGCGCCGCGATGGGCGCCGAGGGTGCCGTCTCGACCGCCGAGCAAGCCGCGACGGTGGCCGCCCAACCGTGAGCAACATCGCTCCGCCGAGCATCGAAGACGGGCTCCGTGCGCGAGTGGAGGCCGAGCTCGCGTCGGAGCTGGCGCGGCGAGATCGCACGCGACTTCGAGTCGAAGACCAGAGTTGGATCTACCAGCTGGTCGGCCGGCTCGTCGGCGAGGAGACCGCCCTGGACGGCACCCAGGCCCAGGAAACCTGGCGGCGAATCTTTGCGTCGGTCACGCCGCTGGGTCCGCTGGCGGAGCACCTGGCCGACCCTGAGGTCGAGGAGGTGCGGATCAACGGCACCGAGGCTTGCTTCGTCTTCAGGTCCGGCCGCCGGCACTCGATTGCCCCTCCGTTTGACGACGAAGAGGCGTTGATCGAGCTGGTGCACTGGTACACCGACGGCACGCCGACCGCACGGCTCGACCGGGCGAGTCCCACGGTGACGATGACCCTGCCGGAGGGCAGCCGACTGCACGCCGTGCTCTCCCCGCCTGCCCGGCCGATGAGCGTGACCATTCGCAAACATCCAACAGCACGGTTTGCGGACCTAGACGCGCTCGCCACCGCCGGGTTCCTGCCCGACGCGCTGATCGAATTTCTCGAGGCTGCGATCGCCGCCCGATTGAACGTCCTGGTCTCAGGCGGAACAGGTGCCGGTAAGACGACCTTCATGCGTGTCCTCGCGCGCCTGATCGCGCCCGACGAACGCGTCGTCACCATCGAAGACCAGGCCGAGCTGCACCTCTGGCGCGAGCTCCCCGACTGCATCGCGTTGGAGGGCCGGCCGTCCAACACAGAAGGGCGCGGGGCCATCAGCATCCAGATGCTGGTCCACGAGGCTCTGAGGATGTCTCCCGACCGGATCATCATCGGTGAGGTTCGCGGACCAGAGGCTCTCGACCTGCTGGATGCCATGAACACCGGTCATCCGGGAAGCGTCTGCACGCTGCACGCGGACAGCCCGCGTGAGACGTTGCCGCGGCTTGTTCGGCTCGCCCTGCGCAACCCGCAGGCGCCGCGCGCCGAGGCGGTGCTCGCCGAGGTGGTGCACACCGTTGACCTCGTCCTGCACGCGGCGATCGTTAGAGGCTCAGGCAATCACACGAGGGAGCGAAAGCTGCTTTCGCTGGGCTGCGTCGCGGGTCTCGACGACGGAAGCCCGCTGCTGCAGGAGCTCGTTGCTCTGCGGCCCGACGGTCGCTGGCACCGCGTCGGTTCCGCGGCGGCGATGCCACAGCGCGTCTGGTCCAAGCTTGCGCAGGTCTCGGATCCCGCGGGTTTGCTCGACGGCTTCGATGATTGAAACCGCGGCGGCATTGATCGCGGGGTTCGCAGTCATGGCGGCAGTTCTCGCCGTCGGGGCGCCGCCGCCCCAGACACGGATTGCGGTACTGGTCGTTGCCGCTGCGGCCCGGTGGTGGGCGCACGAAACCACGCTTGCCGCCGGTACGGGTTGGACATGGCTCGATGCGCGGACGCTGGTCGCTCTGGAGGCTTGCGCAGCGCTCACCGCGGCCTTGTGCGCGACGGCGATGACCGGATTGGTCGTGCTGGTCGTGCCCGCGGCAGCCGTCGGTGCGTCGGCTGTGCGCGCCGCGGTGAAGGCTCGTGCGCGGGCTCTGCAGGTCATCAGGCAGGACGCGGTGCTCGAGGCCACGCGGATGCTCAGGCAACTTCTCGAGACTGGCGCGAGCAGCGTCAACCAGGCGATCGCGCTGCTCGCCGAACGCGGGCCAGTCGTCCTCCGCGCGGACTTCCAGACCATCGCTTCCAGGTCAATCGGCCGGCGGCAGGCGTGGAAGGACGCGCGCGAGCGAATCGCCGAGCCCCTGTTCGACATGCTGGCGGCCGCGGTCCTCATTCAACGGCCGGGTGGAGGCGAGCTCGTACCACTGTTCTCCGATCTCGAGTCGTCCGTCACTGCCGCGCAGGAGGTCGAGCGTGAAGCTCGCGCGCTTCAGGCACAGGCGCGCTCGGCCTCGACCATCATCGTTTCGCTGCCCATCGCGTTTCTTCTGATCCTGTCCACTCTTCGTTCGCCTTACCTCAATGCGTTCCACCAGCCGGCGGGCGAGGCATTTCTACTCGCGATGCTCGGCGTGATGTCGGCCGGGTACGTGTGGATGCGCCAGGTGCTGGAACTGCCTGGCCTGCAGCGGGTGCGGCTCGCCGATGCCTGATGTCCTGGTGCCGGCGGCTGCGCTTGCTGCAGGCGGCCTCTGCGCAGGTGCGGTTCTGCTGGTCGAGCACGCCACGCCCAGTTCCGACATTCGAAAGTCGGTGGGTCGAAACATCATGAGAATCGGCGTCGCCCTACATGTTGGAGCTGCTCGTCGTCGACTGGCTCGAGACGTCGAGCGGGCCGGTTGGCGCGAATCGCCGGAGCGCGTGCTGGTGATGGCGTTGGCGGCATCGCTCTGTCTCGGCGTCCTCGGGGCAGCGGCGTCCCCCGCGGTTGCGATGTTTGGTGCTGCGGCCGGCGTCATCGCTTTTGGAGTCGTGCTCAAGGGCGCCGTGGAAAAGCGCCGCCGTCGCTATCTGGAAGAGTTGGTTCCCCTGCTGGAGCTGTTCACACTCGAATTGAGCGGCGGCGGCAGTGCGATCGCTGCCCTGGGGTCGGTCTGCGTGCAGGTCGAAAGCGAGTTGGCCGGCGATGTCCGCGCGATGCTCATCGCCTCACAACTCGCAGGTTCGACATCGTTCGAGGCGCGTCTCGTCGACTATGCCGAAAAGCATGAGATCGCGCCCCTGAGCAGCCTGGCCACGATTGTCGCCGCGAGCCGTGACTACGGCACGGCCGCCAGCCAGGGCGTGCGCGCGCTCGCGACCGATCTCAGGCGCGCCCAGCGTCGCGAGCTGATTGCGCAGAGCCGGCGTGCGCTGAACAACGTTCTGCTTCCGGCGGCGATTGCGGTTCTTCTCCCGTTCCTGGGAGTCTTGATGTTTCCCGCGGTCTCCGTGCTCCAGAAGAGCTTGCGTTGAGCCGCGCCAGCTCATCGCGAGGGGCAGCCATTCTGGAGTTTGCCCTGACATGGCCGGTGGCCCTGCTGCTCGCACTTGGGTGCGTCGAGCTGGCGGTGTGGAGCGCCGAATCTTTTGCGGTCAGGTCGGCTGCCCTGGCCGGAGCCCGCGCGGGGGCGGTCGCCGGAGCGAGCGCGCAGATGGCAACGCTGGTCACGATTCGCGCCCTTTCGCCAAGTCTGGTCGGCGTGCAGGCGGGCGCCTGGTGTCCGGGACAGTCTGGAGCTGCCCCGTCGGTTTGGGTTTGCGCCACGGACCTCGGCTCCGCGGTACAGGTTGAGATTGGCGGTTCGGTGCCGGCGCTCGTGCCGGTCGGACTGGGCTATGGATTGCCCGTCCACGCCCACGCCGAAATGCAGAAAGAAACCTTCTCGGCATGAGTCGAGGACAGTCCCTGGTTGAGCTCGCGGTATGCGCGCCGCTGGTCGTGCTGCTCACGCTTGGGACCGCAGCCGCGGTCCAGCTCATCGACGCGAGCGCCGGCCTGCAGGCTGCGACACAAGCCGCCGCGGCGGCGGCTTCGCGCGCCCCGGACGCGGCGAGCGCGGAAAGCGCAGGCCGTGCCCGATTCCAGGCCATGGTCGCGGACTATCCGCTGCGCTCCCCGCACCTGAGCATCACCTCAGGTCGGTTCAGCCGGAGCGACGAAGTCGTTGCAACGGCATCAGGCGCCGTCGACATCTCCTGGGCAGGGCTGTTCTTGCCCGGCCGGTTGACGCTGAGCGCGCGCGCCGTCGTCCCTCTTGAGGCGTGGCGAAGTCACGGTGCGCCTTCGTAATGTCCTCGGAGGGCGGCCAGGTTCTCGCATTCTTCGCGGTTGCCGTGCCGCTGGTGCTGCTGCCCGTCGCCGCCTACGCGGTGGACGCTACTACCCTTGCCGGCCGTGAGTCGGCGCTGCAGGCAGCGACCGCCCAGGCGGCGGAGTCGGCGGCTCAGCAGATCAGTGTCGCTGGGCTTCGCTCGAGCGGGGAGCTCTCACTCGACGCGGCGGCGGCCAAGCTCGTCCTGGAGCAGACCCTTGTCGAGGAAGAACCGGGCACGAGCATCGACTCGTACACGATCACCGGCGCAGCAGTCAGTGTCGCGACGAGCGAGCGCGTGAGGCTGCCTTTCAACGTGTTCAGCGACACAGTCGTCCTGCACGCGCACGCGACCGCACGCTTGGCGGCTGGCTACGACAATCCCGTTGACGTTAGAGGCCGTGCCGCCAGGGCGGCGTAGCAGGACTGCTACGCTGCGGTCGATGGCAGACATTCCGGCGCGCGGTCTTCGGAATAAGGTCAGCGCGGTCTTGCGTCGGGTAGAGGCGGGCGAAACGCTTCGTGTGACAGTCAGCGGGAGACCGGTGGCCGAACTGGGGCCGCTGCCAGGTCGACCGCGGTCCATAGCTTGGGATGCCTTTCTGTCGGAAGCCGACCATTGGCGCGCCGATCCTGGATTGACCAAGGATCTGGCCGAACTGGTTCCAGATACAACTGACGACGCGGCCCCGCTGTGACGCCGCGGCACGGCCCGGTTCAGCTTGCGATCGCGGATACCTCGCGTCGAGCATGAGGCTAGCTCGAGCCAAGATCCGCCACAGGCTCTGCGGACAGTAGTAGCGAGGCCTTACGTCCCGGCAAAAGGGAGAATCGTCGCCATGCGAATCGCGGTGTTGTGCGACATCCACGGCAACCTGCCGGCTCTGCAGGCTGCCCTTGCCGAGCTCGAGAAAGCCGGCGTTGACCTGGTCGTTTTCGGCGGGGACGTGGCGGCAGGCCCGATGCCGGTCGAAACAATCGAGGTGCTCGCCGGCTACAGCGGTCCAGCCCGCTTCGTGCGCGGCAACGCAGACCGCCAGATGGTGGCGTCGTTCGACGGCAGACCCAGGGCCGGCAACCCGTCGGACTTATGGCTGGCGAGCATGCTCAACCGCACCCACCGCGATTTCCTGAGCACCTTCGAGCCGTCCGTGGAGGTTGAGGTTGACGGGCTGGGCGTGGTGGTCTGCTGCCACGCGGGTCTCGACAGCGACGAGGTGCCCATCATCACGCCCGCCACGCCGGACGATGTGATCGTCGAGGCCGTGGCCGCGGCGCATGGAAACCTGGTGGTGGCCGGTCATACGCACATGCAGTTCGACCGACGCGTCGCCGGTGGACGAATGGTCAACGCGGGCAGCGTCGGCAAACCCTACGCGGACGAGCCAGGCGCCTATTGGGCGCTGCTCGGCCCCGAGGTTCAGTTCCGCCGAACCGCATATGACTTTGCGGCAGCGGCTGATGCAGTGCGCACAACCGCCATCCCGCAACGCGAGGAGTGGGCTGCGGATGTCGTCCGTCCCCCAACTGCCGAGGAGGCGATCACGGTGTTTGAAAAGATGGCTGGAAGGCCCTATCCCCGCTAGGACAATCCCAAGAGTCGCTCGCCGTTGCCGAGCAGGACTTTCTGAAGCACTGTTTCTGGTAGGTCGAGCCCGCTCAGTTCCTCCAGGCAGCGCTTGGGCTGGATGAACGGGTAGTCGCTGCCGAACAGAAACTGGTCCTGCAGCCGGCCCTTCATGTCGCGCATCACCTCGGCCGGTATGTAGCGCGGCGCCCAGCCGGAGATGTCGATGTAGAGGTTGGTCTTGTGCAGGGCCATGGCCAGCAGCTCGAGGTGCCATGGATAGCCGAAATGCGCGGCGATGATCTTGAGGTCGGGGAACGAGGCGGCGGCCGCGTCCAGGCGGATCGGCCGCGCGTAATCGAGCCGGATGCCCTGCCCACCCGGCTGCCCGGCTCCGATGCCGCTCGTCCCGGTATGGAACAGCAGCACCAATCCCAGCTCCTCGCAGCGCGCGTAGAGGGGCCAGTGCCTTTCATCGTCTGGGGCAAAAGCCTGGAGCGAGGGGTGAAGCTTGACGCCTTTCAGGCCAAGCTCCGCGATGCCATCGAGTTCAGAAACGGCGCGGCCCCCTTTCAGCGGGTCCACGCTGCCGAATCCCACGAAGGTCTTTGGGTGATCGCGGCACGCTTGCGCGACCAGCTCGTTCGGGACCCGCGGCCGGCCCGTCGCCGTCTCCGCATCCCACGCGAGCAAGACCGCAACCATGTCGAGTTCCTCGTAGTCATGGGCAAGCTCGTCCAGAGTCCGCCTCGCCACCTTGGAGCGGAAGTAGCTTTCCGCCGCCTCGACATAGCCCTTCATCGAGACGTCGAGCCACTCCGGGGTGGGCAGGTGAACGTGGAAGTCGATCGCTTTCATAGGTGGGTCGATGATTAGCTTGATGCAAGCCTCATTGCTGGTGCTGGCGGGCGGCGACAGCCGGCGGATGGGCCGCCCCAAGGCCTGGTTGGAGGTGGGGGACACCTACCTGCTCCGCTACGTGGCGGAGCGTCTGGCTCCCGCGTTCTCCGAAGTGATGGTCTCTTTCGCCGAGCCGGAGCAGCTCGAAATCCCTGTGCCGTACCGGGTCGTCTTCGACCGCCGCCCCTCGGCGGGTCCGCTGGCCGGCCTCGAGGCGGGCTTGGCCGCAGCCAGCAACGAGGTCATCTTCGCCGTCGCCTGCGATATGCCGTACGTGACGCAGGAGCTCGCGCAGATCGCGGTCAGCGCAGCGCGCCGCTGCGACGCCGCGCTCCCCCGGATGGATGGCCGGGCCGAACCGACTTGCGGCGCCTACCGGAGAACCGCGCTGCCTTTCATCACCGGCGCCGTGAACACGGGCCGGTTCAAGGCCGCCGATCTCGCGGCCGAGCTTGACGTCACCTGGCTGGAGCACCTCGACCCGGGCCTATTCAAGAGCCTCAACACGCCGCAAGACCTGGAGCGCTTTCATGCCGAATTCGCGTCGCGGCGATAATTGACGAGCATTTTGAAAATCGTCGTCACGGTCAAACAGGTCCCCGATCCCAACTCCAACCTCTCGCTGGAAGCGGACAACACGATTTCCCGCGAGAAAGAGGTTGTTCTCGACCCCGGTGACGAGTGCGGAGTCGAGGAGGCGCTGCAGCTCAAGGAAGCGCACGGCGGCGAGGTGATCCTGGTCTCCATGGGTCCCGAGCGCGCCAAGGACGCCATCCGCAAGGGTCTCTCGATGGGCGCCGACCGCGGCATCCTCGTCACCGATGCTCAGCTGGCTGGGGCCGACGCGCTCCTCACGGCCCGCGCGCTCGCGGCGGCGATCAAGGCCGAGAACCCTGACCTCGTGATCTGCGGGACGGAGTCGTATGACGGCAGCACCGGCATGGTGCCGCCGATGCTGGCCGAGCTCCTTGGCCTTCCCCAGCTGACCGTGGCGAAGAAAGTTGAGGTCGACGGGTCGAACCTCAAGATCCACCGCCAGACGGCGGACGGATACGAGGTCCTCGAAGCTTCCACGCCGGCCCTCATCACGGTGACCGCGGGCATCGCCGAACCGCGCTACGCCTCGTTGAAGGGGATCATGGCCGCGCGCTCCAAGGAGATCAAGCAGTTGGGCATGGGCGAGCTCGGCATCGAGCGCGGCGAGGTGGCCGAGACGATCGAGGGCCTCACCGACGCGGAGACGCGCAAGGCAGGCGCCGTGATCGAGTTCGACGGGACGTCGATCGATCGGATCATCCAGGTGCTTGCCGAAGCGAAGGTCATCTGAGCGTGGGCAAGATCTGGGTCTACGCGGAGCTGAACCAGGGGAAGGTGAACCCCACCGCGCTCGAGCTGCTGGCCAAAGCTCGCGAGCTTGGTGATGTCGAGGCGATCGCCCTCGGAACCGGCGCCAGGGCGGCCGCCGCGACACTCGGCCTGCACGGAGCGAAGGTCGTGCACGTCAACGAGGACAAGGCGTTCGACGATTACCTCGCCGAACCCGCCACCGACGCGTTGGCGGCGCTTCACAAGCAGGGCGCACCTGAGCTCATCCTTTTCGGCTTCACGCCAGACTCGCGCGACGTGGCGGGTCGCCTCGCCGCCCGTCTCGAGGTCGGGCTCATCTCCAACGCGGCGGACGTGGTCGCCGCAGACGGCGGGTTCGTCGCCAAGGTGCCTTACTTCGGCGGCGCGAAGATCGCATCGATGAAAGCGAACAAGAAGCCCGCGATCGTGCTCGTCCGACCCAAGTCCTTCGAAGCTTCAGAAGCCGGTGGAACCGCCGAGGTGAAAGATCTCAGCGTCACGATCGACGCCGGCTCGAAGCGCTCGCACATCGTGGAGCGCGTGGTCGAGGCCTCCGAGAAGGTGAAGCTCGAGGACGCGAAGGTCGTCATCAGCGGTGGCCGGGGCATGGGCGGTCCCGACAACTTCCCGTTGCTCGAAGACCTCGCCGGCGCGCTCGGCGGCGCCGTCGGCGCCAGCCGCGCCGTGGTCGACGCCGGTTGGGTGCCCTATTCGATGCAGGTGGGGCAGACGGGCAAGTCGGTGCGGCCGGGCGTCTATATCGCAGTGGGCATCTCAGGCGCGATGCAGCACACCGTCGGCATGAAAGCTTCCAAGGTGATCATCGCCATCAACAAGGACGCCGAGGCGCCGATCATGAAGATGGCCGACCTTGGTGTCGTCGGCGATGCCCTCAAGATCGTCCCGGCTCTCACCGCCGCGGTCAAGGCCAAGAAGCGCTAGAGCAACCCGAGGCCCAAAAGCTGCTCGTCGAGCGCGTGCGCCTGCGGCGGGCCAAGGACTTCGAAGCCGCCGATGCGATTCGCGAGCGGCTGCGCACGGGCGGGTGGGACGTCGTCGACAGCGCCCAGGGGAGCGAGCTCAAGCCGCTGAAGGCCCCGGCCGGCGTCGCGCCGGCCCCGACGCCCCGTGCGGTCACCCTCCTCACGATCGTGCACGGCTGGAAGCCCGACGCCGAGCGCTGGCTCCTCTCGGTCTTCACGCACTGCAAGGCGGACTTCGAAGCCCTGATCGTCGACAACTCGGGTGACGAGCGCATCGCCGCCTGGCTGGAGAGCCGCGCGGCCGAGCGTCTCCGCTCGGTGAGGCTGCAGCCTCCCCTCGGATTCGGGGCGGCCGCCAATGCCGGTATCGACGCGGCGGCGGGCGAGGTGGTGATCCTGTTCGACTCGGGCGTGGACCTGACGGGGGACGCCGTGACGCCGCTTGTGGCGGCGCTGGCCGATCCCTCCGTGGTGGTCGCCGGGCCGTACGGCTTGCGCGGCCAGGGGACCCCGAAGGAGTTCGCCGCCAGCACGGGGCCCGAAGTGGACGCGATCGAGGGCTACTGCATGGCCTTCCGGCGCGCTGACGCCCAGGCGCTGGAGGGTTTCGACCCGAGGTTCCAGTTCTATCGCATCGCCGACATCGAGTTCAGCTTCCGGCTCCGCGACCGGGGCGGTCGCGCGGTGGTCGTGCCCGACCTGCCGCTCGAGAAGCACGAGCACCGGTTGTGGGAGGCGACCGATCCGAAGGAGCGCCAGCGCCTGTCGAAGCGCAACATGTACCGGTTTCTCGACCGGTGGGGCCAGCGGACCGACCTTTTGGTCGGTCAATAGAATTCGCTGCGGTGGGTGACGACTACCCGGCCCGGATCTCCGACTTGAAATCAAGGCGGGCCAAGAATCTCGCCATGGGCGGCGCGGCGAAGATCGAAAAGCAGCACGAGCGCGGCAAGCTGACGGTCCGGGAGCGGCTCGACCTGCTGTTCGACAAAGACACCTTCGTGGAGCTCGGGCTCCTGGCCCACCAGCAGCCGGTGCGCGGGGGCGAGTCGGACCCCGACGGAACGCCGGCGGACGGTGTCGTCACCGGCCACGGCCTGGTCGACGGCCGCCAGGTTTGGGTCATCGCCTACGACTTCACGGTGATGGCCGGATCGATGGGCGCCGTGGGCGAGCAGTTCAAGGCCGCGCGGGTGCGTGAGCTGGCGCTGCGCTACCGCAAGCCGCTCGTTTGGCTGTTGGATTCGGCGGGGGCGCGCATCCAGGAAGCCGCCGGCTCGACCTTCGCC